>Ga0182736_1000311_pt1 | contig 83656 bp, 72 predicted proteins | sample eDN5th30CKraftBY_FD_128882 | JGI IMG/M metagenome (GOLD analysis project Ga0182736, IMG submission 128882) | Enriched backyard soil microbial communities from Emeryville, California, USA - eDNA 5th pass 30_C Kraft BY (version 2) (version 2) | ecosystem: Environmental > Terrestrial > Soil >... | reverse complement strand
CCGCTGCCTTCAGACCCCGCCTCGCGACGACGCCCTTGCGGTTCACTTTCCTTCACCTCCATCAGGCTGGAACGGGGACTTCCACCCCGCAAACTGTCAAACATGCTCGGCACACATCAAAAAAAAAAAAAGCCCCCGACTGCCGATTCGCAGCCGGGGGCTTTTCTTTTTGTCTCATTCAGACGGAATGAAAACAGTCAGAAGATCGAGCACTCATTTACTCTTCTTCGCTGTCATCGTCCTGCTCATCGACTTCATCTTCATCGTCGGCGATGGCTTCTTCGTCCAGAATCTCTTCCTCATCGTTCATCGGAAGCACTTCGTCTTTCGCGATCGAGGATGAGGATTCGTTCAGGGACTCTTTGATCGGCTGAATGAAGTACAGCTTCTTGCTCTTCGAACGGAGCAGAGCCAGACGTTCTTCGGCCTTGTCTTTCTGATCGAACGGGAAGCGCCCTTCTTCTTTCAGGGTGCCGCTGAAGACCCCCCACATCAGGCGTTTCCGCTCAGGGGCTTTGGTCTTCCGCTTTCGGACCGGCGTCTTGCGAGCTCCCTTTTTCGCGGTGGTCTCTTTTTTGAGTTTCCCCTGCTTTTCCGCAGCTTCAACTTCTCGACGTTTATCCAGCAGACGCTTGGAGGCCATTCCCGATCCTTGAACAGTACGACGACTAGAGCAACTTGCAAATATCTGATTTGTCCACAACACGCCGGTCAATACAACGCGTCTGTCAATCAACGCGCTGATCGATCAGTGATACTCCTGATCGATGCCGACCCGGTGCGGACGCAGCCTGGCACAATTCCGACTCCGACACATTGTCTCTGATGCACGATCTTCTGATACACTGCATGACATCAGAGGAGAGCAGCACGGCTCATGCCGGATTTTCAGCGCTCCCCGCCAATGTGTCGGTGATCGGCAAGTTTCGCAACTCGTCCGGTGCATGTCAATTGCACACAATGGAACTCGACAAGTTTGGTCGATCGTGTGGCCGCGAAGAACGCATTTCCCTCCATGAAACGCAGCCGATACCCGGAACCCGATTTCCGCCCCCTGCCGGAAAATTCTCGTTAAAGCTCGACTTCGACAAGAGTTTTGATTTCTCCATCCGCCGCGAATTCTGCAATCACGGTTTCATTTCCGGTATGAATTCCGAGAGCGGTCCGAGGAATCTGCGGCTTGGTCAGGCTGTGGTAAACAACCCATTGCTTCTTTCCCAATCGCAGACGATACGCACTCGCAATTTCGGGGGGAATATACCGGCCGTCCTCGGACACCGTCAGTCGTTGCCAGTCCGCCGGTTCGTCCCGGCGGCTGTCCGACCAGTCAAACAGGGTTGCGGAGTACAGTCCCGAGGCAGACCCCGTCACATCCAACTGCAGTGATCCGTCCACCTGACGAGTCGTTTCTGCACCACGGTCGATCCGGTTTTGTGGACTGCTCCAAGGGAAAACACGAACGCGATGTTCTCCATTTGTCAGGGCCAGTTCCCGAGTGGCCCCATCTTCCAACAGATCCCAGCCCGCCGAGAACGGGAGCTGCCGCTGATAATGAAAATCCCCGGGTTCCGTGAATCGAACAGAATCCCCGATCACGAGGACAGACTCTTTTCGCAGCAGCAGAGCCTGTCGAATCACTTGAACCGGCCCTTCTTCTTTGGTCTGCAACTCGAGAAATACCGCCTGCTGATCCAGATACCAGCAGCAGCAGTTCCAGCCTTCCGAAAAAGAAATCGGTTTCCCGTTGACCGACAACTGGTGTCCCCAGACTCCGGAGAACAGGGGAACGTCTTTCACCAGGAGGGTCAGTTCCGGCATTGTTCCATCGTGACGGATGACGCACAGGTCGGTGGGGGAGGCCCACCCAGACCGCAAGATCCCCCACTCCCCCCAGTCCGACTGGTGAGATTCTTTCTGGAACTGCTTCCGGATCTCGCGCACTTCCGAGTGGGAAAACGATTTCTGAGACCCTTTTTCCCAGCTTTTGAGCAATCGTCGGGCAGCGGGTTCGAGAGTGACGCCAAAGATCTTTGCGAGACAGTTCACCTGCATGGCGACCTCCGCCGCCGGCAGAGCCCCCAATGTGAGCCCCGCCGCGGAAGTCAGCCCGACAAGACGTCCCAGCAGCCTGCGAATCCGCTTCTCGCTTTTTCCATCCCAGAGCGTTTTTTCCAGACTGTCGGCGAACAATTGCAGTCGGGCGAGTTGTGTGAGTCGGGGAAGAATTTCCGGCAACCAGCGTGCATGGGGTGAGCCGTCTCCATCCGTCGCGGCATCGAGAGCCTGATGGAGTGCCTTGACGGATTCCGTCCCAAACTTTCCTTCTCCCTGCAGATCGACGAACGTCCAGCCGGCGAGACAGTGAACTTCCAGCTGATCAAAGGCCGCACACCCCTGGTCGGCGGAGACCGCGGCCGGAGAGGTTCTCAGCTGTCGTGCCCCGTCCAGCGTCCATCTCCACAGTGAAACCAGCGTTCCGGGTTCCAGCAGATGGGGGCACAGTCGCAAAATCCACAGGGCGGCAACGAGGGACTGTGGCTCTGGGCCGGTCGTCGAGGTCGCCGCCATGATCGTTTCGATGCGTCCTGTCAGCTCATCCGGCTCGAGATCCGTGGAAAACAGACAGCTGGCGAGACCTGCGGAATCCTGCTCTCTCTCAACGAAGCTCAACTCTCCCGGATGAGCCTGCCAGATGTCCGCCAACTGCTGTCTCAGTTCCCGTCGCTGGCGTTTTCCAGTCTTTTTCCCGTCCGGCCGTCCCTGCTGGAGAGCATGAGCGACTGCCTCGACATTCCCCCCCTGCGCCGCGGCCACCAGTTCGGCACTGGCCGACTTCCGAAACGTCAGGCTCTGGAGCCAGGCAGAATCCGTGGACTCATCAACATTCTCGCGAACGAGTGAGTCCTCAGAATGGAGACGCGGGGAAATTGAACTGGTCATTCGGGGAACGGCTCTTGAGTGATTCGGGCAAAATCAGGACAATCCACAGAATCACCACAACTGTTGTGAGACAGGAGGGGTTGTTTCTGAATATCCTGCAGGTCAGGAACAAGTCATCGAAATGGATCATCGGTGAAGAATGAACTCCCCAGTTTATACCGTTTCCCTGGTTTCCACTCCAATGACCCGGTCATCGGTCTGACACGACGATGGCACCATCAGGTGGAGTTCCGGCCGGAGAGAGGTCAATGAAGCTGTTTGGGAAGGGGATTTAGAAGTGCGCCAATTTGCCGTCTGCCTGCTCGCCGCAGTTCTCGGAAGCTGTCTGTCCCTGTGGATCATGGATGCCCGGCTGACTTCCGTTCAGGATGTCGAAGCCCAGGGGAAGCCCCCCAGCTATGCACTTCCGGCACCGAACACGAATGCTCCGTTGTTTCCGTCTCCGGCCAGCAATGCTCCGCTGTACAACGGCCAGGGGCTGACACCGGATGAAGTGGTCAACGTCGCCATTTATGAATCGTGCAATCGTGGTGTCGTCAACATCTCCACGATGGGCGTTCCGACCCAGCGGTTCTTCATGATGGCTGTCCCGGAAGAGGGAAACGGATCCGGGGCCGTTCTCGACAAACAGGGGCACATCCTCACCAACTTTCACGTCATTGAACGGGCGCGGCAGATCAGTGTCACGCTCTACAACGAAGAGACACTTCCGGCCAAACTGGTCGGGGCCGATCCCGTCAACGATATCGCGGTGATCAAAATCGAAACCAAGGAAGATGTCCTGTTTCCGATCCCCATCGGCGACTCGGAACATCTGCGGGTTGGAATGCGGGTCTTTGCCCTCGGTAACCCGTTTGGACTCGAACGGACAATGAGTCAGGGAATCATTTCCAGTCTGAACCGGACACTCGAAGTCCAGCGAAACTGGGTGATCAAATCGATCATTCAGATTGACGCTTCGATCAACCCCGGAAACTCCGGCGGACCGCTCATCAACTCCCATGGACAGTTGATCGGGATGAACACGGCAATCGCCAGCCGTGTGGAACAGAGTGCCGGGATCGGATTCGCCATTCCGGCCAACCTGATTCGCCGCGTCGTTCCTGAACTGATTCAGCACGGCAAAGTGATTCGGGGAGATGTCGGAATCACTCACGTCACCGTCGTGGACCAGGGACTGCGGGTCGCTCGACTGACTCCCGGAGGTCCCGCTGAAAAAGCCGGACTCAAAGGCCCGGAAGTGACGCGACGTTATCCACTGGTGATCGAAGACCGGAACGCGGCGGATATCATCGTCGGAGTGAACGGAAATCCGGTCACATCGGCAGCGGAATTCCTCGGAATGATTGAAAGCAAGAAACCAGGAGATCTCGTCGAACTCTCTGTCCTGCGAAAAGACAAAGTTGTCAAGGTTCCCATCACTCTGGGAGGGGAAGCCAGCTCGCCACGGAGTTCTGATAACATCTGAAGCGGCTTGCTCGACCAACATCCTGTTTCAGACGATGTCTGATCGATTCATCTGACTCAGGAACAGTGGGTACAAAGGATTGTGGATGAAAACCATTCTGGAATGCCACGGACTGGCGAAGACGTACCCCGGTGGAAAACGGGCGGTCGACGGAGTGTCATTCGATGTCACTCCCGGAGAAATTGTCGGGCTGCTGGGACCGAACGGAGCCGGAAAGTCCACAACATTCCGCATGGCGTGCGGACTGATTGCCCCGTCGGAAGGGAAAGTGCTGCTCAACGGAAAAGATGTCACGCAGTGGCCGATGTACAAGCGCGCCCGACATGGCATGGGATATCTTCCACAGGATCAGAGCATCTTCACGAAGCTGAGCGTCGAACAGAATCTGCTCGCCATTCTCGAGTTTCTTCCCGTCTCTGCGAAAGAACGGACACAGCGGGTCAATAAACTGCTCGGGCAGTTCGGGCTCGATAAAAAGCGTCGCCAGATTTCCTCGACGTTGTCCGGAGGAGAACGGCGCCGACTGGAAATCGCCAGATGCCTGGCCAGCGAACCGAAGATCATCCTGCTGGATGAACCGTTTACCGGGATCGATCCGACAACCATCAACGACATTCAGGACATCATTGGCGATCTTCGAAACGCGGGCATCTCGATTCTGCTGACCGATCACCGGGAACGGGAAACTCTGACCATTACCGACCGCAGTAACATCATCTGCGACGGCCGTGTCCTGGTCAGCGGCGATGTCCAGACGGTGCTGAGTCATCCGGAAGCCCAGGCGAAATACTTCGGTCGCCGCTTCGATGCCAGTTCGATTATCGAAGAGAAAGCCAACTTCCGCCCCAACAAGTCGCGTCAGGAATCATCCGGTCAGGACGGTCAGCGCGTGGCGTAACGGCGCGGGAGCAGCTTCAGTCCTTCCCTGTTTGCCGGTGAAGAACAGCAAGGGGGCAGGATTCAGGGGTCGGAAAAGACCGGGAAGGACTGAACGTGCTTGATGCGATGAACGGTTCAATTCCCTTTGAAGAGCGAGGAGACGACCGGCCGCAGTTCCTGTTTCTGGATCAACCAGTGGGAAACGACATCGGGAGCGACGGTCTCTCCCCCGTTGGACAGATCCCCGGATTTCGCATCCGACAGCAGGTCGCGCACGGCGTCGATCTGCTGCAGTGTCTGTGCCTCGATGAACTGCATGGACACTCCCTGCTGTTCCAGTTCATCGAGCAGTTGCCGGCTTTTCCTGGCACCCGCCGAGATCGGCAGACGTGCGTCACGAAGCAGGACGAGCCGCTGAATCCGCTTGAGTTCCCATTGATCCTGCAGCCGCTTGAACTGGGACTGCAGACTGTTCATGTTGGGTTGTGTGCAGATGCTCACTCCTACCCGTCCCAGCCCATACTCGAAGACCATTGAGACATCCGGCAGTTCCTGATCGTGAACGAGACGCTGTTCCGGGGCCAGCAGCAGGCACAGCATCGGAACCCCGTGACGAAGAATCTGCTCTGTCTGATCCGGAGTATTGTCCGCCCGCTTCCATTCCAGAATGTCGTTCCACGACCGCTCCAGAAATGTCTCAACTGGAACCGAAGTCGTGGTCACCAACTCGGGATGTTCCGTCTCGGCAGCAGGGAGCGGAACTCCATGAATCCGATTCTCGAATCTCTCGGCACAGAGCGACAACAGTCGCCGGGGCGTCACCGGACGGTCCTGCTTGAACAGATTGTTGAACTCCTGCGGAGCCAGCGGCCAGGCCGGGTTGGCCCGGGTCTCGTCCGAAAGATCCATCTCAAACTGCATCCGGCGAGCCGCAATCAAGTCTTCTGCCTCCTGCGGACTGAGCGGATCCAGTGACACCGAACCGAGTGAAGTCATCCGGTCTGAGTCGGCGCTGCGGGCGCGATCTTTCAGCTCTGTCGCGAATGCGGATTGAACACACGACACGATCAGCACATTCTCCGTCTGGTCATGAAGGGTGCTGGTCAGTTGTCCGAATGCGAAGAGGCCGTCGGTGTCACGCGGTCCAAGCTGCAGCGCTTCCACCTGATCGAGTCCGATCACAATCGGCAGGTGAGGACCCGCCAGCCGGCAAAGCATCAGCACGATCCGCTGGGCTTCTTCTTCCCGTTCTTCCTCCTGTCCGTCTTCCTGTGTCAGATTGAGTTGCGCCAGCGCGGCTTCAGGCAGCAGATCGCCACTCAACCACGCCCTCAGATCCCGCCGATGACGATTGAACAGCAGGTGCTCGAAGGCGATGGTGATATTGCGGTCGAGATCCAGAGACGTCGCGATCTGCTCGACGAGGGCCGCCAGTTCTTCCGGATGCTCCTGCTGCATGTACTCGATCCAGGGTTCCAGATCCCCCGTGGCGACACGAATTCCCGCCAGACGGTGGGAGAGGATGCGATCGAACTGAGATCGGGTTCCGGCCACTGGTCGAAACCAGTCATTGACCAGCGTCCGGCGGAGTGTCCGCCAGATCATTTTCGGACTGGTCTGCAAGCGGACCCAGACAAACAGGTTCTCTTCCCGGTCCGTTGCGGACGGTGCCTGCGGAGTCAGGTCGGACCGCAATCGGCTGAGCAGATGCGTCTTTCCACTTCCGGCTTCCCCATGAATCAGAATCCCGGCGGACGTTCTCTGCTGGCGAACGTGGCGTAATCCGTTCAGGCAGCGTTCGTAGACCGAATGGTGAATTCCCGGGACATCTCCGAACTGAATGCGCCAGGGGTCGGCCACGATACCGTCACGAAACGGGTTCATGACAAGGTCCTTTATTCAGAGGAGCGTTGACGGAAGGAAGGAATCGAGCGGGACGAACGGAATGAGCCGGATGCCGGGACGTGGGGGATTCGCGAGGATCACAAGTGATCACTGCCGCCATTCGCGGTTCGATTCTGTCGGAGAGCGACCCCGACATAGTACGTTCCCTGGCGATCGACCACGAGGTCATCTCGCTCCTGATCCGACAGACTCGCAGGAAAATCATGCCGGTGGAGAGAGAGCCTTCCCTGACGGGAGAGTTCCAGGATCGACGTATCAAAATCCTCTTTGGAAACGGCAGCCAGCCGCCGCAGGTCCCGAATCCCCACCAGCGCCCCACGGTCAGCACCGGGGTCCAGTGTCCGGATCAACTGCTCGAAGTCCACCGTCGGTGCCGGAGAACGGAGCGGTGCCTGATCCCCCCCGGCCCCATAAGAAATCCCGGCATCCCCGACGAGTTGCAGGACCGATCGACGAAGCTGATCTTCCGGAACCCGTTCCTTGCGCAATGCTGTGACCACCTGTTTTAACTGTTCCGCGACCTGCTGGAGATACAACTCCGGTCGCGGTGGTGAAAGCGAAAGCAGGATCTTCTTCACTTTGCCCAGTGGAGGATGGCGGTACAACTCCCGTTGCGTGACCATCTCTTCCGTCAGAACGGTGATCTCCTGCACTGACAGAAATCGCGCGACCTTGGCAAGTTGCTCTGCCGTCTGCCCCCCCGTGGATTCCAGTTTTTTCCGAATGAGCACCCGTCCCCAGTCGCGCGGCGAGCGGTTCCAGAAACCGGGCAGCCCCTTGGCCGTGCCGGCTGGAATTAGAAAGAAATCACCCGACGCCGACAGTATCTCCAGATGTCGTGTGATCTCTGCGACCGAAGTGGGAAACGCAGAAGAAACAATCTTCAACAATTCTTTCGCCGTCAGGGGAGCGCCGGCCGATTGCAGTGTCGCTCGCAGTTGCGACGCAAGAACTTCTTCGGGATCGTGCCCCCAGTAACGGGGTTTTCCTTTCGCGGTTTTCGGGGCCAGTCTGAAGAGTCCCCGATCTGACACGGCACGATCCAGAACCTCTGCGACTTCCGCTTCCTTGACGGCTCGTGAGCAGACCACCTGTGAAGCGACCTGTTTCGCTGTCACGGGATCCGCAGCCTGTGCTGCCCCCTGAAGAATCACTGCGCTGTCTTCAGCAGTCAGTGGGAGGAGGGTTCGTCCCGCTTTCGCCATGCCTGCGCTTTCGTCGCTCGCCAGGTTTCAGGTGACTCTCATTCTGCGGCAACGTCAAACCATTCTGACCATCCACTCGACTCACGACGTTCCGCCCCATGACTCATGGGATTCTGGTGCAGGAATATTCGGATCGGTAAAATGGACAATCACCAGCGACTTCTCACGAAATGCTGGTGATTGATGATTGTTTCCGCAGGCATCTCAGTGAGAACGGTTTGCCGTCTCCCTGTTCTCTCAATGCCCTCTTCCCTCAACCCTGTTCCGTCATGCCCCGTCCCGTCATGATCTTCTGAAACATGGCATGTCGGATCGACGGAATACCAGTCCAGCGGAGCGGGACAATGAACTCGCAAATGGAACTCGCAAACGGGTTCAGTCGAGATCCGGACCGTCATCGAACAGACGATCCAGCCCCGGGGCGTCGTCCGCCACGACGACCACATTCTGTGAAGCGTCCAGATAGATTTTGTCCGTCAGGATTTCTTCCAGCACGGTCGCCATCGACGGCTTCCCCTGGCACTCAACCAGTGGTGGCGAACCCCGGTTCAACTGCACAAGGCGTTTCTGGATCAATGTGGACAGTTTGAAGCGTCCTCCGACCTTCTTGGCCAGAACGTCTTCCTTCAGATCATCGAGCATTCAGTTCCGCCTCCCTTGATGCGAGCAGCTGTCGAATCTCTGCGACGGCCCGATCAAGATCATCGTTAATCACGCGGTGCTTGTAAGAAGCGACATATTGTAGCTCTTCGCGTGCAGTCCGCAACCGCCGCTGAATCACTTCCTCGGTTTCTGTTCCCCGGTCCCGCAGACGCTGTTCGTAAACCTCCATCGAGGCCGTCTGCAGAAACAGAGACGTCGCCTCGGGAAAGAGCTTCATCACATTCTGAGCCCCCTCGACATCGATTTCGAGGAGAACCCATTCGTTCTTCTGCTGAATCCGGTCCACTTCGCTTTTCAGTGTCCCGTAGAGATGCCCGCTCTTGTGAACTTCTGCCCACTCCACAAACTCACTGTTCGAAAGCCTTTGCAGAAATTCGTCACGTGTGAGAAAATAGTAGTCCCGACCGTCGACCTCGTTCGGGCGCGGGGGGCGCGTGGTTGCCGACACCGACATTTCCAACGGAATCGGACAATCCGCCAGCAGGCGTTTCACAATCGTGGTCTTCCCGGCTCCTGCCGGTCCGGAGAGAATCAGCAGGCGGGGAGTCGGGGGAAAACTCGTGACGGACATGGGGAACGTGATGAAGAAGAATCTCGGGCTGGATCAAAAGGCGAACTGTATCGCGCCGATTTCCGCATTCCAAGCAGTTGTCTGCAGATTCCTCCGTTTCCCCGGGAACCGAGTCCCAACAAGATCACAAATGTCCACTTCGGGTAACTCCAACGCGAACTCCTGTCGCCAGACAGACAGAACTTCACTGGTGCAAAACCGGGACGCGCTCAAGACTGTCACAGCTCGATGTCTTGGAGTCGGAGCGATCCTGACATTCGGATGGTGTTCATCGGCCGCGTGGGCCCAACCCCCGGAGTTCCTGACCGGCAACGATTTTCAACAACAGATCAGTCGCCCGTTGCTGGTGAACTGGGACCTGACCCCATTGCAGGACGTTCTGAATCGACTTTCGCAGGAACGGCATGCCGCCATTCTGCTGGATCGTCGGATCGACCCGACTCAACTGATTCCCGTCGAATTGCAGGCCTCCTATTTTGACACCGGGATCAGCGAACTGGTGCGGCAGTTCGCAGGGGTTGCCGTCGTCGCCGATACCCTGTTCATCGCCCCTCCGGAAACCGCCGGGACGCTGTTGACTCGGGTCGTCCTCTCCGAACAGGCACTGGAATCCCGCCTGAAGCAGAATCTGGGCCGCAAGCTCGACCTGGGAGACCGTCACCCCGTCGAATGGACTCTCGGGGACTCGCCACAGCAAATTCTCGATCGCATTGCACGGCATTATCAACTCCGCATTGTGAATCTCGACGCGATTCCACACGACCAGTGGGGACCGGGACAGATTCGCAATCCGAATGCCGTCGAAGCCCTGTTGCTGATCGCGACGCAATTCCAGCTGGATCTCGAATGGATCGATGGCAATCAGGTACGACTCGTCCCGCAGGTGTTGTCACCGACCATCAAACGGGAACACGCCCTGCGAAACCTGACGCCACAGCAGGCGTTGCTGCGCATCAGGAAACAACTGCCTGAGCTTCAGGTGACAGCGATTCGTGGCAAAGTCACCGTCACCGGCCGGGAAGAGGAACAGCGGGAAGTCGGGGTCTTACTGGGAAATCGACCAGGTCGAACCGCATCGACCGATTTGACCTCTGTTCCGCTGTCACGGCGCCGGTTCACCTTGAAGATGCAGGAACGTCCATTTCTGGAACTGTTGACGGTTCTGGAGAAGCAGGGGATTCCGGTACGACGGGAGTCGATCGCACTCGAAGAGGCGGGAATCGACTTGAACACGCGAATCTCGCTCGAACTGGAGAATGCGACGATTGAACGCCTGTTCTCCGACGCCTGCCGCCCGCTCGGACTGAGTTTCCACATTGAAGAGCATCAGGTGGAACTGCTTGCCCCGGGTCAATCCCCGCCAGCAGTCATTCCGAAGTAAAGACAATGGACTTCAGTCCGTCGTCGGTTCGGCAGGAATCTTCCAGACACTGAACTGTTCTCCCGACTGCATGAACAGAACGTCGCTGGACAGCACCAGATCACCTCCGGAGATTCCAGTCAGTGCCCGAATGGGAATTCGCTTTTCCAGTTCCCCGGAGTCCGGATCAATCAGCCAGAGTTCTTCAGCCGTCGGCCAGAGAATTTTTTCCTTCCACAGAGTCCCACGTCCGGTTCCCTGAAAGCCGGGAACAGCGGGATCCCAGCGCCAGATCTCTGCGCCCGTGTCGATCCGGATGGAAAGAATTCCCTTCCCGGCCAGAACGACTCGTTCAGAATCGGCACTCAACAACTGACTCACACTGATCTCAGGGGAAATGGAGAGGACGACCCCTGGGAGTCTGTCCCGGAATTCTCCCTCTCCCCTGAGGGGAGAGGGGCGGGGTGAGGGGTTCGACAGGTGGGAAGTGCCTGCACCGGCAACGTTCGCCCCCTCATCCGGCCTGCGGCCACCTTCTCCCCTGAGGGGAGAAGGACTTGAGTTGTCTTGTTGATTGCGAGGCCAGACAGTCACTTTGTTCCCGGTCAGTCTCAGCAGATGCGTGGGGGTGACGAGGGAATCCAATCCGATTGCAGAGTTCGATGAATTCTCAAGATTCCCTTCAACGGAGTTCAATGCGATCTGCTTCCAAGACTGTTCCGTTCGTTCCCAATAAAAACAGTCGAAAGTTGAGGCGAAGAACAGGGAATCGCCATCGCTGTTGAGATGCCTGTGAGTCTGGCCCTGCGAATCAGATGAAAAGGAGACCGGGAATCTCGAGACACCCGCCCCGTTCACATCGATCAACACCAGCGAACATTGACTGCGGTCCGTCCGGCTTTCCAGCAACACCGCCAGTTGGGAACCCACACAAACGGGAGGTGACGCGATCTCCCATCCCGGCTCTGACTGGAGTTGGTCGGGCGTGCGCGCCCAGACAACATTTCCCTCGGCCTGCAGATCAATGCACACCAGTTGCCGGGGAATCAGTCGGGTTTCCAGAAACGTCCCAGGAAGCACACCTGCCCAGAGTGCGTTTCCCCAAAGAATGCCATTCTGATTTTGGATGGCCAACGGCAGAGTGAGATCAGATTGCGCGATCTCCTCTTTCAACAAGATTCCCGCATCGGTTTGACTGACAGGCCAGCGTGACTCCCCGGTTTGGAGGTTCAGCACCCGAAGACTGCGAGCATCCGCGATGACCACGGTCGATTTGCCGATCGTGACGCTGGCCGGTTCCTGAATGGCACACCGCCACAGGAGTCGTTCAAGTGTCAGTTCTCGGGGGGGCGGAAGAGCGTCATCACCGAAGAGGACCGGACAGAATGCACGGCCAGTCCACGCACCGTCCATGCAGAACAGAAGCAGCACAGCGAGAAACGTCGGCCACACGGTCAATCTCATGTCTGGACCATCCCGACTGAAACGATTTCGCGGCAAGACATTCTCGTCATCCTCGTTGCAGAAATCCGAACGGGGACAGACCGCAGAGTCTGGACAACCGCGGTCTGCTGTTCGCATCACGTCATGTCACATCAGGGCTCTATGTTCTCTTTCGAGTGTTTCGTGCTGCCTGATTTCTCCGCCCCTGTGACGAAACATGTCCCAGCACCCGGCTGGTCAGTCCGGTCTTGTCGATCACTTTCTGCTTTGCTGCCGCACGCGTTTTGACCTGTTTCACCGGATCGACGGAGTCACTGGAATGCTTGCCGTTCGAGTGATATTCACTGAAATCCGGCTTCCGGCGTGTCGTTCCAATCACACCGGAATCCTGCGGGTCGTTCAACCCGAGATCCACGGAAAACACTTTGGGGCTTCCAGCCTGCGAATCACGATCGTCCGGGAGATTCTGATTCCCGTCAGAGCGATCGTGATTCTTTGAGGCTGGCCGTGACGGTTGCTCTTCCTGCTGATTGTCAGCCGCGAGTTTCTTTTTTTTAACACGTAAACCGTCGCGGACTTCTGCCCGACTGGCCCGTTCCTGACGGTTACGGGTTTCCTTTGAAGGTCGATCCGCAGACTTTCTGGCTGGTGCCTTGGCTTCTCCGGAATCAATCGCTTGAATGCGGGCTTCGAATCGCGCCAGCATTTCCTGGAACATCTGAACTTTCAGCTGCGTTCGAATCAGAGTTGCCGACGGTCTGGCACTCTTCGACTGTTGGGCCGCACGGCGCTGCTCCGCGTATTGATCCCGCCATTTTTTGCGAAACTCACGGGTCCGAGTACGACTCTGCTGCAATTCCTCCCGGGACTGTGATGTCAGCCCTCTTCCCCGACTCTGCTGATACAACTCGAGTTCCCCCCTGGTTGCGATTTTCTTGACGTCACCAAGTTTCAACTCTGCCATGTCGATGCTCCCATGGTTAAGGATTGAAGGAATTCCTGTGCGGCCCATGTCAGAAACATTGAGAAAGAGAACAGGTCATCGCTTCGGGCTTCACACACGTCCTCAACAGTCATCTTTCACAGGAGCATAAATGTTGATGTCTCTGAGACAACGGGGGATTTCAGTCATTCATGGGAAATTTCTTCAAATGATGATGTGGGACAAGTCGTGGCTCACCGGAGAGTGTCATGTCTGGTCAGGATCTGTTCAATGACTGTCAGATTCTGATCAAGCGACTGGACGTTTCCTGCGAGGAATTCCATGCCGTTGAACTTCGGAACGGGCGGCGCAACCACGTCGGATCGCGGGAAGCACTCATGTCACTCCCCCGTCCCGTCTGGACCATGGGAAAATTGATCTTCCTGAAATCTCGGAATTCTCTTAAAAATCCCTCAAGAATCCCCTCCTGTCTGCCGGGCCCGTCCTGGGCTCTGTATTTTCCCACTCAATTTTCCTGACTTTCCCTGGATCATGTCATGTCGTCGTCACGGACGGTTCACGTCCCGGTGATGCTCCGCGAAGTTCTCACTCACCTGAATGCTGGTGAGCCGGGACTGACGGTCGTTGACGGCACTGTCGGAGCCGGGGGACACAGTCAACAGATCCTCAAACAACTCGACTCCACATCCCGGCTGATCGGACTGGATCGTGACCCCGCCATGCTGACGCGAGCCGAACAGGTGTTGCGTGATCCACGCGTGCAGTTGCGACAGGCCAGTTATGCCCAGCTGGAGACCGTTCTGCAGGAACTTGAACTCGACTCCATCGATCGGGTGCTGCTGGATCTGGGATTGTCCTCGGACCAGTTGGCCGATGACCAGCGGGGATTCGGATTTGACACATCCGGACCGCTCGATATGCGGTTCGACACGACACAGGGAACTCCGGTCGCCGAATTACTGGCAACCGCAGAACCCCAGGAACTGGAAGCCATCTTCCGGGACTATGGCGAAGAAACGGAAGCCCGACGACTCACTGCCGAAATCGTGGCCGCCCGGCGCCACGGCGGTGTCCGTCTGGCCGGCGAACTCAAAGAACTCGTCGAAAAAGTTGTCGGCGTTTCGAAAGGCAAGTCACATCCGGCCACTCGCGTTTTTCAGGCATTGAGAATCGCCGTGAACCGGGAACTGGATCAGTTGGAACTGTTTCTGAAAGAGGTCCTCCCACGACGACTGAGTCTGGGGGGACTGGCAGTCATTATTACTTTTCACTCTCTTGAGGACCGCCTGGTCAAACAGGCGTTTCGTGAGACGGAGCTATGGGACAACATCACTCGCAAACCCCTGACCGCCAGCCCGTCCGAAGTGCGCTGGAATCCACGTTCGCGGTCCGCGAAACTCCGCGTCGCCCGGCGCATCGGGAAAGCCAGTTAGCCTCTTCACCGTATCTCGAATCCGCACCCTCCGGATCCTCGTCATTCCCGCTGGCAGTCGCAGCCATTCTCGGGCTGACCTGTCTCCTCGGAACCGTGGCGTATCTCCGGTTCTCCGAACAGGAACCCGTCTGGGCGAACTGGCCCCTCTTCCGCTTGAAAGAAGAAGTGGTTCGCGGACAAAACCCGAACGCTCCGCAGCAGCCGTTGTCGCGAAGCGTTGAAGTCGGCGTTCCATCCGGTGGAAATTCCAACATTCCAGCCAGCACGGCCCCTCCGCTCTGGAGCAAATCCCCGGCGTCGGCACCTGCCAGAAACGTCGCGACTGCCCCCCGGACAGAAGCCCGGTCATTTGAGCTCACCGATCCGTTTACCGGCCAGGTTGTCATCGAACAGTCTGTTGAGCAGGTGTCACCGGCGCCACCCGCACAGCGCCGGATGGTTCAACGGGTTGTCCCGGCTAATGCCGAGTTCACCACTGACGGAAATCCATTCCCCGGAGAACCGGAATCTGCACAGCCACTTCTGACGCATCCTGACGAATTGCAAGCCACTCCCAGCCGCCACGTACGACCGATGTCCCCGGTTCCGCGCGAACCACTGACGACTGAATTCCCGGAAGGAAGCTCCGATCCGTTTGCAGAACCGACATCGAGACCCCGCCAGCACATTCAGCGAATGGCCGGAGATTCCGGGTTGCCTCCCGTCAACGATCTGCCGCGCGTCGATGCCCTGCCGTCAGTGAATGAACTTCCGGCGATGGAACCGGTCGGACTTCCTGAGACGGTCATTCCACCTGCCGGGTTGTCACCCGTCAAAGTCGCACCAATGCAGCACCCGCACGCTCCCCCGGTGCAGACGCCGGTCATGTCACTTCCTAACCCGCAGCCGATTCCGTCGGCGCTGCCGATGCAGACCCGCGAACTTCCTCCTGGTCAACCAGCGATGGAAATGGGACTGCCAGGCGTTTCCAGTCCAGTGACACCGGCCCGCTCTGTCACCACATCACCGGAAACGGCCGCGAAAGATGACGTCTATCAAGTGCAGGACGGCGACAATTACTGGACCATTTCCCGGCGGTTCTACGGTTCTGCCCGCTTCTTTTCCGCACTGGCCGAGTACAACAAGCACCGGATTTCCGATCCCGCGAAGATGCGGCCGGGAATGTATGTTCTGGTTCCTGAAATGGAAGTTCTTCACCGGACATATCCTCAGCTCACCGGGGGCGGCCCACGTGATCCAGCGGAAGATCTCCCGTTCGGATTTTTCATCGATCCCCAGGGACAACCCTGTTTCCGGGTCGGCAAAGGAGACACATTGGGACATATCGCCCAGAAACACCTGGGACGGTCTTCACGATGGGTCCAGATTTACGGTTTAAACCGGGAACAGATTCCAGACGGAAAGACACTCAAAATTGGCAGCATTCTGCGACTTCCCGCCGATGCGTCTCAAGTCACACTGGCTCCGGAAGAAACTCTGATCCGATAAACAGTGGAGTCGGCAGATCACCGGCGGCAGGCGGAATGATTGTCATCAGCCTGCCGCCTGCTGCCAAACTCTCCTGTGGTGTCATGTTCTTTCGTTTCTCTGCAGCAATTGGCCTGATGACTGCGATTTCTCTCGCGGCTGTCGCGATTGAGAAACAGAACCTCTCATTGCGCCGCGCGATTTCCCTGCAGCACTACCAACTCGAAGTTCTGCAGGAACAGAAGTGCCGGCAGGTACTGGAAACGCAGCGGCTCTCCAGTCCCGTCCGCTTGCTGGATCAGGTGCAGAAAGAAACAACGGTTGACGTTCCATCTCGTTCGACGCAGTCGAGGTGACGCCGATGAATTCTTCCCCCTCACCATCAAACCCACCGTCAAACCCGCCGTCGCCCCCTTCCTGTGCGTTTGCCTTTCTCGGCATCCGCTGGTCGAAAGTTCCCCGCGTCCTGATTCTGCACGGAATCGTCGCCGGTCTCATGGCCGCTCTCTGCATCCGTCTGTTCTGTCTGCAGGTGTACGCCCGTCAGACGTTCATCTCGAAAGCACTGCGACAGCAGATGAGTGAGGAGGGGATTCGATCCCGCCCCGGTGATCTGTTTGACCGGCAGGGACGATTGCTGGCCACGACAATTTCCGTTCCCAGTCTGTACGTCAATCCCGCCGCCATCCCGGAAAGCGACCGGCCGCATCTCGCCATTCAGCTGGGAGCGGTCCTGAATCAGAGTTCGGAAGCACTCCTCAAGAAATTCGAAGAGCACGCGCACCGCCAGTTTCTCTGGGTCCGGCGGCGACTGACCGACGAAGAGGCCGCCGCAGTGCGGGAACTCAAACTCAGCACCAGACAGGCCGGTCTGCGGCGGGAGTTTCAACGGGTCTACCCGCAGGGAACACTGGCCGCGCACGTTCTGGGGCTGCGGAATATCGACGGGCTGGGACGCGGAGGAGTCGAGGAACATTTCGACTCGATCCTGCGCGGCCAGGATGGAATCCGTCGCTTCGTCCGGGATGCACGCGGTTACGTTCTCGACGTCCTCGAAGAAGTCACTCAGCCTCCCGTTGACGGCCATTCTCTGACACTCACGATCGATCTCGTCGTGCAGATGCAACTGGAACGGCAACTTGACGCCGCGATGGAAAATCATCACGCCAAAGGAGCCTGCGGGATCGCGATCGACCCACAGACCGGGGAAATCCTCGCTCTGGCCAGTCGCCCGACGTTCGATCCGAATCGCCCGGAACGGGCGCGTCCGGAAGACTGGAAGAATCTGGCCACCGCCGCGGCGTTCGAGCCGGGGTCAACATTCAAACCCATGGTGGTCGCCTGGGGACTTGAACGGAATCTCATCCAGCGTGATGACCAGTTCGACTGCGAACAGGGAACCTATCGCATGGGGAGTCGGGTCCTGCATGACCATCATCCTTACGGCGTTCTCTCCCTCACCGACGTGCTTGTGAAATCCAGCAATATCGGCATGGCGAAAATCGGGGAACGATTAACGAATCGCGAGCTGAACGAGCTGGCACGCAGCTTTGGCTTCGGCACCCGAACCGGAATTGAACTTCCCGGTGAACTGTCAGGCTTCCTGCGGCCGTTGAAAGAATGGACCAGTTACTCCACCGGGTCGATTCCCATGGGACACGAGTTCACAGCGACCCCCATTCAGATTCTCGCCGCGTATGCCATTCTCGCGAACGGAGGCGAACGGATCGCTCCGCATCTCCTGCTGCGGAAGACGGCAGACTCCATGTCCGCGTCACCGCTCGACCAGCTTGGTCGATCATGTGGCCGCGAAGAACGCCTTTCCCTCAATGAAACATTGAGTTTCCACGAGCCAGGACGTCACAGGCATGACGAAACCGCCCTGGTGAAATCCCGCATTCTGGAGAAGGAGACCGCTGACTGGGTGGTTTCGACTCCTCTCGTCGAAGTCGTGCGACGTGGAACCGGACGGCAGGCGAATCTCCCTGGCCTCGCCGTCTTCGGAAAAACCGGCACGGCGCAGAAGCTGCATGAGTCCGGTTCAGGATACTCGTCGAGCCGCCACTATAGTTCCTTCATCGGCGGCGGAACGGCGGAGAATCCACGACTGGTTGTCTTGATCAGTGTCGATGAACCACAGGGAACCGATCAATTCGGCGGAAGCGTCGCCGCGCCGTATGTGGCTGAAGTTCTCAAGCAACATCTCGACACGCGCCAGACACAGAGTCTTCCAGAAAAGCCTGCCAGATGACCGACTCTCAACTGGACGGAAATCTGAAGAGGTGCTGAGCAAACAACGCTGCATCGAAACCGATTCCCCGACCGGGAGACTTGTCCCGGCCGGGGAATTCAGAAACACAGAAGGACGGCGTTCACGGCCCGGTCTGCATTACGCCCAATCACGTTCCGGACGATGACGCAGCCCGTTCGCTTCCACATCATTCACAAACTCTTCCTTGACCGGGTCGAATTTCAAGGGACGCTGAAGAACCCATGCCGCGGCCGCCGCGTGGCACGTGATGTGTGAGCGGCGCATCACGTCCTGATTGGCAATCGTCAGTTCACGTGAACGAATGCAATCGACGAAATTGCGGGCGTGAGCCGAGACATCCAGTCCACGAACCCGTTTCGTCGGATCTCCCTGATCTTTTCCCAGCGTTTCCGGACTGAAAACGATCTCCCCTTCGTCACCGGTTTCGATGGAACCTTGATCTCCGACAAACCGGACAGGGCAGGTTCCCAGGCGCGTGATGAACTGCGGAGAACGATCTTTGAACGGCTCCTTCAGGAAATCGATCGACAGAATGACTCCGTTGGCATACTTGCAGACGATCCGGTTCTCTTCAGGAACGTACTCGATGGGAGTGGTGTTGTCGGCCTGATTGGCCCACTGGCACAGGTCAACAGTGTGTGCCCCCCAGTCCAGCAGACGGGCCCCGGAGTCGAAATCCCATTCCCCGCGCCAGGCCCCGTTGACATACTGCTGGTTGAATGGCCGCCAGGCCGCAGGACCGAGCCAGAGGTTCCAGTCGACCTTGTCGCTGGATGGAGTCCGTTCAGCAGGCAACCAGCTGTTTTTCAAAGTGGGAATGTAGACCGAAGCGTGCATCTCCTGGAGTTTGCCGATCTTTCCGGTCTGCACCAGCTCGACCGCCTTCTGAAAGTTGGGCACACTCCGACGCTGCGTCCCCGCCTGAAACACACGCTTCAGGCGATGCATGGTGTCAGCCAGTTCCTGACAGGCACCAATCGTGATTCCGCACGGCTTTTCACTGTAAACATCCTTGCCGGCCTCAGCGGAAAGGATCGACGCCCGGGCATGCCAGCGGTCGCCGGTGGCCACCAGCACGGCATCAATATCCTTGCGATCCAGCAGCTGCCGAAAGTCGCTGTACAGAACACAGTCCTGTGTTCCATAGGCGTCGTCGACCAGTTTCTTGCCGGCCAGTCTCCGATTCTCCTGCACATCCGCAATCGCAACACAGCGAACGTCATTCATCTTCAGCATCGCGGTCAGATCATAAATGCAGCGCGGACCGATTCCGATAACCCCAAGTGTGATGGTTTCACCGGGAGTCGTTGATCCCTCACGGGCCAGTGCGCTGGCCGGAACAATCTGTGCCAGTGAACCAGCGGCAACCGCCAGCGTTGTTCCCTGGAGAAAATCCCGGCGGGAGAGAGGGGCCGTCTGCGGCAGGGTGGAACTCATCTGGAGGATCCTTCGGAGTTGAGGCGCGGCGGGGACCTGTGAGATTGCGGTCAAAAGGAACAGGTTCGCCAGCGCCGGTCGGATGTTCTGGATGGTAGAAACATCAACGACGGTTTACGAGTCACTCTCAACTCGGTAGAAATGCTCCTGATGAAATCGTGTGGCAGCATCAACAGGGAGTGAAATCGACTCCTGCGACATGGGACCGGGGAACACGTCGTTCAAACGATCCATTCGCTTTCCGGGAGACCTGACACACTGGTCACTGACACACTGGTCACTGGCGCCGGTCCACCAGGGGATGTGGAACATTGGTCCCCCGGGCAGTGTTCAGTTCCCCCGGGCAGTGTTCAGTTTCCCCGGGGCAGTGTTCAGTTTCCCCGGGAAAATGCCAGGCCGAAATGACCGGCACCACACTGTTTCATCGCGGTCAATTGATTATCAGGGAGCAGACCAATGAGTTGCAGACTGTTACCGTTCGCCATGCTTGTTTCACTGGTCCTGACCATGGCGGGTGGAGCGCAGGGAGCCCCGGAAGGATTTCGGAATCTGGAAATCGGTGACTCCGCACCGGACTTTCAACTTCCAGGTGTTGACGACAAGACTTACTCCCTGAGCGATTTCTCAAAGGCGAAACTTCTGCTGGTGGTCTTCACCTGCAATCATTGCCCGACCGCCCAGGCCTATGAACCACGTCTCATCAAGATGCATGAAGATTATCGGGACAAAGGTCTCGCGATCGTTGCGATCTCTCCGAATGACGATGCCGCACTGCGGTTGGAAGAGCTTCGCTTCAGCGATGTGGGGGATTCGTTCGACGACATGAAATTCCGAGCCAAAGAGCGCCAGTTCCCGTTTCCCTATCTGTATGACGGAGAAACACAGAAAACCTCTGCCGCCTACGGAGCGATGGCAACCCCGCATGTCTTTCTGTTTGACCAGGCACGCAAGCTGCGCTACGCCGGGGGAATCGACAATTCGGAAATCAAGGAACCCACAAGTCACGACGCCCGGAATGCGATTGATGCGTTACTCGCAGGCAAGCCGGTTCCCGTGGAAAAGACACGAACCTTCGGCTGTTCGACCAAATGGTCCGACAAACGGGAAGAAGTCGCCAAGTGGATGGAAAAAGTCCAGCAGGAGCCGGTGACGCTGGAATCGATCGATGCGGCGGGACTGGCAAAGCTCGTAAAAAACGAAACAGAAGATTATCTGCTGATCAATGTCTGGGCGACCTGGTGTGGCCCCTGTGTGGCGGAACTGCCTGAGTTCGTGACAATCAACCGGATGTATCGGGGCCGAAACTTCCGCTTCGTGACGATCAGCATGGATGAAGCGGACCAGAAAGAGGACGTTCTGAAACAGTTGAAACGGGCACAAGTCGCCACAACAAATTACCTCTCGGCGATCACGGACCGTGATGAACTGGCGGACGTTCTGGATCAAGAATGGCAGGGACCACTGCCGTATACCGTTCTGATTGCACCGGGTGGAAAAGTCGTTTACCGGCACAACGAACCCATTAAACCGTTGGAGTTGAGGCGGACACTCGTCGAGTTCCTCGGTCGAACCTACGCCAGCCAACCGGCAAAGAAGTAATCCGCACAATGCAGAAGCCCTGCTCCCCCAGATTATTCGGGATGGAATTTCCGTAATGAAATCCCACGGGGGGACTTGCGTTTTGACATCTCGATTCAGGAGAATCCCGAAAAACCTGCGTTCCGTCGATTGAGGATGCGCCGGCTCGAATCTCACGCTGTTGTGACAGCGTGAACACTTCCAGCCGGCAACCCGTTTTTCAACGAAACACTCCAGGTGTGTTCTTTACCGGTCTGGGGCGGGAATGAACACAGAGCGAACACTCGAAGCAGTTCGAGTGCAACGCCCACATCACAATCCCCTGTCGATATCACACGGTTCGTTGTTTGAGAATGTTCTCTCGATGAATCGTCCATGATTTTAGGTTTCTTTGGCATGAGCACTGATAACAGCCCGGTTCAGGACGACACAGCACAAGTCGTGACCACTTCGAATTCCCCCGCAGTTGAAGCGGCCGCAGTCGCCAACGATGCGGCTCCGCTGCAGAGCCAGTCGGCCGCGTCTGTCACGGACGACGGATCGCAGGACACGGACGGAAGCAAACGCAAGCTGCAACTGCGTCCGCAGGGAGCAGACGAAGCCCGGGCGGTTCCATCTCTGGGAGCCGGTTCCGGTGCGGTCACACCATCAGGACCAGTCGAAATTCCGGCCGCTCACGATGCAGACGTGGAAGCCGCGATCGCCGCCACCGTCAATCAGATGACCTCCCAGGGGGCGTCTCCTGCTCCTGCGGCAACTGCTCCATCCGAGCCCGTCTCCATTCCTGAACAGGAACCGATTGAAGCCTCCATCGAAGCGGCCATCGAACAGGCTCTCGCCGGATCCGATCTGGCACATGCCCAGGTCAGTGCCGCCGCGGCCAGCCCGCTCGATATTGATCAGCTGAAACCGGGGCAGAAATTCTCCGGCACCGTTCAGACCATCAACGGCGACAGCGTCTTTATCGACTTCGGTCTGCGTCTCACCGGAGCCGTTCCGTTCCGGCAGTTTGATGCCAAGAATCCTCCCAAAGCCGGCGATACACTCGAACTCGTCTTCGACAAAGTCGATGACGCTGAAGGATTGATTCTCGCCAATCGCCCGCGCGGCACGTCCGTGGTCAAAGGAGACTGGGACTCCATTGCACCGGATCAGGTGGTCGAATGTGTCGTCACCAAAACAAATAAGGGGGGACTGGAAGCCACCGTCAGCCGCCTGCGGGGATTTATTCCGGCCAGTCAGGTGGATCTGGGCTTCGTGGCCGATCTCAATACGTTCGTTGGACAGAAATTCCGGGTGCGCGTCACCGAAGTCAATCCTGCCAAACGCCGTCTCGTCCTCAGCCGCCGCGCACTGCTTCTCGAAGAACGGGAAGTCGCGAAGACTGAACTGCTGAACGAAATTCAGCCGGATCAGGTCCGTACCGGTCGAGTGAAAACGATCAAGGATTATGGAGCGTTTGTCGATCTCGGCGGGATGGACGGATTCCTGCCGATCGCCCAGATGAGCTGGGTCCGGATCGGGCATCCTTCCGAAATCATTCAGGAAGGCCAGGAGATCGAAGTCAAGATCCTGTCGATTGACCGGGAGAAGAACAAGATCAGCCTCGGCATGCGGCAACTCTCCGCCAATCCCTGGCGGACTGCCGAAGACAAATATGCCAAGGGGAGCAGCGTCACCGGTCGTGTCACACGGCTGGAAGCATTCGGGGCCTTCGTCGAACTGGAACCGGGTGTCGAAGGTCTCGTCCACATCAGTGAACTCGAACACCGCCGCGTGAAACGAGTCTCCGAAGTGATGAACGTCGGTGACATGGTGGAAGTTCAGGTGGTGGAAGTCGATCCGAAGAAGAAACGGATCAGCCTGTCCGCCAAAGCCTTGAAAGCTAAGCCGGAAGTTCCGGAAGCTCCCAAAGAAGAAGATCTCGCACCCGGCAAAGGCCAGGCCTACCAGCGCGTCCGCAAGGAGCCGCTGAAAGGGGGAACCGGCGACCCGAACAAACGGGGCGGCCTGTTCGGCAACCCGAACGACTTCTCGCGATAAAGCATTTCCATCAGAAATCTGGCCGATCTGGCACGCGGGCACCAGCGTTTTTCCTGGTGAAACGCGTGCAGCACGGCCACATGAGAAACCGAACCGGTCGAGGAGTCTGTCCCAGAAATCACAGCACAACTCAAATCCTTCTCCCCTCAGGGGAGAGGGAGAATTCCGGGACAGACTCTTGGAGGGTTCGCGTGGCTGGGGGCTGATGTCGACCATCAATGCTGACACGCTCAATTTTCGCGACGCCATTTCAAACGTCATGCGACGGGGACGTCTGGATCATCCAGGTGCCCCTTTCTGTTTCGCTCCACTGACAACGCACGACAATCAGACGGAATCTGCATCGCGATTCGATGAGGGTGTTTGGACATTCATCCTGGTCGACAACATTGACGAAGCATGACACTCGGAATTCAACACGAAGACACCTGGTCGAGGAAACTCAGTCCTTCCCGATTTGTCCTGATGAGGGCGTCAGTGGGGCGTCGAGAGTGGGGCGGAAATGCAGGACGTTCCCTGTCTTTTCTGCCCCCTGAATCCTGATCCCTCCCCCCTTGCCGTTCTGCGCTGGCAAACTGGGAACGACAGAAACGGCTCTACTGTCGCGTTTTCGCGAGGCGGGTTCTCATCCGCAGAAACTCTCCGAGGCCGTGTTCCAGCGGGGTTTCAGTCGATAACGTCACCAGCGTCACACCGACCCGTTCGCAGCAGGCGTTCAATGCGGATTGATGTGCTTGAAACTTCTGCTGATACTGGGCCCTGCCGATCTGTGGGTCGACATACACTTCCTGTCCGGTTTCGGCGTCGACAAACAATGCCGACTCGGAAAACGGAAAGCTCAGTTCCGCGGGATCGAGAATCTGAAACGCAATGACTTCACTCCCGGTGGCCCTCAGATATCCCAGTCTTGACTCCAGATTTTCAAGGGAAGTCAGGAAGTCGGTGAGCAGCAGAAAGAGCCCCCGTTTGCGAACCCGCTGAGCAACCTGCTCCAGTGTCGAAATCAGTCCAGTCCCCTTGCCGTCTGGTTGACTTTCCAGTGCAGCCAGAAGCCGCCGCAGGTGCCCAGGGCGGTGCCGTGGCGGAAGAAATTCATCCAGCGTTTCAGAAAATCGAAACAGTCCGACCGCATCCCGCTGCGTATTCAAAAAATACGCGAGTGTCCCGGCAAGAGTTTTGGCGTAATCCGCTTTCGTATAGGCCAGCGAGCCGTATGTCAGGGAACGGCTGTTGTCCAGCAGCAGATAACAGCGCAGATTGGTTTCGTCTTCGTAGCGTTTGATGTAATAGCGATCGCTGCGGGCGTAGAGTTTCCAGTCCAGATACCGCAGGTCATCACCGGTGACATATTGCCGGTACTCTGTGAACTCGACGGAAAATCCATGAAACGGGCTGCGATGAAATCCTGAGAAAAACCCTTCCACGACTCCCTTGGCCCGTAACTCCAGCGACTGAATCTGCATGAGAGTCGCAGGGTCGATGAACGACGGGGCTGGATAACTGTTCGTTTCTGGAGCAGTCGCCATCTCTCCCTCCTGGCACGGTGACGGATCGAGTGAGTCGTGTGCGGACACATCATAGAGCATTTCCTGGGAGCGTGCGCGGGAGAAGGGAAAGGACTGCCGCAGGCGATTTCCAGCGTCGTGACATCCTCTTCACCCACAGTCTCAAGGTCTTCCGGAACTGGTTGCGAATCAGCCGGTCTGTTGTCTCCCCGAACGATTTCGATCCAGTCTCCCATTGATTTTGATCGCACCGGTTGACGCCCGCATTGCCGCTAATACTTTACCAGGAAATCACTTGCAATGAATTGACATTCGGGGATCGTCGAACTGGCACGGCGATTGCAAATTTGAGTTCTGTCGTCATCACGGGACGAAGAATTCAGGAGGTCATCGCCCCCAACAGAGGAGAAACCCATGTTGAATTACTCACGCCATGAATCGGATGTGATCGCAGCCAGGACTTTCGGAACGGTCGCCTTGATGACCTTGGCGCTGGGCATGGCCATGCTGGGATGCGAAAAACGAGAACGAGTTTTGGACGTGAAGACTCCCGCGGGAGGCGTGGAAATCGACAAGACCACGAATCCAGACGGATCCAAATCTCTTGAAATTCAAACCGAATAACACACCTGACTCGATCCCCTTCTGAACATTTCATCCGATGGGATGTCAACGGGTTCCATTTTGAGGAAATGATCGGGGCGAATTTCCTCCACCACACTGACACAGGAGATGCAAACATGTTGTCTTGGGCAATTACCTTTCTGATTATCGCGTTGATTGCTGGGGTCCTGGGATTTACCAGCGTCGTGGGGACGGCAGCCTGGGCTGCGAAAGTCTGCTTTGTGGTCTTCATCATTCTGTTCCTGGCATCACTGCTGACCGGACGCCGGACACCATCGGTGTAAGGCACTGTTGAACTCAGGGGTCCATTCCCCTGAGTTCAACGTGCTGGCACCAGAGCAACTTGCACAATGGTCGACGCGTCCCCGCCACGTGGAGTGCAGCGTTTCATCCATCGAAACATGTGCTGCTCGAGCAGGGGCCCGGATTGACGATGTGTGGTCGTACGCAGACCCCACGTTTCATTGAAACGTGGGGTCTGCGTCGATTCCGGACTCCGCGATTGTCTCTCTGGAAATCGGACCCTGTCAGCTGCAGGCAAACTCGAAAAACGAGTGATCTGGAGTTGTCATTGTTCTGTCAGACATGCGAAAATTCATTCAGACCGGCACTTTCATGCCAGATCAGGAAAACGGACTTCGATGTCCCGCGATGGCGTCGAACATCTTGAAAGCCGGTTTCGAATTGGTGACGAGTCAGAGAGCAGGAACTGATGCCCTGGGATCAGTGGCATCTCTCACGTCAACTGGCACGTGAACCGCTCCGGACGGATCGAACCGTGAGAATGCCGACAATGACCGAATCAAGGATGGATGCTCTGCCGATCGTTGATTTCAAAAACGCGCTGGAGCGTCTGGGACATGACGAACAGTTACTGCGTGAACTGGCTCAGTTCTATGAGGAGGACGCCCTGGTTCTTCTGCAGAATCTCGATCGTGGCCTTCAGGACAAGGATGTCGAGCTGGCAGCCAGAAGCTGTCACAGCCTGTCCAGCCTGTCGTTGAACTTCGACGGTCATCGCGTCGCACACATTGCGAAACAGGTGGAGCAACTGGCCAACACCAGGAATTTTCCGGCATTGGAAGAGTTGGTCCCACAGCTGAAGCTGGAGATCGAGTTGCTGATGAAGATCTTGAAGACAGAGCTGATCGCCGGACAGAAGACCGTCGAAAACTCGTAATCACGACTCAGACTTCTGACTCGACCGGAATCTGTTCCGGGCCGTGTGGACATTCCGGTTCGAGATTTCACCGCCACAATTTCACCGCGAACGATTTCACCACTCGGTTTTTCGGCCGTTTCTGCCGGTTCAGGTCCTGTGCTCGGTTCCTGTGCTCGGTTTCCGGCGTTCTGTTCCTGAGTTCTCTTCCATCAGGCGGAAACAGATGCTGATCTGTCAACAATGGGCGCGGCGGCATCTGCCGATCTTCAATCTGATTGATTTGAATTCGTCCAATTGTTGTTCGAGAGAGTCCAGCACAACAGGGGCCGTCTTGTTGCTTGCGAAGGAAAGGGGCTAGTTATTCGTCGGGCAATTGGAGATCAGAACTCACCCCCTCCTCCTACCGACGAATCGCCATGCTGCTTTTTGCTTCGAAATCCCGAAACAGCCTGACACCACTTCCACAGCGAACTCCGGTCGTTCGTTTCCGCTTGTTGATGGTGCTGGCCGCACTGAGTTTTGCCCTGCCCGGCATTTCCGCTGCGGAAGACGAATCCGGAGCGATGTCGTTTCCGGATGAAGCTCCGTCATCGACAATCGGCGGAAGTTCCGGCGAGATGATGACTCGTCCACTCAAGAAAGCAGACGGCCCGGGAGCGGGGTTGGATGGCCGCATCGGCTTCATCGGACTCCCCACGCTCGGGCGGGAAGACAGCATCATTCCGATTGAACTCTTTCCGTACATTCAAACCGACGACCAGATCATCTTTGGAGATCTGCGCGGGTTTCTGACAACTGACGGTGAATTCGGTGCCAATATCGGAACCGGTTACCGGGTCATCGAACCGAACGATTTTGCCTTGTTCGGCGTCAACGCGTTCTACGACTTTGATCATTCCCTGGGAAAAGCGTTTCACCAGTTGTCTGTCGGGTGGGAAGCTCGAACGGAATGGATTGGAGCCTACGGGAACTTCTATTTCCCGATCGGAAAAACGAATCAGGTATTGAGCCGGAGTGTGTTCAACGAACGGTTTGACGGCACCCAGATTCTCTTTGACGTTCGGAGCAGGACGGGCCAGGCGATGTCCGGGCTCGATCTGAATCTCCAGGGATACCTGCCTGGTGACTTCGCTCGTGATCACCATATTCAGGCAACGGCCGGCTGGTACACCTTCAACGGTTCCGGAGTGGACGACATCAACGGATTTCAGCTCCAGCTGCAAGGGGACGTCCACCCGAAAGTCACGCTGATGGCCTCTTACACGAACGACAAGACCTTCGGTTCCAACGTCGCGGTCGGGGGGATGTTCCGATTTGGAACCCGTGATCGCCCGGACACGACGCTCCGCGGTCAGCTGCGACGGTTTGTCGATCGCAACTACAACGTGATCGTTTCCACAAAACGAGTGGTGGATGTCGGCATTGTCGCGATCAATCCGGAAACTGGAAACGAGTATGTCGTTCAGCATGTCGGAGCCGGACAGCACTCGACGGTCGATGACGCCCAAAACGCCGGGGCCGACATCATCTACGTGCGGGAGGGGACGACGGTCAATGAGTCGATCGTTCTGGAAGAGGGACAGTCACTGATCGGGGAAGGGGCGAACGTCACCTTCCGTGACACCCGGTATGGAACATTCCGTCTGCCGGGGGGAACATCGACGGTCAGCCCGTCACGTCCCGTGATCGATGGAACCGGGATCGGAGGAGACCTGATTACCCTCGGTGACAACTCCCGGATCTCCGGATTCCTGATTCAGAACGCCCAGGACAACGCTGTTGTCGCCAACGGAATTGACAAGTTCGAGATCAGCCAACTGACAATCGAGAACTCGGGCGGATCGGCCATTCTGATTGACGAAGCGACCGCAGGGACCGTTTCGGGAATCGCCATCAATGGAGGCACCACCGGGATCTCGCTCGTCAATATCGACGACGTCATCAACCTGAGTGACATCACCATCGACGGTGTCTCTGATCACGGCGTGGCCATTGATGGCGGGCATGGACGGATTGCCTTCACGGGTGATCTCATTATCCGGGACGCCGGGCAGAGTGCGTTCTTCGTCACCAATCTCGAAACACTCGTTGAAGTCGATGATCGGGGAACGGTGCAAACCTCGGATGACATCACCACGGAAACTCCCGGGATCGTGACCGTCGACCGGCTGGTGGTCCGCAACACAACGGGGGGAACCGGGATTCAACTGGACCAGAACGAAGGGGTCATCGCCTTCGCGGCTGTCGATATCGAAACCGAGAATGCCAGCGCCGTTCACATTCGTGACACAGAAAATGCCCAGATCCTGAATGGTTACCTGACCACGCAGAACGCTGCCGCGGCCGACGTCGAAGGGTCGGGGATCAATATCAGTCTGACGAAACTCGTGGCGGACGGCGGCACGAACGGTCTGCGATTCGTTGACACGACCGGGACATTCGCCGTCTACGGATCGGGGAACCTGGGGAGTGGTGGAAAAATTTCCAATACGACGGAAGCGGTCTATATGGAAGACGGTCCGGCGGTGGCGTTTCAGACTGTCGACTTCGACAACAACGGAAAAGTGGCCTATGTCGATGGCGGGGATGCCCTGGCAATCTTCGGTGCCAACATCACGCAAACCAGCAATATGTTCATCGATGCCACGAATCTCTCCATGCTGCAGGTGGCCAACTCGCAGTTCACCAACAACACGATCACATCCGGTGTCGGGATTCTGTTTCAGGCCAACCAGACAGGGAGCTACAGCAGTTCCGTCACCTATAACTCGGTGGATTCTCTCCCGGGATCGTTTCTGCGGATTCAGTCACTGGCCGGAGCAGAAGGGGCCTCGCTGGCGTCGAACTTTCAGGGAAACAGTGTGACGATGACGGCGAACAACGCCGTGGGTGCCTCGATCAACTGGACAGGACCGGCCCTGGCCTACTTCCAGTCGAACGACATCATCGGTTCCGGATCCGGACAGACAGGGCTGCAGTTTATGACCGGGGCAACGGGCGACCAGTCCAATGTCCAGTTTTCCAACAACGTGATCAAAATGTCCGGTCAGAACAGTGTGGGGATCGACGCGGACGTCAGTTCCACTTCGACGCTTTTCGTGACGTCCAACGGAGTGGTCTTCAACGGACTCAACGGGATCGGTGTGAAGATGAATCTGCGGAAGGCGTCCGGCGCGAATGTCAGTGGCAATCAGATCATCGACAACTCCGGAGGAGCGACCGGAATTCTGTTTGAGAACGCAGAGCACCTGTCGACACTCGTGATCAATGCCAACACGATTCAGCTGGCGACCGGCAGCGGATTCACGTCACGCGGAATCGTGCTGGCGAATGTGCTGAATGCCGACGCAGTCGCACAACCGTTCGTGACATTCGTCTCGACGCAATCAAACACGGTGACCGGGGCGACCCCGCCTTACAATCTCCCGGTGACAGGAATTCGCGGGACGCTGCTGATCAACGGCTCACCCGCCCAGTAGTACGATTTCGATCAGCATCCAGGATCCGGGATGACCGGGTGATTGACTCGTCGATTCTCTGCAAAATCAGGGCCGGCAGAGAAGAGACTGGTGTCAATCTCCCGGTGATCTGCTCTAATGGTGCCTGAGACGAACCGGCCTGACATCAGGTTTTTGTCGGGACACTGCATCCTGTCGATCAGACCCTCTTCGTCTCCGGACGGCAGATGTCCTCCTGTCGTTTGAAGCAACAGGCAGAATTGTTGATGACTGACCGGGCGCATCATTGTGGTCAGTCGGACGCTGACGAATTCCGGATCCATTGAGACGATGACCACTTCCCATCAGAAAGTTCGCTTGATCGACATCGCCAAGAAGGCCGGTGTCTCGCGTGCCGCCGTCGGACATATTCTGAACCATTCCGGAAAGGACAATGTCCGGGTCTCCGAAGAAACCCGGCAACGGGTCATCGAGATCGCCACCGCGATGGATTACCGTCCCAATCAGGCGGCACAGCAGTTGCGAGGCCGCCCGAACAAGACCCTGGGCGTCATTCTCGATACGGTGAACACGGCGGTCTTTTCGGCTCGACTGTCCGCAGTCGAGATTGAAGCGCGGCGGCGCGGCTATCGACTTGTCGTCGGCCAGGTGCATCAGGACCCCAAAGAAATTCAGGCGTATCTCGACGACTTCTGGGCGCGCGGGATCGAAGGAGTGCTGTGCCTGTTCGACGTCATGCAGGGAGTCCGCGAGGATCTGCATGCGGTGTTCCGCTCCAATTCCCGGGCCGTCATTCACGCCAGTCCGATTCTCAATTCCCATGCCTGCGTCCGGGTCGATACGGCCCAGGCGGTGAATCTGCTGGTCGACCATCTTGTTGAGCGTGGACGAACCCGAATTGCCTTGCAGATCTGGTCGTTGTCCGATTCGCTCATGGCCGTCCGTCGTGACGCGTGGAAAGCCGCGCTGAAACGCCATCAGTTGCCGGTCTCGGCAAAGATGATGTGGGTCAATCCGCAGAATAATCAGCGTCCCTCTCCCGAGATCGTTGATCAGTGTCTCCAGCAACTCGTCATCGACCAGCAGGCCGACGCGATTCTGGCGTCCAACGACGGCTGGGCCGTGAGATTGATTCAGGGTTTGCGGCGGTTCAATAAGGAAGTTCCGGAAGATGTCGCAATCACCGGCTATGACAATCTCGACATCTCCGAAGTGATCGAACCGAATCTCACGACGATCGACCAGTGCCATGAAGAGTACGCCCAGGCGGCCGTTGACCTGATGATCCACTCGATCAAACACAAGATCGACCCGGACGACCGGATTCGGGTCATCGCCCCCCGTCTCATCGTGCGGGATTCCACCTGACGCCGCTGGCCTCAGGAAACCTGTCCGAGAAAGATCAGGACGTCGTATTCGAGTCGTATTCGCCCCGACTCGGCATGCTGCTCGAAGAGCACTGGAATCGCGCGCAGGACATCGGTGTGTCGAGGATGCTGTTCACCCGGGATGAATGAGGATGAGAGAATCCGGCCGGTGAACTCCGGGAGTGTCAGGAACTGTGCCTGGTCCAGGACAAAATTGCGATAGGTCCCCGGGAGAAAGAATTCTTTCAGGCCGGCAATTTTCTTTTGAGACTGTTCTGTCATCTGCTGAAAGTCGGTCCCGTAATCCTGGAGAAAGCATTCGTAGTCGTCCTGAAACGGCGTCCCTGTCCGTTTGCGTTCGTTCCAGATCAACAGCACATTTCCCGGTGAGGTCAGAATTCTCGCGAACTCCGTCCGGCAGCGCTCAGCGTCGAACCAGTGGAACGCCTGAGCGGCTGTCACCAGTTGCACGGAATGATCCGGCAGTCCAGTCTCTTCGGCCGTTCCGGAAAAACTGGTGAACTGAGGATTCGAACGAAAACGGTCTTCGGCCGCCTGTCGCATGGCCTGATTCGGTTCCACCCCAAACACGCGGTGGCCGCGGTCCAGCAGCATCTGCGAAAAAATCCCGGTCCCACTTCCGATGTCGGCCACCGTCGCACCGGCTGCGAGCCCAAACTCCCGCTGAATGATCTCCATGACCTCCACCGGATAACCTGGGCGGAACTGCGCGTAATTGGTGACACGGTCAGAGAATCGTTCGCGAGAACGAAAGTCGTACGACATCTGGAGAGTCCTCCGGCAACCGGGCTGGTGAAGTCTGCATCATAGAGCGTTTTTGTAAAACATGTCAGGCGTCCTGCCACGCGGGCACCAGCGTTTCATCCATCGAAACGCGCGCTGCGCGGGCACATGATAGACCAAACTGGTCTAGAGAAAGTGTGTCTCAACCGTATCGGCGTGCCGCTGGATGAAACCGTGTCTGACAGCGACGGGAGTCGAGAGGCCGCCCGGTCGTCGACTTGAGTCAATCTTCCTCGGAATCCATTGTTCGCGAAAAGTCGCAATGTGACAGCGAAATTTCTTTCAGAATCCGGGAAGCAGGAGAATCTGGAATTCGTGAACACTTCGGAATCTCCCTGCTTCTCGCCAGATCCAGCACAATCGTCTCAAGCCGCACATTCTTCCTGGCCGATTTCCGAAGTAGGTGGGCCTTTCGCTGCAGGCGTGCCTTTGAAAAAACGAGAAGAGAGCGGCAAGGAGATGAAAATGCGACGTGGAGCCTGCCTTCTGGCACTCTTGGGACTGACTGTTCAAAACGCGATGGGAGCCGATGATTTTCGGGGGACTGCGCGTCTGAATCCCTCGTCGTCGTCTCAGGTCGGCGGATCGTCCGGAACGGCGACACCGCAAAAATTCTCCCGGTCCCCTTCGACGAAAGAAGGAGACCTGAAAAACTATTACAAAGAACTGTTCGGAGAGAACGAGGCCCCCGTGGCCCCGGCTTCTGCCACCCGGACAGATCCACTGGCAATGAAACCGGCCGTCCAGGAAGCCGGTTCCCGCGTGGTGAAACCCGCCGCCCCGGTGACTCCTGTTGCCGGAACCGCGTCGTTACCCGGCGCCGCAGGCGAAAAAGAGATCATTCACGCCGAGTATCGTGGCGCACTGAATGCGAACGGTTCGATCGAACAGATTGCCGGAGAACGCTTCTCCGCCCGTCCGTTCCCGGGCTTGGGGGGCGCTCCTGCTGAAGCGGGTCCCCGGACCGCCGACCTGTCCGGTCAGGCCGTCATCAGCCCTGAACAGACAGCCCCTCCAACCGGCAAGGGAACCGTGACGTTCAGCAAGGGGAACGGCAATGCGGCTCCCCCGGCGCGAAACTCCAATCTTCCGTTCTCCACGTCATCCGCTGCCCGGGCGAGTGCAACCACTCCACGGACAGAGATGCGCAACGCCACCTCGATGGCCACTGCGGCACCCTCGGTGAAAGTGGAATGGCAGAAGCAGACCGATATCAACGTCGGTCAGGAATGTGTCTGTCAGCTGCTGGTCAGCAACGTCGGACAGACGATTGCCCGGGATGTGGAAGTCCGGGCGTCGTTCCCGACTTCCGTCCGTCTGGTCAATGCGGAACCGAGCCCGAGTCAGGCAGAAAAATTCCTCGGCTGGGCCTTCAATGAATTGAAACCCGGTGAAACCAAAACCATCGCCGTGACCATGATTCCGATGGAACGGGGAGATATCAACACCCGTGCCGATGTCCGGTTCTCCGGAACGGCGGAAGGGTTGTTTGCTGTCGCCGAGCCGATGCTCGATATCCACGTGGAAGGCCCTCAGCAGGTGCTGATCGGCGAACCGGCCAGCCATCTGGTGACCGTGTCGAATCCGGGAACCGGGATCGCCAATCGGGTGCAGATCGAAGCGGTGCTTCCCGCCGGTCTGGAACATGCCCGAGGTCAGCGACTGCTGATGGATCTCGGAAATCTGAATCCGGGAGAATCCCGTTCGGTCCGTCTGGCTCTGGCCGCGACAAAAGGGGGACCGCAACAACTGGAAGTTCAGGCGAAGTCCGAAACCGGACTGGTTCGTTCCGCCAATTCGCAGGTGACCGTCATCTCTCCGATGCTGGCCGCCGCGGTTCAGGGACCGTCTCTGCGATACGTCGGGCGTCAGGGTGTCTACACTCTGACGGTGACCAACGATGGAGCCGCCGCGACCGACAATGTTCAGGTTCGCTACAAGATTCCCGATGGTTTCGAATTCGTCTCGTCTGATCGTGGTGCCCAGTTCGATGCCGGAACCGGGTTGTTGACCTGGTTCGTCGGACGCCTCGAACGTGGACAGAAATCCGAAATCCGGACCACTCTCATGGCACGGCAACTCGGCGAGTTCAAGCATCTGGTTCGAGCAACCTCTGAGCATGGAACCTTCTCCGATGCGGAATGTGTGACCTCCGTCGAAGGCACCTCGTCACTGTCGATCGCCGTGAAAGACACTGAGGATCCGGTTGAAGTCGGAAGCCAGACGACGTACGAAATCCGGGTGAAGAACGAAGGCTCGGCATCAGCCCGTAAAGTTGGTCTGAGCTGTGAGCTGCCTGCCGGAATGTCTTTCATCACTGCTGAAGGACCATCCGAATTCACCACCGAGGGGGCGACCGTTCTGTTCCGCACGCTGCCAGAAGTGGCCGCCGGACAGACCATGACCTTCAAAGTGAAAGTCGCCGCCGGATCACCAGGCAGCCTGCGATTCCGGGCTCTCCTGAGCAGCGAGTCGGTTGAAGAACCGATTGCCGTCGAAGAACTGACCAAGTTCTACGGCGAACGCTGATCGGCTTCCCGTCGAAGTCAAAATCGAACCGCCTGCATCATCTCTGACGATGCAGGCGGTTTTCGTTGTGATCTCCTGTTCTGTTGTCGTCCGACCGGATGACGATCAGTTCAGCCAGTGCCAGCCGACAGCAAGAATGACTCCGGCGATCAGGCCGGCCACCGCGTCGTCCGCCATGATTCCAAGCCCTCCCGGCAGTTTTTCGAATCGTGACACCGGCCAGGGTTTGGCGATATCGAACAGACGGAAGAGGAGAAATCCGACGACCGCCGTCACGGGGGTCAGCGGTGTGAGCAGAAACACCCAGAAGAAGGCCACGATTTCGTCAAAGACGACTTGCGACGGGTCTTTTCGCTGAAACAGTCGAATCCCCGCCTGGCAGACAGGAATGCCGACGAGAAATGCGGCAACACCTGCCAACCCGGTCAACACGGGTGTCGACCCGTCGGTTCCCAATCCCCAGATGAGGAGCGGACCAAGCAGACTGCCGGCTGTTCCGGGGCCGCGTGGAACAAGACCCGTCCCGAGTCCCGTCGCCAGAAGTTTCCAGATCGGATCACCGGGGCGCGATGTCGTCGGAAGTGATTCACTCATGGCAGTTCCACCTCGACCATTTCCTCTTCCACCCGTACGGCGAAGCACTGCTGTTTGATCTGCGGACTCAGGCAATGCCGGCCAGAAGAGACATCGAACTGCCAGCCGTGCCAGGGGCAGGTGACGATTGTTCCCTGCAGATCCCCTTCCGCCAGCGGGCCGCCGGCATGAGGGCAGATTCCATCGAGTGCCCAGATCTGGTCTCCTGAGCGAAAGACGGCGACGATTCGGTCGCCGACCGTGAATTCGCGCCCGGCGTGATCAGGAAACTCCGCAAGAGGAGCGAGTCGATGCCACATTCCGTCATTCCATCCGCGAGAGAATTCCACACCGGTCTACTGGAGCTTCAAACCTGACATGACAGGTGACAGAACATGGTTTGAGCAGGCCAACGAGCCTGCGGGCCATGTTCGGGAACCTGTCAGGACAGAGTGGTCACACCACTACAGGTGGTAACCGATCCGCACAGGAACATAGCGAATCCGGGGCTGATGTGCCTCCAATTTCTGCAGCCAGCGAAAATCGGTCCCCGGCGGCGGGTGATCATCTCCCCACGATTCTTTCAGAGCCAGTTCCCGTTTCACTGCGACACACATGGTGTCCACGTCACCCGGTCGAAACGCCCCGCTCCAGTGGCGTGGCAACGTCGTCAACTGATTTCGCACCCGGAGACGATGCCGGGTGCGAACGACGCCGATGTCGTTCCCCAGTGCTGTGGCGAAAAGAGTCGCCAGCGCATGCGGTTCATAGATGTTGTCGTCATCCCAGAAGCAGACAAATTCTCCCCGGGCCTGTTGGATTCCAAAGTCCTTGGCAAACGCTCCGGCATGTCCCCTCGGTTCGGGAAGTTCGAAAAAGCGGGCTCCCCAGTGTTTTGCCAACAATTTTGCCGTCGGATCCTTTCCGTCAGACACAATGATCTGCTCGCAGTTCAGGTTCCCCGGCGATTGCCGATGAAACTGATGCAGGCAGTGAGCCAGTTGTGCCGGACGATTTCGCGTCGCGGTGATCACACTCAGCTGGATGGGCTGTTGTTTCATCAGCAAGCCCCCCTGATGTCTGGATTTCGGATGAAACAGGGCCAATTGTTCATGTGGCAGGACGGTTGAAGACGTTCGCAGGAGCAATGAGTCATGCCGGCACTCAAACCTGAACACCGGGGTGCGCTGGAGCGCAGTGATCGGGGGAAATTGCACGATCTGCGAAAAGAAATCGAGGAATTGATCGCGAATCTGATCGCCGGGATTCAGCGTTTTCTCGGCGCAACCTTTTATTTTGTCAATTGTTGCAGTATTGTGACGAGTGTTGGGTTCGTGGCCCGGGCGTTCCGTTGCAGGATGCGTCCCGGTGTGCCATAATCTTCCCTTCTCAAATTTCCGTAGAGACCTTTCAGGGTACTCATTCATGGCGACGTTGAATAAAGTTGACATCCGCAAGATTCGTAAGAAACGTGCTCGGCTGAAGCGCAAGCTGAAGTGCCGCTTCTGCCCAGATGGTGTCATTCCACGTCCCGTGTACGTCGACTACAAAGACACCAAAACGCTGAAGCAGCTGATTGACCGGGAAGGACGTATTCTCCCCCGTCGTCGGACTGGAACCAGCGCGATTTACCAGCGTGCAGTCCGTGAAGCAATTCTGCGGGCACGGTTTATCGGCCTGCTGCCATACGTGGCCGAAGAATAACGGACTCTTGACGCCAGAGATCAATGCTGGCGCCTGCGTGAGACCGATGAGGATTTCGAGGGAGCACCAACCGTGCTCCCTTTTTTGATGCGCCTGGCGAATTCCTCTCCACGCGAAGGACAATTCCGGTTACAGTTCCGTCAACGCTCGCGGAGGCTTCATCGCGATTGGATGTCGCGAAGATACGCCGGAGTGTTGCTGGCCACCCGGGACCATCCCGGAGATCGGAAGTCGACAGGAGGTCGGAATGTCCATCGAGAATCAGACATCATTCAACGATTCCACGTTGATCGTTTCACGGATCCGATTCATCGGAATTGTCTTTGCAGCGACGGGCGCACTGGCGATCACCATCGCCAGCAATCTCGGTGAGAATTCCTTGCGGACACTGCTGCTGGGGACTCTGGCCGTTTCCTTTCTGCTGGGGGGAGCCCTGATGGGACTTCTCATCACCGCGCATGTCGCCCAGACACATCTGCCGGACCAGGCGTCGAGCGAGACGCAACTCTCCCCTCAGGCTCTGGAAGAACTCCGGATCGAGCAGGAGCTGCGGAAGTCCAAAGGATTCCTCGGACTGTTCGCCGTCTCACAGGATCCTGATCGTGAGGGGAAATCGACGTCATCTCATCCCCCTGAACGCAAGACGGTGTGATCCCTCACGGGACGACATCATCCAGTTATGCAACGATCAGGTTGTTCAACGATCAGGTTGACGCAAATCACTGTTCAGAGCAGACAGCTCAGAGCAGGTTGTTCAGGCCAGCCAGGGGGAAAGTCCGTGCTGGCGTTCTGTCAGAGGAAGCACGACCCGTTCTCCACCCTGAACGTGTGATGCGAAGACGGCATGAATCATCTCCACGATGGTCCGCCCGGTCTTCTCGTTGCAAAGAGAATCTCTGTTGTCATGGATTGCCGCCAGCAGATCCCGCGCGGCGCTGACATGTCCGGCGACCTGCTTGCCGACCTGAGAGTTGGTCTCCGGTTTTCCAATGCCGCCTCCCGTGATGGGAGTCCAGGGGCGAGGAGTGTTTGTCGGTTGGAATGGATTGCCGGGAATCAGGTGGGCGACAGGATCCTTGTCGATCCGGAAGTCGATGATCCCTTTGGTTCCGATCAGTTGCAGGCCAAATCCCGCCTTCGCGACACCGACCCCCTGAATGGAATCAAAGAAGACCGGGATGCCGTTTTCCGTTTCATAACGGGCATGAACTCGGTTTCCGAGCAACGGCCCCACTCCTTCGGCGCCTTCCGAGAAGTCTTCTTTTGTCGCCAGGCGGTTCCCTTGTTGAATGACGGCACTGCAGGCGGTCGGTGCTCCACTGAACGGCAGACAGAGATCCAGATCGTGGCTCCCGAGAACCCATAGGTCGAGACAGCCTCCCCGCTGGTCTTCTTTTCCCCGGCATCGAATTTCCAGCAGTTCCCCGATCTCTCCGCCACGAACCGCTTCCACGGCGACCGGAATTGCCGGGTGAAATCGATTGCGGTGAGCAATGGCGACACGTGTGCCTGACTTCTCGCAGGCGGCGATGATCTGATCGGCTTCCGCCGGCGTTCTGCAGAACGGCTTCTCGATGTAGATCCCTTTTGCGCCGGACTCTGCTGCGGCAATGGCCATGTCGTGATGTTCCGACAGATCGCGCGGTGCGATCGCCACGACCTCAGGCTTCAGCTCCTTCAACATCTGGCGATAGTCAGCGAATGCCGGAACATCCGGAAGTTTTGCCTTCTCGATTTCCCGTCCCTTGTCGTCCGCGTCAGCGAATCCGATCAGCACGGTTTCCGGAATCATCAACCACATTGTGTCGAGACTGTGCCCATAGTTTCCAACTCCCGTGTGCCCGATGACGGCAACACGAGTGCGAGCGGATTCCTCTTTGGCTGCGGCGCGGAGAGAGGGAGCCAATGCCAGCGCTCCTGCGACTTTCAAGACATCGCGACGACTCCACCCAGTGCAGGCACTCATCTGTTTCGCAGCGGTCATGACAATCGTTCCTCGCGGGGCAGAGGGGCAGAAGGCAAGCAGAGACACGGTTCACCGTAATCACTCATGACCGGAATCGCAATTCATCCTCACCACCAGTCGCGCCAACATGCAGAGAGACGGGAGTCATGGACGGGATGTCGTGTGATTGCGTCAGTCTGGGAAAGCAGGAGAAGACATTCCGGAAAGATCCCGTTCTCCAGAACGAACTCTTTCCAAGTGAGGTGACAATCTTCGTCAGATTGGGTTAAGATCGATCCATCGGACGGAGTCTGATTTTCCACGGAGGGAATTTTTCTATGACTCAGGAGCTCTACCATCCTGGCCTGAACGGTGTGATCGCCGGCGAAACGGAGATCTGCAAGCTGGATCCCAAAAGCCTGCAGTACCGTGGTTACTGTGTACACGATCTCGCTGAACGTGCCAGCTACCTGGAAGTCGCCCATCTCCTTCTGTTTGAAGAACTGCCGGACGAAGAACAGTTCGCAGACTTCGTGAGTGTGCTCTTCGAAGAACAAGAGCTTCCCGCAGCGGTGATGTCCCTTTATGAACAGATTCCTGTTCATAACACGACTCTGGAAGTGTTGCGGACCGGGATCGGTTTGCTCAGCCTGTACGATCCGCAACCGGGTGAGACGCTGCTGCAGTCCGGGCACTCTCAGACCATTCGGCTGATGGCTCGCGTGCCGATGCTGATTGCCGCCTGGCATCGTCTCGGGCAGGGATTGCCGGTTCTGACTCCCCGTGTCGAACTGAGCTACATGGCCAACATCTTCTACCTGCTCACCGGCCGGTCACCGAGTGCGCTGTATGAACGCGCACTGGAAGTCGCGTTCATCGTCGCCGCCGAACATGAATTCAATCCGTCCAGCTATGTCGCCCGAATTGTCGGGTCGGTTCGCGGCAATCAATACAGTCCGGTCATGGCCGCGCTCGACACATTTCTCGGGACCCGGCATATCGGAGGAGACGACCGTCCGCTGGATCTGTTGAATGAAGTGGGAGAACCGGAACGGGCAGAAGAGTGGCTGGCCGCGCTTCCGGCCGACAGTGAGATCCCCGGCTTCGGACACCCGGTCTATCGGGAATATGATCCGCGCGCGGCGATTCTTGAAGTGGAATGCGAACGCCTTGCAAAAGCCTGCGGCCGGACCGATCTTGAGCAACTTGCCGATGCCGTGGAACGGGCCGTCTGGCAGGCACGTCGGCTTCCACCCAATATCGACTGGTCACTCGCTCGCCTGTTCACCTATCTGGAGTTTGATCGGGATCTGTTCCGTCCGTTGTTCGCGGCGGCCCGACTTGTCGGTTGGAGCGCACATGCCTTTGAACAGTGTGAGTCAGGGGAGACGATTCGCCCTCGCGCCCGTTATCGGGGAGCGGAAGATTGTGAATTCGAATCGATGCGCTGCCGTTCGGAGTGATCGTTCTACCGGTGCCTGTCATTCGAGTCAGCGACGGTTTCTGTGAAAACAGTGAGGTTGTGCCTGTCGACCGGATGCTTCCGGGATTGAAATGAACGGGCGACTCTTCGAGAATCAGAATCTGGAGATCTGGTGGTTTTCCGAAAAGGGAACCACTGACCTCTTCCCGGAATCTTTCTGATCGAATGCCCACTCCGGACGAAGCTTGAACTTCGTGGCGATTCGACAGTGATCGATTCCCGTACGGCTCGACTGTCGCCCGGTTCCTGAATCCCAGATGCCATCATGCCTACCACCGCACAACAGGATTTGATTCACGACTGGATTGATCAGTACGTGGCCGTGCAGTCGGATGCTCCTGCCCTGCGGCGGTTTCACGGAAAAACAGGACAGGTGAAAGCGGTCAATATGAATGGCCGCGCACTCGTTCAGTTTCTGCAGACGGTGGACATCAGCTGGTATGACATTCACCCTCAGTACCTGACCGTCGTTGCCGCTCCGCCAGTGGCTCCTGCACACAAGCCTGTTCCGGTAAAAGAGGTCACTCTCTCCGCCGCTCCTGCCCCCACTGCTGCGACGCCGACGGAGAAGAAACTGTCACCTCTGGAACTGGCGCGACAACAAGGAGCAGGGAAGAAAGAGGAAGCCGCCGAAGTCCCTGAGAAAAAACTCTCTCCGCTGGAATTGGCGCGCCAGCAGGGAGCCGGCAGGAAAGAGGAATCAGCCGCGCCGCAAGAGAAGAAACTGTCACCGCTGGAACTGGCGCGTCAACAGGGAGCCCCCAAGGGGGATGGAGCACCGGAAGAAAAGAAGCTCTCACCGCTGGAACTCGCGAGACAACAGGGAGCAAAGAAGGACGCAGCGACTGTTGCTCCGGAGAAGAAGCTGTCTCCTTTAGAGCTGGCGCGACAGCAAGGAGCCAAGAAGGAAGAGGCCGCGACTGCTCCTCAGGAAAAGAAACTCTCCCCACTGGAACTCGCTCGTCAGCAGGGAGCGAAGAAGGATGAGGCGACTGTTACTCCAGAGAAGAAGCTGTCTCCTTTAGAATTAGCACGACAACAAGGGGCTGCAAAGAAGGACGAAGTTCCCGCCGTTCCCCCGGAAAAGAAACTCTCACCGCTGGAACTTGCCCGACAACAGGGAGCCGCGAAAGCCGAAGGAGCGCCGACTGAGAAGAAGTTGTCTCCACTGGAACTGGCCCGTCAGCAGGGAGCCATCAAAAAAGAGGAAACAGCAGAAGCTCCACCGGAAAAGAAACTCTCACCGCTGGAGTTGGCCCGACAACAGGGAGCCGCGAAAGCCGAGGAAGCGCCGACCGAGAAGAAGTTGTCTCCACTGGAACTGGCCCGTCAGCAGGGAGCCGTCAAAAAAGAGGAAACAGCAGAAGCTCCGCCGGAAAAGAAACTCTCTCCACTTGAACTGGCCCGACAGCAGGGGGCCGCGAAGAAGGCGGAACCTTCTTCTTGAATGTTCCTGCGGTGAGCAGGGTTGTCTCAGGTGGCCGTTGACGAGTTGGCGATCGGTTCCGGTGACCCACTGTCGAATTCTGCTGCGGTCGACTTTCCTGCGAACAGCTGCATCCGGGGGTTCACGAACAGCCAGCAGAAGGCTCCGATAAAGTACAGCAGTGCGAACAGGGCCAGTACGGAATCCCAGCCCGCTTTGTCGGCAATGTATCCGACGACCGCTGGTGTCACGGCAACAGCCAGGTTGCCGCTCATATTGACAGCGCCGAGCACCTGCGGCACATTGGGGCCACTGATGTCGATCACGGCGGAAAACATTGCCGGCCCCGCCAGCATCGCAAAGAGAACTCCGAGAGAGAGCAGCAGCACCGCAAATAAGGGGTGTTCGACCTTCCATGCCATCAGGATCAAGACTCCACAGGCCGCCAGTGCCGAGGCTCCCACGCCACTGCGACTGATCCAAAGATTTCCAGTCCGTCTCCAGAGCCAGTCCGTCAGGAGACCACCAAACAGTCCGCCGAGCAGCGCACCGCCGAAAACGAGTCCCTGCAACAGGCCGGATGTGGAGATCGAAACATTTCTGGTTTCCTGGAGATATGTCGGGAACCAGCTGGCAAAAAAGATGTACCCGGCGGACCGGCAGATCTGCTGTCCATAAACCATCCAGAGTCCCGGGTGGCGGACGAGGACTCCCCAGTCCGTTTTTCCCGATGTCTTCCTGGCAGCGGCGACCTGTTCAGGGGGCCGTCCTTCGGTGATGAGCCGCCGTTCCTCTTCGTTGGTCAGCGGGGAGAGCTCCGGTTTGTCACGGAACCGGACATAAAACGCAATCGCCCAAAGGATCCCCGGGATCGAAAACAGGGCGAACGCCTGTCTCCAGGTGATCCATTCCAGCAGGTAACCGGTCAGAACACTGGCGAGAATGGCACCCGACTGCATCCCGACCGCCAGCAGCCCGCAACCGAGCGATCGTTGCGACATCGGCATCCAGTGATTGATGGTGTCCGTGGAGGCCGGGAAGATTCCCGCCTGTGCGATCCCCATCAGAAGTTGAGCGGCAATCAGAACCCAGAAGATGGGGGAGGCGGCCGTCGCGAACATGGCGATAGACCAGAAAATGGCAAACAGCGTCAGTGAGAGTCGCGTCCCATAGCGCTGAGAGAAAATTCCGGCAGGCACCTGAAAGAAGGCGTATGTCCAGAAAAAGGCCCCCAGGATGTAGCCGGATTCTGTTTTGGATGCGAGTCCGAGATCGGCACGCATCGTACTTTCCGCCACGCTGATGGAGTTGCGGCAGAGATAAGACAGTGCGGCCGCGACCATCAGCCAGCCCGCCACGCGATATCGGACAGAAGTCGGCGTGGCGGCCATGGCGTTCACCTTGAAAGGAGATCTTGCCGGAACGCCTCCCGAGAAGCGGACGGCACGGAACCGGTGATTGAACAGCGAATCAGGCCGCCGATCCCAAGGGGCAGAGAAATGGACTTCGGCGAAGTGGTCTTGGGCGGCTTCAATGAGTTCATGCGAGATCACCCTGTTCCACGAACGGTCCGACACCCGGATCTGAAGAGACCTGAATCAGTCGACCACGTACAAAACAGGGTGAAGCATTCACGAGGCTTCCGTTCCGATCCGCCCACTCCGCTCTGATCAGAACGGAATGCAACGGTCAGAAAAGACAGGACTAAGCCGGTTTGGCTGCCCCTTTGGAGGCGAGCTTCGCGAGACGCGATTTCGTCCGGGAAGCCACGTTTTTATGAATCAGGTTTTTCGCGGCGGCCTGATCCAGTTTCTTGGAGGCCAGACGAATGGCTTCGCTGGCAGCAGCGGCGTCACCGGACTCAGCAGCGGCGCGAGCCTTCTTCACTGCGGTACGCAGAGCAGATCTTCCCGCACGATTATGCAGGCGACGTTTTTCTGTCTGACGAAGGGCTTTTTTTGCGCTGGGTGTATTCGGCATGGCAATTCAAAAGAATTTCGTGAGAGATCCAGTTCGACGTTCTCAATCCAGAGTCTCCTCCCGGATCTCGAAACGAAGGAAACATCATAATGCTCCGGCGGGGCGTTCGCCAGCCTGTCCGGATTCAAAAACCGGCTGAGATTCAAACTTTCACGATTCCGGCAGGAGGTCCATCGTCTGGAGAGGTCGGTTTGTTCTCCACCCGCTGGCCTGAAAATTCCCCTGAATTCTTGAAACTCATTCCTAACGGTGAGATGATGCCACGCATTGACCACCTGTTTGCTCCCAAAAGTGGGATTTTTCAATCCACTTTACTGTAAGAGATGGTTTTAAAACAGGATGTGAACATTTCGCAATCCGTTAGAAAGGGCTGGATACCCTTAACTTTCGTGAGTTGCGGCAAACTGTGGGTGTCGAGATATTCCAGGAAATGAGAAATTGCAGGGAGTGTGGCAGGGAACGGAAGCCGGAGGGGCGTTCCATGTGGTCACAAACTGCTTGGCAGGCGATGGTTAACAGTCTTGCGATTTCTCGGTGGAGCGATCAGGTGAGTGCGAATTGATGGAGGGAGTGATTTCCAGGCTGACTGCCGTTTCGCGCCCCGTCCTCGTGGCAGGATTCAGGGAGTCGGTGGCGAAAGTGTTGTGTTTTCCAATGGAAGCTGATTATTGAGACTTGATCTCAGTGAACTGACCGGATTTGTTCAATCAAATTTCCCTGTTGGCTTGCGAGATCTCTCCGGCCAATTTGTGCTCGAAATGTTCTGCTGTTCATCGGGGAGTTCTCACGAAAGGGGATTGCTTGCTGGCCTCATTTGCCCTTTCTAAAATCCACCGCCGGTACGACTTGTTGCTGGCAGGTCGGTGCAGAAACGACATTGAATTCCCGCACTGGTGCAGAATCTGTTCTGTACCTCCCTGATTCCTTCCCCGCCCTGTCTGGTCATTGACCGGCAGTGCTTTCAGCACGACTCAAAGGCACCCCGACGACATGGATGGGCTCTCCCCTCTGCTGGTTTATACCGCGATCCTGGTCGGCTTTGTCATCGCGAATCTGATCATCGCACACGCAGTGGGGCCGCGTAAGAAGACGCCTGTCAAGCAGATGCCGTATGAAGCGGGAATGGATCCGGTCAGCGATGCCCGGCAGCCGTTCGACGTCAAATTCTATCTGGTCGCGATTCTCTTCCTCGTCTTCGATGTGGAACTGTTGTTCCTGTATCCGTGGGCGGTCAGTGCCTTCGCGGAAGCCGGAATTCCGGTTGAAATTCGAAACACCGTGTACGGTGTGATGCTGGTTTTCATGTTCACGCTGTCTGTGGCTTACGTCTACGCGTGGCGCAAGGGAGTTTTCAGATGGCGGTAGGTCTGCCCGAGAATGTCTTCATGACCACGCTGGACGCGGCGGCCAACTGGGCCCGCTCGAACAGCCTGTGGCCCATGCCGTTTGCAACGGCCTGTTGCGGGATCGAGTTAATGGCGACCGCGGCGAGTCGTCACGACATGGCCCGCTTCGGTGCGGAAGTGATGCGATTCTCCCCCCGTCAGTGTGATCTGCTGGTGGTTGCCGGTCGTGTTGTGATGAAGATGCTGCCGGTGTTGCAGCGGATCTGGCTGCAGATGCCGGAACCGAAATGGTGCATCTCGATGGGAGCCTGTGCCTGTACCGGGGGAGTGTTTGACACCTATGCCGTCGTGCAGGGAGTCGATCGTTTTCTCCCCGTCGACGTCTACGTTCCCGGTTGTCCTCCCCGGCCAGAACAGTTACTCGCGGCGGTGATCGATCTTCAAGACAAGATCAAGGCGGGCGGAACCCTCATGGGGCGCGAGTTTGCCGCCGAAACGACTCCGCGGGGACCAAGCCCGTTCGACGAAGAAGAACTGAAACGGCTGCGTGGCCTGCCGATTCTCCAATCTCAGGGGACTTCATCCAGTTCGATCTACATTCCGGGGCAGCCAGGGACAAACCCCGGTTTCAGCGTCGCTGGCCGACGGGAGGGAATCCATGGTTGATCTCGTCGAACTGCAGCAGAAGTACGGGGCGGAACTGACGCTCAGTGAGTTTCGCGGGGACCGCCGACTCGTTGTCCCGGCAGACAAACTGTATGAAGTGCTCTCGGGGTTGAAGCTGGATTTTGGATTCGATCAGCTGACCGATCTCACGGCCGTGGATTACCTGGAGTATCAGGACGCAGAACATCGTTACGGTGTGGTGTATCTGCTGCTGTCCGTCACAACGGGAGAGCGGCTGATTGTCAAAACATTCCTGAATCCTCCGCACCTGGAACTGCCGTCGGTTTACCCGCTGTGGAAGGGGGCGAACTGGATGGAGCGTGAAGTCTACGACATGTTCGGGATTCTCTTTCAAGGGCACCCGGACCTGCGTCGGATTCTGCTGCCGGATGAATTCGTTTCCTTCCCGTTGCGGAAAGATTATCCGCTGCAGGGGCGCGGAGAACGGCACAACTTCCCGGTCATTACCCGGGCGGAAAGTTGATTGCCGCTGATGAATCGGGGCGCTGGACTGCCCCGGGAACCGGTTCGGTCCGGCTGCCGGAATCGGATGTGACTCCACTGCGAATGACATAACGAAGAAACTCGCCGCATCATGCCACTGAGCCTTGTCGACACCCAGCCACACGCGACTCCGGAGGAGAAGGAGTATGCATGGACGCTGAACTTCGGCCCGCAGCACCCGGCCACACACACGACATTGCGTCTCGTGCTGACGCTCGACGGAGAACGGGTCGTCGACGCCGTTCCACACATTGGCTATCTGCACTCCGGCTTTGAAAAGCTGGGAGAGCATCTCGATTTCAATCAGTACGTCACCATCGTGGACCGGATGAACTATGTCTCACCGGTCGCCAATGAAATTGCCTGGCATCATGCCGTCGAGAAACTGCTCGATATCGAACTGACTCCGCGAGCGAAGTATCTGCGGACGATTCTTGCGGAGCTGATGCGGATTCAGGATCACCTGCTGAACATCGGAGCGGTGGGGCTCGACCTGGGGGCCTTTACGGCGTTCCTGTATCTGTTCCAGCAGCGAGAACATATTTACGATATCGTCGAGTATGCGTCCGGGCAGCGTTTTCACTGCAGCTACACCCGGGTCGGGGGTGTTCTCTTCGACGTCAACCAGCAGTGGGTTGAGAAAGTCCGGCGATTCGTCAAGCAGTTCCCGGCCGTGCATGCGGAGATTCACAAGCTGCTCACCCGCAATCGGATCTTCATTGACCGAACCAAGGGAATCGGTGTTCTGACGTATGACGATTGCGTCAACATGAGTGTGACCGGTCCACTCGCCCGAGCCAGTGGAGTGGTTCGCGATCTCCGGAAAGATGAGCCGTATCTTGCGTACGGGGATCTCGACTTCAAAGTGGTCTGCTCGCGCGGGGGTGACTGTTACGCCCGGTATCTCGTCCGCATGGAAGAGATGCTCGAGAGTCTGAAGATCATCGAGCAGGCCATCGAGAACATTCCTGCCGGGCCAGTGAACGTCGACGTGATTTCCGACGTCGTGCTGCCGTCCAAGCCTGCGGTCTATCGCAGTATCGAAGGACTCATTCAGCACTTCGAAGTGATCATGCCGAACCGGGGTTACCCTGTCCCGCACGAAGAAGTCTACGCAGCGACCGAAGGACCGGCCGGTGAACTGGGATTCTATCTGGTCGGCAACGGGACGACCCGCGCCTATCGGGTGAAAACCCGTCCGCCGTCGTTCATTCACTTCTCACTGTTCCCGCACATGATTCGCGGGCACCAGCTGAGTGACGTGGTGGCCGTCCTCGGAACATTGAACATCATTGCAGCGGAACTCGACCGGTAATACTGCCGAAAATTTCGAAACCCGAATTTCTGATTTCTGAATCATCATGGCATTCCTCTCCGACGAGCTTCGCTCTCAAATCCAGGCCCACATCCCGGACTACCCCGATAAGCGGGCGGTCACGCTCTGGGCACTGCATCATGTGCAGGATGCGTTGAGGTGCGTCCCGATTCCGGCCATTCGTGAGATTGCAGAAATTCTGGAACTCCACCCGTCAGAAGTGCATGACACCATGTCCTTCTACGGCATCTTCCGGGATGAGAAGCACAAGCTCGGGAAAGATCGGCTCTGGGTCTGCCGGAGCGTGTCCTGCGGCCTGCGCGGTGGCGAAGAGATGTTCGAGAAACTGTGTGGCCACTATCACGTGAAGCCGGGCGGAACGTCCGAAGATCAAAAAGTGACCGTCGAGTTTGCCGAATGCCTGGGAGGCTGTGAACAGGCTCCCTGCGTGCTGGTCAATGACGAACTGCACGGCAACATGACGACGGAATCCACCATTGAAATGATGAACCAGTTGAAGTAAACGGACCTGATGCAGGTTGCGGTCCCGAACACAGGATCAGTTGTGGCAGAGTACGAACCGGTTCTCCTGAAACGAATCAACCAGGCGGATTCCACGTCGCTGGCGGGATACCGCGCGGACGGCGGCTATGAAGGCTTGAAGAAAGCCCTGGAAATGGCTCCCGGTGATCTCGCCAATTGCGTCAAAGACTCCGGCCTGCGCGGGCGGGGAGGAGCAGGGTTTCCTTGCGGTCTGAAGTGGACGTTCCTTCCCAAAGACCATCCCGGTCCGATCTATCTCTGTGTGAATGCAGACGAAAGTGAACCGGGGACGTTCAATAACCGGATCCTCATGGAGCAGGACCCTCATCAGCTGATCGAGGGGATCGCCATTGCCTGCCATGCCATCAAGTCACAGAAAGCCTATCTCTACATCCGCTACGAGTATGGTCGCAGTTACCGCGTCCTGAAGCGGGCACTCGAAGAATGTTACGCCGCGGGGATCCTCGGTGAGAGCGTTCTGGGAAGCGGTTCGAAGCTGGATATTGTGCTGCATCGCGGAGCCGGGGCGTACATCTGCGGGGAAGAAACCGGACTGATCGAAAGTCTGGAAGGGAAGCGGGCCTGGCCGCGGATCAAGCCGCCGTTTCCCGCGATCGAAGGACTGTTCCGCAAGCCGACCATCGTCAACAACGTCGAAACACTCTGCTGTGTCACGCAGATTCTTCGACTGGGTTCCGAGTGGTTCAAGTCGATCGGCGTTCCACCGGATCCTAATAATCCACGCGATGCCGGAAGCTATGGCCCGAAACTTTACGGCATCAGCGGGCATGTCAACACACCGTGCTGTGTCGAACTGCCGATGGGGATTACCGCCGGAGAACTGATTGAAAAATACGGGGGGGGTGTCTGGAAAGGGCGGAAAGTGAAAGCCGTCATTCCCGGTGGAGTGAGCATGGGCTTCCTCACCGCGAATGAACTCGATACTCCGCTGGATTTCAACGGCCCCGGGAAGAAGGGATGCCTGGGACTTGGAACAGCCGCCGTCGTGGTCATCGATGATCAGACCCGCATGGTCGACGTGCTGTACAATCTGGCCCGATTTTTTTCACATGAATCCTGCGGCCAGTGTACCCCCTGCCGGGAAGGGACCTCCTGGATGACACGGATTCTGGAGCGGATGCGAAAAGGGGAAGGGCGCCGGGAAGACCTGGACCTGCTCATCGAAGTCGCCGGTTCAATGGGGATCATTCCCGGAACGACGATCTGCGGGCTCTCCGACGGAGCCGCCTGGCCGATCAAGAATGCCGTGAACAAGTTTCGTGAAGAGTTCGAATCGTACGTCCAGAGCGGTGTCAGCACGGTGACGTCTGCTCAGGAGTTGATGCAGCTGGCACACTGATCCGTTGCGGGCGGAATGCGCGACAGACCGGAATTGCCGACGGTGTAAGTGACGGACAGGACATCCTTCGAAAGATGAAGTGGGAGCGGTTTGACTTCAAAACCCCCTGCCAGACCTGTTCCAGTGCGATGAAACAAGACGTTCCAAGAGAACTGAGACGATGCCGACAGTAACCGTAAACAACCAGCCCGTCGAAATCGGTCCCGATGAGCGACTGAACTGCGTCGATGTGGCAAAACGTGCAGGGATTGAGATCCCGGCGTATTGCTATCATCCCTCGTTGTCGATCGCGGCCAGCTGCCGGATGTGTCTCGTCGAATACGGGGACAAGAAACCGGACGGCACGATCGCCTGGGTTCCAAAGCTGGTTCCCGGTTGCCAGACTCCGGTGAAAGAAGGTTCCGTCGTCGTTGCCGACAGTCCCAAAGTGCAGGCGGCACGGAAAGCGACTCTCGAATATCTGCTGTTGAACCACCCGCTCGATTGCCCGACGTGTGACCAGGCTGGTGAATGTTTTCTGCAGGATTACAGCTACCGCTACGGACGCGGATACAGCCGTCTGCAGGAACCCAAGAACATCAAACCCGACAAAGACTATATCGGGGACCAGATCACGCTGTTCACCGACCGCTGCATCATGTGCAGCCGTTGCGTCCGCTTCACTCGAGAAATTTCGGGAACCAGTGAACTGCAGCTGATCAACCGGGGAACGCATGCGGAAGTGGACATCTTCCCGGATGAGCCGTGTAATAACAAACTCTCCGGCAACGTCGTCGATCTCTGCCCGGTCGGTGCCCTGTGCAGTAAAGACTTCCTGTACAAGCAGCGGGTCTGGTGGCTGAACACGACCGACAGCGTCTGCAACGGCTGCAGCAGCAACTGCAGCATTCATATCGATCAGAACGAAGACACCCTGTACCGGATTCGACCTCGAACGAATCTGGAAAATCAGGGGTACTTCATGTGTGATGACGGCCGGTTCGGCTGGAAGTACATCACCTCCGATGATCGCCTGATGATTCCCGCTCACAAAGAGAACGGCGAACTGGTCGAATGTGACTGGGACAGCCTGTTCGCGGAGATCCGGACGACCTTCCGGGACGTCGGCCAGAAATCCCCCGGGCGGACCGCGGCGGTTCTCTCTCCATTCATGACGATGGAAGAGGCCTATCTGCTGATCAGCTTCATCCGTTCCGCCGATCCGCAGGCCGCGCTGTTCATGGGACCGGTCTTCATCGATGGGGAAGATGATGTCTACCCCAAGGACGTTCACGGGCAGCCGAAGTCGAACGTGAAATTTACGATCAAAGCCGAGAAGGCGCCGAATCGAGCCGGGCTCGAAGTGCTCCTGAAACGCTACGGCGGTCAGGTCCAGACTTTCGAAACCGCCTTGTCACGCTTCGCGAACGGGGATTTCGACGCGGTCTATCTGGTCGGGGGAGATCCCAAAGGCTGGATCACCGACAACGAAGCCCGCACGCTGTCTGGAATTTCGACAGTCGTCGTGCAGGATATCCTTCCGTCTCCCGCAATCGACTACGCGACGCAGCTGCTGCCGGCGGGAGTCTTCGCGGAACGGGAAGGAACGTACATCAACTACAAAGGACTCGCGCAGGAACTGCGCAAGGCTCTGCGTGCTCCCGATCAGGTGAAACCGGATGGACGCCTGCTCTGGGATCTCTGCGAACGGCCGGGGTTGTTCCGGATCGCACCGCTGCGGGAAGAAGTGAAGCAGGCGGTCCCGGAGTTTGCACGCTTCAAAGAGAGTTTCAGTTCAGAGAAGGACAATCGTCCGCTCACTCCTCAGATGCCGTTGCAGCACGCGTTGCCGGTCCTGTCCTGAGAAAGAGCGGGAAACGGTCCCGACGGATTATCACACTGTCAGCGGTTCAGTAAGACACGGTATGCCAGAGATCATCATCACTCTCGTCACCATCAGCGTCGTTATCGGCGTGATTCTGGGGGCGTGTTCGTACCTGATCTGGGTGGAACGAAAACTCTCGGCCGTGATGCAGGACCGGATTGGTCCAAACCGCGTCGGGTTCTGGGGCCTGCTGCAGCCGATCGCCGACGGACTCAAGTTTCTGTTCAAGGAAGAAGTGGTTCCATCTCACGTTGACCGGGTGCTGTATTTAACGGCTCCGGCCATTGCACTGTTCACCGCGATGCTCGCATTGTCCGTCGTCCCGTTCGGACCGGTCGACGACGCTCCCTGGTTCATGCGGTTCATCATCGCTCCGGGAGTGGATATCGGCCTGGTCTTCATCCTCGCCATCGGCAGTCTGAACGTCTATGCCGTGGTCCTGGGCGGCTGGGCATCCAACAACAAGTACAGTGCGATGGGAGCCCTGCGGGCTTCCGCTCAGGTGGTCAGCTACGAAATCCCGCTGGGACTCTCGCTCATCGGCATCGCCCTGCTGGGAGGAACGCTCAGTCTCGAACAGATTCAGAACGCTCAGGCGGAAGCGGGATTCTTCGGCTGGTATGTCTGGTATCAACCGTTGGCATTGCTGATTTTCTTCACGGCGTCGCTCGCGGAATCCAACCGTCTGCCGTTCGACCTGGCAGAGTGTGAACAGGAACTCATCGGCGGATTCCACACGGAATACGGGGCATTGAAGTTCGGCCTGTTCTTCCTCGGCGAATACACGCACATCATTTTGATCAGCTTCCTCACATCGATCCTGTTCTTCGGGGGCTGGCATCTGCCGTGGATCGCGGAGCCGGGAAGTGTCTATCCGTTCGCCTGGCTCGTCAAACTGCTGGTGCTGCTGACAAAAGCTCTTCTGGTGATTCTGCTGATCGTGGTGATTCGCTGGACGATTCCCCGTTTCCGCTTCGATCAGCTGATGGGACTCTCCTGGAAAGTATTCATCCCGCTGGGGATGTTCAATGTGCTGGTGGTCATGACCGTCTTGCAGTTCGGCTGGAACCGCTGGCTGCTGCTGCCGTTGTCGTTCGTGCTGTTTGCGATCGCCGGAGCGATCAGCGTGGTGGCGAAACAACGGGAGATTCGCAGTCGGCCCCTGGCTCAGCAGAAATCGCTGGCAGGACAAAGTCTGTAGCAGTTCAGTCCACGCACGAAGTGATTCTGGCTGCACACACGAGATTCATAACGGAATAGAGTGTCATGGCAATTCAACCCGACGAAGTGGAATGGATGGAGGAACCCGAGATCGGGTTCTGGGAGGCGACGTTTCTCCCGGCCATCGTCAGTGGTCTGAAAACCACGTTGAACCACGTCACCCGTCCTCGTCCGGTGACGCAGTTTTACCCCGAAGTCGAGCCGGATCTTCCGCTCCATTATCGCGGCGTGCATCGCCTGAACCGCGATGAAAAGGATCGGGTGAAGTGCGTGGCCTGCATGATGTGTGCCACCGCCTGTCCGGCGAACTGCATCACGATCGAGGCGGCCAAAGCTCCCCCGGAATGGCCGGATCGGGACAAATTTCCGGCGTCGTTCGAACTGGACGAACTGCGTTGCATTTACTGCGGGATGTGTGAAGAAGCCTGCCCGGTCGATGCGATCGAGCTGACACACATTTACGACATGACCGGCCGGACCCGGGAACAGATGCTGTTTACCAAGGACAAGCTGCTGAACGTCTTTGACGAAACCAAAGACAACCCGCGCGATCCGATTCGAACCCGTCGCGGGAAACTCGGTCCGGCAGCCGCCTTTCAGCAGTTACCGGCCGTTGGCCCGGCGACATCGATTCCCGACTCAGACCGTTCGGCCCAGGCCGATGCGGCCGGAGTGATCGGGCAAGAACCGAAGGAGTCGCTATGAACCTGCTGCAAGGTCAGGGGGGACTCCTGATTTCCATTCTCTTGTTCGCATTCGGGCTCTGGTGGCTGATCCCCGGTCCCGCACAGCGGAACAAATGGGTCGGACTCGCTGCAGTCCTGCTCGGAATTTTCGGGCAACTGGGAGTGATGCGGATTCCGGACAATCCGCTGGTGGATGAAATTCTGTTCGGCCTGTTCGCAGGCAGCACTCTGTTTTTCTCGGCTCTGGTTGTGACACATCACAAGCCGGTGTATGCGGCTCTCTGGTTTGCGATGGCGACTCTGTCGAGCTGCGGAATGCTGTTACTGCAAAGTGCTCCATTTCTCGCGGCGGCGACGGTCATCGTGTATGCCGGAGCGATCGTGGTGACATTCGTGTTCGTGATCATGCTGGCTCAACAGGCGGGAGTAACTCCATACGATCAACGATCCCGTCGGCCTGCACTGGCGGTGATCGCCGCTTTTGTGCTGCTGGCGGCCATTCTCACCGCGCTTCATCGAAACGGAAACGAACTGGTCGCGGCGGTTCCACAACCGCTGTCGGATGTTGCCGTGCATGATCTGACGCAGGCAAATGCACTCAGCCATCCTCGTCCCGGTGAATCACTGGGAACAATGCACGGGCTGGGACGGGCCTTGTTCGGGGATTATCTCTTCACCGTGGAACTGGCTGGAACTCTGTTGATGATCGCAAGTATTGGGGCGATTGCCATTGCTCCGCGAAGGGAGCAGGGAACGCTATGACTGGTGACATTGAACGGACACTGGCCGTCGCGGCCGGCCTGTTTATCCTCGGGGCGATCGGGTTTCTGACACGTCGAAACCTGATTCTGATTTTTCTGTCTGCAGAACTGATGATGCATGGTGTCGGCCTGACGTTTGTGACGTTCGGCCGGATGCACTTCAGCAATGAAGGACAGGTCATGAACGTCATGTCGTTGACGGTCGCGGCCTGCGAAGCAGGATTGGCCCTCGCGCTGATTCTGGCACTCTTCCAGGTGTCCCGCTCGCTCGACGTCGAGTTGTGGACGGACCTGAGAGAAGAAGATCTTCCGAATCCGGTCTCTGCGGATGAACTGACATCTGTCGTTCCCGCAACAGCACCGGAATTCCCGAAACTCACTCCGGCCGGTCGAGCTCCGGTTCTGCCGAAGCGGCAAGTGGTGATCAAGCGGAATTCGAGCCCGAAGACGTAATACGGTTTCTGAAGACCATTCCGGAAGATGGCGACTGATTGAGAGCTGTTGACCGGACTGCCACGCGTTTTTCCATTGCAATCTGATTTGGTCTGATCCATGTCTGACACGGTTTTATGGCTGATTCCGCTGGCTCCATTGGTGGCCGCAGTGCTGATTGCGCTGCTGGGGCCGAAGTTCCTGCGCGAACAGAGCCATCTCCCTTGCGTGCTGGCACTGCTGGTTTCGTTCGCCAGTTCGCTGATGCTGCTCTGCCACTTCGTCCCGGCCGGATTCGGCGAGCATGGGCACGATCACGCGCTCCTCTCGACGGGCTATGACTTCCTGACGGTCGGCAGCTTCACAAGCCAGATTCGACTGTCCGCTGACGCGATGACCGCCATCATGCTGTCGATGGTCACAGGTGTCAGTTCGCTGGTGGCGCTGTTCGCCAGTGGATACATGCACGGAGATAAAGGATACGCCCGCTTCTTCGCGGAAGTTTCGTTGTTCGTGTTTTCGATGTGCGTGCTGGTTCTGGCTGACAACTTCGTGATGCTGTTTGTCGGCTGGGAACTCGTCGGACTCTGCAGTTACCTGTTGATCGGGTTCTGGTTTCAGAAGCCGAGTGCGGCCGCGGCGGCGAAGAAAGCCTTCGTCGTCAACCGGATTGGTGACTTCGGACTGCTGCTGGGAATCTTCCTGATCTGGACGACCTTCGGTTCGGTCTCTTTTGCAGATGTTCTGGGACACCCGGAGCGCATTACGGAAATCGCGGCCGGAAATCCAGGCTTGATGACGGCGATCTGCCTGTTGCTGTTTCTCGGAGCTGTCGGAAAATCGGCTCAGTTCCCGCTGCATGTCTGGTTGCCGGACGCGATGGAAGGTCCGACCCCCGTCAGTGCATTGATTCACGCCGCGACGATGGTCACCGCCGGTGTCTATCTCGTGGCCCGTTGTACTCCACTATTTCTTGCGGCACCGGATGCTCAAGTGACGGTCGCGGCGATCGGTGGAATCACGGCTCTGCTCGCGGCATGCATGGCGCTGACCCAGAATGACCTGAAACGGGTGCTGGCATACTCAACAGTCAGTCAGCTGGCCTATCTGTTCATGGGACTGGGGGCCGCTGCCGGACTCGAGTCAGCCACACCGGCCGTGTCTGCCGCGATGTTTCATCTGTTCACACATGCCTTCTTCAAGGCCCTGCTGTTTCTGGCCGCCGGAAGCGTCATGCATGCCATGGGGGATGTCATCGATATGCGGCGGTTCAGCGGTCTGAGAAAGGTCCTGCCGATGACGCACTGGACTTTCCTGTGCGGAGCGCTGGCACTGGCCGGGTTCCCGCTGTTGTCCGGATTCTGGAGTAAGGATGAGATTCTCGGAGTGTTGTCCGAAGCGAGCCATCACCACCGTCACGGCGGGCTCTTCGTGGTGTTGTACTGGACGGCTTCCGTCACCGCGTTGCTGACGGCGTTCTACACGTTCCGGGCGTACTTCATGACGTTCTGGGGACCGGAGAAATTTCCGGAAGAAGCGGGTGATCATCCTCACGACGCCACTGCTGTCATGGCCTGGCCGCTGCGGATTCTGGCGGTCTGTGCGGTCGGAATCGGAGCGGTCGTCGGCCCGACGGGACTGTTCGGGGATTATCTGCATCACACGATTGGAATGCCGGCATCCGATGGGCATCACATGCATCTGGATGTCATGGTGATCAGTGCTCTGATCGGGCTGGCAGGAATCGGACTGGCCTGGTTCTGTTACGTGAAATCTCCGTCCATTCCGGGAAAACTGGCGGGCTCGCTGCAGCCGCTGTATGCCCTGTCACTGAACAAGTTTTTCCTGGACGAAGTCTATCTGCTCTGTCTGGTGATGCCGCTGCGGGGAGTGTCCCGGGTCGCGGCTTACCTGGACAGTCAGGTGCTCACCCGAATTGTGGATGGCGTTGGACGGATCCCCGGTCTGCTGAGTCAGGCTCCACGATTCCTGCAGAATGGCCTGGTTCCGGCCTATGGACTGGTCATGCTGCTGGGTGTTGTGGCCGGAATGCTGTTTGCGATTTCGTATCTGAAATAACGAGCGTATGTCACCCTCTTCACGAGGGAGAACTGAAGAACCGATATGTTGACCTTACTGCTGCTGACTCTCGGACTGCCGGTCGCAACCGCGTTGCTGCTGTTGTTGTTTCGCAGTTCGACTTCCACCGAAACGGCGCGCTGGATTGCCGTCGGGGGAACGGTGTTGACGCTGTGTGTGGCGTTTGCACTGTATGGTGCTTACCTGCAGCTGCCTGCATCAGCGCACTGGGAAGGAACTCCGGTCCAACCACGATTCGAGTTCGAACGTCCCTGGTTATCGACCAGTTCACAGCCGACCGGCGGACTTTCGCTCACCATGCACTTCGGACTCGACGGCATCAGCGTTGCCATGCTGTTGATGACGGCGGTACTCGGAGTGTCGGCCACGTTGATCTCCTGGGATTCGGTGCGGGAACGTTCGACCGAATTCTATGCGGCACTCCTGTTTCTGCAGGCGGGGGCGATGGGGGTCTTCTGTGCGTTTGACCTCATCCTGTTTTACGCCTTCTTCGAGTTCACGCTGATTCCACTGTTCTTCCTGATGATCGTCTGGGGAGGGTCGGATCGCCGCTCGGCGGCAATGACGTTCTTTCTGTACACGTTTGCAGGCAGTCTGTTCACGCTGCTCGGACTGCTGGCGCTGGCCATCACGGCCGCGAACAGTGGTGTCACGGCACCCACATCGATTCCGGCATTGGCGGCCTGGCTGAAAACGGCTCCTCTGACTCCCGGATTGCAGGAGATGCTGTTCCTGCTGATTTCTGTGGGATTCCTGGTCAAAGTTCCACTCATTCCATTTCATTCCTGGCTGCCGAAGACGTACACCGAAGCCCCCACTGCGGGAACGGTTTTCGCGTCAGGGGTGTTGGCGAAACTGGGAGTCCTCGGATTTCTGAGACTCTGCCTGCCGCTGTTTCCGGATGCCTGCCTGAAAGTGGGGGTTCCGCTGATAGGGGCTCTGGCCGTGATCGGCATCGTGTATGGATCTCTGTGTGCGTTGTCTCAACGAGATCTCAAAACGCTGGTGGCATACAGCAGTATCGCTCACCTGGGATTCTGCCTGTTGGGAGTCTTCGCACTGAATGCGGAAGGACTGGCCGGCGGGGTGCTGCAGATGGTGAATCACGGGCTCTCCACCGGGGCGCTGTTCCTGCTGGTGTCGATGATCGCAGATCGCTACCAGACCCGGGACATTCAGCAACTGGGGGGGATCGCGTCGAAACTGCCGTTGCTGGCCATCTCCATGGTCTTCATTTCCATGGCCAGTATCGGGCTGCCGGGGCTCAATGGGTTCACCGGAGAGTTTCTGTCACTTCTCGGAATGTTCGCCCGACATCCGTTGTATGCCGTTCTGGGAACAACTGGCGTCATTCTGGGAGCCTGGTATCTGCTGACGGTTCTGCAGACGATGTTCTTCGGAGTGGTGAAAACTCCGTCAGGGGTGAGTCCTGCCGACCTGTCCGGGCGTGAATTACTGGCACTTGCGCCGCTGGCGGTGTTGTGTCTGGGAATTGGTCTTTATCCCAAACCACTCATGGACGTGATCCGTCCGGATGTGGAAGCGGTTGCGGAACTTTACAATCCCACGGTTGCGGCCGTGTCAGAGAATCTCGAACATTCGGAATGGGGCGTGGCCCAACTGGAGACTCGTTAACCGGGTTCGACAGTTTCGCATTTTTGACAGGCGTCCCCTTTCCAATTTTTCTTGCAGGAGTCTCTTGTGACGGCGATTGAACGGATCAACGCGGCAGCCGGAATGATTGTTCCGGAAATCATTCTGCTCGCGACCGTCTGCCTGATGTTTCTGATCGGTCCGTTTCTCGTCAGTGCGACGGGAAACGGGTCCGCAGGCTTGCGCCACCGCTGGGGCATCCTCTCATTGCTGGCGATTGGCTGTGCGCTGTTCGCCTGGTGGGGAATTGTTCCACAGACTCCCGATCTCGGCCCGTTCCGTTCGGACGCATTTGTCTGGTTTGTGCGTGGAGCGACTCTGTCGATCGGGGCCGTGCTGGTCCTGTTGCTCTGGAATCAGATTGATGATGGACATGCCGCGGAAGCGCAGGCCTGCCTGCTGGCGATTCTGGCCGGTGTCAATCTCACCGCGGCGGCCAATGATCTGGCGGGAATCTTCATCGGGCTGGAACTGGTCAGCATCCCGACGTACGTGCTGCTCTTCCTTCCGAAACGTGACCGCCTGATGCGTGAAGCGACGGTGAAGTATTTCCTGCTCAGTCTGTTTTCCGCTGCGACATTTCTGTATGGAGTCGCCTGGTTGTACGGTGCCGCGGGAACAACAAATCTCACCGGGATTGTTGAAGCCGCGAAAGCCGGCAAGCTGGCTGCCGTCCCGGGGCTGGTGCTGATGTCACAGGTTCTGCTGATCGCCGGACTGAGCTTTCGGGTGACAGCGGTTCCGTTTCACTTTTACGCTCCCGATGTTTTCCAGGGAGCAACCAACTCAACAGCCGCCATGCTGGCGTTCATTCCGAAGATCGCCGGATTCGTCGCTCTGTTCCGACTGATTCCGCTGACTCATGGCGTCACCGACTGGACCGGCTGGGTTCCGTCTGAACCGGTCCGACTGCTGCTCGCCGCTCTGGCGATTCTCACGATGTTTGGTGGAAACCTGCTGGCATTGCGGCAGAAGAACCTGCAGCGTCTGCTGGCCTATTCCAGCGTCGCTCATGCCGGATACATGCTGATCGGACTGGCGATTGGTTCTCCATCCGATCTTGGAAACGGGATGACGGCCATTCTGTTCTATCTGGTGGTCTATGGAATCATGACGCTGGGAGCTTTTGCAGTTCTCGCAGGCGCCGGGGCGATCGATCGTCCTCTTCGTGCGGTGTCCGACCTCGCGGGATTGAGCAGAACACGCCCGGTGCTGGCCGCCTCACTGGCCGTGCTGCTGATCAGCCTGACGGGCCTGCCGCCGACGGCGGGACTCTGGGGGAAGCTGTTTCTGTTCCTGGCCGCCTGGAATGATGCCTCGCCGGTCGGAAAGACACTGGCGATTGTGCTGGCCGTCAATGCGGCAATTTCCGCAGTCTATTATCTGCGACTGATCGTCGTGATGTATCTCGATGCCCCGAAAGACACGGTCCCGACGACATCACAACAGTATCCTGCCTGGATTGCCAGCGCCGGGTGCGTCGTCCTGATGATCGGGTTGTTCATCGCTCCGCAGTGCCTGTGGGATGCCGCTCTGCGGGCGATTCAGGGCTGACGTTCTGAACGATATGACGTCCGATCGCGTGGGTCCCCGCACTGTCGATGAGTCTCAAAAAAACAGCTCGTGAATCTCAACGGTTCTGCCGAGATTCACGAGTGCGGGATCATCGATTCCGGGATTCGACCAGTTTGGTCGATCCTGTGGCCGCGAAGCACGTCTTCCCCTCCATGAAACATGGGGTTTCCACGAGCCAGTCCGTCACAGGAATGATGAAACCGCTCTAGTTGACCCAGGCGTCGAAGACGCGGACCTGCTTCCAGTTCGCTTTGTTTTCATCGATGAACTGGTTGTGAATCGGGTTCACCTGATAGACGTCGTGCGTTTCTTTGTTGGTGAACATGATGTGCAGCGCGACATCAAACATCCGGTCGTTCACTGGGCGGGTGAACTCGTCTGCGAGTGTTCCGGCGGCGAAGAAGGTGATGCCGGGATGATCTTTCAGGTACTTATGACAAGCATCCACGAGCGATTTGATGGCGGCCGGGGAATCGTCGATCAGCGTGAAGTAAACCGTGTGAGACAGCATGGAAACTCTTTCTTCAGGCAGACAGGTCACTGGTGTTCGATTGAGCCGGGCCTTTCGCTTCTCATCAAGGCCGGTCAGACGACGGCCTTGGCTCAGGGCGTGAGAGCGCCGGACAAATTGTGCGGAAACAATAGCACAACCGCACGAGACTCTCGAACGTCTGAACCCTGATCCGGAGAGGAGGGTTGTTTTACAGGAGCAGCCAGCGGCCCAGGTTGAAGTACAGCAGCAGTGTCACCATGTCCGCCGCGGCCAGGGCAATAGGGCCGGAGGCCACTTGCGGATCCCTGCGGAACATGCGCAGAAGGAACGGGAGTGCCGCACCGATTGCCGCCGATGCCATCACGCCGCCGGCAATTCCAAGACAGAGTGAAATCCCGGCGTAGAGGCTTCCTTTCCACAGGTAGGAAATCACGCCGACGATCAACCCGCAAAAAATTCCAAGCAGCAGGCCCACCAGAATTTCCTGCCCGACTTCCTGGAACATCAATTTCCAGGAGAGCTTTTTCCCGTGCATCGCCAGCAATGCCAGACTGACCGATTGAATGGCCACTCCTTCGGCCATCCCGGTGACCAGCGCGATAAATGGGGTGACGAGCACGAGTGTCGAGACATCGGCGTAAGCATCGGCAATCAATGCGGCGATCATCCCTCCGACGACATTGCACAGCAGCCAGGGAAACCGTTTTCGCGAGGCCAGCAGCGTGTTCTTCTGTTCTGCTGACGTCAGATAGACCCCGACGAGCTGGAAGAGATCTTCCCCTTCGTGACGCCGCTCGAGGTCTTCAATTTCGTCGGTATAGAGATCCACGTCGACCAGCCCGACGAGTTTTCCGTCGTCGTCCACAATGGGAAATGCCAGCAGTCGATGCAGCGTAAAGAACTCACAGGCTTCGAGCACCGTGGCCTTGGCCGGGATCGAAATGACGCGAGTGATCAGGATGTCACGAAGTGATTCTGCCGGTCGGGCGCGAAGCAGCCGGCGCGTCGGGATGACGCCGATCAGTTTGTCATCGGCGTCGACAACGTAAAAATAGACAACCCGGCCGCTGATTTCATGCTGTCGGATCGCTTCCAGCGCCTGCTCGACGTTCAGATCGGATCGCAACCGCGTCAGGTCGGTTCGCATATGGCGAACGATCGGATCGCTGAGAATTTGATGGGCAGCCATGCAGAGTCTCTCCGTTGATGTCTGGCGAAAACTGTAACGAAATTTCCCCGCGACCGGACCCAGAAAAATCCGGGAAATCGGCCGGCGGTCCGCAATTGATCCGGAACCGGGCCAACCTGGGCGGCGATCGATGGTTGTTGACGGTGAGGGCCGGAAAAGAGAGCGTTTATTCCGGTTCGATTTCATGGACGGTCAGATCAGTCAAATTTGCCTGGTCCCCCCTGCAGGCAGGCTTGAAGCCATCCTCGCAGGCAGTCAGAATGCTGGGAGAAAGATTGATCAATGCGACGACTGATCCCCTTCCGAAAACAAAACCGATTCCCTCTGTACAACTCGAATGAGGAACGGGACGGATTGCGCGCCGCGGGACGCTTCAACGGGCAACTCCTCGATTTTCTCCGCCCGCATGTTCGCGAAGGTGTCACCACCAATACACTGGACCGGATGGCGGAAGAGTACACCCGGGATCATGGCCATATTCCGGCCTGTCTGGGATACAAAGGGTTTCCGAAAACCATTTGCACCAGTGTCAACAGCGTCGTCTGCCATGGGATTCCCAACGATGAACCGCTCCGGGCCGGCGACATCGTCAACGTCGATTGCACGACAATTGTTCAGGGATGGTTTGGAGATTCTTCAGAGACCTTCCTGATCGAACCGATCTCCATCTCCGCCCGGCAACTTGTGCAAGCGACTTTCGATGCCCTGTGGATCGGCATCGACGCACTCCGTCCCTCCTGTGGAGTGATGGATATCGGAACCGCGATTTCCCGGTTCGGGTGGAAGCACGGATACGGGATCGTCGAAAACTTTCAGGGACATGGAATCGGACGGCGATTCCATCAGGATCCCGGAATCCCGCATGTTCCCAGCTCAGAGAGCCGCCGCGACCTGCTCCCCCCGGGGGCCAGCTTTACGATTGAGCCGATGCTGAATCTCGGGACGAAATCGACGCGCGGTCCGTTATCGGATGGCTGGACCGTGCTGACTGAAGACGGTTCACTGTCCGCCCAGTTCGAGCATCAGATTCTGATGACGGAAACGGGTCCGGAAGTGCTGACGTTGACCAGTCACGGTCCACAGCGCGGACATCGGTTTTGATCCGGACGAGACCGTTTTTGCAAAACATGTCAGACGTCCTGCCATGCAGGTACCTGGTCGAGCAAACCGCTCGAAGAACCTGTCTCAGAAATCAACAGCACAACTCAAATCCTTCCCCCCCCCCTCAACTCAGGGGAGAAGGAGAATATCGGGACAGGCTCCCGGGCTCGGCCGGTGAGTCTCTGAGATTTGCTCGAGAAAATCTGCAGACTGGTGTTCCGGGTTCCCACAGAGTTCCGTTCGATTGTTTCACCCTGAGGATTGTGAATGAGTTCCGAGACGCTGAAAGACACTGCTGTTCCGGAAGTCCGGACGTTTCGTGTCGTGGCCGTGATGCCGGCCTACAATGCAGAACGGACTCTCGAACGGACACTCGACGATCTTCCCAAGGGGGTTGTCGATGAAATCATTCTGGTGGATGACAGCAGCCGGGACCATACAGCGGAACTTGCCCGCAAGCTGGGATTAACCGTTGTCGTGCATGACATGAATCGCGGTTATGGAGGGAATCAGAAGACCTGTTATACGGAAGCGTTGAAAAGCGGCGCCGACTTTGTCGTCATGATCCATCCCGACTACCAGTATGACAGCCGTGTCGTCGGGGCGGCCGTTGAATTCCTCCGACTTGGAATCTGCGACGTTGTGCTGGGGTCACGGATTCGAACGCGGAGAGAAGCGCTCGCGGGGGGGATGCCTGCCTGGAAGTATTTCGCCAACCGACTGCTGACGTTCACGGAAAATCTCGCCCTGGGGCAGAACCTCGGCGACTTTCACAGTGGATTTCGGGCGTATCGACGCGAAGTCCTGGAAACGATTCCCTGGGAAAAGAACACGGATGACTTCGCGTTCGACAGCCAGTTTCTTGCTCAAGCCGTCTACTTCCGCTTTAAGCTGGGGGATATTCCCGTTCCGGTCCGTTACTTCGACGAAGCTTCCAGTATCAACTTCCGCCGGTGCGTGAAGTATGGGCTGACGACCCTCTGGATTCTCGTGCAGTTCTGGCTGCAGAAACTTCATCTGGCGAAGTTCGCAATTTTCACACGTGATCCGGTCCCGAACAACATGTCGTCGCAATCACAGGACCGTGACAGAGTTGACTGACACGTCCGGTCTACTTCATCGAGTTCGGCGAAGTGGCTTCCGGTGTCTGTTGCAGGAGGATGAACGCTTTCAGGCGAGAACTTTCGATGGTGTCTCCTTGTTTCGTCATTCTTGTCCTGGCTGCCGGTGAGCCCAACGGCAGAACCGATTCGTCTTTGGGCGAACCAGAACCTGCGGCCGATTGTCGCCCCGCTCGAAATAGTTCCGGATTGGCCTTTGGGGCGTCACCCATCGGTTCTCTGACTCTGGCGGAATTCATTTCCTGGGAGTTGGACTGGAGATGATTCAACTGGTGAAAGTTGAATTGAACGAGTTGTCCGGGAAGCTGCGGATCTGAAGGCTGAGAGGGAGTTGCGACTCCGGGAAGAGTCTTGGCGGACATTTCCATCCCCTTCATCGGCCCACTCTGAACGGCACTTTGAGGAACAGCGGAAACGGATGCCCGACTGAATTCCGGCGTCTCAGAAGACACCTCACTCTTCTCAACCGCCGGAGCCGAATTCTCAGCGACATACATCACCGCGTCCAGTGCCGGGACTCCTTGCAGCAAGGACGCCATCTCCGGACCGTCCAGTTCCAGTTCCATTGTGACAACGTGCAGGCCGTCGACCTGCTGCGGAATCGAAACGGCCGAGTTCTGAAGAATCTGATTCTCCATCGTCCGAATCTGCTGCCGTTGCAGGAGCACCTGCATCTGATTCATCGCCTGGCTGACATCGACGACGGTAAACACGACGAGGATCGGGGTCTCTCCCCCTTCGTCACTTAAGGTCCCCGGCACAGGGATCCTGTTTCCGATCACCGGCTGTTGTTTCAGTGCTCCGATCTTTCGGCGAATCTCATCTGTTGAAAGATTGACGACCGGAACATCGCGGGTCTCATTGGCCAGGACCGCCTCGGCAGGGGCGAATGCCATGGCATCCGCGACGGCTTCGGGATCGCGATCTGATCGAGGAGACATGACCGGGGCCGCCATCGGGACTGCTGCGGGAGTCGTCAGTGCCGACAGACTGGGAAACGCCTCGGATTCCCCTGAGCCAGCCGTTCCGGCCGGCTGACGCATCATCTCCCCATTTCGTGCTGCGACGACCGCTTCTTCCTGCTGCAACGGGATCATCAGCAGGCTGCCGAGCAGGCACAACACAAGCCCCGCTGAAATGGTGCCTGTCCAGCGAGCCAGTCGGCGCCCTGGGACGGGACTGCGGGTGACCGTGCTCGGCACGGTGCTTGGCACGGGACTTGACTCAGTCGCTGTTTGAGTGGGAACGACCTGCGAGGGAGATGGGGGAGACTCCAGTTCGACCAGATTTTCAATTGCCGCGAGAATCGACTCTGACAATCCGGCCGGGGCATGGGGACGGGGAAGCTGTTGAAAAGTCACAGAAAGTTCCTGCAGTTCACGGAGTTGTTCCTGCAGGGATGCATCAGCGGCCAGACGTTCTTCAAACGCGGTCACTTCGACGGGAGACAACTCGCCGTCGAGGTAACTGGATAACAGGTCTTCTGGGGGACGATTCGGCATGGGAGTTATTCCTGCTCACGCTCGACAACGCGAGCGAGCCGTTCGCGGAGCATCTGACGTGCTCGGTGGATGCGGCTCCGAACGGTGCCGACAGGGCAGTTCAGGACAACAGCAATTTCTTCGTAGCGAAATCCTTCGATTTCTTTCAGGATCAACGCATCGTGATATTCAGGGGCAAGTTGGCTCAGTGCGAAACGAACCTGATGCACGGCTTCTTCGGTCTGGAGTTGACTGGCGGGATCGGTCTGGGATCGGGTGTCGCGGGGCTGGAAATCAGGACAGTCTCCTGTCCCGTTCAGCGACGCGACTTTCCGTTTCTGCTTGCGCCGCTGATTGATGGCGGAATTGTAGGCGATCCGAAACAGCCAGGCGTAAAACGAGGAATCCCGTCGGAAGGTTCTGAGTTTCTGAAAGGCCAGCAGGAACGCTTCCTGGGAGACATCGCGCGCGTCATGAAACGACCCCAGCAGATGGAACAGTGCTCCGAAAAGACGATCCTGGTACTTTAAAACCAGTTCGCCAAATGCGGAGGTGTTGCCTGCCAGCGCCGATTCAATCAGTCTCGAGTCGTCTGATGTCACGATCACATCATGTAAGACGGATGGGTTCCCGGAACAGTTCCCGAATTCTATCAGGAATTTCAAACGGACTGGGAGAACAGTTCCGGAAATTCGGAGCTTCACACGTCAGGAATCCCCATCCACGGTTTGACTCTCTTTTCGCAAGTGGATAATCTGCGTTGAGTTTTCGGGGGTCGCCCAGAGTTGGGATCCCGACCTGTCAGGGGGTTTTCCGGTTCCGGAAAGTTTCCAGAAAACGGTCGGAATGCCTTAATCTTCTGTAGCGAATTATCCGATTCTAATGGGCATTCAGGCGCAGTAGCCAAGCGGCCTAAGGCGACGGATTGCAAATCCGTTATTTCCCCGGTTCGAATCCGGGCTGCGCCTCTGAATTTTGAGTCTTGATTGCCGGACGAACCCTTGTGTCACCCAATGTGCCACAAGGGTTCTTTTTTTGTGACGGTGTTTTTTGTGACGGTGATTGTTCACCGCCGAACCAGGCGCCCCAGTTTCTGATGGTGCCTGTTCGGATGTCTGCCACCAGAACAGTTTGCTCTGATTCCGGCAGATGTCAGAATCTCGATCGGGAATGTTGTTCCCGACTCTGATCGAGAATGGTGATGGCAGCGAAACCGGATCAGCAGATCACGCTGATTCCACGAAAGGACCGAAATGACCGCCAGGCTGTTCCGACTCGCTGGAGTGGTGATCGCGTCCATTGTGATGAGTCTTGTGCTGCTGATCGGCGTGGAGCTTTTCAGTTCCGTGGTTCACCCGTTCCCTCCAGGATTCGAAGGGACCCAGGAGGAAGTCTGCGACCATGTCTCGCGGTATCCGAACTGGGTGCTGGCCGCTGTTGTTCCCATGTGGGGAGGCATCGCCTTTCTTGGAACCTGGCTGTCCGGCAAGCTGGGGAATCGAACCTGTGCGGCAATTGTCGGATCGTTGATCGCGTCGGCACTGATCTGCAATATCACGATGCTGCCGTATCCGCTGTGGTTCAAGATCGTTCAGCCTGCGGTCCTGCTGATGGCCATTCTGTGCAGCAGCTGGCTCCTGAACCTTCACCCATCAGTCGGTCGGGCAACAACAGCCTGACCGGCTTTCATTCACACTTTTCCGATAACGGCCGACCGTCCGCCACGCATCGCAGGAGTCTTCACTGTCGATGCGCGCGGCTCGGGTCGAACCACCCGTTTCAGAAATCGGCATCGAGAACGATACGATAACGAGCTTTGCCGGAGTGGAGTCGGTCGAAAGCGTCGTTGATGCGACTCATCGGGAAGTGTTCGGTCGTCGGGGTGATCTTGTGCCGCGCCGCGAACTGCAGCATCGTTTCGATATCAACCGGAGATCCTGTCGGCGAGAACGAAAGACTGTTCTGCTTCATGATCAAGGGAAACGCACTGATCGGGATTGGTTCCAGCACTGCCCCGACAACATGCATTCTGCCGTTCGGCGCGAGAGTACCGAGTACCGCTTCCCAGTCGAGTGACACGTTCGTTGTCACAATCAGCAGGTCGAGAGTGCCGGCAATTTTTCTCAAATCGGCGGAGTTTCTTGTCGCCACGACACGATGAGCGCCAAATCCCCGCGCCTCATCGAACTTGTGCTCACTGGACGTGAAGGCGGTGACCTCGCATCCATAGGCCGCAGCAAACTTCAGCCCCATGTGCCCGAGACCGCCGATTCCGACAATGCCGACCCGATCCGTTGGCTTCGCGTACATGGCCAGTGGATTAAAGACCGTGATTCCACCACACAGCAGCGGACCGGCTTCCGCGGCATCGAGGCCTTCCGGAATGGGGACCGCCCAGTTCCAGTTGGCACGGACTCGGGATGCAAAGCCACCCCGATGACCGATGATTGTCGGTTGCGCCTGCGAACATAAGTGCTGGTCTCCAGACTGGCATTGTCTGCAGTGCAGGCAACTTCCGGCCGTCCAGCCGATTCCGACCCGCTGGCCGACTTCGACTCCTTTCGCGGCGTTTCCAACGCTGATGACGCGTCCGATGATTTCGTGTCCGAGAATGGCCGGATAGCTCGTCGCGCCCCAGTCATTGTTGCGCATTGACAAGTCGGAATGGCAGAGGCCGCAATGTTCGACCTGCACTTCGACTTCTTCGGGGCCGATCGCTCCGAGATCGACGGTTTGTCGTGAAAAGTTTCCTTGAGGTTCGGAAACGGCCCACGCTTCGATGCGCGACATGGCATTGTCCTTTTCTTGAGAGTCTCCGGCCGTACGTCAACGCGTTCCGGCCGGCTGTCGTGATGCTGGCGGAATCATCGTCTGATCTTTTGTTCAACAAATCAAACGAGGCGAGGAAACATTGCGATGCGATGAAGTCTTTTGAAACAGACGGCTGCCAAGCGGCGCGCGTTGTCATCGCAGCGGGCACGGTCCTGCCATTTCCGGTCGCAAGGTTTCTGACGCGAACAACTCTCAAATAGCCGGTGATTCACCGGAGAGACGAAGCGACGAGAGAATCACTTCATCCGCGACCGGGACATCTGAAAAAAGCAAAGCGGCCCGAACCCCGAAAGGAACGGACCGCCAGGGAAAGAGTGATCACTCAATCTGTCGTCTTGTCGGAGAATGTGGAGGCTGTGCGTGAAGGGGTCCGCGCTCGGCAAAACATTCAATGAACGGCTTGTGGTTCCGGGTGTCGCACGAACTTCGGGCTGGCATGTGTCTGCCATTGCAGGGAGGAGGAGGTCTCCGGAATGTCTGCCAGCCCCATGACGTTCCCTTCGATGTTGGTGCTGATCTGATCCAGCGGCAGGTGACTCAGACGCTCGTTCGAGAACGGATTCTCGAGTTCGATTCCGATCTGATCGAGTGAGAGCAGCGGGTAGGCCACCATCATTGTGAGTAACGGAGTCAGCCAGCCTGCCCGATCAACGATCGCCAGTGGGAGAACGAGCATGTACAGGAACAGGAACCGCCGAACTTTGATCGACATGACTTTTGCCAGCGGTGTTTTCAGAATTCGTTCGCAGGCACCGATATGATCAATCAACTGGCCTCGCTGGTCTTCCGCACGCAAGAAGGCGAAGCCGTCCATGCGTTCCTGATCCCGGGCGCTCCCGAGCAATTGCGCAATGCGCATCGATGCGAACAGCGGCAGATGATTGGCCCGTTCCAGTTCACGGATTTCACTGGCTGGGAGAATGTGATTCAAGTCGGACAGGTCACGTTCTCCACGCAGACTGTGTCGGGCAAGGTGCGGGAACGCGGCCGTCCAGCGGAGAAAATGATTCTTCCATTCGGGGTCATTCGGGCCATAGGCCAGCCCGATCAGTCCCAGATTCCGAGACTGATTGACGATTCCGCCCCAGAGTTTACGCCCTTCGTACCAGCGGTCGTAGCCGGAGTTGGTTCGCAGCACGAGCAGCAGTGCCATCACGGCCCCCACGAACTCATATGGTGCAACCCCCAGCTTGAGATCAATTTCGATCACGTGAGCGAAACCCCAGACCACGGTGGCCCACAGCCCGAACACCACGACCCGACGCAAGACGTACGGAGTCACCGAGCCGCTCACCGCGAGCACTTCGCTCCAGAAATTTCGTCGTTCGACCATCATATCTCTTGATCCAAAGCCGTGATGCGATCAGTTGGCGGCATACACCGCGGAATGAGTTTTTTTCAGAACTTGAGTGATGACATCCCCCCGAAATCGCCCGATCAGCGGGGCAGACGGCTGTACTCCCGTGACGACCAGATCGGCTTCCCATTTCATGGCGTAGTCCGGAACAACCTGAGCAGGGCGTCCCGTGGCATAGCCTGTTTCGACATCGGGAAATCGGGCAGAAACACCATCCATGTGATCGCGCAGAATCTGTTTCGCGGCCTCGGGTGTGGGACAGATCGCCAGCAGACGAACCGTCGCATCGGTCAGGATTCTCTGTGACAGAAATGAGCGAAGCGACCGGCTACTGGCAGGCGATTCATCGAGTACCAGCAGGATTCGTTGCGGAAGGTCACTGCTTTCCCGAACGATCAGCAATGGAGAAATTCCTCCCTGGACCAGTTGCCGTGCGCCGGCCGGTGTCTGTTCCCCCTCTCCCCGATTGGCCTTCAGTCGAACTGAAGTCATCGACAGATCGTGAACCTTGGATTCCCCACGGAGAACTTCAAGCTGTGGTCCACGCTTCCGATGCAGGTCGAAATCCAGGCCCGCTGCCAGACAAACCTGTGAGAACGTGGCACGGGTCCGTTCCCGCTGCGAATGTTCCTCATCCAGTCGCTGTTGTTCGAATGCCGCATAGGCCGCCGACTCGACGTCGGAGACGTCATCTTCCAGCTGGCTTGTATCAACCAGTGTGAGACCGCGAACGCGGGCCTGACAGCGCTGAGCCAGTTGCACAGCGAATGGAATCAGCGACTCTGTGTGGACAGAATCGGCCAGGTGAACCAGCACTCGGGAGACTGTCGACATCTGGTCGGCCTGTGAGGACCAGGATTTCGCTTCAAGACTCATCCTCGTTCGCCCCTCCTGACTTGCGTGTCACCGGTCCGAAGAGCAGGGCAACACATCGACTCTGACAAATCCTCGGTGTTTCTGATGACACCAGGATCGCAACGCCCGTTCCCGTTCAGACAGAATGCTTACGGATTTCTAACGGGAATGTTATTAAAGACGTGCAACGTCTTGTCAGTCGTGAGGTTAACGATGAGAGTCAATTGCGACTGGCGATTCATCCCGGAAGATTCTGATTCTCGCATCCATCCGTTTGCCGGTGAGTGCTGTTCAATGTTCTCTCACGGCTGTGCAGAAGCTGGACTTGCAAGGGGGCAGGACTCCGGAACTGGATAGAATCTAGCCAGGCTGTTCAGAATCTGGCCATCATTTTCGTTCAGAGTTCAATTCCAGCTCACTCAGACGGTTTCTCAGTGTGGTCCGCGAAATTCCAAGGATTTGAGCGGCTTGAACCTGATTGCCATCGGCGTGATCAAGAACTTTCCGCAACAGGACACGATCGACGGCAGAGTGCAGGTTGCGATAAAGATTCTGGTCACTTCTCGCGAGCAGTTCACTGACCATGTTGTCGAGTGCGACATTGCCGTGACCAGTCTGGGAATGGTCATCAACAGGTCCACCGTCACCGCGAATATGAGGAGGCAATGATCCGGATGTGACGGCGTCTCCAACGGCATGCAGCAGGCTGAAGCGAATCACCGACTGCAATTCTCGAACATTGCCGGGCCAGTGGTACATTTTCAGGCAGCGCATCGCTTCCGTCGTGACGGTTTGCACCTGCTTTCCGAGTTCGCGATTGAACAACCGGATGAAGTGGGTGACCAGCAGTTCCAGATCCTGAAGACGCTGCCGCAGTGGCGGGACTTCGATGACGAAGCCCTTGAGCCGGTAGTAGAGATCTTCGCGAAATGTTTCGGCCGCAACCATCGTTTCCAGGTTGCGGTTTGTCGCGGCAATGACGCGGACGTTGGAACGTCGAGTTTCGTTGCCGCCGACACGCTGATAACTCCCATCCTGCAGCAGTCGAAGAACCTTGGCTTGAGTGGTGGGAGACATGTCTCCGATTTCGTCGAGAAACAGGGTTCCTCCGTCAACCTGTTCGAACTTTCCGATGCGCAGCCGGTCGGCTCCCGTGAAGGCTCCCCGTTCATGCCCGAACAGTTCGCTTTCCAGAATGGTTTCCTGAATGGCCGCACAATTCATCGCCAGAAACGGCCCCTGATGACGGGTGCTGTAGTCACGGATCGCTTCGGCGATGAGCTCTTTGCCGCAGCCGCTTTCCCCCTGAATCAAGACCGTAATGTCTTGAGGAGCGACGCGCCCGATGGCTTTGAAGACTTCCTGCATCGCCGGAGAACTTCCGATGATGCGCTGCTCGGTTCTGGGCCCGGATGTGGCGTCCGGAATGGTGGCGGAATCTTCTGAACGAGCGGTTTCCAGTGCCCGGTCGACCAGTTCTCGCAGAGTGTCCAGTTCGATCGGTTTCAGCAGGTACTCGTAGGCTCCCCGTTTCATCGCTTCGACGGCGGTTTCCATTGTGGAAAAGGCCGTCACGATAATCACCGGAACCCGGGAATTGATGGCCCGGATTTCATTAAAGACGTCCAGTCCATGAGCATCCGGCAGACGGACGTCCAGCACGACGGCCTGAGGTTCTTCCAGGCGAACTTTTCCGATTCCAGCAGCGGCGGTCTCTGCCGTGATCACCGACAGAGACTCATGCTGGAGAGCCTTGGTCATGGAATACAGAAGATTCGGCTCATCGTCGATAATGAGCAATTTTTGGTTCATTTGTCCCGTCGCGGGTTTAAAGTCTGGATGTGACACGCTCCGTCTCTTCCGACGGATCCGTCACCGGGATGGGGAGCAAGACGACGAAGACTGCGCCGCCGGTACGTTCCGGATCCAGGAGAATCTCTCCTCCGTGAGATTTGACGATCTGCTGGCTGATGGGCAATCCCAGCCCCAGTCCGGTGACCTTCGTGCTGAAAAACGGCTCAAAAAGTCGCTTCTCGGTCACCCCTCCCAGACCAGGGCCGTCATCACTGATCTGCAATCGGCAGGCCAATTTCCCACGAATCTCAATTTGGTCGATCGAGATTCGAACGGTTCCTCCCGGAGGCGTGACCTGAATTCCGTTAAGTAGAATGTTTAAAAGGACTTGCCGTATTTTGTCGGTGTCGATGCTGACCAGAATCGGTTCTGGTGGAACGTCGCATTCCAAGTTCACTTTCCGTGCATCCGCCTGCCGCTGAAGAAACGTGACGGTCTTTTCAGCAACGGGGCGCATATCAATGAGGATTTTACGCAGGACTCGCGGCCGGGCAAAATCCAGAAATTCGTCGAGCAGAACTTCGAGTCGCCGAATCTCTTCGTCCAGAATCCGTAAGTCCCGCAAATCCAGTCGGGCAGAATCCGGGCGCTGGGCCGACTGCACCAGCATCTTCATCGAGGTCAGAGGATTCCGGATTTCATGCGCGATCCCCGCCGCCAGCTGACCGGCCGTTGCCAGCTGTTCCTGATGCAGCATCTCCTGATGCCGGATCTGCAGCTGCTCGACGACGGATTTCACTTCCGTTGAGAGTTTCTCAAGAGCCGGTCCCAGGTCTGACAAATCGAGCTTCGTCGAGACCACGACGTCCCCGGCAACTTCGCTCAGCTTTCCGGCAACGTCCAGCATGGGGATTCGCACTTGAATCAGCGAGCGTGAGATGCGTCGAGCCAGTCCATATCCGGAGATCATTGCGGCGAATGCGCTGAAGCCGCCCACCCCCAGCAACGTCCAGACCAGTCTTCGGGACTGCAGCGATGCTTCCCGTCGGCTGGCTTCCAGGAGTGATTCGTCGATCCGCAGGTATTCCCTGGCCGGTGCGAGAACTTCCCCTTCGAGAACCTGTTCTGCTTCCTGAGCCATTTCAGACTTCAGGGGATTCTGCAGTTCATACTGTCCGATCTGATCGATCTGCGAGTAGAACGTCGCCAATCCTTCTTTAATGCGGATCAGCAGTTTGCGGACTTCATCCGTACTGATGCTGGATTCTGCTTCATGGATCCAGTGGTCGATATTGGCCCGACGCGTCTGAAAGGAGTGGAGTGTCGGCGTGTCTTCCTGATCCAGCGCATCCAACCCGGTGACCCAGAGATATCGATCGAGCCAGTGACGCAGTTCCTGAATATGAAGTTCCAGCTCCACGGCTGCCTGAATGCTGATGACGTTCATCGACAGCAGTTCTTCGGACTGGGCATGGGTCTTTTGGACATGCCAGGCCCCGAACGCCGCAATGGCCAGCAACAGCAGACTCGTGGTCACCATCAACACCGTCAATCGGTTGGCGGTGTGAATCTCTTTTCCGAGTTGAAGCAGGAAGGATTTCATGAAGGCTCTCAACTGGGACGGCGAGTCGTTTCCCTTCAGATTTCAACGAGTCCCCCGCCGGCATGCAACAGGGTCCCTTGAATCTCCCGATTTCCACCGATCTGCCGGTGGGGGCCAAAGAACTCCCGGGCGCAGCACCACCGGGAACCGGCGGGCAGGGCAGAATAGACCGCGCCCGCGGCATGAGGAACTCTGTCACAGCTCGTTGAAAAACATCCAGCCTGTTGAAAACCCGCACCTGGCGTGGAGGGGCCATCTGTTTGAGACGGCCCCCGCCGCCTGGGGGGTCTTCGATGCGACGTTTGCTCACCTCGAGTGGGCCGCGTGAGAATCCCGTATCACGACGATGTCAATTCCGTCTGGCGATAATACTCGGCGGTGCGTTCCAGTCCCTGTTCAAGCAGAACGTCCGGTTCCCAGTCCAGCAGGGCTTTGGCCTTGGTAATATCCGGGCAGCGCTGCTTCGGGTCATCCTGCGGAAGAGGCTGATGGATCAACCGGGAAGAAGAGCCGGTGACTTTGAGTACTGTCTGGGCGAGTTCCAGCATGGTGTTTTCAACCGGATTTCCCAGATTCACCGGGCCGATATCCTGTTCCTGATTCATCATCCGGATCAGACCTTCGATCAGATCGCTGACATAGCAGAAGGATCGGGTCTGGGAACCGTCTCCGTAAATTGTCAGATCTTCTCCCCGCAGCGCCTGCATGAGGAAATTGGAGACGACCCGTCCGTCATTCGGGTGCATCTTCGGACCATAGGTATTGAAAATCCGGACGATGCGGACATCGACGTCGTGTGCCTGGTGGTAATTCACGCACAGGGATTCGGCGACCCGTTTCCCTTCGTCATAACAGCTGCGTGGACCAAGTGGATTGACGTGTCCCCAGTAATCTTCACGTTGCGGGTGAACTTCCGGGTCCCCGTACACTTCTGATGTGGAGGTGTGAAGAATGCGTGCCCGGCAGCGTTTGGCCAGTCCCAGCATGTTGACCATGCCGACGGTCGACGTTTTGATGGTCTTGATCGGGTTGTACTGGTAGGCCACCGGCGACGCGGGACAGGCGAGATTGTACACGTACTCCGCATCGATGATGAGCGGATGGACGATGTCATGGCGAATGACTTCGAATTGCGGATTCCCAATCAGGTGGGCGATGTTTCGCTTCCGGCCCGAGAAGAAATTGTCGACGCAAATGACTTCGTCTCCCTGTGAAATGAGACGTTCACAGAGATGGCTTCCCAGGAATCCGGCTCCACCAGTGACAAGGACGACGCTCATTGATGCCTGCAGGTTAAAGTGGAATGTCTGAAGCCGAACTGAAAAAGTCGTCAGTTGACGGGAAGACCGGTCAGGCCGATGCCGGAATACTGGAATCCCAGTTTCGCCATACGACTCAGATCGTACAGATTTCTTCCGTCAAAAATGACAGGAGACTTCATGCGATACTTCATGTAACTGAAGTCTGGATTTCGATACTCGTTCCATTCGGTCACGATGGCCAGAGCTTCTGCCTGATCGAGGGTGTCATACTGATGCTCATGATACTGAACGGACTCGCCGAGAACACGGCGGACGTTCTCCATGGCGACCGGGTCATGAACGTGGATCTCTGCCCCGGCCTGGATGAGGTGCCGCAGCAGTTCGAGAGAAGGGGCGTCGCGGATGTCATCGGTGTTCGGCTTGAAAGACAGGCCCCAGACCGCAATTTTCTTCCCCTTCAGATTCCCGTCGAAGTGGGTCGAAAGCTTGTTGAACAGAATCTGCTTCTGTCTGCGGTTGACGTCATCGACCGCTTTCAGCAGCGTTGTGTTGAAACCGAGTTCCTGTCCTGTTGCCTGTAGTGCGCGGACATCTTTGGGGAAACAGGATCCGCCGTAGCCGACTCCGGGAAAGAGAAACGCAAAGCCGATCCGTTGATCGTGCCCGATGCCGCGACGGACATCATTAATGTTGGCACCGACCCGTTCGCACAGGTTCGCCATTTCGTTGATGAAGCTGATCTTCGTCGCCAGCATGCAGTTGGCGACGTACTTCGTCATCTCGGCGCTTTCGAGTCCCATGCTCAGAAACGGCTTTTCCGTCCGCAGAAACGGGAGGTACAGCTGATGAATGGTCTCGACGACTTCCGGGTTCAATGCGCCGACGACCACTCGATCCGGTTTCATGAAGTCGTCAATGGCACACCCCTCCTTGAGGAACTCGGGGTTCGAGGCGACCGAGGTGTCCCGTCCGGTGAGTTCATCGAGCCGGTTTTTGACTTTGCGGTTGGTGCCGACCGGAACCGTGCTTTTGATGATGACGATTGCATTGGAACGCAGATACGGGGCGAGTGACTCTGCTGCGCCCATGACGTACGTCAGATCCGCAGAACCGTCCTCATCCTGCGGGGTGCCGACCGCAATGAAGATGCAATCAGCGGCCGGGACACAGTCAGAAACCTGGGTGGTGAATTTCAACCGCCCCGCCGAGATGTTTCGCTGCACCATCTCTTCGAGACCCGGTTCGTAGATCGGGACCTCTCCCTGTTTCAGCCGCTCGACCTTTGACGTATCGATATCGACGCACGTCACCGCATTGCCACTGTCCGCCAGACAGGTTCCAGTGACCAGTCCCACGTATCCGGTTCCGATAATCACGATATTCATGAATGGTCCAAATAATCAGCCGAGTCTCATCTGAAGCGCAGCATTCGCCACGGTTGCCTTCATCATTCCATTCGATTCCGGTTTGGGCAAACCGTTTGTCGTCTTGACCGGGAAGTTTTGAACAGGTCTTCAGGGAAATCCGGAAGAAAACAGACGTCAGGCCGGATTTTCGGGGATCCAGATGGCTGAGCGTTCGGCGACATCCTGGGCGCGAATCCGCCGGGCTTTCATTCGTACGTAGGGGGCGACATACATCCCGCGGTGTCGGAAGTGTCCAGGTCGGGCAGTCGGATCCCCCCGTCGCGGCTCCACCAGATCTTCAATGACGAACCCGTTTCGACACAGTTCTCCGACCAGCTGTTCCCAGCGATGCAGGTACTCCTGAGCTCCCGGTTCACGATAGGCCGTATCCGGCAGCGGAGGCAGCGGGTCACTGTGGTAATACGGAACACCGAGCACATAGCGATCCCGGGCATCCCGTTCGGCGAGTTGCAGGCTGGTCGGTTGTTTGTGCTGGCTGATGTACAATCCCCGATCTCTCAACACGCGGGCAATCTGAGCATAGACATCGGCGATTCGCGGCACATAACAGGTACTGACCGGTTGATGAACAATATCAAAAGCCGCTTCGCCAAACTGGGAGAGATCGTCCATGCTCGCCTGCACGACGCGCACGTCCAGGCCCCGTTTTTCCGCCTGTTCGCTGTCCCGTTTCAGCATCTCCTGACTCAGGTCGACCACGGTCACCCGCGCCCCGGCACTCGCATACAGAATGGATTGCCACCCACCACCGGCGGCCAGGCAGAGGACGTCGAGCCCCTTGACGGAACCCGGCAGCCAGCCCCGGGTATCCAGTGTCAGCAGCGGCTGAGCACACTCCTGATCGGTGGCGACGGCGGCAAACTGGCTGTTCGCCCGGGCGAGTTGATCCCAGGCCTGTTGATTGGCTTGCTGATAGGACATGGACGATTCAAAGGGAATGAAGATCAGGAGACAGGATTCTCGTCAATGCGGTTGAGAATCATGCTCCTTGTTGTGACGTTCAGACTCGGGATCTGCAACCGTCTGACCATCGATCTCGGATTCTCCCGTGAATTGAGATTCCCATCGTGATTCTTCCGGGAACAGCAACGGTTCCTGTCCTCCCCGACGTCGCAACCAGTTCAGGCAGGTCTGCACCGACGGCATCTGCACCATCCGATGCAGAAGCCGCTTTTTGCCAGGAAAATCCACAAGGGCCAGTCCCAGCAGCAGCCAGGGCATTCCCGGTCCCGGCAACACCACGAAGAGAAGCCCGATTCCGATCATGGCATATCCGAGGAGATTTCGGATTGCGACCCAGATGGCGTGAAGAATCGGGTGCCGATCATGCGGGCGTTCCCCGGTTTTGAGGAACAGATCGGACGGTGCCAGGCAGACGGAAATCCACAATGCCCCGAACGCCACGACGCTCGATGCGAGGATGATCGCCCCCCAATAGAGAAAGACCTTGGTCATGCGGATGTCGTGACGAGGGGATAAACGGGGAAATTCATCATAATCCGCAGAGTTTTCCAATGAATCCAAGGTTGAAGGGCCTGGCAATCGCCCATCTCAAAACGATGCGGGACCAGAATACTCTCTTGCCGGACCCGCTGAAAATTCAGGGCTCCCCAGTTCCTGCACATTCCATCTCCGGTCCGCTATTCTATGCCAACCCTGATTTCTCCTCCTAGTGGTGTCCCGGTCGGAACCAGGACATTTTCCAAATTCCAGTCAGACCGGCAGGAGTTCAGGCTGAGTCATTCAAAGTGGTCTCCGATTCTGGTGGAACACGGACTGAACCGCCTGATCGAGTCTGTTTCTTGCGAGAGAATGGGAGTTGTTCCGTGCCGATGATCAGCGTCGAAGGGGATTGGTTGAACCAGTTGCTGGGGAAAACCTATCCCGTCGAAGAACTTGCAGATGCCCTGGAGCAGATCGGATGTGATGTCGACGACGTGCTGGAGATCGACCGTTTCCGCTGTCCGAAGTGTCAGCAGGTCGTTGAAGCGTCACTCGGAGCGGAAGTGACGAGCCGCTGCAACTGGTGTGAGTTCGAACAGGCTGCGAGCTTCGAACAGATTGGGCGCAGCACTGTCATTCGACTGGATTTACTCGCGGCCCGGCCGGACCTGTTTGATGTGGGCGGAATTGCCCGCGCGTTGAAAGGGTATCTCGGACTGGTCGATGGGCTTCCGGAATACACCGTCTCCGTTTCCGGGCTGACCGTGACCGTTGATCCGTCCGTTTCCGGGGCAGACTGCCAGCGGCCATTCATTCGTTGTGCGATCGTTGAGATGGCGACAGTGGATGACGTCACGCTCGTCTCACTGATGAAACTTCAGGAAGCGCTGCACTGGGGAGTCGGACGCGACCGGAAGCTGGCGTCGATTGGTGTTTATGATCTGGACACCGTTCAGGGGCCGATCACATTCACGACGATTGACCCGGATCAGGATCGCTTCGAACCGCTCGGACGCCCCGGCGAGCCGATGTCCGGTCGTGAGATTCTCGAAAAGCATCCGAAAGGGATCGGCTATTCCAAACTGCTGGCCGATCATCGTCGCTTCCCGGCACTCGTTGACGCTCACGGCATCGTCCTGTCGATGCCCCCGATCATCAACAGCGAATCCACCAAAGTGAAACTGGGCTCCCGCCGGTTGTTCATCGACGTGACGGGAATCAGTCTGTCGGCCGTCGTCAAATCGCTCGACACCTTTGTGTCGTCACTGGTCGAACTGGGAGGCAGTGCGAGTTCGGTGCGGATCATTGAAGCCGACGGGACGGAACGGGTCTCGCCGGACCTCTCGTCGCGGACGGTGGAAATTGAGTTGTCTGCCGCGAAACGATGGCTCGGCCTGCCGCTGAATTCCGAGAATCTGGTCCATTCACTGCGGCGCATGCGGCTGGATGCGTGCCCCGTCGCCGGAAATGATGACCGGTTTGAAGTCCGGTATCCCGCGCTGCGGACCGACTTCAAACACATGGTCGATGTCTTTGAAGATCTCGCCATCGGCTTCGGCTACAAGAACATTGTTCCGAGTCTGGCAAGTCAGGCGACGACCGGATTGCCGCGCCCGGAAGAGGTCGCCAGCGAACCGGTCCGCTCTGTTCTGCTGGGACTGGGGTACACCGAAATCATGAGCCTTCCGATGACGACGGAAGAACTGCATTACGAAAAGTTTCGACTGCCGGTTCCGGAACATTATCCCCGGATCGCGAACCCGAAGCTCAAGGCGATGACGGTGGTCCGGTCTCACCTGATGACCGGTTTGATGGAACATCTGCGGGAAAACCGTCGGGCACCGCTGCCGATCCGCTTCTTTGAACTTGATAACGTGACGGTTCTGGATGCACAGGCGGAAACCGGTGCGCGTGAGGAACGTCATCTGGCGCTGGTCGTGATGGGACGGGACGCGAGTTACGCGTCACTGCGTTCCGTCATCGATGCTCTGCTGTTCGAACTTCAGCTGAAAGGGGATTACTCCCCTTCCGATTCTCCGTCCTTCATCCCCGGTCGCGCCGCCCAGTTGACCACGGGGGGAACCATCTCCGGAATTCTGGGAGAACTGCATCCGGAGACGATCACCGAGTTCGGGCTGGATCATCCGGTCGCCATCGCGGACCTGACGATCCTGCGGATTACGCAATCCGAGAACTGAACGACGGACGAAATGAACGGCAGAGATCCCCGAGGTCACTGCCGTTCATTTTTCAACGCGAGCGACCTGGGTGTAATGGTGCAGCATAATCCCTGCGGCCACTCCCACATTCAGGGAGTCGATCTGATCGGCCATCGGGATCACGATCTTCTGGTCCGAGGCGTTGGCCAGCGACTCCGGCAATCCATCCGCTTCGTTCCCGAGTAACAACAGCATTCGTTCCGGACGGGTGGCCCTGGCGAGTGGAATCGCGTGCGGGTCGAGCAGACTCGCGCAGACGGTGTATCCGAAATCTCGCTGCATCCGCTGCATGTCATCAAGGAAGGATGTCGTTTCTCGGATGGGAAGCAGAAACGCATTCCCCATCGAGATGCGCAGTGTCCGCCGGGAGAACGGATCGGCACTGGCGTTCCCCACCAGTAACCCGTCCGCTCCGAACGCGGCTGCGATGCGGATGATCGTCCCGAGATTGTCAGGGTCGGCGGTATGCGGGCACCCGACAATCAATCGCGGCCCCGTCCTGTCGGCAAACCACTCTTCAACAGCCGGTGGTTCCTTCCGATATCCACAGGCCAGCATCCCATTGTGAAACTGATAGCCGACCAGTTGTTCGAGTACCGCGAGTGGCGCCACAAACACCGGAACATCGTCTGGAATTCCCTCTGGAACGCGGCGCAGATGCGTGTCGGCGGTGAGAAGCGACGCAATTTGAAAATCACTCTGAATCAGACGTTCCACCAGTCGAATCCCCTCAGCAATGAAGAGACCGGACCAACGGGTCAGATTGGTGCGTTTCAGATTGCGATACGGCTCCAGGCGAGGATCGTCGAGCGACTGGAGATCGATTCGGGAGATCCCCATGTCAGTTGGCGGCGTCCTTCAGATCAGGCGTCATCTTCAGGACGTTCACGAGGAACGCCAGCTGGTCCGCCGTTTCTTCAATCAATTTTGATGTCGGCTTGCCCGCCCCGTGACCTGCGCGGGTTTCGATGCGGATCAGAATCGGGTTGTCACATCCCTGGGCATGCTGCAGTGCTGCGGCAAACTTGAAACTGTGGCCGGGGACCACGCGATCGTCCGTATCGGCGGTGAGGACCATCGTCGACGGATAGCAGATTCCCTCATGCAGGTTGTGATAGGGCGAATACTTGTAAAGAGCCTGAAATTCTTCCGCGTTGTCAGGGGAACCGTAGTCGTCGACCCAGTATCGACCGGCGGTGAATTTGTGGAATCGCAGCATATCCATGACGCCGACCGCCGGCAGACAGGCTCCATACAGATCCGGGCGCTGAGCCATGCAGGCGCCGACCAGCAATCCGCCGTTGCTGCCCCCTTGTATGGCCAGTTTTTTCGGCTGGGTGTACTTGTTTTCGATCAACCATTCTGCGGCGGCAATGAAGTCGTCAAACACATTCTGCTTGTTGAGTTTCGTTCCGGCCTTGTGCCAGTCGACTCCGTATTCACCCCCTCCGCGCAGGTTGGCCAGTGCAAAGACCCCTCCCATTTCCACCCAGGCCAGACGGCTGATGGAAAAAGCCGGCGTGAGCGGAATGTTGAAACCGCCGTACCCGTACAGCAGTGTCGGATTGGAACCGTCCAGCGTGAGTCCCTGCTTGTGGAAGAGAAACATCGGGACTTTCGTGCCGTCCTTGCTCGTGTAGAAGACCTGCGTCACTTCCAGGTCCTGCTGACGCATGTCGACGTTGGCCTGGCGAATCAATTCCGCCTGACCGGTGAACAGATCGTAACGGTAGATGCTGGGAGGAGTGTCAAAGCTGGAAAAGGAGTAATAGGTTTCTGAATCGGATTGCCGTCCCGAGAACCCGCTGGCAGTTCCAATCCCGGGAAATTCGATGTTTCGCAGAAACGAACCATCCGTCCGATAGAGCGCAACCTGAGTCTTGGCATCCTTCAACGATTCGACGCAGAACAGGTTTCCGACCAGTGAAACACCGGTCATTGTTTCCGGCTGTTGAGGAACCAGTTCCTGAATCGGTAATTCTGAAACCTCTGCGTTCTGCGTTTCGACGGTTGTCGATGCCTTTCGGGTGTCGATGGCAATCACCCGTTTCCGGGGAGCGTCGAGATCCGTCTGAAAGAAGAAGACGGGGCCGTCATTCCCGATAAAGCTGAATTCATTTCGAAAGTCCCGGATCAGTGGAATCGGCTGACCAAAACGCTCACGCAGATCCTTGTAGAACACACGGTATCGATTGTCGGTTCCAACGTGGACCGTGATGACGAGATACGTTCCATCTTCACTGACGGAGCAGTGGTATCCCCATTCCGGGTGATCAGGTCGGTGAAACACCAGCAGGTCTTCCGACTGTGCGGTTCCGACCCGATGATAGTACACGGCCTGATTGGTGTTGAGATTCTGGAACTCCGCTCCCGGTTGCGGTTCTGGAAACCGGGCGTAGAAGAAGCCGTTGCCGTCCGGTGTCCAGGCGGGGGTATTGAATTTGATCCATTTCAATTCTTCAGGAAGCAGCGCGCGGCTTGCCAGATCCATGATCCGCCAGATCTTCCAGTCGGATCCGGCATCCTGAACGCCGTAGGCCAGATACCGGCCATCGTCGCTGAAGGCCTGTCCGGAGAGCGCCACGGTTCCGTCTGTTGACCAGGTGTTCGGGTCCAGCAGGATCTCCGGTTCAGAGTTCCGGTCTGCCTGCGTGTACAGGACGTACTGGTTCTGGAGACCGTCATTCTTGAAGAAGTAGATTCGGCCGCCGGCTTTAAAGGGGGTGCCGAATTTTTCGAACGTCCAGAGATCCGTGATTCGTCGACCGATGGCTGCCCGTTGCGGGATCTCTTTGAGGAACGCGTTCGTCTTTTGATTCTGGAGAGTGACCCAGTCTGCGACTTCCGGACTTTCACGGACATCGGATTCCAGCCATCGATACGGATCCGCGACACGTGTTCCGAAGAGTTCATCCGTGTGATCGGTACGTCGGGTCATGGGGTTTTCCGCGCAGAGCAGGTGACTGACGGCCAGAGTGAACAGGCCAGCAAAGAATGAGATTCGATGTGTCCGCATGTTGCCCCGATCTGAATTTCCCAGGACCGGCGTCCAGTATGGGAGGGTCCAGAATGGATGACGGCGAGTTCGTGCCGGCAGGTTGCCCACATGTTGTCGGAGAATTGAACTCGCTGTCAACGTCTCGTTGGACGAATCACCTGCCATCGGGATAGGGGGGAGTAATCCCCCCTCCCACACCACCGGGCATACGGGTCCGTACCACGGCGGTTCGGCTGGTTCAGTTGTTACACTGGGCCGTTGGAGTTCGTCGTCGCCGCGCGCGGTT
>Ga0182736_1000310_pt1 | contig 83958 bp, 73 predicted proteins | sample eDN5th30CKraftBY_FD_128882 | JGI IMG/M metagenome (GOLD analysis project Ga0182736, IMG submission 128882) | Enriched backyard soil microbial communities from Emeryville, California, USA - eDNA 5th pass 30_C Kraft BY (version 2) (version 2) | ecosystem: Environmental > Terrestrial > Soil >... | reverse complement strand
TGCTCGCCGGCATCAAGTTCAAGGACGGGATCCGGGTCCCCGACGAGCACCCGAACACCCTCGAGAAGGTCGCCGCCTAACCAGATTCGTCAGGCAACCATCCACAACTCTTGACAATTGCTCGGTGGATGACCTCGAGGAGCGCTATGCGACGTTCCTCGAGACGGTTCAGCGCCCCGAGGAGATCGTGCTCGCCGAGTTCGAGGATCCCGAGCGTCGTAAGACGGCGCTCGGCGAGGCAGGGGAGTTCGGCGACCGCATCTACGAGCTCGTCAAGGCGACGGCGGTCGACGAGCGCCGCATGCGTTACCTACTGATCTGACGTCGAGCGGCTCGGCTAGGCTCGACGTGATCCATCGCTAAGTCCGCCAAGCACGCGATCGTGCGCGTTCACGCCCGATCTCGCGCCCACCGCAGCACTGGCCGCTCGAGGCCGTGCCGCGTCACCGTCGCCGCGACGATCGCCAGATCGCGAGCGGCGCCCACGGATGCCCGGCGTACTGCCAGCAGTCACGGACGACGACCCCGAGCGCGGCCAGCGCCCAGAGCCCGTCGAGCGCGGGACGACGAGACACAGGTCGACCGTTCCGCCCAGCCTCGGAATCCTCCGAGAACACGCTCAGACGTCCCCAGCTACGGTTCCGCGTAGAGGACGAGTTCGCGGACTGGCCGGAATTGCGGTTCGACGCGCGCGAGTACCGCTCGGCGATCACCAATCGCCGAAGTCAGGCCCCCACGTAGTCCGCCAGGTGCTGCCCGGTCAGCGTCGACCGCGCCGCCACCAGCTCCGCGGGCGTGCCCTCGAAGACGATCCGCCCACCGTCGTGCCCGGCCCCGGGGCCGAGGTCGATGATCCAGTCCGCGTGGGCCATCACCGCCTGGTGGTGCTCGATCACGATCACGGACTTGCCGGAGTCCACCAGCCGGTCCAGCAGCCCGAGCAGCTGCGAGACGTCCGCGAGGTGCAGGCCCGAGGTCGGCTCGTCGAGCACGTAGAGCCCGCCTTTCTCGCCCATGTGCGTCGCCAGCTTGAGCCGCTGCCGCTCGCCCCCGGACAGCGTCGTCAGCGGCTGCCCGATCGTCAGGTAGCCGAGCCCGACCGCCGCGAGGCGGTCGAGGATCTTGTGCGCGGCGGGCACCTTCGCCTCGCCCGCGCCGAAGAACGCCTCGGCCTCCGCCACCGACAGCGCGAGCACCTCGCTGATATCGCGCCCGCCGAACGTGTACTCGAGCACGGACGCGTCGAACCGCTTGCCCTCGCACTCCTCGCACACGGAGGCGACGCCGGCCATCATCCCCAGGTCGGTGTAGATCACGCCCGCGCCGTTGCAGTTCGGGCAGGCGCCCTCGGAGTTCGCGCTGAACAGCGCCGGCTTGACGCCGTTGGCCTTCGCGAACGCCTTGCGGATCGGGTCGAGCAGCCCCGTGTACGTCGCGGGGTTGCTGCGGCGCGACCCGCGGATCACGCCCTGGTCGACCGTCACGACGCCGTCGCGCCCGGAGACCGAGCCGCGGATCAGCGAGCTCTTGCCCGACCCGGCGACCCCGGTCACGACGACGAGCACGCCGAGCGGGATGTCGACGTCCACGTCGGCCAGGTTGTGCGTGTTCGCTCCGCGCACCTCGAGCGCGCCCGACGCGCTGCGCACCGTCGGCTTCAGCGCCGCCCGGTCGTCGAGGTGGCGGCCCGTCACGGTGTCGCTCGCGCGCAACCCGTCGACGCTGCCCTCGAAGCAGACCGTGCCGCCCGCCGAGCCCGCACCGGGCCCGAGGTCGACCACGTGGTCGGCGATCGCGATCGTCTCCGGCTTGTGCTCGACCACCAGCACCGTGTTGCCCTTGTCGCGCAGCTGCCGCAGCAGGCCGTTCATGCGCTGGATGTCGTGCGGGTGCAGGCCGATCGACGGCTCGTCGAACACGTACGTGACGTCGGTCAGCGAGGAGCCGAGGTGGCGGATCATCTTCGTTCGCTGCGACTCACCGCCGGACAGCGTCCCCGCCGGCCGGTTGAGCGAGAGGTAGCCGAGTCCGATCTCGACGAACGAGTCGAGCGCCCGCCGCAATGTCTCCAACAGCGGCGCGACCGACGGCTCGTCCAGCCCCCGCACCCACTCGGCGAGATCGGTGATCTGCATCGCGGAGACGTCCGCGATGCTGACGCCGTCGATCTTCGACGAGCGGGCGGCCTCCGCGAGCCGCGTCCCATCGCACTCCGGGCACGTCGTGAACACCACGGCCCGCTCGACGAACGCGCGGATGTGCGGCTGCATCGCGTCGACGTCCTTGGCCAGCATCGACTTCTGGATCGACGGGATCAGCCCCGAGTACGTCAGGTTGATGCCCTCGACCTTGATCTTTGTCGGCTCCTTGTAGAGCAGGTCGTGCAGCTCGCGCTTGTTGAACTTCTTGATCGGCTTGTCGGGATCGAAGAAGCCGCAGCCGCGGAAGATCCGCCCGTACCAGCCCTCCATGCTGTAGCCGGGGATCGTCAGCGCGCCCTCGTTGAGCGACTTGGCGTCGTCATAGAGCGCGGTCAGGTCGAAGTCGCTGATCGAGCCGCGGCCCTCGCAGCGCGGGCACATCCCGCCGGTGCGGCTGAAGCTCGCGCTCTGGGTGATCGTCTTGTCGCCGCGCTCGACCGTGATCCCGCCGCTCCCGTGCGCGGAGGCGACGTTGAACGAGTACGCGCCCGGCCCGCCGATGTGCGGCTGCGCGAGCCGGCTGAAGAGGATGCGCAGCATCGCGTCCGCGTCCGTGGCCGTGCCGACCGTGGAGCGCGGGTTGGAGCCCATCCGCTCCTGGTCGACGCTGATCGCGGTCGTCAGGCCGTCCAGGACGTCGACCTCCGGCCGCGCCAGCGTGGGCATGAAGCCCTGCACGAACGCGCTGTAGGTCTCGTTGATCAGCCGCTGCGACTCGGCGGCGATCGTCCCGAACACCAGCGAGCTCTTGCCCGAGCCCGAAATGCCGGTGAACACGGTCAGCCGGCGCTTCGGGATCTCGACGCTGACGTCCTTGAGGTTGTTCACGCGTGCGCCGTGCACGCGGATCAGGTCGTGCGTGTCGGCGAGCGTACTCACGCGGCGGGCGGCTGCTCGATGCGCACGAGGTTGCCGGAGGGGTCGCGCACGGCGAAGTCGCGCACGCCCCAGAACTGGTCGGCCGGCTCCTGCACGACCTCGGCGCCCGCGTCGCGGACCTTCGCGAACGTGGCGTCGGCGTCGGGGGTGCGGAAGTGGACGCCGTTGAGCGCGCCCTTGGCGACCAGCGACGCGACCGTGTCACGGTCGGCGGGGCTGCCGTTGAGGTAGTTCGTCAGGACGATCGCGACGTCGGGCTGGGAGGGGGCGCCGACGGTGATCCAGCGCGAGCCCTCGTTGGCGACGTCGTTGCGCACCTCGAGGCCGAGCGCGTCGCGGTAGAAGTCCAGCGCCCGGTCCGGGTCGTGCACGATGACGAAGCACGTGGAAAGCGTGAGGTCCATGCGGGCAAGGCTAGGACGGGACCGGCTCGCGCGCTTCTTCGATCCTGCTCGGTTTGCGGACCGGGCGCGTGAGGTCGCGGGTGACGCAGCCGGACACGTTCGCGAGCCCGCTGTGGTCACGCGCGCGGTAGGCGGTCGGCGTCTCGCCCACGAGCTGCGTGAAGCGCGCGCTGAAAGAGCCGAGCGACGTACAGCCGACCTCCAGGCAGACCTCGGTGACCGACAGCTCGCCGCTGCGCAGCAGCGCCTTCGCGCGCTCGATCCGGCGCGTCATCAAATAGCTGTACGGCGTCTCGCCGTACGCGGCGCGGAATCGGCGCGAGAAGTGCGCGGTCGACATCAGCGCGGCGCGGGCGAGCGCGGCGACGTCGAGCGGACGCGCGTACTCGCGGTCCATCAGGTCGCGGGCGCGGCGCAGGTGCGCGAGGTTCTCGAGGTCCTCCGGCGTCACCCCAGCAGCGTAGTCACCGCGGGCACGGCAGCGGAGGCACGCGGGACGGGTACGACGAGCGGCACACGGTGCCGTCCTTGTAGGTGATCGTGAGCGTCAGCGGCCGCTTGCGCGGGCGCAGGACGAACAGGTAGGCGCCGCTCTGCGCCGGGTCCGCGTGCAGCGTGCGGCCCGCGTAGCGGATCGTGACCGCGTCGCGGCCCGCGAAGCCGTACTTGACGACGCGCAGGCTCGCCGCCTGGCAGACCGGCACGTCGCGCAGCTTGCGGCGCGTCTGCGGGGGGATCGTGCTCGCGGGGACGTTCTCGCGGCAGCCGCCGGCGGCGCTGAGGAAGCCGCCCGTGAAGCCGCTGGCGGGGATCGGCGGCTCGTCGGTGCTCATCCGCAGGTCGCCGTCCGGCGGCCACGCGCCGCAGGTTCCGCTCTGGTTGGCGCCGGGCGAGAGCGGGTGGAAGCGGCCGTCGTCGTTGAACGTGCCGTCACGGCCGATCACGCCCAGCTCCCCGGCCTGGACGCGCCCGACCTGCGCGCAGTACAGGCGCCCGTCGGCGTTGCGCGTGATCGCGAGGCCCCACGGCGGGCCGCCCTCGGGGTCCTCCGCGCGCAGGCTGAGCACCCGGGTGCTCCCGCGGTCCAGCTTGGGCACGGACGCGTGCGGCGCCGGCGGGACGGGGTCGCCTTCCGGGAGCAGCAGCCGGACGGCGCCGACCGCGGTCGCGGCCAGCGCGAGCGTCGTGCCGCCGCCGAGCAGCGCGATCCGCCACCACCGGCGGCGCGTGCCGTCCAGCGCCCGCGCCGCTTCCAGCAGCTGCGCCTCGAGCTCCGGCAGCCGGGTCATCGGTCCCCTCCCAGTTCGGTGCGCAGCGCGCGCAGGCCGCGGCTCACGCGCTGGCGCACGACGCTCTCGGAGCACTCGAGGCGGCGCGCGAGCTCCTCGTAGTCGTGCTCATCGATCACGCGCCCGCGGACCGCCTGCGCCTGGTCGGCGGGCAGGGCGGACAGCGCGCGCAGCGCCCGCGCGTCGCTCAGCTCGTCGATGCGCGCGAGCGCCTCGTCGTCCAGCGCCAGCGGCTGCATCCCGAGCCGGCGGCGCACGTCGTCCTCGACCCGCCCGCGCTCGAGGCTGCGGCTGAGCACGTTGCGGGCGATGCCGAACAGCCACGCGCTGGCGACGCCGTGCGCCGCGTCGAAGCGGCGGCGCCCCTCGAGCGCCCGCGCGAACGTCTCCGCGGTCAGGTCCGCGGCGAGCTCCGCCGAGCGGGTCCGCTTGAGGAAGAACCGCAGCACGGCGTCCTCGTGGCGGCGGTAGAACGCCGCGAAGCGTCGCGCGTCACCCTGCAGCAGCTCGGCGTCGGTGGGCATCTCACCTCGAACTTACGGTTCGGGTTTCCGGTGTGACGAGCGGGTCCCAGCGGTTTGCCGGAGACGCGCGGGCTACGCCCGGCGCCGCCGCGGCACGGCGCGGGAGAGCGCGAGCCCCGCGAGCGCCGCGTAGGCGGCGACGAGCAGGACCGCGGCCGGCCCGACACCGAGCGCGAGCCCCACCACGCCGACGCTCACCGCCGCGACCAGCGTGACGTCGCGCGCGGGGCGCGGGCGGGGGAGCGGGCGGCGGAAGTCGCGCACGCGGGCGAGCAGCGCCAGCAGGTGCAGCAGCGAGCCGAGCACGGTCAGCCCCAGCCAGCCGGCGAGCAGGACGGCGGCCGTGGCCGCGCGCGGTGCGCCGGTGCTCGCCAGGTACAGGCCGGGAACGAGGAACGCCTGGGCGACCGCGATCAGCCGCGCCGGGAGCGACAGTGGGCGCGGGGCCGCGAGCAGCGACGCGGTGAGGTTCGCGCACAGCAGGGCCGCGGCGACGAGCAGCGCGGCCCAGCCGGCGGTCCGCAGCGGGTCGGCGCCGAACGCGGCGCCGGCCGCCAGCGCGGCGACGCCGAGCGTCCAGCAGGCGAACGTCGGCCGCTGCAGCCGCGGGTGGCGCAGCTGCGTCTGGGTCAGCGAGGGGAAGAACGTGTGCAGCGTGCCGACGATCGCGGTGCCGAACCAGCCGCCGACGTTGAGCGCGACGTGCGCGTCGAGCAGGTTGCCCCACGGCCAGCGCACCGACGTCGCCATCAGCACGCCCGCGAGCACGCCGACGCCGAGGAACGCCGCGCACGCCTCGTACCACCGCACCGCCCACGGCACGGACTGCAGCGAGCGGCGGCGGAGCGAGCGCAGCCCGGCCAGGAACGCGACCAGGCCCGCGACCAGCGCCACTGCGCCGGCGATCGTGAGCGGCGCGACGTCGGTCGGGACGCCGACCGCGACCAGCACCGCGCCGGCGTTCCAGGTCCCGAGCTGGGTGCGGACGAGCGCGCGCGACGGCGGGTCGGTGGCCAGGAACGCACCCGCGAAGAACTGGCCCGCGCCGAGGACGAGCTGGGAGACGCCGCCGACGAACGCCAGGTGCAGCGCGATCCAGTGGCCGGGCTCCCAGCCGGCGAGCGTGTGGATCGCGGCGACGACGGCCGCGGCGATCAGGTAGGCGAGGCCCGCCTTGATGAACACGGCCAGCAGGTCGCTCGGGCGCTGTCGCTTGGCCTTCATGGGGCGAGGGCGACGACGCAGCCGGCCTGCCCGGGGTCGCGCGGCTCGAACGCGGCCAGCTCGGCCCCGGGGCAGCACACGTCCAGCAGCCCGCGCGTGATGCCGCGGTGCAGCGTGCAGACGAGGTCCCGGTTCTCGCGCGCCGCCTCGCGGTACGGGCAGTTGCCGAGCCGGTAGGTGAGCCCGTCCGCGTCGCGCTCGGGCGCGAAGCCGAGCGCCGCGAACGCCGCGAGCAGGCGATCGTCCTCAGACGCGGCCTCGGCGACCGGGCTCGCGCCACCGGCCGCGCTCGCGTCGGCGGCCGAACTCGCGCCGCCCGTTGCGCCCGCGCCACCGGCCGCGCTCGCGCCGCCCGCCGCGCCCGCGTCGCCGGCCGAACTCGCGCCGCCCGTCGCGCCCGCGTCAGCGGCCGCGCTCGCGTCGCCGGCCGGGCTCGCGCCGCCCGCCGCGCCCGCGGCGTCGCCGCCCACCCCCGCGATCAGCTCGCGGCCCAGCTCGCGCCCGCTCTCCTCGACCGCCCGCAGCGTCTTGCCGCGCGCCGGCACCGTGCGCGCCAACCAGCGCCCGAGGTCGCCGTAGGCCGACGGCGCCGCGCCGCCCGGCTGCGCGGATGCGGCCACCGACCACGCGTCCCGCGGCCGTCCGCGGCCGCCGCCGCGGACGCGCGAGCGCGTCACCAGCCCCGCGTCCTCCAGCCGCTCCAGATGCACGCGCACGCCGTTCGGATGCAGCCCGAGCTCCGACGCCAGCTCGTCCGTCCCCGCCGGCGCCCGCAGTGACGTCAGCAGCGAGTACAGCCGCGCGCGGGTGGGCTGCGCCAGGGCGTCGTCGGGCGTGACCGGCAAGTCCATCGGAGTCGTGTACTTTACACACAACGGGTGGGAAAATCCCGCTATGTTTTTGCCACCCAAGTGTGCAATGCCCGGAGGACGGACCCATGGCCTACGTGATCGGCCCACCCTGCGTGGGCACCAAGGACACTTCGTGCGTCGAGGTGTGCCCGGTCGACTGCATTCACCCGCGTCCCGACGAACCGGGCTTCGCGGAGACCGACCAGCTGTTCATCGACCCCGAAGAGTGCATCGACTGCGACGCGTGCGTCGAAGCCTGCCCGGTGGACGCGATCACGCCGGAGGACATGGTCCCGCCCGAGTGGGGCGACGCCGCCGAACGCAACGCCGCGCACTACCGATGAGGGGTCGCGGCGCGAAAGATCCGGGGCTCCCTGTATGGCGCCCGGCGGCGCGCGCCGCGAAGCTGCACTCGCATGACCCACCATGCAGCCGCCGGGCTGGTCTTCAGCCCGGCTGACTACGAGAACGCGGTGCGCGAGCTGGAGTCGCTGCGCAGCGCGCGCCGCGCCGAGCTCGCCACGCGGCTCCGCGAAGCCCAGGAGTCCGGCAGCCCCGGCGACCAGGACGACCGCCTCGACGCGGTCGAGCGGATCGCCGTCTACAGCGGCCGCATCGCTCAGCTCGAGCGCCAGCTGGCCGCCGCGACGATCCTCGAGGCCACGACCGGCGGCGGCGCCGGCCTCGGCGACGTCGTGCAGGTCCGCGACCAGTCCGGCCGCGAGGCCTCCTACGAGATCGTCGGCCGCCGCTCCCCCGACGCCGAACGCGCCCAGGTCACGCCCTCCTCGCCCGTCGGCGAGGCCCTGCTCGGCGCCCGCGCCGGCGACTCCGTCACCGTGACATTGCCGGACGGCCGCAGCCGCACGCTCGACGTGCTCGACGTGCGCCGTGGCATCCCGTGATCGCTCAGCTCAGGCGGAACGGGGGATAGGCGTCCGTGACCAGGATGTACACGTACGCGACCACGCGGTTGTGCCAGCGCGCGACGCCCTCCACGTACGCGAACAGCCCGCGCGGGTAGCGGCCCGTGAACAGGATCGCGAACCACGCGAACACGACCGCGAACAGCACCCCGATCCACAGGAGCCACAGCACGATGTAGTGCGGGATCGCGAGCAACCACTTGACCAGCGGCAGCCAGCGGTTCAACCCGGTCGGGTACTCGAAGTCCAGGTGGACGGCCTGCTCCGCGTCGGTCGACGGGTAGCGGTCGTCCATCAGGGCGACGTAGATCCCCACGCGGTTGACGAACCGCAGCAGCTCGCGGTTGAAGTCGAACCACCAGCGCGGGTACTTCTTCCGGAACACGAGCATCAGCAGCGGCGGCAGGAACAGCAGGCCGGTGCCGCCGATCGCGATCGTCGTGGTCCCCTGGCCGGGGTGGGCGGCGGTCTGCGCCGCGTACCCGCCGATCGAGCTCAGCACGATCGCGATCGGGATCACGGTGAAGACGCGCAGCAGCGTCGTGAGGCGGTCCAGCAGCCGGTCGGGGTAGTCGACCGAGAAGCGCACGGGGTAGTCGCCGGTCATGCGGCGAACCCTACGCCGCGCCCCGGCGCCGTCATCCGGGCGCGCTACGCACCGTGCCTGCGGTGAACTGCGCCGCCGGGCGGCCGCGCGCCCTCGACCGGCACGTACTCGAGCGCGGCACGGTCCCAGCCGCCGCGGATCGCCGCCGCCTCGTAGGTGTCCTGCAGGAACTCGAGCGCCGCCGCGTCCGGGTCCGGCGCCGTGCGCACGGCCTCGTAGGGCAGCAGGAACTGCTGGAACTCGTCCGAGTAGAACGCGGCCGCGGGCCCGACCGGATGCGTCGCGAACCCGTCCGGCTCGGGGTACGCGTAGGCGTAGAACGCGCCCTCCTCGCCGCCGCCCGGCCAGAAGCCGCAGGACGAGAGCTCGTGCGAGTAGCCCTCGACCATCACCCAGTCGCCGCAGTTCGGCGCGCCGCCGGGATGGCGCGGCGCGCGGCGGCCGGAGAAGCGCGTGACCGCCATGTCCAGCGCGCCCCAGAAGAAATGCACGGGGCTGACCTTGCCGCCGTAGCGCGCGCGGAACGCGTGCAGGACGCGGTCGACCTCCACCAGCTGCAGCCAGAAGCGGTGCGCCGCGTCCGGGTCATAGGACGCGTGCTCGGTGTCCTCGGCGAAGGGGATCGCGCGCTCGATCTCGACCGGGACCGGCCAGATCTCGGTCGCGTAGCCGAGCTCGGCCAGCGCGGTCGTCGTCGCCCCGTAGAAGTCGGCGACCGTGCGCGGCGCGAGCGCCACGGTGCGCTGCTCACCGCCGAGCGCGGTGATCCGCAGCACGTGCGCGCAGAAGTCGAACGCGATCTCGAACCCGGGCGGGATCATCGACGTGGTCAGCCCGGTCGGCGTCACGTACAGCGTGACCTGCCACCAGTGGTTGACCATCGGGGCGCGCGCGAGCCGCACCTTGCCCACGATCTGCGTCCACAGGTGCAGCGTCTCGCGCGTGTCGGTCCAGTCCTCCACGCGCAGCGACGGCCACTCGGCGCCCATGCGGGCAGCCTATAGGCTCGGGCCGCGAATGCACGACGGCCGGGTCTACGAGCTGGTGAGGTTCCGCACGCGCGACGGCGACGAGACGACCGTGTACCTCGTCCGCCATCCGCGGGCGCGCACCCGCCTGCGTGCCGTCCACTTCCCCGAGCCGGTGCGGCTCGACCACTGGTGCGCCGCGCAGGGCCGTCCCGAGGCGATCGTCGCCGGCTTCTACCTGCGCGACCCGTTCCGGCCGCTCGGCGAGCTGCGGATCGGCGGCGCGCCGGTCGCCCACGAGCCGGTGACGCCGCCGTGGGGTGAACGCCGCGCGTGCGTGCACGCCGACGGCGCCGGCGTCGCCATCGCCCGCCGCGACGCGCTGCCGGCCGAACCGGGCGGCGACCTGCTGCAGGCCGGCCCGCTGCTGGTCCGCGACGGCACCGCGGTCGACATCGAGCCCGAGGGCTTCTCGGCCGGCGCCGCCCAGTTCGACTCCGACATCACCGCCGAGCGCCACCCGCGCTGCGCGCTCGGCGTCAACGACCGCGAGCTGCTCGCGGTCTGCTGCGACGGCCGCCGCACGGGGGTCGACGCCGGCCTGGACCTGGCCGAGCTCGCGCGGCTGCTGATCGCGTTCGGCGCGCGTGACGCGCTCAACCTGGACGGCGGCGGCTCGGCGACGCTCGTGCACCGCGGGCACCTGCTCAACCGGCCGTACACGCACCACGACCAGCCGGCGCCGGAGTCCCGCCCGATCGTGACCGCGCTCGTGTTCGATCCAGCGTGAGCCGCGTTCTCACGGTGCTGACCGCGGTGGCGCTGTCCGCCGCGACGCTGGCGTTCTACGCGCGCCTCGCGCTGCTGGACGCGAACCACTTCGCCGACCGCGCGACGGCCGCGCTGCAGGCGCCCGACGTGCGCGACCTGCTCGCCGACCGCATCACCGACGAGGTCGTGCTGCGCCGCAAGGCGGACCTGCTGACCGCGCGCCCCCTGATCTCGGACGCGATCTCGCGCGCGATCGGCAGCGACGCGTTCGGCAGCCTGTTCCGCCGCGGGGTGCTCGACGCGCACCGCGCGGTGCTCTCCCGCGACCGCGACACGGTGACGCTCACGCTCGCCGACGTCGGGGTCGTCGCGGCGGAGGCGGTTCGCGCGGCGGACCCGAAGCTCGCGGACGAGCTGCGCGCGAGCGGGAAGATCGACGTGCTCGAGGAGCGGCTCGGCGGCGCCACCGGCGACATCGCGCGGGCCGCGGAGCGCCTGCGCGTGCTGGCCGCGCTGCTGGTCCTGGTGGCGCTGGCGTGCGCGGCGGGCGCGGTGGCGCTGTCGGCCGACCGCCGGCGGACGGTCAACCGGCTCGGGCTCGGCGCGGTCGTCGCCGGGCTGGCGGTGGTCGCGGTCACGATCGTCGCCCGGTCGGTGGTGATCGACCAGTTCGCCGGCACGGTGCACCGCGCCGCGGCCGGCGCGGTCTGGGACGCGTACTTCGGTGACCTGCGCAAGCTCGGGCTGCTGCTGGCCGCGTGCGGCGCGATCGTCGCCGCGGCGGCCGCGTCGCTGATCCGGCTCGTCGACCTGCGCGCGCCGCTGCGGGCGGCCGGGCGCTGGATCGTCGAGGAGCCCCGGACGCCGCGCGCCGTGGCGCTGCGGGCGGTCGCGCTGATCGTCGTCGGCGCGCTGCTGGTGCTCTACCCGAGCGCGGTGCTGCAGCTCGCGACCACGCTCACCGGCGCGTTCCTGGTCTACGCCGGCGCGGCCGCGCTGCTGGCGCTGATCAACCAGCCGGACGCGCGCCGGCCGGCGCTCAAGCCGCGCCGCCTGCTCGTCCCGCTGGTCGCCGCCGGGCTGCTGGTGGTGGTCAACGCCGTGTTCTTCGCCGGCGGCGGCGTGAGCGTGTCGGCGCCGCGGCTCGCGGCCGGCTGCAACGGCTCGCAGAAGCTGTGCGACCGCGGGCTCGATCAGATCGCGATGGTCGCCACGCACAACTCGATGTCGGCCGGCCCCGGCTGGTTCTCCTCCCAGCAGGACGGTGACATCGCCGAGCAGCTGGAGGCCGGCGTGCGTGGCCTCCTGATCGACACCCACTACGGCGACCGCCTGCCCAACGGCCGCGTGCGCACGTACTTCTCGACGCCCGAGGACTTCAGCGCGGCGATCAACCAGGACGGCCTCAGCCGCCAGAGCGTCGAGGCCGCCCAGCGGCTGCGCGACCGCGCCGGCTTCACCGGCGAGGGCGAGCGCGGCATGTACCTGTGCCACACGTTCTGCGAGCTCGGGGCGACGCCGCTGGCCGACGCCCTGCGCGACATCCACGACTTCCTGGTCACGCACCCGTCCGCGGTGGTGGTCGTGATCAACCAGGACTACGTCACGCCGGGCGACTTCGTCGGCGCGCTGCAGAAGGCCGGCCTCGCCGACTACGCGTTCACGCCTGGCGACCGCTGGCCTCCGCTGCGCGAGATGATCGACGCCGACCGCCGGCTGGTCGTGCTGGCCGAGAACCACGCGGGCGCCGCGCCCTGGTACCAGCCGGTCTACCAGCGCCTCGTGCAGGAGACCGTGTTCAGCTTCCGCACGCCCGCCGCGCTGCTGGACGCGTCGGAGAGCTGCAAGCCCAACCGCGGCCCGGCGGACGCGCCGCTGTTCCTGCTCAACCACTGGGTGACGACCGATCCGGCGCCGCGGCCCAGCAACGCCGCGATCGTCAACGCCTACGACGCGCTGCTGGGGCGCATCCGGGCGTGCGAGCGGATCCGCGGCCGGCGCGTGAACCTGGTCGCGATCGACTTCTACCGGCGCGGCGACGCGTTCCGCGTCGTCGATACCCTCAACGAATGATGCGGCTGGCGATCGCGTATGACGGCTCATCCAGCGCCGCGGCGGCGCTCCAGGCCGCCGCGCGGCTGTTCCCCGGCGCCCACGCGACCGTGCTCAACGCGCCGCGCACCGCGGCGGCGCGCGCGGGCATGGCCGGGATCGCCGGGCCGACGCTCTCGCCGGAGCTGATCCAGGCGACGCTCGACGAGATCGACGCCGAGAGCCAGGCGGAGGCGCAGGCGGTCGCGGGCGAGGGCGTCGAGCGCGCGACCGCGCTCGGGCTGGACGCGAGCGCCGGCACGGTCGAGCCGCGGTCGCCGCTCTGGGAGGCGCTGCTGGCCGCGGCCCACGCCGCGGAGGCCGACGTGCTGGTGTGCGGCACGCGCGGGCGGGGCGGGCTGGCGCGCGCGCTGCTCGGCTCGACGTCGACCAGCCTCCTGCACAACACCGACCTGCCGCTGCTCGTCGTCCACGAGGGCGACCCCGCCACCGACGGCCCGGCGCTGCTGGCCTTCGACGGGTCCGACGGCGCGAAGCGGGCGATCGAGGCCGCCGGGCGCGTGCTCGGCGAGCGGCCCGTGATCGTCGTGCACGCGTGGGAGTCGCAGTACCGGCGGACGCTGACCGCGCACGCGCTGGCGCGCGGTCCGGTCGACGACATCCGCGAGATCGTGGACACGCTCGAGCAGGCGCTGTCCGACGACGCGACCGCGGTCATGCACGACGGCGTCGCCGCCGCCCGCGCGGCGGGGCTGACCGCGATCGGCGAGACGCGCGAGTCCGACGACGGCGCCTGGCGCACGCTGGTGCGCGCCGCCGCCGAGCACGACGCCGCGCTCGTCGTCACCGGCTCGCGCGGCATCGGCGGGGCGCGCTCGGCGCTGCTCGGATCGGTCTCCTCAGGGCTGATCCACAACGCCGAGCGTCCTGTGCTCGTCGTCCCGAGCTGATCAGGAGGACCGCAGGCCGTGCGGCGTCGTCGCCGGCCGCCCGGCCGGCGACGCCCGGCAGTCCATGATCGAGATCCGGCCGTCCGGGTTGCTGAAGACCACCTCGTCGGCGAGCCCCGTGAACAGCCCGTTCTCGACGACGCCCGGGATCCAGTTGAGCTCGCGGTCCAGGCGCAACGGGTCGGCGATCGCGCCGAGCCGGGCGTCGACGATGAAGTGGCCGCTGTCGGTGATCACCGGCTTCCCGTCGGCGTCGACCCGGCGGATCAGCTCGACGTCGCCGGGGAACCCGTGGCGCTCCAGCAGCCGGCGAACGGACCGGGTCGTGGACTCCCAGGCGTACGGGACGACCTCGATCGGCAGCGGGAAGGCGCCGAGCCGGTCCTTGAGCTTCGACGTGTCCGCCACCACGACGTAGAAGTCGGCGGCGTCGGCGACGATCCGCTCCCACAGCAGGCACGCCCCGCCGCCCTTGATCATGTTGCCGTCGTGGTCGATCTCGTCCGGCCCGTCGACGATCAGCTCCAGCCGGTCGATCGCGTCGAAGCCGACCAGCGGGATGCCGAGCGACTCGGCCAGCCGCGTCGTCGAGGTCGAGGTGGTGACGCCGCGCACCCTCAGGCCCTCCGCGACCTTGGCGCCCAGCGCACGCACGAACCAGTGGCTGGTGGTCCCCGAGCCGAGGCCGAGCAGCATCCCGTCCTTGACGTGGCGCTCGACGGTGGCGATGCCGACGGCGCGCTTGGCGCGGTCTTGGGGGGTCAACGCATCGGTTGCCATGGCGGCTCCTCTCGTTCGAGGACGTCGGCGAAGCGCTCGAGCACGGTCACGTCGTCGTGCACGGGCACGCCCCAGGCGACGTGGCGGTAGGCCACGCGCGCGCCCGCCGCCACCTCGACGTCGACGGGGTTGTCGCCCACGTAGACGACCTGGTCGGGTTCGACCTCGAGCGCGGCGATCGTCTCCAGCAGGTGCCGGGGATCGGGCTTGGGGTGCGCGGTCGCGTCGCGGCCCTTGACCACCGAGATCAGGCCGTCGAGCCCGACCGCCTCGAGGACGCGCCGGCTGAGCTCGGTGTCCTTGTTGGTGCAGACCGCGAGGGCGATGCCCGCGCGCCGGAGCTCCGCCAGCGCCGGCGCCGCGTCGGCCCGCAGCGTGGTGTACGGCGCGGGGTCGGCGGCGTAGGCCGCCAGGTACCGCGCGCACGCCTCCCGCACGAAGCCGTCGTCGTCGGCGCGCCGCGGAGCGACCGCGAGCACGCAGTCGCGCACCAGCGCGAGCGCCCCCTTGCCCAGGGCGCGCTCGACGATGTCGGCGCCGACCGGGGGCAGCTCCAGGCCGGCGAAGGCGCGGTTCATCGCCCGCTCGATGTCCGGGGTCGAGTCGACGAGCGTCCCGTCGAGGTCGAAGACCACGGCTCGGATCACGCGTCGATCCCGATCGCCGCGGCCGAGGCCGCCAGCCCGTACACGTCGTGCAGCGCGTCGTGCAGCCGGCGATGCACGGCGAAGACCTCGTCGTAGCGCCGGCTGGCCTCGAGATCGGGGTTGAAGGTCCGCTCGACCTTGACCTGGCCCAGCGCCGACTTCAGGTCGGGCCAGACGCCGGCGCCGACGCCCGCCGCGAGCACGGCGCCGTACGCGCCGCCCTCGGTCGCACCGGTGACCGTGACCACCTCGCGCCCGAGGACGTCGGCGAGCAGCTGCAGCCACAGCGGCTCCTTGGTGGCCCCGCCCGACGCGATGATCTGGTCGGTCTGCAGCCCGGCGTCGAGGCAGATCTCCAGGATCTCGCGCATGTTCATCAGGATCCCCTCCATCACCGCGCGGGAGATGTCGGCGGCGCCGTGCATCTGCGACAGCCCGACCAGCGCGGCGGTGGCGTCGGGGGCGACGTGCGGGGACCGCTCGCCCAGCAGGTACGGCAAAAAGAGCACGCCGTTGGCGCCGGGCGGCGCCTGCTTGGCCAGGTCGACCAGGCGCTCGAAGACGAACTCGCGCGAGCCGTTGAACGCGGTCAGCGTGTCGCGCAGCCACTGGAACGCCCCGCCCGCGCTGAGCGTCACGCCCATGATGTGCCAGTGGCCGGGTGCGTTGCCGGCCCCGACCTGCACCCGGCCGCCCGGGTTCAGCGGGCAGCGCGAGAGCCCGCCGGCGACGATGCCCGCGGTGCCGATGGTGAACCCGGCCGAGCCCTCCTCGATCAGGCCCATGGCCGTGGTCTGGATGACGGCGTCGCCGCCGCCGCCGAAGATCGGCGTGCCCTCCGGCAGGCCCCAGGCCCGGCACAGCTCCGGCCGCAGGGTGCCGGTCTGCTCGGTGGACTCCACGACGTCCGGGAACAGGCCAGGGTCGACGTCGATCTTGTCCATCAGCTCGGTGGACCAGACGCGGTGCTCGACGTCGAACAGGCCGGTCCCGGAGGCGTCGGACACGTCGGTGACGTGCAGGCCGGTCATCCGGTAGCGCAGGTAGTCCTTGGGGTTCAGCAGCCGCGCCATCCGCGCGTAGTGGTCCGGCTCGTGCTCGCGCAGCCAGACGATCTTGCCGCCGGTGAACCCCGGCAGCATCCGGTTGCGCGTCATCCGCAGCAGCTCGTCCAGGCCGCCGGCCCGCTCGGTGATCCAGTCGCACTCGGCCGCGGCCCGCTGGTCGTTCCAGAGGATGGCCGGGCGGATCACCTCGCCGTCGGCGTCGAGCGCGACCAGGCCGTGCATCTGGGCGCACAGCCCGATGGCGACGATCTCCTGCCCGTGCTGCGGCAGCGTCGCGGTGACGGCACTGATCGCCTCGCCCGCCTTCTGCCACCAGTCGTCGGGCCGCTGCTCGGCCCACCCGGGCCGGAGGTTGATCTGCGGGTAGTCGCGGCTGTCCACCGCCACGACCCGGCCGTCGTGATCGACGGCGATCACCTTGCAGGTCGAGGTTCCCAGATCGATTCCCAGCAACATGCGGCGACTCCTCTCTCCTCAGTGGCTGTGCCGGATGCGGACGTGCTTGGGCTGCAGATAGCCCTCCAGGCCGGCGCGGCCGTGCTCGGACCCGAAGCCCGCTTCGCGCCGACCGCCGTAGGGCGCGTTGATGATCCCGGCGTCGACGGTGTTGACCGCGACGTTGCCGAAGTCGAGGTCGTCCGACAGCGCCATCGTCTCGTGCAGATCCTCGGTGTACAGGTACGCGGCCAGGCCGCCGGGCACCGCGTTGGCGTGGCGCGCGGCGTCGGCCAGCGAGTCCACGGCGGCCACGCCGACCGCGGGACCGAACGTCTCCTCGGTCATGATCTGGGCGTCCAGCGGCGCGTCGGCCGCGATCGCGGGGTTCAGGAACAGGCCCGCGGCCGGGTGCGGCTCGGCGCCGGCCACCAGCCGGGCGCCGCGCGCGGTCGCGTCCTGCAGGTGCCGGGTGGTGCGCGCCCGGATCTCCTCCATCGTCACCGGCCCCACGTCGGCGGCCGGGTTGGCGAAGCCGTCGGCCACGACCAGGCGGCGGGTGAGGTCGGCCATCCGCTCGGTGAACTCGGCCGCCACCGGGCGCTCGACGTAGATGCGGTTGATCGCGATGCAGATCTGGCCGGCGTTCCGGAACGACCGGCGCACCGCGCCCCGGGCGGCCAGGTCGAGGTCGGCGTGACGGGACACGATCAGCGGGCAGCTGCCGCCGAGCTCCATCGTCAGCTGGGTGATGCCGGTCACGGTCTTGAACAGCTTCTGGCCGGTGGCGTTGGACCCGGTGAAGCCGACCTTGGCGATCGCCGGGTGCGCCGCCAGCAGGGCGCCGACCGCGCCGTCGCCGTGCACGACGTTCACCACGCCGTCCGGCAGCCCGGCGTCGCGCAGGCACTCCGCGAGCAGCTGCATGGCGCCGGGGGTGTGCTCGGACGGCTTGACCACCATCGTGCAGCCGGCGCCGAGCGCGCCGCCGAGCTTCCAGCCGGCCAGCTCGACCGGGTAGTTCCAGGGCGTGATCGCGGCGACCGGCCCGATCGGCTCGTGCTTGACGATCGACAGGTACTCGCGGCTCTCGTTGGGGATCGTCTCGCCGCCGATCCGCTCGGCCTCCTCGGCGTAGAAGCGCATCGCCTGCGCGAACTTGCTCACCTCGCCGCGGGCCTCGTCCAGGGGCTTGCCCATCTCGCGCGTCATGACCGAGGCCAGCGCGTCCCGGCGCTCCAGCGCGAGCTCGGCGAACCGGCGCAGCAGCGCGCCGCGCTCGAACCCGGTCGTGCGGCCCCAGGTCGCGAACGCGCGCACGGCGGCCTCCACGGCGGCGGCGACGCTGGCTTCGCTCGCCGTCTCGGCGATCGCGACGACGTCGCCGGTCGCCGGGTTGCGGCGCTCGAAGCGGGCGGCCTCGGAGCGGAACGCGTTGTCGATGAAGGTCTGGCAGTGCAGCGGTGCGGTCATTGGCTGGCTCGATCGGGGAGGGAGACGGGGGAGCGAAGCGGCTGCCCGGTGAGCGCGCGGCGACCCTCGTCGACGGCCAGGCGCTGCAGCCGCTGCATCGACTCGGTGGAGTAGAAGGCGGCGTGGGGCGTCAGGATCACCTGCGAGCGCCGGCGCAGCGGCGCGTCGGGCGCCAGCGGCTCGGGCTCGGTCACGTCCAGCGCGGCGCCGGCGACGATGCCCGCGTCGAGCGCCCGGACGAGCGCCGGGTGGTCGATCAGCCCGCCGCGGGCGGTGTTGATCAGGTAGACGCCGCGCCGCATCGACGCGAACGCGGCGTCGTCGATCAGGTGGTGGGTCTGCTCGGTCAGCGGGGCGTGCAGCGAGATCACGTCGCTGCCGGCCAGCAGCCGCTGCTGGGACACCAGCTCGATCGGCTCGGCCGCATCCGCGTAGGGATCGGCGGCGACGACGGTGCAGCCGAAGGTGCGAAAGCGCTCCGCCGCCAGCCGGGCGATCCGGCCGGCGCCGACGAGCCCGACGGTCAGGGTGTCCAGGCTCGGGATCGGGCCGAGCCCGTCGGCGGTGGGCTGCTCGCCGCGGTGCATCAGCGCGTCGAAGTCGCGCACGCGCCGGACCAGCATCAGCGCGAGCGTCACCGTGTGGTCGGCGACCACCTGCGACCCGTAGTCCGGCACGTTGCAGACCCGGACGCCGGCCGCCGCGGCGGCGGCCAGGTCGACGTTGTCGACGCCCACGCCGTACCGGATGACGACGGCGCCGGCCGCGAGCCGGCCGAGCGCATCGGCGCCGAGCGGCTTGAAGTTGGTGAAGACGACGTTCGCGCCGTCCAGGCTGGCGCCCAGCTCGTCGGCCCGCCGGTACTCCGCGCCGCACTCGCGCGCGAGCTCGCGCTCCAGGACGTCGTTGTCCAGCGCGGTGTCGGTGACGGCGACGATCGCGGCCATCAGTCCAGGTATCCCTCGCCGGTCAGCGAACGAAACAGGTCGCGGATGCCGTAGCGCCACGCCGGCGCCCGCTCGCTCGGGGTCACGCGGTTGATCAGCGTCCCGAGCGCGGGGGAGCTGATCGCCACCAGGTCCCCGTCGTGGTGCGTGAAGCCCATGCCGGGCGCGTCGCGGTCCTCGGTCGGCGCGAACGGGGTGCCGCAGTACAGGACCAGGCCGTCGGGGTACTGATGCCGGCGGTTGATCGTGTGCTCCACCAGCGCGCGCATCGGACGCGCGATCTCGCTCTGCGGCGCGGTGGCCTCGAGCGCGAACCCGTCGGTCCCCTCGATGCGCAGGGTGACCGTCGTGGCCTCCGCGTCGGCGAGGGTGAACGCGGCGTCGAACAGGCGGATGAACGGGCCGAGCGCCGCCGACGCGTTGTTGTCCTTGGCCAGCGGGAGCAGGAGCGCGCTGGCGCCCTCGATGTCACGCAGGTTCGCGTCGTTGCCCAGCGTGGCGCCCTTCGGCGTGCCGCCGCTGTCGATCACCAGCGCCAGCTCGGGCTCCGGGTTGTTCCAGGTCGAGACGCTGGCGATGCCGATATCGCTGCCGTGGCCGACGCTGCTCAGGCACGGGGCCTTGGTGAAGACTTCCGGATGCGGGCCCAGCCCGACCTGCAGGTACTGGGACCACAGGCCGTGGTCGCGCAGGATCTCCAGCACCGAGAGCGCCTCGTCGGAGCCCGCCTGCAGATCCGCGATCGACGTCCCGACCGAGGCGGCGATCTGCTCGCGCACCTCGGCGGCGCGCGCCGCGTCCCCGCCGATCTTCTCCTCGATGACGCGTTCGATCATGCTCGCCACGAAGGTGACCCCGGCGGCCTTGAGCACCTGCAGGTCGACCGGCGAGAGCAGGACCGGCTCGGCGAGCTCGGCGTCGTCGGTCCCGCGCCGCCGGTCGGCTTCGGCGACGGTCGCCGCCAGGACCTCGGACAGCGACCAGGACGGGCCGCTGCGCCGCGCGATCGCGGCGCGCACCGCGTCGGCCGGGTCGGGCCGCTCCAGCAGGTCGGACATCGTCGGCCCGAGCGGCGTGACGTCGACGAGCTGCGTGCCGGCGACGGCCACCAGCCGCGGGCCGCGCCCCGGCTGCCAGAGCCGGCCGACCAGCGTCGCGTCCTGCGGCGAGCCGGGAAGGATCTCGGCCGCGTCGACGCGGGCGGCTTGGAGTCCTGCGGTGCTCATGCGCGTGTCCTCCGTCCCGTGCATTTGTAATATGATTGTAATGAATGCCGCAGAGTCGTCAAGCGGGGCCCGTCCGTCCCGGCTGCCGATGTGGCTCGCGGAGCGGATCGAGGAGGAGGTCCTCAGCGGCGACCACCTCGTCGACGCGCAGCTCCCGACCGAGCTGGAGCTGGCCGACCGCTACCAGGTGAGCCGTCAGGTGGTGCGCGAAGCGGCGCGCCTGCTCGAGGACCGCGGGCTGGTCAACATCCGGCCGCGCCGTGGCATGACCGTCGCCGCGCCGTCCTCCGCCAGCGTCGTCGCGCGCTATCAGAGCGTGCTGCGCCGGGGCCGCGCGACGTTCGCCCAGCTGATGGAGCTCCGCCGCATCGTCGAGCCCGACATGACCGCGCTGGCGGCGGCCAGCCGGTCCGACGCCGACGTCGACGCGATGCAGCTGGCGCTGGAGCGCTCGCGCGCGAACGTCCACGACTACCGCGCCTGCCTGGAGGCCGACCTGTCGTTCCACCTCGCGGTCTCCAACGCGACGCAGAACCCGTTCATCGCCGCGTTCGTCGAGCCGATCAACACGGTGCTGCGCGAGATGTACACCGAGCCGATCGGCTACCTCGCGACCCAGGAGAGCACGATCCGCGAGCACACCGCGATCGCCGCGGCGATCGCCGCGGGCGACGCCGCCGCCGCCCGCGCCGGGGCGCTCGTCCACCTCGACCGCATCTACGCCGAGGCGGGCAAGCTCGTCGCCCCGAACTGACCTCCTACGCTAATGCGAATGGAGGGTTCCACCGGCGCGCCCCCACAGCGCGTATGTCCCAAGTGCGCCCGCATCTCGTGGGCGACCGGTCCTCGCTGCCCGTACTGCACGGCGTACTTCCGCCGCACCGGCGGCGTCACGCCGTGGATGCTGGTCGCGGCCGTGGCGACCGTGCTGGTCGGCGTGGCGATCCTGCTCGTGATCGGCGGCAAGATCTACGAGGACCGGCTCGACGACCGCGTCGACCAGGTCACGCGCGATTTCGACGCCAGCCTCAAGCGCTTCCAGGACGACGTCCGCAAGGAGCTCGACGCGCGCGTCCCGGCGACCGGCACGACGCCGGAGCCGACGCCGTTCAGCGAGCCGACGCCGGAGGCGGAGCCGACGACCTCGCCCGAGGTGACGCCGTTCCCGACCGAGACGGCGTCCCCGGGCGCCGAGGCGTCTCCGACGGAGACGCCTCGGGAGGAGATCCGGCCTTAGGGCCGGTAGACCTTGCGCTCGTAGTCGGCGAGCATCCGCGCGGCGCCGAACTCCGGCCCGAGCGTGCGCAGCGAGCGGCGCACGCGCGCCACCCACGCGGCGGGGATCCCGTCGTCGCCGCAGTCGTAGAACTCCGGCGTCACCTCTTCCTCGAGCAGGTGGAAGAGCTCCTGCGCGTGGCGCGCGTCCTGGGCGTCGTGGTCGGGGTCGACGTCGCCGCTCAGGCCCCAGCCGTTGGCGCCGTCGTAGCCCTCCGCCCACCAGCCGTCGAGCACGCTCAGCTGCAGGCCGCCGTTGACCGCGTTCTTCATGCCCGACGTCCCGGACGCCTCCAGCGGCGGGCGCGGGAGGTTGATCCAGACGTCGCAGCCGCGCACCAGGTGGGCGGCCATGCGCAGGTCGTAGTCGTCCAGGTAGGCGACGCGGGTGGCGAAGCCGGGCGCGTTCTTCATCGAGAACAGTCCCTGGACGAGCCGCTTGCCGCCGTCGTCGCGCGGGTGCGCCTTGCCGGCCAGCAGGATCTGGATCGGGCGCTCGCCCGCGACCACGCGCAGCGCGCGGTCGACGTCCTGCAGCAGCAGGTTCAGGCGCTTGTAGGTCGCTAGGCGGCGGGCGAAGCCGAGCGTCAGCGCGTCCGGGTCGAACGCGGCGGCCGCCTCGGCGTACGGGCGCGGCTCCTCGCGCGCCAGCCGGTCGCCGACCGCGCGCCGGCGCACGTAGGAGATCAGCTGCTCGCGCTGCGCGCGGCGGACCGCCCACAGCTCGGCGGCGGGGATGTCCTCGACGGGCGCCCAGGTCGCGGGGTCGGCCGCGCGGTCGAGCCAGTCGCCGCCGAGATGGCGGTCGAGCAGCTCGCGCATCGGCGCCCCGAGCCAGGTCGGGACGTGGACGCCGTTGGTGACGTGCGTGATCGGCACGTCGTCGACGTCGGCGCCCGGCCACATCGCCTGCCACATCTCGCGCGCCACTTCGCCGTGGCGCTCGGAGACGCCGTTGGCGGCGCGGCTCGTCCGCAGCGCGAACTGGGTGACGCCGAACGGCTCGGACGCCTCCTCGGGGTTGGTCCGGCCGAGGCGGAGGATCTCCTCGGTGCCGACGCCGAGGTCCTGCGCGACCCGGGCCAGCGTCTGCGCGACCTGGTCGGCCGGATACGTGTCGTTGCCGGCCGGCACGGGCGTGTGCGTCGTGAAGACGGTGCGCTCGCGCGCGGCGGCGAAGTCGCCGTCCACGCGGCGCGCGAGCTCGAGCGAGACGAACGCCGCGTGGCCCTCGTTGAGGTGCACGATCCCGGGATCGATCCCGAGCGCGTCCAGCGCGCGCACGCCGCCGATGCCCAGCAGCATGTACTGGGCCAGGCGCATGTCCTCGTCGCCGATGTACAGGCGCGACGTGATCCAGCGCGCCGCCTGCGAGTTCTCCGGGCGCTCGGCGTCGAGCAGGAACAGCGGGATGCCGCCGACGTCCACGCGCCAGATCTGCGCCGTGACGTCCTCGTCGCGGATCGGCACCGTGATCGTGAGCGGCTCGCCGTCGTCGCCGGTGACGAGCGCGGTCGGCAGGCGGTCCGGGTCGGTGTCGACCCAGTACTCGTGCTGCCAGCCGCCCGCGTCGATGCGCTGGCGGAAGTAGCCGTTGCGGTACAGCAGGCCGACCGCGACCAGCGGCCAGGCGCGGTCGGAGGCCTCCTTGAGGATGTCGCCGGCGAGCGCGCCCAGACCGCCCGAGTAGATCGGGAACGATCCGTGGAACCCGTACTCGGCGGAGAAGTACGCGATCGGCCGCTCAGGCGTCGTCACCGCGTCGCGGCGCGGGCGCGCCAGGTCCGCTTGGATGCGCTGCTCGAGCGCGGCGGCCCGGGCCAGGTAGTCCGCGTCCCCGGCCGCCTGCGCGAGGCGGCCGGCGTCGGCTTCCTCCAGGAGCTTCACGGGGTTCTCCGCGACGCGCTCCCAGCGGTCGGCATCGAGATCGGCGAAGACGGCGGGGCCATCCGGATCCCACGCCCAGCGGTAGTTGTAAGCCACTCGGGCGAGGACGCCCAGCGGCTCCGGAAGACGGGTCGCGAGCGCCGCGGCGGCTCGCTCCAGGTCGCTTCGGCCAGCTTGCACGTCGCGCAGGATAGGCATAGGGGTTGAGTTCCCGCAGGACGCTGCCGATACCCTGGAACGAGTCGGGCGAGCCGCTGCGGCCCCACGCCAGCCGCTCCCCGACCGGAAAGGAGGATCTATGAAGATCCGATGCCTTCGCTGTCTGCGGCTCTGGGGCGAGCGCTACGTGGAGCGGGCGAGCTGCCCGCACTGCGGTGGTGCGCTCGAGTCCGAGCTGCGCTGAAACGGCGACGCCGGGCGGCCTGGATGGCCGCCCGGCGTTACAGCATTCCCGCGATGCCCTGCTCGAGGTCCAGCAGCGCGCGCTTGATGTCCAGGCCGCCGCCGTAGCCGGTCAGGCTGCCGTCGGCGCCGATCACGCGGTGGCAGGGGACGATGATCGAGATCGGGTTGCGGCCGTTGGCGCCGCCGACCGCGCGGGCGACGCTGCCGACCTCGTGCGCCAGCGCGCCGTAGCTGCAGGTCTCGCCGTAGGGGATCCGCTGCAGGGCTTCCCAGACGGTGAGCTCGAACGGGGTGCCCTGGGGGGCGAGCGGCAGGTCGAACGCGGTGCGCTCGCCCGCGAAGTACTCGTCCAGCTGCTGCTTGACGTCCGTGAACGCCGCGTCGTCGTGCGCCCGGGCGGACGGCGTGTAGCGGTGGCCGTTGGTGTAGAGCTTGGTCAGCCCGGTGGCGTCGCGCTCGACGTAGATCGGGCCGATCGGGCTGGGGAGGAGTGCCGCGTGCATGCCCTGTGAAACGGTACGGGGCGCTCCGGCGTGAGGGTCTAGAATGGGTCTATCCAGCGCGGAAGCGTCCGTTCCGCGTGCCGTCACCCTCACCAAAGGAAGATGCCTATGGCAGTGGAGCAGAAGCTCGAGATCGACGGCGAGGTCACCGAGGCCCTGCCGAACCTGCTGTTCCGCGTGAAGCTCGAGAACGACCACGAGCTGCTCGCCCATCTCGCCGGCAAGATGCGCCGGTTCCGTATCCGCGTGCTGCCCGGCGACAAGGTCCGGGTCGAGGTCTCGCCGTACGACCTCAACCGCGGCCGCATCGTCTACCGCTACAAGTAGGCGCTCGTACGCCCTCCACCAGCCCCGCCGCGATCTCGCGCGGCCTCGGCTGGTGTCCGGGCCGTTTCGCTTGACGTGGTCGTCATACGTAGTACGCTCATACGTATGAATCGTGTCTACACGTTCCTGGCGGTGGTGCTCGCGGTGTTCGCGGGCTCCGCTGCGGCGGCCGCTTTGACGCCCGCCGAGCGGGACACGGCGCATCGGGTCGCGGTCGTCGCGCCCGCGTCGTCGGCGACGTCCGCCCGCGCGCTCGCGGCGCGTTCGGGGGCTGAGGTGCGGCTCCCGCGCAGCGACGGCGAGGCGCTCGGCGTCACGCACCTGCTCGCCGCCCGCGGCTACGACGAGGTGATCGTGGCCGGGCTGGACCGCCGCACCACGGTCGACCCGGTGGCCGCGCGCTATCCGGCGACGCGCTTCGTCAGCGCGGCGCTGCCGTCGACGCCCTGACGGTCAACTCGACGCCCATCACCTGCTCGGCGGCGACCGGGTCACCGCGCAGGTCGGTGGCGAGGGCTTCGAACGCGGCCGCGCCGAGGCCCTCGGCGTCGACCGCGACCGTGGTCAGCGGCGGCGCGAGCACGCGCGCGAAGTCGAGGTCGTCGAACCCGACCACGCTCAGGTCCTCCGGGATCCGGATGCCGCGCTCGCGGGCGGCGAGATAGACGCCGCCGGCGAGGATGTCGTCGTCGCAGACGACCGCGGTGAACGACAGGTCGTCGAGCAGCGGGCCGGCCGCGGCGGCGGCGGCGTCGAACGCGAACGGGGCCCTGACCGTCGGCGGCGGCGTGCCGAGCCGGGCGAGGACGCGGTCGCGGCGCAGGTCGAACGTCGGGGCGTCGAAGCTCGATGACACGTGCGCGATCCGCTCGTGGCCGAGCGCCTGCAGGTGATCGAGCGCCTGGTCGACGCCGCCTTCGACGTCCAGCCGGACGACGGGCAGCGCGCCCGGGCACATCTCGATCGCGATCGCGTGCTCGGTCGTGCCCTCCGGCAGCTCGGCCTCGAAGAGCAGCAGGCCGTCGGCGGGGCCGGCCAGCAGGGCCTCCAGGCTCGCGGCCTCCCAGGCGCGGTCGTTGCCGATGTCCACCAGCACGACCGTGTAGCCCGCGCGCTGGGCGGCCCGCTGGGCGCCGCGCAGGACGCGGCCGAAGAACGGGTTCGTGATGTCCGGGACGACCAGGGCGACCGTGCGGGCGACGCCGGTGCGCAGCGCGCGGGCGGCGACGTTCGGGCGGTAGCCGAGCTCCTTGGCCGCGGCTTTGACGGTCTCCTCGGTGCGTGCGCTGATGCGGCCGGCGGCCTTGCCGGACAGCACGAGGGAGACGGTCGACTGCGAAACGCCGGCGCGGCGCGCGACGTCGATGCTGGTGACGCGGGGCGGAGCGCTGATTCGGCCATGCTAGTGGCGCGATGGAGGATCTCGTCGAAGACGTGGTGGGGGTCGCGGGGCGCCAGTTGGCGCTGCTGCGGCCGCGTGACCCGGAGGCGCTGCTGACTGAGGACGCGTTCTCGCGGGAGGAGTTCCTGCCCTACTGGGCGGAGCTGTGGCCGAGCGCGCTGGCGTTGGCGCGGGCGGTCGGGGTGCGGGCGCTGCGGGGCGCGCGGGTGCTCGAGCTGGGGTGCGGGCTCGGGCTGCCGTCGCTGGCGGCGGCGGCCGCGGGCGGGCGCGTGCTGGCGACCGACTGGGCGCCGGACGCGATCGCGCTGCTGGCGTGCAACGCGGAGCGCAACGGGCTGGCGGTGGAGACGCTCGTCTGCTCCTGGACGGCGCCGTCGGAGCTCGTGGCGCGCGCGCCCTGGGATCTGGTGCTGGCGTCCGACGTGCTTTACGAAGCGCGCAACGGGGAGGCGCTGCTCCCGCTGCTGCCGCGGCTGGGGGCGGAGGTCTGGCTCACCGATCCCGGCCGCGCGGCCGCGGGGCCGTTCCTGGAGGCGGCGGCCGCGGTGTTCGACGTCGAGGAGCGGCGCGCCGCCGAGCTCCCCTCCGGCGCGCTCTACCGCCTCCGCCGCCACTAGGAGGGGTCAGACCCTCCTTACACGAACTGCGCGCTGAGCAGGGGTTCTCGCGGATTGGCCCCGGTAGGGGTCAGACCCCCCTTAGTCTTCGCGCATGAGCTCGCAGCGCGAGAAGGCGGAGGAGCTGCGGCGGCTGCACGGGGCGCCGGAGCCGCTGGTGCTGGTCAACGTGTGGGACGCGGCGAGTGCGCGCGTGGTCGCGGCGGCGCCGGGCGCGCGGGCGATCGCGACCGCCAGCTGGGCGATCGCCGCCGCGCACGGCCTGCCGGACGGCGAAGCGCTGTCGCGGGAAGCGATGATCGCGGCGGTCGGCGTGATCGCGCGGGCGGTCGAGCTGCCGGTGACCGCCGACTTGGAGCGCGGGTACGGGGACGCGCGGCTGACGGTCGAGGCGGCGATCGACGCCGGGGCGGTCGGCTGCAACCTCGAGGACAGCGATGGGGCCGGTGGGCTGTGGCCGGCCGAGGAGCACGCGGCGGTCGTCGCCGCGGCGCGCGCGGCGGGCGAGGCCACGGGCGTGCCGGTGGTCATCAACGCGCGCACCGACGTGTACCTCGCGCCGGACGCGGTGCCGGCCGACGAGCGGCTGGCGGCGGCGATCGAGCGCGGCGAGGCGTACCTGGAGGCGGGCGCGGACTGCATCTTCGTGCCCGGCGTGCGCGACCTGCCGACGCTGGAAACGCTGGCGCGCGAGCTGGGCGGGCGCGTGAGCGTGCTCTGCGGCGCGGGCGGGCCGACACTGGCCGACCTGGCGCAGGCGGGCGTGGCCCGTGTGAGCTACGGCCCCGGCCCGCTCGGCGTGGCACTGGCCGCGCTGTCGCGCGCGGCCGCGGATCTGCACGCGGGCGGCGACCCACCCGCGGACCTCGCGTTCCGCCCGTAGGAGAGCACACGCCGGGGTGCCGCCGGCCGCACGGCGTAGCGGGGGCGGCCGGGCTCAGCCCGCCGCGACGATCAGGGCCCGCGTGCTCACCGGGCCCGTTCGCCGCATGCGGTGCGGGGTCGACGCGTCGAAGCGCAGCGCGTCGCCCTCCGACAGCGCGTGGACGGTGTCCTGCAGCTCGACCTCGATCGCGCCGCGCGCGACGTAGATCGCGATCTCGCCGCTGTCGACGTCGCGCTCGCGCGGCCAGCGGCGGCTCGGCGCCGTCCACTCGCGCAGCACCGGCACGCCCTCGAACAGCGGCAGCTCGCGCATCCCGCCCTCGCCCGCGGCCCCCTCGTCGCGGCGGATGACCGCGACCTCGTCACCCTCGCGCGGCGGCGACCAGAGCCGCGCGACCGGGACGTCCAGCGCCGCCGCCAGCCGCTCGACCGAGCCGAGGCTCGGGCGGGCGAGCCCGCGCTCGACCTGGCTCAAGAAGGGATGCGAGAGCCCGGCCCGGCTGCCGAGGACCTTGAGGGTCAGCTTGCGCTCGCGCCGCAACGCGCGGAGCCGGGCGCCGAAATCCGTTTCGACGCGTCGATGGGGACCACTACCACTAAACACCGTCTTTCAGACTAACGAGGCAGACGCACGGAATCGACGTGGCGCCGGGCGAACTGTCCGTGCGGCCAGGGCCGCTCAGGCGGCGCGGATCAGCGGCGCGCAGGCGCCGCCCAACGCCCGCGCAGCGAGCCCGTCCACCGTCCCGGAATAGCGCACGCGCCCCGCCGCCAGCACGGTCACGGTGGCGGCCGCGCCGGCCAGCGACTCGAGCCGGCGGGCGGACCAGAGCACGGTCCCGCCGTGAGCGACGAAGCGGCCGGCCAGCGCGCGCGTGGTCGCCACCGTCTGCGGGTCGAACCCGGGCGCGGGCTCGTCGATCAGCAGCAGGTCGGGCCGGCTCGCGATCGCGCGCGCCAGGACGAGCCCGCCGGCCTCCACGGTCAGGACCCGATCGGGCGCGTGCAGCGAGCCCGCGGTCGGTGCCAGCTCCCCCGCGAGCACGCGCAGCAGCGTCGTCTTGCCCGCCCAGCGCGGCCCGAGCAGCCCGTGCAGGCGCCCCGGGGCGAGCGCGAGCGTCACACCGTCGAGCGTCGCGCGCGGCCCCGACCGCTGCACGATCGAAGTCAACTCGATCCAGGGGGCCATAAAACGGATCATCTGCCTCTGCATCGACACGCGCACTCGACCAACGGCTAGGGTCGGACGAATGGTGGATATCGACCTCGACGCGCTGGCGCGCGACGCCGCCGACCTCGTCCGCGTCCCGAGCGTGACCGGCGACGAGCACGCCGCGCTGGCGCTCGTGGCCGAGCGCGCCCAGGCGGCGGGCCTGGAGGCCGAGCTCACCCGCCACGACCTGGCGGCGCTGCGCGCCGACCCCGGCCACCCGGGGGAGGAGGCACCGCGCACCGAGCTGTGGGGCGTCACCGCCACGCTGCCGGGCACCAAGCCCGGGCGCGTGTGCGTCAACGGCCACGTCGACGTCGTCGGTCCCGGCACCGAGCCCTGGCCGCGCGACCCGTTCTCCGGCACGATCGAGGACGGGCGCCTGTACGGGCGCGGCGCGGTCGACATGAAGGGCGCCGTCATCGCGGCGCTGCACGCGCTCGCGGCGCTCAAGCGCGCGGGAACGCCCACGCCCGAGGTCGTCCTGCAGGCCGTCGCGTCCGAGGAGGACGGCGGGCTCGGGACGTTCGCGGCGCTCGAGCGCGACGCCGCGTTCGACGCCGCGCTGCTGCCCGAGCCGACCGGCCTGCGCGTGGTCTGCGCCCAGGCCGGCGCGCTGACGTTCCGGGGCGTGATCCGCGGGCGCTCGGCGCACGCCGCCGAACGGCTGGCGGGCTGCTCGGCGATCGACCGTTACGTGCGCGTGCACCTCGCGTTCGCCGAGCACGAGCGCGTGCTCAACGACAACGTCGCGCACCCGCTGATGCGCGCGCTGGAGCTGCCCTACCCGCTGCTCGTCGGCCGCATCAACGGCGGCGAGTGGTCGAGCCAGGTGCCCGACCGGGTCGAGTTCGAGGGCCGCGTCGGGGTGCCGGTGGGCACATCGCCGGACGCGGCGCGGGCCACGCTGCAGGCGGTCGTCGACCGCGCGCTCGACGACGGCGAGGCGCCCTGCGAGCTGACGTGGGAGGGCGGCGCGTTCGCCCCCGGCGAGACCGCGCCCGAGGACCCGTGGGTGGAGACCGTGCGCGCCGCGCTGGCCGCCGAGACCGGCAGCGCGCCGCTGGCCGGCGTGCCCTGGGGCGCGGACATGCGCCTGTTCACCGCCCGCGGCATCCCCGCGGTGATGGTCGGGACGACCGGCATCGAGCGCGCCCACGCGGTCGACGAGTGGGCGTCGCTGGACGAGCTGGCGACCGTCGCGCGGACGATCGCCCGCGCGGTCGCGACCTGGGCGCCCGCGTAGGGCGGGGCGGCGAGTCGCGCGCGGGGGCGGCGAGCCGCGCGGCGGGGGGCGAGCCGCGCGCGGGCGGCGAGCCGCGCGGCGGAGGCGCCGGGGCGGCGAGCCGCGCCGCCGAGCGGCGCGGCCCGACGACCGTCAGACCCGCCCGGTGTCCCGCGCCGCGGCCTCGGCGGCGTCCAGCTTGCGCTCCACGAGGTCGAGCCCGCGATCCCAGAAGCCCGGGTCGGCGAGGTCGACGCCGACGATCGCGCCCAGCTCCTCCGGCGACCGCGAGCCGCCCGCGCGCAGCAGGTCCAGGTACGACGAGGCGAACGCCGGTCCCTCCTCCTCGTAGCGCCCGTACACCGCCAGCGCCAGCAGCTGCCCGTAGGCGTACGCGTACACGTAGCCCGGCGACGCGATGAAGTGGGGCACGTAGGACCACCAGGACCGGTAGCCCTCGGTCACCTCGACCGCGTCGCCCAGCAGCTCTTCCTGCGACTGCGCCCACAGCCCGCCGAAGCGGTCGACGGACAGCTCGCCCTCGTCGCGCCGGGCCGTGTGCACCAGGTCCTCGAAGCGGTTCATCGCCACCTGCCGGAAGACCGTCGCGATCGACCCCTCGATCGACTCGGCCAGCAGCGACAGCCGCGACTCGGCCGACGGCGCCGCGTCCAGCAGCCGCCCGAACACCAGCGTCTCGCCGAACACCGACGCGGTCTCGGCCAGCGTCAGCGGCGTCGCCATGTGGAAGACGCCCTGCCGCGACCCGAGCGCCGCGTGCACGCCGTGCCCGAGCTCGTGCGCGAGCGTCAGCACGTCGCGCCGCAGGTACGTGTAGTTGAGCATCACGTACGGGTGCACGCTCGGCACCCCGTAGGAGCAGAACGCGCCGCCGCGCTTGCCCGGCCGCACGGGCCCGTCGATCCAGCGCTCGTCGAAGAAGCGTCCCGCCAGCGCGCCCAGCTCGTCGCTGAAGGACGAGTACGCGTCGAGCACGAGCGCCTTCGCCTCTGGCCACGCGACCTTCTCCTCGTCGGACGTGACCGCGGCCATGCGGTCGTAGTCCGCGAGCCGGTCGATGCCGAGCAGCTGCGCCTTCAGCCGGTACCAGCGGCGCGGCAGCTCGTAGCGGGAACGGACGGCCTCGACCAGCGCCTGCACGGACTCGTCGGACGCTTCGTTGGACAGGTTGCGCGACGCCAGCCAGTGCGGGTAGGCCCGCAGCCGGTCGTCGGTCATCTTGTCCGCCAGCAGCGTGTTGAACGTGTACGCGCGCGTGCGCAGGCCGGGCGCGAGCGCCTCGGTCACGCACTCGGCGGTGGTCCGCCGCACGGAGCGATCTCCGTCGAACAGCCGCGACAGCGCGATCTCGAGCGCCACCGGCTCCGGCGCGTCCGGCAGCGCCACCGTGATCGCCGCGGTCTGCTCCTCGAACAGCCGCACCCACGCCGAGCGCCCCGAGAGCGCCTTCTCGGTGAGGATCCGCTCCTCCGGCTCGCTCAGCAGGTGCGGCCGGTAGCGGCGCGCGGTGGCGAGGTGGTGGCGCGCGAAGTCGAGCCCCTCGGTCTCGAGCAGCCGCTCGGCGGTGGCGTCGTCGAGCGCCGCCCACTCGAGGTGGAAGAACAGCAGCGAGGTCTCGATCGCCGTGCCCTTCTCCTCGACGCGCTGCAGCAGCGCGCCGCGCGCCGGGTCGGCCGTGTCGATCGAGAACGACAGGTGCGCGTAGGTGCCCGCGCGGCCGGCGATCTCCTCGATCTCGGCCAGCTCGCGCATCGCCGCGATCAGCCCGTCGCCGTCGAGCGCGGCGACCTTACCGGCGTACGCGGCCGCGAACGCCTCGGCGCGCTCCAGCGCGGCGGCGAGCAGCGCGTCCACGGCGGCCTGGGGATCGTCCCCGGCGCCGTCAAGCAGGTGAGAGAGGTCCCACGCGACCTCTTGCAGGTCCGGATCCGTGACGGTCTCGGGGGTCATGCCCCAAAGGCTACGAAGGCAGCGGCGCGGAAGCGCCGGAGGCGCGCAGACCGTCGATCAGGATCGCGGCGTGGCGCCGCCACGCCTGCGGGCACTCATGGGTCTTGCGCGCGCCGATGCCGATCCCGCACATGATCATCGGGATGTCGTCGAGCACGAGGTCGGACCGCAGCTGCCCGGCCGTCTGGGCGCGCCGCATCAGCTCGCCGTAGACGTCGTAGAGCTCCTTCAGCAGCGGCTCGGGCACGGGCATCGGCCCGGTCAGCTCGCCGACGATCTCCGAGAACGAGCGGTCCGACGCGGTCAGCTCCGCGCCCGCCATCAGCGCGCCCGTGAAGCCGTCCCACGGATCGGGGGCCTCGAGCGCCTCGCGCCCGGCCGCGAGGATGCGTTCGAAGCGGTCGGTCGCGAGCGCCTCGACCAGCGCCTCCTTGGTCGGGAAGTGGCGGTAGACGGTGCCGACGCCCACGCCTGCGCGGCGCGCCACGTCGTCCATCTGCGCGTCGTGCCCGCGCTCGGCGAACGCGACCTGCGCCGCCTTCAGGACCCGCTCGCGGTTGCGCCGCGCGTCGGCTCGGAGAGGGCGGCGGGCAAGCGTGTCCATGTACCGAGGGTATTGCTTGACAAACGGAACGTCAATTCCGTATCGTTCAAGCAGAACCGGAACTCCACTTCCTCTTCCTCCCCAGGGGTCACTTTCCAATGTCTCACACCCAAGAGCGCAAATGGCTCGCGCTAGCACTACTCGCGCTGGCCCAATTCGTGGTCGTCCTGGACGCCTCGATCGTCAATGTCGCGCTGCCGTCGATCGGCACGGCGCTGCACTTCAACCAGGACGACCTGTCGTGGGTGGTCAACGCCTACACGCTCACGTTCGGCGGCTTCCTGCTGCTGGGCGGGCGCATGGCGGACCTGCTCGGCCGCCGCCGGCTGTTCGTCGCCGGCCTGATCCTGTTCGCCGGTGCATCGCTGGCCGGCGGCCTCGCGCAGAGCGACGTCTGGCTGATCGCCGCGCGCGCGGTTCAGGGCCTCGGCGCGGCGCTGCTCTCCCCGGCCGCGCTCTCGCTGGTCACGGTGATCTTCAAGGAGGGCTCCGAGCGCAACAAGGCGATGGGCGTCTGGGGTGCGGTCGCCGGCTCCGGCGGCGCCGCCGGCGTGCTGCTGGGCGGCATGCTGACCGAATGGGCCGGCTGGGAGTGGGTGCTGTTCGTCAACGTGCCGGTCGGCTTGGCGGCGGCGTTCTTCGCCGCGCGCATCCTGCCCGAGTCGCGCGTCGAGGGCTCCCGCCACTTCGACGTCGCCGGCGCGGTCACGGTGACCGCGGGCCTGTCGCTGCTCGTCTACGCGCTGGTCGACGCCAACTCGGCCGGCTGGGGCTCGACGCAGACGATCGTGCTGCTGGCGATCGCGGCGGCGCTGATCGGCACGTTCGTGGTGATCGAGCGCCTGAGCCAGGCGCCGCTGGTGCCGTTCCCCGGGATCTTCCGGATCCGCTCGATCACCGGCATCAACGTCACCGCGGTGCTGATCGCGATGGCGCTGTTCTCGACGTTCTTCTTCATCTCGCTCTACATGCAGCAGGTGCTCGGCTACGACGCGCTCGAAGCCGGCGTCGCCTACCTGCCGCTGGCCGTCGGGATCATCGTCTCGGCCGGCCTGGCGTCCGGGCTGGTGACGCGCTTCGGCGTCAAGCCCGCGCTCGTGTCCGGGCTGGCGCTGGTCGCGATCGGGCTCTACTGGTTCGCCCAGATCTCGCCGAACGGCACCTACGTCGGCGACATCCTGTTCCCGGCGCTGATCTTCGCGCTCGGGCTCGGGTTCGCGTTCGTGCCGATGATGGTGGCCGCCTCGGCCGGCGTCGAGCCGCACGAGGCGGGCCTGGCGTCCGGCCTGATCAACACGTCCCAGCAGGTCGGCGGCGCGCTCGGGCTGGCGGTGCTGGTCGCGATCGCGAACGCGCGCACGGACTCGCTGGCCGAGGCCGGGAGCCGCATGCCGGTCGCGCTGACCGAGGGCTTTCAGGCGGCGCTGACCGTGGGCGCTGGAGTCGCGATCGCCGGCGCGCTGCTCGCGCTGCTGCTGGTCGGCAACGTCAAGAGCGAGGCGGACGTCGACGGCGAGCTGGTGCCGGTCACGTCGTAGCCAGCAGCGCGCGCCAGACCGCGAGCTGCAGCGAGCGCGCCTCGACCCACAGCGCCAGCTCCCCAGGGTCGAGGGCGACGCCGGAGGCGGCCAGGGCCGCCTCCGCGCGCTCGCCGCCGTCGCGGGTGAGCTTCATGCACGCCGCGTCCCAGCCGAGCGGCCCGAGGCACGTGTCCTCCCAGTCGTTCCAGAGCGGGCCGGCGGGCGTGTTGATGACGTTGTTGAGGTGCGCGTCGCCGTGCAGGGGCTGAACCGGCGAGCGCAGCGAGCCGAGCGTCGCGTGCAGCTCCTCGATCCGCGCGAGCAGCTTGGCGGCGGTGACGCCGTCGAGCTGCTCCTCGGCGGCGAGCGTCGCCAGCAGCGCTTCGGCCTCGGTCACGCCGGTCAGGACGGGCAGCGACCCGCTGTAGGTGTGCAGCACCTCGTGGCAGTAGCGCAGGCCCTCGCCGGCCGCGACCGGGTTCGCCGGCTCGCCGGTGTCCTGCGCGTAGGTCCAGAAGCTCAGGACGCGGCCGTCGTACTCGTGCGGGCCGGGTGGGAGCTCGGCGCTGGGCGCCACGACCGGCGCGCCGGCGTCCGCCAGGTGCGCGGCGATCGCGAGCTCCCGCCGCTGCCAGGCGACGCCCGGCCGCACGCGCGCGATCGTTCCCGCCACGCGCGCGACCACCGGCGCGGGGCGCAGGTGGACGAGCACGTTGAGCTGATCGCGCAGGATCACCGCGTCGTCGGCGCGCAGTCCGTGGGCGCGCGCGACCGCGACCGCGGCGGCCAGTGCGCCGTGGTCGATCGAGTCGCGCGCCATCCCGTTCAGGTTAGGAGCGTCACCTCCGCAGCACGCTCGAGCCCGCGCCTTGGCGGCCGGAGTCCCCCGCCCAGCGGGCGACGAAGTCGGTCCTGCCGCGGCGGAGCGTGAACGTGGCGGTGAAGCGCCCGCCGTTCGCGCCGGCGGTGACGACCTGCTCGCGCCAGGTCGAGCCCTGGCGGGCGGAGACGACGATCGGCTCCCCGCCCTGGGCGCCCTTGAGCGCGCCGCGGACCGTCACCCTGCGGCCGCTGCGGCTGACGCTCGAGAGCGTCAGCGTCGACCGGCTGCCGGCGTCGCCGCCGCTGCCGGTGGTGAACAGGCTGCGCGACTGCCCGCCGGTGGTCGCGAGCGCGTACGCGCGCGTGGCGGTCGGGCTGACCACGACGTCGGCGAACGGGAACGCGCCGGCGGCGATCCGCTGCGGACGCCAGTGGCGGCCGCCGTCGGACGTCCGCAGGACGTACGCGCCGCCGCGGTCGGCCGGGTAGGCGCCGAGCGTCAGATAGCCACTGGTGGCGCTCCCGAACGCGAGCGAGATCCCGCGGCTGGTGCCGACCGCGGGCAGCTGGGTCCAGCGGCGGCCGCCGTTGACCGTGCGCCAGACGCGGCCGGCGGTGTCGAGCGCGTAGCCGTTGCTGGCGGACGTCATGTCGACGTCCTTCAAACGGGCGGGGCGCCTGATCGTGCGCCAGTGGCGGCCGCGGTCGGTGGTGCGGATCAGCGCCGTCGGGCCGAAGGCGAAGATCGCGCTGCCGGCGCGGTCCAGGCTGCCGACCGCGGCGTGGCCGACCTGCGTGAACGCGCCGCCACCGGTCGCGCGGCGGACGCCGCGGGGGCCGGCCAGCAGGACCGTGTCGCCCGCGGTCAGGACGGCCTTCGGCGCCTGGGTCGTCCCGGCGTCGATCGGCTGCCAGGACGCGCCGCCGTTGGTCGTCCGCAGCAGGCCGCCGCGCGCGTCCAGGACGTAGCCGGCGTCGGCGGAGGTGAACGACGCGTCGCGCAGGTCGGCGCTGGTGGCGACGTTGATCGCGGTCCAGGTGACGCCGTTGTCGGTCGTGCGCGCGATCTGGCCGGCGGCGCCGAGCGCGAACGCGATGTTCGGCGCGGGGCCGAGCCGCAGCCCGAAGCGGAACGAGCCGCCGATGTCCCCGCCGACCGGCGTGTAGTTGACGCCGGCGTCGTCGGAGACGACGGTCGCGCCGCCCGCGCCGGCCGCGACCGCGCGCGTGACGCTCGCGAACCCGGCCGCGTAGATCGGGGCGGTGGACGCGGTGATCGGCGTGCTGGTGATGCCGCCGTCGTCGGTGCGATAGACGCGGTCGCCGCGGTCGGTGGTCAGCAGGCAGAGGTTCTCGGTCGCGCAGCCGATGCCGGTGATCGTGGCGTCGGCGCCGCGCGTGGCCCACGTGACGCCGGCGTCGTCGGAGCGCAGCAGCGTGCCCGGGCCGAACGCGTAGAACGTGGTGGGGGAGACGGCGCGCACGCGCTGGACGTTGCCGGGGACGTTCAGGCTGGCGGGCGTCCACGACGCGCCGGCGTCGGTGGTGCGGTAGGCGGTCGTCGTGCCGGCGATGAAGACGATGCCGGCCGTGGGGGACGTGAAGATCGCGTCGGCGGGGAGGGCGCCGCCGCCGCCGGAGCTCGCGCGCGTGCCCGGGATCGCGGTGCCGCGGCCGAACGTCTGGCCGCCGTCGGTGGTGCGCAGGACGTTGCCGTCGCGCAGCAGCAGGTAGCCGACCTGCGGGTCGACGAAGGCCGTGGCGGCGACCGGGTCCGGGCAGCTCGTCTCGGCGAGCACGAACAGCTTGCGGAACGTCTTGCCGCCATCGTCGGAGCGGCGCACGACGCAGCCGTTGCCGCCGAGGATGGTGAGGACGTCCGGTGTGATCACCTGCAGGCGGGTGAGGTCCTGCGACGTGCCGGTGGCGAGGCCGGTCCAGGTGGCGCCGCCGTCGTCGGTGCGCAGCGCCGTGCCGTCGTCACCGATGGCGTAGCCGCGGCCGGCGACGAAGTCCATCGCGCGGATCGTCGTCCCCTGGGGCGTCGGGTTGCCCCACTGCCAGCCGCTCTGGCTGACCTGCACCGAGGCGACGGCGGCCGGAACCGGGCACGCCGCGAGCAGGCCGAGGGCGGCGCATGCGCCCAGAAAAGCCCTGGTATTCACGTACTTCTCCTCGCTTGGAGCGGACGGTGGAGCTTCTAACGGGGGGCAGGGCTCGATGTTGCGGGGACGAGCAGCCGGGCGTTGCGATCGGCGCGGGTGCCGGCGAAGTGCTGAGGGCGTCCGCCCTGGGCGTCGAGGTACGCGAGCTCTCTCGAGATCCGCGCGAGGCGGCCGCCGTCGTGGTCGACCATCCAGGTCTCGAGGGCGACGCCGCGGGTGGTGGCGCGGAGGCGGAACATGCGGGCCTGCTGGGGGAAGTCGGCGAGCGAGGAGGTCGTGATGCGCCAGTAGCGGCCGCGTCGCTCGATGCGGTTCTTGTGCGAGTCGCCGGCGATCGTGGCGACGACGTTGGGGGCGTGGTCGAGGATGCTGAGCGCCGGCTCGGGGAGCGGGTTGTGCGAGAAGACGAGCACCCATCTGCGGGTCTGCAGCTGGCGCTGGAGCGTCTGGAGCTGCTGCGGGTTCACCCGCGCCTGGCTGGTGCCGTCGCGGTTGACGGTGTCGATCAGGATCGCTCTCACGCTCTGATTGAGGTCGATGGTTGTGCGTTGGTGGATGCGCCGCTCGGCTTCACCCGGCTGGTTGAGGCGGCGCTGCGGGTCGGGCGGTGTGTGCGTGTAGTCGAGCGGGAGCGCGCCGGCGAGGGCGGCGGCGACGGCCTGCTGGGCGCTCTGCTCGTCGCGAGGCGGGCGCGCGCGAGGGTCGAGCGCGGTGGCGGCGCGGTCGCCGGTCGCGAGCGCGTCGATCGCGGGGGTGGGCGGGACCTCCCCCTGGGCGAGCACGTCGTGGTTGCCGACGAGCGCGTACCAAGGGGCGTCGAGGCCGGCGGCTTTGAACGGGCGCTGGGCGGCGTCGAGGACGCCGGGGTGGACGGGCGCGTCGTGGTCGGGGCGGTAGTAGAACGGGTCGGCGGAGTCGGGGGACTGGACGCCGTCGTAGCCGGGCGCGCCGCTGTCGGGGTGGACGGTCCTGCCGTTCAGCGTGTCGAGCGCCATGGTCAGCTCGTTGCGCTGGGCGTTGTCGGTGATGTCGCCGGTGAGGAAGACGGCCTGCGGGTGCTCGCGGTTGAGCGCGCGGACCGCGGCGTCGAGCGTCTGGGTGGAGAACGCCTCCTGGGGGCGGAACGTGGACGTGAACGGCGGGCCGAGGCGGTCGAGGAACGGCACGCGCGCGGGCGACTCCTCGTCGCGGACGTGCAGGTCGGTGAGCTGGGCGAACGTCGCGAGCGTGCGGCCGGGGGTCGCGCGCGGGCCGCGGTCGATCAGCGGCTCGCCCGGGCCGCGCTCGAGGAACCCGTCCCCGTTCTGGTCCACCAGCGTCGCCTTGAGCGTCGAGCCGCCGCGGGGTGCCGCGGGCAGCGCGTCGCCGGCGCCGCACGCGGAGAGGGCGAGCGCGGAGAACGCGAGGGCGGCCGCGGCGATCGCGACTGCCGCGGCCGCGGCCCGCCGCCCCGCGCGCGTCTCGCCGCCGCGACGCCCCGCGCGCGTCCCGCCTCCGCGCGGCTCGCGGCCGCGCGCCTCGCCGGCCCGCATCACTCCTCCCTCAACCCGGCGACGACGGGCTCCCGCATCACTCGGCGGGCCACCAGGGCGGTCGCGAGGGCGGCGAGCGCCAGCAGGCCGAGCACGACCAGCGCGACCTGGCCGCGCGTCGGGGCGAGCGGCAGCGCGGCGTATCCGGCTGCGAAGTGCGCGACGAGCGGGCCGAAGGCGACCACTTCGAGCAGGATGCCCGCGACCGCCGCCGGGATCGCGACCGCCGCGGCCGCGCCGGCGAGCACGAGCGCGACCGAGGTGCCGTCGGCGCCGAGTGCGCGCAGCAGCGCGACCGCGCCGCGCCGCTCGCTGGCGGTCATCGCCAGCGCCTGGGCGAGCGCGTACAGGCACACGAGCCCGACCGCGAATCCGACGCCGCGCAGCACCGCCGCCAGCACCGCGAGGAACGCGGCGTCGTCGGTCTGCGCGGCGCCGACGGGGCGCAGCGTGGCGCCGAGGCCGACGAGCCGGCGCGTCACCGCCGTGCGGTCGGCACCGGCGTCGAGCCGCACGACCACCTGCGAGGTCAGGTCCGGGCGCAGCGCGAGCAGCCGCCGCGGGGAGATCCAGGCGATCCGCCCGTCCTGCTCGAGCGCGCGGACGATCCCGCTCACGCGGAAGCGGAGCTCCCCGCCGTCAGGGATCTGAACCGCGAGCACGCTGCCGGGTTGCAGGCCGAGGGCGTCCGCGAGCCCGACGCCGACCTCCGCCTCGCCGGACCCGCGCAGGCGCCGGCCCGCGGCCAGCGGCGGCGCCTCGAAGCGCGTGTGGTCGCCGGGAAACGCGATCAGCCGCACCGGCTCGCCGAGCCGGAAGCTGTCGGCCGCGTCGACGCTGTAGCGCTCGCCGACCGCGGCGACCCCGGGCAGCCGCGCGGCCGCTCCGAGCTCCGAGCGGTCGAGCTCGACCGCGAGCTGGTAGCGCTTCCCGAGCGTTCCGGGATCGTCGCGCAGCCGCTCGAGCAGCGACGCGAGCGCGAGCATCAGCGTCACCACGCCCGCGCACACGGCGATCGTCGCGACCGCCGCGACCCACCGCCCCCGCGCCGCGGTCGCGAACCGCACACCGAGCCGCAGCAGCCCGCCACCCCCCGGGTCAGACCCCTTAACGCGGCGTTCGTACGAAAACCCCTGCTCAGAGCGAGATCGCAGTGTTGAGGGGTCTGACCCCTCAATGGGGCGGGGGACAGAGCGGGGGAGGTCGCCGCCGCGCAGGATCTCGACCGGTGGGCGGCGGGCCGCGCGCCACGCGGGCCAGGTCGCTGCGGCGACGACGACGGCCACGATCGCGAGCAGCGCGAGCGCCAGCGGGCCGAGCAGTGCGAGGCCCGGGCCGAGCTCGTTGAGCGCCGCGAGCAGGTTCGCCGCCGGCGCGGCGATGACCAGCGCGCCGAGCGCGAGGCCGAGCGCGGCCGCCGGGACGGCCAGCAGCGCCGCCTCGAGCGCCTGGCGCGCCGCGATCGCGCCCGGATCGAACCCGAGCGCGCGCTGGACGCCGAACGCGGTCAGCCGCCGCTGCGTCTCGGCGTGCGCGCTCGCCGCCAGCATCGTCCCGGCCGCGACCAGCGCCACGAGCGAGAACGCGACCAGCAGCGCGATCACGATCCCCGCCGCCTGCGAGAGCAGCACCCGCACGCCCGTCCGCGTCACGAACTGCAGGCGCCCGAGCCCGAACGCGACCGCGCGCGCCTGGGTCAGCGTGACGTCGGCCTTCGACGGGTCGTGCAGCCACAGCAGCGCGGTGTCCGGCCGCACGCGGACCGCGCGCGGCGCGCGGTTGATGCGTTCCTGCTCGGTGACGTACACCCGGGCGGTGCTGGCCAGCGGGTACGCGACGTTGTCCGGCGACACCGCGATCCCGGCGACGCGCAGCGCGCCGTACCGCTGCAGGACGAGCCGGTCCCCGACCGCGATCCCCCACTCCCGGGCCAGCCCGCGCTCGACCACGACCTCGCCGACCGAGCCGTCCCGCAGGTCGCGCCCGGCCACGATCGCGTAGCCGCGCCGCCCGCCGAGCAGCGTCGTGATCGCGCCTTTGCGGGTGACGTGGGCGCCGAACCGCAGCCGGCGGTCGAGCTCCTCCGCGCGGTAGGAGCGGGCCGCGAGGTTCGGGAGCGCGGAGACCCGTGCGTCGACGTCGCGCAGCGGCGTGCGCGAGAAGCGCGCGATCACGTCCGGCAGGTCCGCCCGCGACGCGCTGCGCTCGAACCCGGTCGCGAGCGAGTAGCCGACCGTGGTCGCGACGCCGACGACGAGCGAGGCGGCGAGCACGCCGGCGGCGGCGAGCCACGCGCGCCCGCGCCGCGCCCGCAGCGCCGCGAGCGCGTCACGGATCACGGCTGGGCCGCGCTGAGAGGGGCTCGATGGCGCGCGGCCGGGACGCGGTGGTGCGCGGGGGAGCCGGCGCGACGCGGCGCGTCACGCCTCCACCAGCCGCCCGTCTCGCAGCGTCAGCACCCGGTCCGCGATGTCCGCCGCCGCCGTCTCGTGCGTGACCATCACGACCGCCCGCCCCGACGACGCGCTCGAGCGCAGCAGCGCGAGCACCTCGGCCCCCGCGGCGACGTCCAGGTTCCCGGTCGGCTCGTCGGCCAGCAGCAGCGCCGGGTCGTTGACCAGGGCGCGCGCGAGCGCGAACCGCTGCTGCTCCCTACCCGACAGCTGCGCCGGCAGCGCGCCGGCGACGGCGCGGAGCCCCAACCCGTCAATCAACGACCGCGCCCGCGCCGGCGCGTCCGGCGCGGCGCCCCGCACCCGCCCCGCGAGCAGCACGTTCGCCTCCCCCGTCAGCTCCGGCAGCAGATGGAAGAACTGGAAGACGAACCCGATCCGGCGCCGCCGCAACCGCGACAGCTCCCGCGAGCCCGCCTCGGTCACCGACACGCCGCAGACGGAGATCGACCCCGCGTCGGCCCGGTCGAGCCCGCCCAGCAGGTGCAGCAGCGTCGACTTCCCGGTCCCGGAGCGCCCGAGGATCGCGACGACCTCGCCGGCCTGCACGGTCAACCCCGCGCAGTCGAGCACCCGCCGCGCCGCCCGGCCCTCGCCGAACGTCTTGACGACGCCGTCGGCGAGGACCACGGCCCGGCCGGCTACGACGCGGGCTGGAACTCCATCGCGCACGAGTTCATGCAGTACCGCAGCCCGCCGCGGTCGCGCGGGCCGTCCTCGAACACGTGGCCCAGGTGCCCGCCGCAGCGGCGGCAGACGACCTCGGTGCGGACCATCCCGTGCGACACGTCGCGCCGCACCTCGACGGCGTCCGCGACCTTCGGCTCCGTGAAGCTCGGCCAGCCGGAGCCGGACTCGAACTTCGTCTCGGAGTCGAACAGCTCGGCGCCGCAGCCCGCGCAGCGGTACGTGCCGTCGTCATGGTGATCCCAGTACTTCCCGGTGAAGGCCCGCTCGGTCCCGGCCTTGCGGAGCACCGCGTACTGCTCGGGCGTCAGTTCCTCGCGCCACTGCGCGTCAGTCTTCTCGACAGTCTCCATGCCCATACGGTCCAGGCTACCCCGGATCCGTTACGCGCAGGGTACGGTCAGGCGTGCGCGGCGCGGGCGTGGCGCCGCTCGGCGCCCGGGCCGCGGCGCGTGAAGCGCCCGAGGAACCGCCGCGAGTGCACGACCCGCCCGCGGCTGCCGCGACGCAGGGCCTTGGCCCGCTCGTCGGCGATCATTGTCATGAGAGCCGGATGCATGACAAGCATCTTCGCCCTGAGACACCCCCCGTACATCGGGCGTCCGCGCCGACATCCGGGCCCTCAGGCCTTACCTCGAGCGCGCGCCGGTCTTAGGCGCGCTAGCGTCTCACGCCCCTTAGACCGAAGACCGACCCTGGAGGCCGCGTTGTCCGTCGCAGCAGACCGGACCACCCTCGACGAGCTCTGCGTCAACACGATCCGCACCCTGTCGATGGACGCGGTACAGAAGGCGAACTCCGGCCACCCGGGCACGCCGATGGCGCTCGCGCCGCTCGCGTACGTCCTCTACACGCGCACGATGAAGCACGCGCCCGAGCAGCCGGACTGGCCGGACCGCGACCGCTTCGTGCTCAGCTGCGGCCACGCGTCGATGCTCCTGTACTCGACGCTGTACCTGACCGGGTACGGCCTCACGCTCGAGGACCTCAAGAACTTCCGCCAGCTCGGCTCGCCGACCGCCGGCCATCCCGAGTACGGCCACGCGAAGGGCATCGAGACCACGACCGGTCCGCTCGGCCAGGGCATCAGCACCGCGGTCGGCATGGCGCTCGCCGAGCGCATGCTCGCCGCCCGCTTCAACACCTCCGACCACGAGGTCGTCGACCATCACACGTACGTGATCGCGTCCGACGGCGACCTGCAGGAGGGCGTCGCGTCCGAGGCCAGCTCGCTCGCCGGCCACCTCGGCCTGGGCAAGCTGATCGCCTTCTACGACGACAACCACATCTCGATCGAGGGCGACACGGCGCTGTCGTTCTCCGAGGACGTCGGCGCCCGCTACGAGGCGTACGGCTGGCACGTCCAGAACCTGCACGAGGAGATCGCGCTCGAGCGCCTCGAGGAGGCGCTCGCCGAAGCCCGCGCGGTCACCGACAAGCCGAGCCTGATCATCGTCCGCACGCACATCGCGCCGGGCGCCCCGAACAAGCAGGACACGCACGGCGCGCACGGCTCCCCGCTCGGTGACGAGGAGATCCGCCTCACCAAGGAGATCTACGGCTACCCGAGCCTGGAGCCGTTCTACGTCGCCGACGATGCGCTCGCGCACTTCCGCGAGTGCATCGAGCGGGGGAACGCCCAGGCGGCCGAGTGGCACGAGCGCTTCGAGGCCTACCGCGCCGCGCACCCGGACCTGGCCGCCGAGTTCGAGCGGATCCTGCGCCGCGAGCTTCCCGCCGGCTGGGACGCCGACCTCCCCAAGAAGGGTCCCGAGGCGGGCATGATCGCGACCCGCAAGTCCTCGAGCGACGTGATCCAGTGGGCGGCCGCGCACGTCCCGGAGCTGATCGGCGGCTCGGCCGACCTGGCGCCGTCCACGCTGACGAACATCGACGGCGGCGGCAGCGTCGAGAAGGGCGACTACAGCGGCCGCAACCTGCACTTCGGCATCCGCGAGCACGGCATGGGCGCGATCGTCAACGGGCTCACGCTGGGCGGCTTCAGGGCGTTCGGCGCCGGCTTCTTCATCTTCAGCGACTACATGAAGGCGTCGCTGCGGCTGGCCGCGATCATGCGGATCCCGAGCATCTTCGTCTTCACGCACGACTCGATCGGCGTCGGCGAGGACGGCCCGACCCACCAGCCGATCGAGCAGCTCGCGACGCTGCGCGCGACGCCGAACTTCAACGTGGTCCGGCCGGGTGGCTTCAACGAGACCGCGCTCGCCTGGCGGTTCGCCCTGCGGGCCACCGAGACCCCGACCGCGCTCGCGCTGAGCCGCCAGGGCGTCCCGACCTGGGACCCGCAGGACGTCCCGGACGACGCGATCGAGCGCGGCGCCTACGTGCTCGCCGACGACGAGGACCCGCAGGTGATCCTGATGGGCTCCGGCTCGGAGGTGCACGTCGCCGACGACGCGCGCAAGCTCCTGCAGGCGCAGGGCATCCGCGTGCGGCTGGTGAGCATGCCGTGCCTGGATCGCTTCGCCGAGCAGGACCAGGCCTACCGCGACAGCGTCCTGCCGCCGGCGATCAAGGCGCGCGTCGCGGTCGAGGCCGCGGCGGCGCTCGGCTGGCACCGCTGGGTCGGCGACCACGGCGACGTGGTGGCGATGGAGAGCTTCGGCGCCAGCGCGCCCGCGGGCGCGCTGTACAAGCACTTCGGGTTCACGGGCGAGCACGTCGCCGAGCGCGCCCGCGCCGTGCTCGAGCGTTTGTGAACGACGGGGCTGCGCGCGCCACGCGCGGCGCGCGCAGTTCGCTAGCGTCCACCACGATCTGAAGCCCGCACGGAGGAACCGAGCATGAGCGACGTCACGACCATCGAGGCCGACGTCCCCGAGCGCTACGCGGATGCGGTCTCCACACGCCTGCGCCGGGCCGCGGACGAGGACGTCGTGGCCCGCGTCTGGCGCAAGGACGGCACGCTGTGGGCGCCCGCGCGGACGCCTGAAGTCACCAACCGGCTGGGCTGGCTGGACATCGCCGACCGCGAGCGCGAGCGCCTGGACGCGTACACGGCCTTCGCCGAGGGCCTGCGCGCCGAGGGCTACCGCGACGCGGTCGTGCTCGGCATGGGCGGCTCGAGCCTCGCGCCCGAGGTGTTCCGGCAGGCGTTCGAGCGCGAGGGCCTGCACGTGCTCGACTCGACGCACCCGGACCAGGTGCGCGCGGTCCTGAACGCGATCGACCTCGACCGCGCGCTGATGATCGTGTCGAGCAAGTCCGGCGGGACGATCGAGCCGAACTCGATGTTCAAGGCCTTCCACGCGCGCCAGGGCGACGGGACGCACTTCGCGGCGGTCACCGACCCCGGCTCGAGCCTGGAGGCGCTGGCCGCCGAGCACGGCTTCCGCGAGGTCTTCCACGGCGACCCGGACATCGGCGGGCGCTACAGCGCGCTGTCGCCCTTCGGGCTCGTTCCCGCGGCCGCCGCGGGCATCGACCTGGCGCCGATCCTCGAAGGGGCGATCGGCGCGGCCGAGGAGTGCCGCGGCGAGGCGGGCAACGCGGGCCTGTGGCTCGGCTGCGCGCTCGGCGAGCTCGCCCGCCAGGGCCGCGACAAGCTCACGTTCGTGGTCGACGAGCCGCTGACCGCGTACGGCCTGTGGGCCGAGCAGCTGGTCGCGGAGTCGACCGGCAAGCTCGGCACCGGCATCCTGCCGATCGCCGACGAGCCGCTGCTGGACCCCTCCGCGTACGGGGACGACCGCGTGTTCCTGCGGATCGCGGTCGGCGACGGCGACCCGCTGGCCGCGCTGCGCGACGCCGGCCATCCGGTGATCACGATCCGCGCGCTCGGCCCGGCCGATCTCGGGCGGATCTTCTTCCTGTCGGAGTTCGCGGTCGCGGTCGCCGGCTGGGCGCTGGAGATCAACCCGTTCGACCAGCCGAACGTGCAGGAGGCCAAGGACAACACCACGCGCGTGCTCAACGAGGGGTCGCCGGGGCTGGATCCGGGCACGCTGAACACGTTGACCGCGGACCTGGCGCCGCCGTCGTACGTCGCGATCATGGGCTATCTGCCGTACTCCGAGGAGACCGAAGCGGCCGTCGCGCGCCTGCGGGCCGCGCTGATGGAGCGCCACCGGGTCGCGACCACGTGGGGCTACGGGCCCCGCTTCTTGCACTCGACCGGGCAGTTCCACAAGGGCGGCCCGAAGACCGGCCGATTCCTGCAGCTCGTGGACGAGCCGGTCGAAGACCTGGATGTGCCGGGTGAGCCCTACACCTTCGCCACGCTGATCCGGGCCCAGGCGGACGGCGATCTCCAGACGTTGCGCAGCCACGGCCTGCCCGCCGTGCGCGTCACGGTCGGCGACATCGACGCGATCAAGGAGCAGCTCTAGTCATGCAGATCGGTTTCGTCGGCCTCGGCAAGATGGGCGGGAACATGGTCCATCGGATCGAGCGCGACTCGGACCACGAGGTCGTGGCCTTCGACCCCAACCCGGACGCGGTCGCGACCGCCGAGGGCAACGGCGCGACCGGCGCCGCTTCGCTGGAGGAGCTCGTCGCCAAGCTCACGGCCCCGCGGCTCGTGTGGCTGATGGTGCCGTCGGGCGAGATCACGGAGACGACGATCGCCAAGCTCGCCGGCCTGCTCGAGGCCGGCGACACGATCGTCGACGGCGGCAACTCCAACTGGCACGACGACCAGCGGCGCGCGGAGGAGCTCAAGCCGCGCGGCATCCGCTACGCGGACGTCGGCACCAGCGGCGGCGTCTGGGGGCTGGACGTCGGCTACTGCATGATGGCCGGCGGACCCGACGAGTCGATCGCGCAGCTGGCCCCGATCCTCGACGTGCTCGCGCCGCCGGACGGCTGGCGCCACTTCGGGCCCATGGGCGCCGGGCACTTCGTCAAGATGGTCCACAACGGCGTCGAGTACGGGATGATGCAGGCCTACGCGGAGGGCTTCGACCTGATGCACAAGGCGGAGTTCCCGATCGAGCTCAAGGAGGTCGCGGGCCTCTGGAACCGCGGCTCGGTCGTGCGCTCGTGGCTGTGCGAGCTGGCCGAGCGCGCCTTCGAGCAGGAGGGCAACGACCTCGGCAGCCTGCAGGGCTACGTCGACGACTCCGGCGAGGGCCGCTGGATGATGGCCGACGGCATCGAGCTGGCGGTCCCGACGCCCGCGCTGGCCGCGTCGCTGTACGCGCGCTTCTACTCGCGCAAGGAAGGCGACTACGCCGCGCGCGTCCTGGCCGCGCTGCGCAACCAGTTCGGCGGGCACGCGGTCAAGAAGGTCGAGGAGACCTGATGGCGGTCGACGTCACGCCCGACCTGCAGGCGCTGGGCGAGAACCCGCTGATCGAAGGGCTCGAGCGGCTGCCCGTGCCCGCGACGACGCTGGTGATCTTCGGCGTCACCGGCGACCTCGCGCACCGCAAGCTGCTGCCGGCGCTCTACAACCTCGCGCACGAGGGCGCGCTGCCCGAGCGCTTCAACCTCGTCGGCGTGTCACGCCGCGACATCCCGGTCGAGGAGTTCCGGGACATGGCGCGCCAGTCGATCCAGAAGTACTCGCGCCGCGAGCCGGACCCGACCGTGCTCGACGGTCTGCTGGAGCGCGTGCACTACGTCGGCTTCTCGTTCAACGACGTGCCGGCCTACACGCGCCTGCACGAGACGCTCGACCGGCTCGACGCCGAGGGCGGCGGCAAGCTCAACCGCAACTACTACCTGTCGACCGCGCCGGAGTACTTCCCGGTGATCGTCAAGGCGCTCAAGGCGGCCGAGCTCAACTACGACCCGGACGTGGACGTCCGCTGCATCATCGAGAAGCCGTTCGGGGTCGACCTCGAGTCCGCGCGCGAGCTGCAGGCGGTCGTCGACCACGTCTTCCGCGAGCAGCAGGTGTACCGGATCGACCACTACCTGGGCAAGGAGACCGTCCAGAACGTGATGGCGTTCCGGTTCGCGAACTTCATGTTCGAGCCGGTCTGGAACCGCAACTACATCGACCACATCCAGATCACCGCGGCCGAGGACATCGGCATCGGCACGCGCGCCGGGTACTACGACTCCTCCGGCGCGCTGCGCGACCTCGTGCAGAACCACATGCTGCAGCTGCTGACGCTGGTCTGCATGGAGCCGCCGTCGTCGTTCGAGGCCGACAAGGTCCGCGACGAGAAGGTCAAGGTCCTGCACGCGATCACGCCGCCGACGCCCGAGGAGGTCCGGCGCGACACGGTGCGCGCGCAGTACACGGCGGGCGTCGAGGGCGGCGAGGAGGTCGGCGGCTACCTCGACGAGGACGGCGTGCCGGCGGACTCGCGTACGGAGACGTACGCGGCGCTGCGGCTGGAGGTCCACAACTGGCGCTGGGCGGGCGTCCCGATCTTCCTGCGCACCGGCAAGCGCCTGGCGCGCAAGGTCACCGAGATCGCGGTGCAGCTCAAGCCGGTGCCGCACCTGGCGTTCCAGTCGCACGGCTCGGTCGGCGTGCAGCCGAACCAGCTCGTGCTGACGATGCAGCCCAACGAGGGCGTCTCGCTCTCGCTGGGGGCGAAGATCCCGGGCTCGAGCATGCGGATCCGGCCGGTCAACATGGAGTTCCTGTACGGCTCGGCGTTCATGTCGCAGTCGCCGGAGGCCTACGAGCGCCTGATCCTGGACGCGATGCGCGGCGAGGCGACGCTGTTCACGCGGTCCGACGAGGTGATCGCCCAGTGGTCGATCATCGACCCGATCCTGAAGGCGTGGGCGGAGGACGCCGAGCCGCTGCACACGTACGCGTCCGGCTCCAGCGGCCCGCGGGCCGCCGACGAGCTGATCGCGCCGCACCGCTGGAGAGGGCTCTAGTGGACGACGTCTGGGCCGAGGACGACACCACGCCGGCCGCGATCGAGGCCGCCCTGCGGCGGATGTTCGCCCAGCGGCACAAGGAGGAGCGCGCATATGTCCCGGCGCGCGTGATGAACATGGTCGTGGTCGTGGAGAAGGAGTTCCGCGGCGAGATCGAGAACCGGCTCGAGCGCGTGGGGCGCTTCCACCCGTCGCGGCTCATCCTGGTCCTGGTCGAGCCGGGGCGCCAGCGGCTGGCGGCGAACGTCCGGATCGGCACCGACGACGCGCCGCGCGCGGGCGCGATCACGGTCGGCCGCGAGCGCGTGGAGCTGTTCGTCGGCGAGCGGCACGTCCCCAAGCTGGACACGCTGGTCGACCCGCTGATGGTCAGCGACCTGGCGACGATGGTGTGGTCGCCGCACCGGCACATCGCCGCGGTCGACGCGCTGCGGCGGCTGGCCCAGATCGTGCTGATCGACTCGCTGGACGCGCCGGACGTGGAGACGGCGCTGGCGCGCGCGGACGACCTGTCGCGGGACACGTACGTGGTCGACCTGGCCTGGCTGCGCTCGACGCCGTGGCGCGAGCGGATCGCGGCGACGTTCGACTCGCCGCGGCGGCGCCAGGAGCTGTGGCGGATCTCGGGCGTGACCGTGCGCCACCGCGAGGACTCGCTGGCGGCCGGGCTGCTGTACTGCGGGTGGCTGGCGTCGCGGCTCGGCTGGGAGCCGGGGCCGCTGGCGCAGGCGCGCGGCGCCTGGAACGGGTTCGCGCACACGCGCCGGCAGGACATCCGGGTCACGCTGCAGCCGGTCGACCAGAACGCGCCCGGCCTGGCCGGCGTGACGATCGAGACCGACTCCGGGGCGTCGGTGTCGCTCAATCGCGCGCCGGGCGGGCTGTGCGCCGTGCGGCGCGAGCGCGACGGAACCGAGCGGTCGTGGATCGTGATGGGCGCCTCGCGCGGGGAGGGCGGCATCCTCGGCGAGGGGGTCCGGCAGGCGCTGCTGCGCGATCCCACCTATCGTCCTGCGCTCAAATCAGCCGAGGCCATGGTGGTGTAGTGGAGATACGAGTGGAGGAGAACCCGGCGGCCGTGGTCGCCGAGCTCTTGGTGGAGGCGGCGGAGCGCGGCTCGCAGATCGTGCTGACCGGCGGCTCGACGCCCAAGCTGGCGTACGAGACCGCGGCGCGCGCGGACGTGGACTGGAGCGGCTCGACCGTCTGGTTCAGCGACGAGCGCTGCGTCGCGCCGGAGAGCGGGCTGTCGAACTTCCGCATGGCCACGGACGCGCTGCTGGGCCGGCTGCTGCGGGACCGGCGGCCGGACGTTCTGCGCATGGAGGGCGAGCTCGGGCCGGACGCGGGCGCCGCGTCCTACGAGGCCGCCGTGCGCGAGCGGCTCGGGGGCGCGCCGCGCTGGGACCTGCTGCTGCTCGGCCTGGGGCCGGACGCGCACTGCGCGTCGCTGTTCCCGGGCAAGCCGGAGGTGGACGAGCGGTCGCGGCTGGTGACCGGGGTGCCGCTGGCCGGGATGGAGCCGCAGGTCCCGCGGATCTCGCTGACGCTGCCGGCGTTGAACGAGGCGCGGCAGGTCGTGTTCCTGGTCACGGGGCGCGACAAGGCGGGCGCGGTGGCGCGGGCGTTCGGTGCTTCGGCTGACCCGTCGTCGCCGGCGGCGCACGTGCGGCCCTCGGCCGGGTCTCTGCTGGTGCTGCTGGACGCGGACGCCGCGGGGGAGCTCACATGAGCGACCAGTTCATCGGGGTCGACGTCGGCGGGACGAAGATCGCGGTCTCCGCGCTGGAGGCCGGCGAGCTGTCGGAGGCGCGGATCGTGGCGACCAACCAGGCGTCCCAGGAGGCGCTGGTCGAGCAGCTCGCGGCGGCGATCGAAGGGTCGATGACGGAATCGACGCGGGCGGTCGGGATCGGCATGCCGTCCGTGGTCGAGTTCGCCACCGGGCGGATCCTCGCGTCGGTCAACATCCCGCTGCACGACATCCCGCTGCGCTCGCTGCTGACCGAGCGCATGGGCGTGCCGGTCTACGTCGAGAACGACGCGGGCTGCGCGGCGCTGGCGGAAGCGTTCGAGGACGGGCGCATGACGGTCTCCTCGCTGGTGATGTTCACGATCGGCACCGGGGTCGGCGGCGGCTGGGTGCTCAACGGGCGGCTCTACCGGGGCGCGACGACGTCGGCGGCCGAGGTCGGGCACACGATCATCGGGCGCGACCTGGAGTTCGGCAACCGCGTGCCCGGGGACCCGTTCCCGCAGCGCGGGTCGCTGGAGACGCTGGCGTCGGGGCGCGCGCTGGACCGGCTCGCGGGTCATGCGGCCGTCCAGTACCCGGATTCCCACCTCGGGAAGGTGCTGGCCGGCAAGGGCGCGGTCGACGGCTACGACGTGGCCGCCGGGGCCGAGGCGGGCGACGAGGCGGCGCTCTGGTGCCTGCGCGTGCTCGGCGAGCGGCTCGGCGTCGGGATCGCGAACGCGATCAACACGTTCGACCCGCTCGAGGTCGTGATCGGCGGAGGTGTCTCGCGGGTGGGCGAGCTGCTGCTGGAGCCGGTGCGGGACGCCGCGTTCCGGCACGTCGTTCCCGGCCTGGGCATGAACACGACGATCCGGATCGCGCGCCACGGGCCGCGTGCGGGGGTCCTGGGCGCGGCGCTGATCGCGGCGCAGGAGTACGCCGAGGACACCGGTTCGAGCTTGCAGGGAGCGATATCGGGAGGAGCGGCGTCATGAAGATCGCGTGCGCGTTCGACCATGCGGGGTTCCCGCTCAAGCAGATGGTGGTCGACACCGTGCAGGACCTGGGGCACGAGGTGATCGACCTCGGCACCTGGTCGACCGATCCGGTCGACTATCCCGACACCGCGCGGCTCGCGGCCGAAGCGGTGCGCGGGGAGGCCGACCGCGCCGTGCTGGTGTGCGGCTCGGGCGCGGGCGTGGCGGTCGCGGCGTGCAAGTTCCCGGGCATCCGGGCGGCGGTCGCGCACGACACGTACACGGCGCACCAGTCGGTCGAGCACGACGACTGCAACATCCTGTGCCTCGGCGGGCGCGTGATCGGGCCGGCGCTGGCGGCGGACATCCTCCGCGCATACCTGGGCGCCTCGTTCACGGGGGAGGACCGGCACGTGCGCCGGCTCGCCAAGATCGACGGCATCGAGCGCGAGTTCCTGCGGGACGACATCTTTTGATCGGGGGTAGCGAGATGCGGATGGTGGAGTGCAACGTCTGCGGCGAGCCGGTGTCGGCCGTCGACGACGAGGAGCTGGTAGGCCGGCTGCGGGACCACCTGGTCGAGGAGCACGACGCGGAGCCGGACGATGACGAGCTGCACGTGACCGTCGACCGCGAGGCGTACGACGCGGCGGACTCCTAGGCGCGGCGCCCCGGCGCCGCCGCTCGCGGGCGCGCCGCCCCGCCGCCGCTCGCGGGCGCGCCGCCCGGAGACGCATCGAGTGGTCACTTATGGACGCATACGGTCCGTTCGCGACCACTCGCGGCGTCAGTCCGGCGATCCGCGCGTCTAGCATCGTGCGGGTGACTTCCGCCGCGCCGCCTCCCGGAGCGCCCGCCCCGGGCGGCGAACGCGCGACGGCGCGCGGGGACGCCGCGGGGTCGGGCGGCGGGGCCGCGGAGGTGCGCGGCGACGCCGCGGAGCTCGTCGTGCGCGGGCCGCGGCTCGCGCTGCGCTACGCCACGCCCGCGGACGCCCCGCGGCTGCTCGAGCTCGCGTCCGACCCCCTCGTCACGCGCTTCTTCTCCTGGGGCCCGTACACCTCGATCGAGCAGCCCGATGCGTACATCGCCTCGCTGCCGGCGCGCCGCGCGGCGGGGGACCTGCTCGAGTTCGTGATCGTCGACGGTGAGGACACGCCGATCGGCGTCACCGGCCTGTCCGAGCTCGCCCGGCGCGATCGGCGCGCGACGGTCGGCTCCTGGCTCGGCCGCGCCGCCTGGGGCACGGGCGCGAACTTCGAGTCCAAGGCGATGGTCGCCGCGCTCGCGTTCGAGCACCTCGGGGTCGGGCGGCTGACCGCGTGGGCGAACACGCGCAACGGGCGTTCGCAGCGGGCGCTCGAGCGCGTGGGGTTCCGCCGCGAGGGCGTCCTGCGCGCCTGGCACCGCCACGGCGACGAGATGCACGACGTCGTCATCTTCGCCCTCCTGCGCGCTGCCTGGGAGGACAGCGCGCTGCGCGCCGTCGCGGTCACCGTCGAGGGCGCGCCGCCGCCCGCGTTCGTGCTCGCCTGAGCCCCCTGGAGGGACGTCACGGCGGCGAGCAGCTCGCCACAGCGGGCCGCGACCGGTCACGCTAGCTGGAGCTCAGGCGGGCGCGCTGGGTCATCAGGACGCACGCGAGGACCGCGAGCGCGGCGACGACCATCGGCAGCGTGACGTGCTCGCCGAGGATCAGCGCCGCCCAGGCCAGCGTGAGCACGGGCTGGGCGAGCTGGACCTGGCCGATCCGCGCCACGCCGCCGAGCGCGAGCCCGTGGTACCAGGCGAAGAACCCCAGGAACATCGAGATCACGGACAGGTAGGCGAACCCGAGCCACGCGTCCGCCCCGGCGTGGACGCCGCCGCGCATGGCGAGGGCGACCGGTACGGCGAGCACCGGCGCGGCGAGCAGCAGCGCCCAGCAGATCACCTGCCAGCCGCCGTACGTGCGCGCGAGCGCGCCGCCCTCGGCGTACCCGAGCGCGGCCAGCGCCACGGCGGCGAGCACGAGCAGATCGGCGCCGGCGAGCCCGCGGACGCCCTGCGTGGCGGCGAACGCGAGCACGGCGGCGAGGCCCGCGGCCGCGGCGCCCCAGAACGCGGGCGGCGGCCGCTCGCCGGCGCGTGCGACCGCGCAGGCGGCGGTCGCCGCGGGGATCAGACCGACGATCACGCTGGCGTGCGCGGAGCTGAGGTGCCGGACCGCGAGCGAGCTCATGAGCGGGAACCCGACCACGACCCCGAGCGCGACGATCGCGAACCGCGGCAGATCGGCGCGCGCCGGGACGCGCTCGCGGCGGGCGGCGAGCAGGAGCGCGGCGAGCGCGGCGGCGACGAGCGCGCGACCGAGGCCGACGAACGTCGCGTCGAGGTCCGCGACCGCGAGCCGCGTCGCCGGCAGCGAGAACGAGAAGCCGAGCACGCCTACCGCACCCCACGCGACCGCGGCCCGTGGGACGCGGTGATGACGCGCGGGCGCGCCGGGCGGCGCCGCGGTGGCGTCGGCGCGGACGCGGGCGGACGGCGCCGTGCTGGTGTGCGGCGTGTCGCCGGGCGGCACCGCGCCGGCGTCGCCCGGCGGCGCCACTCCGGCGGGCGGGGTCGCCGCGCCCGCTTGCGTCATCGCCGACTCGTCAGTAGCGTTACTCAGAGTTCTCATGCCAAACGATAACGCAGGTTCGATCGTCACCGCCCTAGAGGCGGACGTGGCCGCCGCGGCGCCCGGCGACCGGCTGCCCTCCGTGCGCGCGCTGATGGCGCGCCACCGCGCCGGACCGGCGACCGTCCAGCGCGCGATCGCGGCGCTCGCGGCGCGCGGGCTCGTGGAGGCCAAGCCGGGCAAGGGCACGTTCGTCACGGCGCGCCCGGCGGCGGCAGCGGCGACGGCGAGCGCGCCCGACCTGTCCTGGCAGACGCTCGCGCTCGGCGCTCGCGCGATCGACGCCGACGCGCTCGAGACGCTGCTGCGCCCGCCCGCGCCCGGCACCTACGTGCTGTCGGCGGGCTACCTCCCGGCCGAGTTACAGCCGACCACGCCGCTCGCCGCCGCGCTCACCCGCGCGGCCCGCCGCCCGGGCGCGTGGGACCGCGTGCCGCTGGAGGGCATCCACGGCCTGCGGACCCACTTCGCGGCCGCCGTGAACGCCGACCCGGGCGACGTGCTCATCTGCCCCGGCGGCCAGGCGGCGCTGGCGGCGTGCCTGCGCGGCCTGACCGCCCCCGGCTCGCCCGTGATCGTCGAGACCCCGACGTACCTCGGCGCGCTCGCGGCCGCCCGCGCGCAGGGCCTGGAGCCGGTGCCGGTCCCCGCCGACGCCCACGGCATCCGCCCCGACCTGCTCGAGGAGGCGCTCGCGCGCTCGGGCGCGCAGCTCGTCTACCTGCAGCCGCTGCTCGCGAACCCGCACGGCGCGACGCTCGCGGCCGAGCGCCGCCGGCCGGTGCTCGAGGCGGTCCGCGCCGCCGGCGCGTTCCTGATCGAGGACGACGCGTTCCGCGACCTCGCGTTCGACCCGCCGCCCGCATCGCTGTTCGAGCAGGACCCAGACGGGCGCGTCGTCCAGCTCCGCTCGCTCACCAAGCCGGCCGCGCCCGGGCTGCGGATCGGCGCGCTGATCGCCCGCGGCCCCGCGCTCGCCCGGCTGCGCGCGGCCCGCATCGTCGAGGACCTGTACGTGTCCGGCCCGCTGCAGGAGGCGGCGCTGGAGCTCGTCGGCTCCTCCGCGTGGCGCACGCACCTCAGGCGGGTCCGCCGCGTCCTGCGCGAGCGGCGCGACGCGCTCGCCGCCGCCTGGGGCGAGCGCGTCAGCCTCCCGGGCGGCGGCTTGAACCTGTGGGTGCGGGTCCCGTCCGACGATCGCGAGCTCGCGCTGCGCGCGGCGGCCGCCGGCGTGATCGTCTCGCCCGGCCATCCGTTCTTCGTCGCCGAGCCGCCGGGCCGGTTCCTGCGGCTGACGTTCGCGGCCGAGCCGCCGGACCGCCTCGCCCAGGCGGTCGCGCGCCTGCGCGCCATCATGTGAGTGATGCCCGACGAGCCGAAGCGGGACGTGATCCGCGCGCGCGACACCGCGCCCGACCCGGAGCTCGACGACCGCTCGTGGTCGTCGCGCCGGAACGTCCCCGAGCGGTCAGCCCGCGCCGACCTCGTCCCGTACATGGCGCTGCCCGCCGAGACCGGGCCGACCTGGGCGCCGGACCAGCTCTCGATCTGGCCGGTCGAGGGCGGCCGCTTCGGCATCGACGCCCGCTACCAGGGCGAGAGCGGCGCGGCCCGGGCGGCCCAGCAGCGTGCCCGGCTCGAGCGCGTGAACGTCCACGCGACGGTCCGCGAGGAGGACGAGGGCGGCGCGACGCTGCGGCTCGGCCCCCTCGCGCACCAGGCCGCCTGGGTCGCGATCGAGGCGTTCCTCGGCAAGCCGCTCTGAGGCTCGCCGAGGCGCCCGCCCGCTACGCGTCGTCGTCGCGCCGGGTCTCGCCGCTGACCAGCGCCGTCATCAGCCCGAGCGCGCCGCCGATCACCAGCGGCGCCCAGCGCCCCGGAACGCCCGCGAAGTGCGCGATCAGCACGATCACGCCCGCCACCGCGAGCGTCGCAACCAGCTGCGCCCATCCCGGCAAAGCCGCGATGCGCAGCGAACGACCGATGTGTGCCCGACCGTGAACGCCTGCTGCCATCCCTCTCCTGACAGTCGACCGAGTGTGCCGGCGGCCCACGCCGGCGTGTTCGGACGCTGACCTTAGCGTGCGTAGCGGACCACGTGCAATGTCACCCCTCGCGGCGGGCTTCCCAGGAGAAGCCGCGAACCGCGAGCACGCCGCCGACCACGCCCCAGCAGGCGAGCACGAGCAGCGCGACCCAGTGCGCGCCGACGCCCTCGCCGTCCACGATCGCGCCCGACAACCCGTTGACCAGATGCGTCAGCGGCAGCGCCTGGGCGACGTCCCGGATCACGTTCGGGGCCTGCTCGGTGTCGTAGAAGACGCCCGCGATCAGGATCTGCGGCAGGAAGATCGCGTTGACGTACGCGGGCGCGGACTCGGGGTTCGGGATCGCGTGCGAGAGCGCCACCCCGAGCAGCGCGAAGCTGACCACGCCCGCGCACACGAACACGGCCAGCGAGAGCCAGTCCCCGGGCCAGGCGACGCCGAATACGAGGTTGCCGACGACGAGCACGATCCCCACCTGCAGCAGCGCGTTCGCGGTCGCGTTCGCGGCCAGCCCGGCGACGTAGGAGGACGTCGGCAGCGGCGTGCCCCGCAGGCGCTTGAGGATGCCGCGCTCGCGCAGCGTCGTGAGGTTGTAGGCCAGCGACGTGAACGTCGCCGACATCACGCTCATCCCGGCGATCCCCGGGACGATCACGTCGAGGTCCTCGTCGCGGCCGGCGAACACGGCGCCGAAGATCGCCAGCAGCCCGAGCGGCAGCACCACGCCGAAGAACGCGGCGCTCGGGTTGCGCCAGAACATCCGGCGCTCGAGGCGGTACTGGCGCCAGGCGAGACGTGCCGAGGACACGCCGGTCGCACCGCGGGAGCGAGCCGCCAGGCGAGGTCCCGCCGAAGCATGCGAGGGCTCAACCCGAGTCATGCGACTGCCTCGGTCAGCTCCAGGTACACGTCCTCGAGGCTGGGCCGCGTCACGCTCAGCTCCTCGAGCCGCTCGCCGCGCGCCAGGGCGTCCGCGGTCAGCTGGGCCAGCAGCGCCGTCGGGTCCTCGGTGAAGCGCTCCTCCACCGAGCCGTCGGCCGCCCGCCAGGAGACCCGGTAGCGGGACGCGCCGAGCTGGTCCGGCGGGCCCTCGGCGACGATCAGGCCGCCCTGCAGGATCGCGACGCGGTCGGCCAGCGTCTGCGCCTCGTCGAGGTAGTGCGTGGTCAGCACCACGGTCTTGCCGAGGTCGCGCAGCGCGCGGATGACGTCCCAGGCGGCGCGCCGGGCGCCGGGGTCGAACCCGGTCGTCGGCTCGTCCAGGAACACCAGCTCGGGGTCGCCGATCAGGGCGAGCGCGAAGTCCAGCCGCCGCGCCTGCCCGCCGGACAGGGTCCGCGCGCGCCGCTTCGCGCACTCCTCGAGGCCGGCCAGCGCGATCACCTCGTCGACGCGGCGCGGCGCGGGGTACAGGGCGGCGAAGTGCTCGAGCGTCTCGGCGACGGTCAGGTGCGGGTAGGTCCCGCAGCTCTGGAGCACGATCCCGACCCGCTCGCGCAGCGCGGCGGGCCGCGTCCCGGGGTCGAAGCCGAGCACCTCGACGGCGCCGGCGTCGCGCCGGCGGTAGCCCTCCAGGACCTCGACGGTGGTCGTCTTGCCGGCGCCGTTGGGTCCGAGCAGGCCGAAGACCTCGCCGCGGGCCACCGTGAAGTCGACGCCCCGCAGCGCCTCGTTGGAGCCATAGGCCTTGGTGAGGCCCGTGACCTGGATCGCCGTCATCGCCTCCATCATGGCAACATCGCCGCGCAGCGAATGCGCTGCGCCTGCATCGACATCGGAACGAACACCACCCGCGTCCTGGTCGCGGACGCGCGCGACGGCGTCCTGACCGAAGTGCTGGTGCGGCGCGCGTTCACGCGCCTCGGCCGCGACCTGGCGCCGGGCGGGCTGATCCCGGCCGACCGGATCGAGCTGGCGGCGCGCGTGGTCGCCGAGCAGCACGCGCTCGCGGCGGCCGCCGGGGCGGGCGAGATCCGGGCGGTGGCGACCGCGGCGATCCGCCGCGCCGGCAACCGCGACGCGTTCGTCACCGCGCTGCGCGAGCGCGCCGGGGTGGAGGTGCGGATCCTCGATGGGTCAGAGGAGGCGCGGCTGGCGTTCCTCGGCGCCACGCGGACGCTCGGCCGCACGCTGCCGGGCCGGGTCGCCGTGGTCGACGTCGGCGGCGGGTCGACGGAGATCGCGGTCGGGAGCGTCGCGCGCGGCGTCGAGTGGTCGACCTCGCTGCCGCTCGGCTCCAGCGTCCTCGCCGACGCCTACCTGCACGGCGACCCGCCGTCGCCGGTGGAGATCGCGGCCGTGCGCGCGCACGCCCGCGACGTGCTGCGCGGCGTCGACCCCGGGCCGGTCGACAGCGCGGTCGCCGTCGGCGGCAGCGCGGCGACGCTGCGCCGGCTGGTCGGCCCGACGCTCGACGCGGACAGCCTCGCGCACGCGCTCGGGGTGCTCGCCAGCGGGACGGCGGCGGACGTCGCGTTCCGGTTCGACCTCGACGTGGACCGGGTCCGGCTGATGCCCGCGGGCCTGCTCGCGCTCGACGCCGCCGCGGCGGCGCTCGGCCGGCCGCTGGAGATCGGCTGCGGCGGCCTGCGAGAGGGCGTGCTGCTTGACATTTCGTTCACGACTTCGCGCCGGAAACTGCGATGATTCGGACGCCGTGACAGACGCCACCAGCGCGACCGAGACGGTCGCCGCGCCGGACCTCTCCGATCCCGCGCTCTACTACAACCGCGAGCTCAGCTGGATGCAGTTCAACGAACGCGTGCTCGAGCTCGCCGAGGACGCGTCCGTCCCGCTGCTGGAGCGCGTGAAGTTCTGCGCGATCTACTCGTCGAACCTGGACGAGTTCTTCATGGTGCGCGTCGCCGGCCTGCTGGACCAGATCGAGGCCGGCATCGACAAGCCGCTGCACGACGGCCGCACGCCGACGCAGACGATCGAGGAGATCCGGAGGATGGTCCGCGAGCACGCGGCCCGCCAGTCGCGCACGCTCAACCACGACCTGCGACCGGCGCTGGCCGAGCACGGGATCCGGATCGTCCGCTACGCCGACGTCGACCGGCGCGACCGCAAGGGGCTCGACGAGCGCTTCCGGCGCCAGATCTTCCCGGTCCTGACGCCGCTGGCGGTCGGGCTGGGGCGGCCGTTCCCGTACATCTCGAACCTGTCGCTGTCGCTCGGCGTGATGGTGCGCGACCCGATCACGGACATGCAGACGTTCGCCCGCGTGAAGGTGCCGAAGGAGATGCTGCCGCGGTTCGTCCCGGTCGGGGACGGCAGGACGTTCGTGCCGCTGGAGGACGTGATCGCGGACAACCTGGACGCGCTGTTCCCGGGCATGGAGATCCTGGACCGCCACGTCTTCCGGGTCACCCGCGACGCGGACTTCAGCGTGTCCGACGACGCCGATGACCTCCTGCAGGCGGTCGAGGAGGAGCTGCGGGCGCGGCGGTTCGGCGAGGCCGTGCGGGTCGAGGTCGGCTCCGGGATGAGCGAGACGATGCTCGACCAGATCACGCGCGCGCTCGAGATCGACCCCGAGGACGTGTTCGAGGTCGACGGGCTGCTCGACCTCAACGACCTGTGGGACATCGTGAAGATCCCCGGGCACGCCGAGCTGCGCGATCCGCCGTGGCAGCCGGTCACGCAGCCGCGGCTGCAGCCCGACGAGGACGAGCAGCCGGACGTCCTGGCCGCCATGCGCAAGCGGGACATCCTGCTGCACCACCCCTACGACTCGTTCGTGACGTCGGTCGAGCGGTTCGTCGAGCAGGCGGTCAACGATCCGGACGTCCTGGCGATCAAGCAGACCGTGTACCGCACGAGCGACGACTCGCCGCTGGTGCCGGCGCTGATCCGGGCCGCCGAGGCGGGCAAGCAGGCGGTCTGCCTGGTCGAGGTGAAGGCGCGCTTCGACGAGCGCGCGAACATCCAGTGGGGGCGCGCGCTGGAGGAGGCGGGCGTGCACGTGGTCTACGGGCTGCCGGCCCTGAAGACGCACGCCAAGTGCATCCTGGTGGTGCGGCGCGAGGGCACCGGCGTCCGCCACTACCTGCACATCGGCACGGGCAACTACAACGCCAAGACCGCGCGGCTGTACACGGACTTCGGCCTGTTCACGTGCGACGACGAGATCGGCGCCGACGTCGCGGACATGTTCAACTTCCTGACCGGGTTCGCGCGGCCGCGCTCCTACCGGCGGGTGCTGGTCGCGCCGGCGCACCTGCGCAACGGGATCATCGAGGAGATCGAGCGGACGGTCGCCATGGCGCGCGAGGGCCGGCCCACGCGGATCCGCATGAAGATGAACTCGCTGGTCGACCGCGAGTGCATCCAGGCGCTCTACCGGGCGTCGCAGGCGGGCGTGCCGATCGAGATCAACGTGCGCGGGATCTGCTGCCTGAAGCCGGGCGTGCCGGGCGTCTCCGAGCGCGTCCGGGTCGTGTCGGTGGTCGGGCGGTTCCTCGAGCACTCGCGGATCTACGCGTTCGAGCGCGACGGCGAGAACACGGTCTACATCGGCTCGGCGGACCTGATGCCGCGCAACCTGGACACGCGCGTCGAGCTGGTGACGCCGATCCGGGACGAGACCCTGCGCGCGGACCTCTTGGACACGCTCGACCGCTGCTTCGCGGACAACACGAACGCGTGGGAGCTGGACGCGCAGGGCGCGTGGACGCGCCGGACGCCGGGCGACGGCGAGCCGCGGTCGGTGCAGCGCGAGCTGATGGCCGCGCACGCGGCGGCGGCGGCCGAGTCGGGCGCGACGTCCTCGTAGCGCGCCAGGGGCGCGCGGGGGCGGAAGCCGGCGCGCCAGGAGGGGCGGAGCGCGCCGGGGCGGAAAGCGGCGCGCGGGTGGGCGACGCGGCGTTACGCCGCGTCGCGCAGCGCGCCGGTCGCCGGCGATGCCCGCAGGTGCCGCAGCGCGCGATCTTCGGCGCAGCGCACCCGGCGGGGCGTGATACCCAGGACGCGCGCCGCCTGCCCGGGCGTGTGCGGCGCCTCGGCGCCCAGGCCGAAGCGCAGCTCGAGCACGCGCCGCTCGAGGCCGCCGAGCCCGGCGAGCACGGTCCCGAGGTCGGCGTGCATGCGCGCGACCGCGGCGGACTCCTCCGGCGTCGGGCCCTCGTCGGCCAGCAGGTGGCCGAGCTCCGCGTCGCCGGCGTCCCCGACGGGGGCCTCCAGCGACACGGGGGCCAGGGCGATCCGCCGCACGTCGGCGACCTCGTCCTCGGTCCACTCGAGCGCGTCGGCGAGCTCGGCGGCCGTGGGCGTGGCGCCCAGCGCCATCGCCAGCCGCCGCTCCACGGCCTGCAGCTTGCGCACCCGGTCGCCCACGTGCACGGGCAGGCGGACGGCGCGTCCCTTCTCGGACATCGCGCGCCCGATCGCCTGCCGGATCCACAACGTGGCGTACGTCGAGAACCGGAAGCCGCGACGGTGGTCGAACTTCTCGACCGCGCGCACGAGCCCGATCGTGCCCTCCTGGATCAGATCCAACAGCGTCATCCCGGAGTCCTCGCGCTGGAAGCGCTTGGCGAGATGCACGACCAACCGCAGGTTGGCCTCGATCATTCGGTCCTTGGCCTCGAGGTCGCCGCGCTCGATCCGGCGGGCGAGCTCGAGCTCCTCGGCGGGGGTCAGCAAACGCGTCCGGGCGATGCGCTGGAGGAAGATTCCGAGGCCGTCGCCAAGCTCGCGTGCGTCGGGGGTCGGCGACGTAGCGGTGGGCATGCACGGCAGCATCGGACACGTTGCTCAAGGGATTCTGAGGTGAACCTACGCGTCGGTTAAACGCCGATGGCCCCGCACCGCGGGGCCATCGGTCATGCGTCGAGTCCGGTGAGGACTTCGGCGACTACTTCAGCGACGACCAGGCGAGCTCCCACTGCGAGTTGGAGAGCGACGCCACGCCGTTGACGTTGGCCGACTCGATCAGCGGCTGCTTGTCCCAGATCCACGGGACGACGCCGGCCTGCTCGGTGACCATCTTGTCGATCTTGGCCCAGGCGTCCGGCCGCGCGTCCTTCGGCAGCAGCTCGGCCTTGTCCATCGCCTCGTTGATCGCCGGCACGTTGAGCTGCGGCCAGTTGGAGTTGCCCTGCTCGAGGATGTTCTTGCCGTTGAACGTCGGGTCGAGCATCGTCTGGCCGTCGGCGAAGTCCTTCAGCCAGCCGACGTTCGGGCAGACCGCGACCTTCGCGGACGGCGTGTTGCAGTAGCGCGTGTACATGGTCTGCTGCTGCACCAGGCGCATCTGGACGTTGAAGCCCATCCGCTCCAGGTTCTCCTTGGCGACCTCGGCCGTCTTGGCGGCCACGCCCGCGTTGGAGCCGACCATCAGGATCTTCTCCTTGCCCTCGTACTTGCCGGAGGCGTAGCCCGCCTTCTTGAAGTACTCGGCGCTCACGTCGGGCAGTGGCTTGCCGTCCTCGGAGATGAAGTCGAGCCCGAAGCCCTTCAGGCCGCCCGCCTGGTCGAAGCCGGCCATGCCGGGCGGGAGGATGTGCGTGGCCATGTCGCCCACGAGCTTGCCGCCGCGGGTCAGCAGCAGCGCGTTGCGGTCGAACCCGGCCACGACGGCCTTGCGCACGTTGAGGTCGTCGAACGGCTTGACCGTCGTGTTCATCGAGATCCAGCGGCCACCGCCGCTCGGCACCAGCTTGAGCTGGTCCGGACGGTTCTGGGCGGCGTCCTTGAGGTTCTCCGGCAGCGGCGAGAAGTCGCCGTTGATCATGCCCTGGCCGGTCAGGATGCGGCGCGAGGCCACGCCCGGATCGTCGTTGCCCTCGAGGTTGTCGATCTCGTCGAGGTACGCCGGCTTGTAGTCGAGCGACTTGTCCCAGTTCGGGTTGCGCACCAGGTGGATGCGCTTGCCCGGGTCATAGCCGATCGCCTTGCCCGCCGCGTCGTTCTCGATCATGTACGGGCCGGTCGAGAGCTGGTTCTCGCCGTACGTGGACGGCGTCTTGGCGTCGAACTTGGCCGCGTACGCCTTCGGGACCGGAGCGGTCGACGCGTAGGCCAGTGCACCAGAGGCCATCACGCCGCCGACGGCGCGCTTGAACTTCAGGACGACCGTGTAGTCGTCGGGCGTCGTGATCCCGGAGATCTCGGTGCCGGGCTTGACGTTGATCTTCGCGCCCTCGAGATCTGAGTAGTACGACTGTGTGAAGCCTGAGGCGACCGAGCTGAAGAACCCGCGCTCGAGCGCGTACTTGATGTCGGCCGCCTTGACCTCTTTGTCGTACGGCGGCGAGTACTTGACGCCCTGCTTGAGCTTGATCGTGACGGTCTTGCCGTCGTCGGACACCTGCGGGTCGCCTTCGGCCAGGTCCGGCACCATCGTGGTGGCGTCGTCGGGCTTGTACGAGTAGAGCTGCTTCTGCGTCGCGTTGCAGATGAAGTTGCCCATTTGGTAATAGGTCTGACCACAGTCGATGTGGTCGACATCACCAGTCCAGAGCACCGTCAGCTTGCCGCCCTGCTTGGCTTCCTTGGGCGGCGTGGTGCCGGTGTTCTCGTTGCCTCCCTTGTTGGACTCGCCGCCGGAATCGTCGCTGCCTCCGCAGGCGGCGACACCGAGCGAGAGCGCCGCCATCGCAACGGCTCCGATGGTCCATGCGGACCTACGCATGTGGTGCGTCCTTTCTTAGAGACTCAAGCAAGCAGTGTTCCGGGCTTGGTTCCCGCCCACCCGTGCAACCACTACTGAAGGGATCAGACGGTAGCGTTTCAGCCAACAAACGCGATCCGGTTAGCGTTCGTCCCGGTAAGTAAGTGCGTGACCGGTACGTGTTTTCGACCTCCTGCCTCGTAAGCCTTCTTACTCGCCCGTGACGGCCACGCTGAAACGCGCGGTGTACGAGGCGCCCGGCGCGACCGTGACCGCGCCGGTCCGGAGCGCGTCCGCGGGTGCGGTCATCGGCTCGAAGCAGATCACATCGGCGCTGGCCGGGGCGTAGACCTGCGCGTACGGGTACCCGGTCTCGAAGCGCACCTCGATCCGGCGTCCACCGCCGGCCAGCACGAACGGCCCGCGGCCGACCGTGAAGCCGTCGTCGAAGACGCGCGTCCCGAGCGGGCCGTCGAGCGCGCCCGCCGGCACGCGCTCCCCGGTCGGCACGAGCCGCTCGTCCACCACCAGCCGCTCGTCCACCGGCAGCGCGATCTCCCACTCGGCCCGCGGCGCGCCCTTAAGCGCGAAGAACGGGTGGTGGCCGAAACAGACCGGGACGGGACGCGCCCCCGCGGTCAGCGTCGTCTCCAGCGTCAGCGCGCTGGCGGACAGCGACGCCGCGACCTCGAGCCGGTGCGGGTACGGGAACGCCGCGCGTGCGCCGAAATCGCGCCCCGCGACCAGCCGCGCGTGCTCGCTCACGAGCACCTCCCAGGCCTCGACCGAGGAGCGCAGCCCGTGCAGCGGCAGCCCGTGCTCCTCCAGGTAGAGGTCCGGCGAGGCGGGGTCGAGCACGACGCCGGCGTAGGCGAAGCCGCCGAGCCGGTTCGCCCAGGGGTGCAGCAGCGGGATCCCGGACAGCCACGGCACGTCCGGCCCGCCGTGGACGACGCCCAGCACCTCCTCGCCGTCGCGGCGCAGCGAGGTGCAGGCCATGCCGTCGATGGGCGCGAACGTCGCCTCGAGGCCCTCCGCGCGCAGGACTACCAGTGCACGCCCTTCATCAGGTACGCGAGCGCGGTCGCCTCGCCGGACGCCTTGTCCTTGCCGTCCTTCTCGCCGCGCGCGGCGCTGGACTCGGGGAACACCTTGTACGCGAGGTGCAGGATCTGGTCGACCGCCTTCGGCGCCAGCGCGTAGGCGACCTCGCCGAACGTCCCGAGCTTGGTGTTGAGCTGCTTGGGCTTGGCCCGGATCGCCTCGCAGACCAGATCCGCCGCCTCCTCGGGCGAGATCGTCGGGAAGCTGTCGTACATCTTGGTCGGCGCGATCATCGGCGTGCGCACGAGCGGCATGTGGATCGTCGTGAACGTCACGCCGTCGCCGATCGTCTCCGAGCTCACCACGCGCGTGAACGCGTCCAGCGCCGCCTTGGAGCCGACGTAGGCCGAGAAGCGCGGCGGGTTGGTCTGCACGCCGATGCTCGATACGTTCACGACGTGCCCGCCGCCCTGGTCGCGCATGTGGGGCAGCAGCCCGAGCATCAGCCGCACGGGGGAGAGGTAGTTGAGGTGGACCGTGCGCTCGTAGTCGTGGAAGCGGTCGTAGGAGAGCGCGACGCTGCGCCGGATCGACCGGCCCGCGTTGTTGACCAGGACGTCGATGCGCGCGTGGTCGGCCAGCAGCTTGGCCACCAGCGCGTCGATCGCCTCGAAGTCGCTCAGGTCGCACGGCGCGACGTACGCGGTGCCGCCCGCGGCCTCGATCTCGGCCTTGACCTCCTCGAGCTTCTCACGCGTGCGCGCGACCAGGATCGGGATCCCGCCCGCGGCCGCGACCTTCAGCGCCGCGGCGCGGCCGATGCCGCTCGAAGCGCCGGTGATCACGACCGTGCGGCCGTTCACCGCACCCTCGAAGGACCGGTCCTTGTAGAGGTCCGGGTCCAGCGTGCGCTCCCAGTAGTCCCACAGCTTGACCGCGTAGCCGTCGAGCGGCGGCAGCTCGATCCCGCTGCCGCGCAGCGCGCGCTGCGTGTCGCGCGCGTCGAAGCGGCAGGACAGCGCGATGTAGTCGACGACCTCGTCCGGGATGCCGAGGTCGGCCAGCAGGTTCGCCCGGATCTGCTTGAGCGCCGGGAGCTTGAGCGCGAAGCTGATGACGCCCTTGGGCAGGTTCGCGGTCGCGCGCCGGTCGATCCGCATCACGGCCCGGGGGGCGTGCCCGGCCTCCGCGAACGTGTTCAGGACCTCGCCGACGCGCTGGCCCTTCGGGTCGACGACGTGGAACGCCTGGCCGTCGAGCCCGGGCTGGTGGGCGATGTGGTCGACGGCGGCGGCGACGTAGTCGACCGGGACGATGTTGGTCCAGCCCCACTCGACCGAGATCAGCGGGAACCACTCCGGCAGCGCGTGCCGGAGCTTCTGGATGAGCTTGAAGAAGTAGTACGGGCCGTCGATCTTGTCCATCTCGCCGGTGCGGCTGTCGCCGACGACGACGCTCGGCCGGTACACGCGCCAGGGCGCGCGCACGCGCTCGCGCACGAGCTTCTCGGACTCGAACTTGGTCCGGTGGTACGGGTGGGCCAGCTTCTGGCCCTCGTCGAACATGTCCTCGTTGAACGTGCCCTCGTCGTAGAGGCCGGCGACGGCGATCGAGGACATGTGGTGAAACGTGCCGAGGTCGAGCGCGTTCGCGAGGTCGACGGCGTGCTGCGTGCCGCCGACGTTCAGCAGCGCGTTGCGGGTCTCGTCCGCGGCCATGTCGTAGATCGCGGCCAGGTGGAAGAAGTGGTCGACGCGGCCGAGCGCCGCGGGGTCGACGCCGAGCAGCGGCTCGCTCAGGTCGCCGATCACGGGCTTGACGCGGTCGTTGCCGGCCCAGCGCTCGAGCTTGTCCCGCGAGCCCTCGCGCACGAGCACGTGGATGTCGCCCTCGCGCTCCAGCAGGCGCTCGACGAGGTGGCGTCCGATGAAACCCGTGGCGCCCGTGACGAAGTAGGTCGTCAACGCTGTCTCCTCCCGTGACCGTGCACGGGAGGGAGCCTACGTCACGCGGACGGTGACCGTCTGTGAGTACCCGGTCTCGTAGGGGAAGCGCGCGGCCGGCCGGATGCGGGCCCGGAACTGGAACCGGTGCCCGCGCGAGCCCGCGTTGCGGAAGCGGTAGCGGACCTTGAACGTGCCGTTCGCGGACGCCGTCGTGTCGGCGAACGTCTCAAAGCGGCGCGCGCCCTTGGCCCGGCCCTGGACGATCACCGGCACGCCGCCGCGCGAGACGCCGCGCAGGCGGCCGCTGACGGTCAGCGTGCGCCCGACGCGCGGGCGCCGGGTGGAGACGCGCAGGCTCGCGCTCGCGCGCGCCTTGAGCGTCAGGTACGCGTTGGCGGCGAAGCGGATGTCGTTGGCGTGCGAGAGCCAGGCGAACTGCAGCAGCCGCGACGCGGACGCGGTGACGACCGTGCTGAAGCGGCCGTCGCCGTCGGTGGTCAGCGTCCGGCGCGCGACGACGTCCGCGCCGGCGCGCAGGTCGCGCGTGAGCAGCGTCACCTTCGCGCCGGCGATCGGCGCCCCGAGGCTGTTGACCAACCGCACGCGCACGCCCGCCTTCTGGCCGTACTTGAGCGTGCGCCGAGACGCCTTGCGGGTCTTGGTCCAGATCGCGTTCATGACCCCGGTCTCGGTCGCGTTGGCGCCGTTGATCGCGCCGCGGTCGGACGGCGTGACCGCGAACACCGGGTACGGGCCGCTCTCGGTCACGTTGCCCGCGGTGTCGGTCACACGCACCAGCAGCGAGCGCGCTCCGGCGGCCAGGGCGTCCGGGCGGATCGTCTCGCGGCTGAGGCTCGGGCACGGCGCGGGCAGGCTGTAGTCGCAGACCTTGCCGGCGTCCGTGCGGTTGCTGGCGTAGTCCTCGGCGCCGACCTGCACGGGGGTGCCGGAGGACACGTCGAGCAGCTCGACGCGGCGGATGCCGGACGCGTCGCTGGCGGTGATCGTCACCGGGTCCGAGCCGCCGCGCGAGCCGCCCGCCAGCAGCCCGGACGCCTCGACGCTGAGCGCCGGCTTGGTGGTGTCGCTGACGGTCACGTCGGCGCCCCACAGCAGGTGGCTGATCGCGCCGCCGGTGTCGACCGAGCAGGCCGAGCCGCGCTTGAAGCAGCCCGCGCGCAGGATGATCTGGTTCGACGCGGGCGCGGCGGCGAGCGCCGGGAACGTCGCGCGCGTCACCGTCGAGCGCGCGACCGCGACGTTCGCCTCCGGGTAGCCGTACCACTGCTTCTGGGCGTTGAGCGCGTCGCGCGTGGGGTTGGCGAAGTTGCCCGCGCCGGCGAAGTGGGTGGCGCCGTAGCTGTAGAGGACGAAGTAGCGATGGGTGTCCTTCGCGACCGGGTTCGTGTAGCTGATCTGGCGCGAGAGCGCGAAGTCCGCGATCGTCGTGCCGGCGGGACTGGTGAACGAGAGCGCGGCGGACGTGTTGTCGGCCATGCGCGCGCCGGCCGGCACGGCCAGGCCGATCGTGTTCCCGGCGCAGCTCGTGTCCGCGTTGACGCCCGACGCCGTGGTCGCCTTCCACGCGCCGTTGGCGTACGACTTGCCGCCGGCGGCGCACGTGTACACGTGATAGGTGCCGGCGCGGGCCGCGGCGGGGAGGGTGAGCAGAACGGTGACGGCGAGCAACAGCGATCGAGGCATAGGCGATATTTCGATACCCGATTAGGCGCCGGAGTTGCGCGAAGTGGGGGCGGAATCGGCGCCGGAGGTGCGCGGACGTTCCGCGAAGCGCCGCGCGCCGGCGCGCGCGGTGGCGATCCGCTCGCGGCCCAGGCGCGCTTCCAGCGCGAGCCCAGCGGCCAGCGGCAGGCCCTCGCCCTCCAGCACGGCGCGGCGGTCGCTGCGCACCGTGTCCTGGGGGAACGCGGCGATCCGCTCGGCCAGCTCCAGCGCCCGCGCCAGCGGATCGGCCGCCACTTCGGTCAGCAGGCCGAACGCGAGCGCCTCCTCGGCGCCGAGCGTGCGGCCGGTGAGGATCAGGTCGAGCGCCCGGCCGGTGCCGACGATCCGCGGCAGCCGCTGCGTCCCGCCGTCGATCAGCGGCACGCCCCAGCGGCGCTCCGTGCAGCCGAACGTCGCGTCCGGGGACGCCACGCGCAGGTCGCACCACAGGGCGAGCTCCAGGCCGCCGGCCAGGCAGTGGCCCCGGATCGCGGCGATCGCCGGCTTCGGCGCGGTCAGCCGCGTGAACCCGAGCGGGCCGCCGGGCGCGTCCGGGTCGAGCGTCTCGAGCGCCTTCAGGTCGGCGCCCGCGCAGAACGCGCGCTCGCCGGCGCCGGTCAGCACCAGCACGGCGCTGTCGTCGTTGGCGAAGCGCCCGAACGCGTCGCGCAGCGCCCGCGCGGTCGCGCCGTCGATCGCGTTGTGGCGCTCGGGCCGGTCGATCGTCACGAGCGCCGCCGCACCGCGGCGCTCGTAGTGGATCACCAGCCGCCGCGTTGGTCGGCGCGCGCGCTGCGCGCCTTGGCCGCCGCCAGGCGACGGTCCTTGCGGCGCTCGAGCCCGCCCTGGATCAGCGACAGCACCAGCACCAGCACCGGGAAGCCGGCGATCAGCAGGAAGCCGGCGTCGGTGACGACCTTGTCGTTCGTCTCGCCCCACGTGCCCTCGCCGCCGTCGTTGGCGAGCGCGACGGGCGCGCTGAGGGCGAGCAGCCAGAGCGTGAGCGCAGCGGTACGAAGCATGGCCGCGGAGGATACCTATCCTCACTCGCGATGGCTGTCGTCCTCGCATCCGACCTCGCCAAGGACATGGCGGGCGAGCCGCTCCTGCGCGGCGTCTCGTTCAAGCTCGAGCGCCGTGACCGGCTGACCCTGTCCGGGCGCAACGGCTCGGGCAAGACCACGCTGCTGCGGATGCTCTCCGGGGAGGCCGGGATCGACGGCGGCGAGCTGGTGTTCGCCAAGGACGTCAAGGTCTCGCTGCACGACCAGCGGCCGCCGCGCGACCGCGACCTCACGCTGCGCGACTACGTGCTCGGCGGCTGTGCCGAGCTGCTCGCGCTGGAAGCGGAGCTGGCGGCGCTGGAGGCCGCGATGGCCGACGGCGCGCTCGACGACGCGACGTTCGGCGCCTACGGCGCCGCGCAGACCCGGCTCGAGCACGCCGGCGGGTACAACTGGCGCGAGGGCGTGAACTCGACCCTGCACGGGCTCGGGTTCCGCGACGAGCACCTGGACCGCTCGCTGGCGACGTTCAGCGGCGGTGAGCTGACGCGGGCCTCGCTGGCGCGCGCGCTCGCGGGCGACCCCGACCTGCTGCTGCTCGACGAGCCGACCAACCACCTGGACATCGCGTCGCTGGAGTGGCTGGAGGCGCACCTGCAGTCGCTCGACGCCGCGGTCGTCCTGGTCGCGCACGACCGCTGGTTCCTGGAGGCGGTCGGCACGTCCGTGCTCGAGCTCGAGGGCGGGCGGGCGAAGTTCTTCAAGGGCACGTGGCACGCGTGGCGGGCGGAGAAGGCGCAGCGCGAGCTGGCGCTCGGCCGCGCGATCGAGCGCCAGCAGACCGAGATCGCCAAGCTCGAGCGGTTCGTCGACCGCTTCCGGGCCGGCACCCGCGCGCGCCAGGCGGCGTCGCGCCAGAAGAAGCTCGACAAGATCGACCGGCTGGGCCGCGACCCGCGCGACGGCAAGGCGCTCGGCTTCGCGTTCAAGCCGCCGGAGCGGTCTGGTCGCGTGGTGTTCGAGCTCGAGGACGGGCGGCTGACGATCGGCGACCGCGTGCTGCTGCAGGACGCCGAGCTGTGGCTCGAGCGCGGCGAGCACGTGACGCTGGTCGGCGCCAACGGGTCCGGCAAGTCGACGCTGATCGGCGCGCTGACCGGGGCGCGCGAGTTCGACGGCGGCAAGCTGCGCCGCGGCCACAACGTGAAGATCGGGCTGCTGGCCCAGCACGCCGACGACCTGCGGGGGTCGACGGGAACGGTGGTCGAGGCCTGCCAGCGCGCCACCGGGCTGACGCCGAACCACGCCCGGGCGCTGCTCGGCCAGTTCCTGTTCAGCGGTGAGGAGGCCGAGAAGCCGCTCGACGGGCTGTCCGGCGGCGAGCGTCAGCGGCTCGCGCTGGCGATCGTGGTCCACTCGGGCGCGAACGTCCTGATCCTCGACGAGCCCACCAACCACCTGGACGTCGAGAGCCGCGAGGCGCTGGAGACGGCGTTGCAGGCGTTCCAGGGCTCGCTGCTGCTGATCTCCCACGACCGCGCGCTGCTGGACGCCGTCGGGACGCGCACGATCGCGCTCGAGGACCAGACGCTGCACTCCTACGTCGGCGGCTGGCCGGAGTACGTGCGCGTGCGCGAGGAGCGCGCCGACGCCGAGCGCGCGGCCAAGCGGGCGAAGCCGGTGGCCGCGCCGGCGCCGAAGCCCGCGCCGGCGCCCGTCCGCTCCAAGAACGAGCAGGCGCGGGCGAAGAAGCTCGAAGGGGAGATCGAGCGCGCCGAGGCCGCGCTGGCCGCGATCGAGTCCGAGCTCGCCGACCCGGGCGCGTGGAACGACCCGCGCTCGGCGGCCAAGTCGTCCGCCCGTCACGCCGAGGCCAAGCGGACGCTCGAAGAGCTCTACGCGCGCTGGGAGGCCGTCGCCGGCTGAGGCCTCGACGTTTGACCGAGTGCGTTTCGTGACGGCGGCGGCGAGAATGCGCGGATGCTTCGCGCTCGGGGTCTGGCCGTCGTGTTGCTCGCCGCGTTCTGGCTGGCGCTGACCGGTGTCGCGGGCGCGGACACGATCAACGTGACGCAACTCGACGACTCGGACAGCGGCGCGTGTCCGGGCAGCAGCTGCTCGCTGCGCCACGCGATCGCGGTGTCGGGGGTCGGCGACACGGTCGCGCTCGGCGCGGGCGTGTACCGGCTCACGCAGGGGAACATGATCGTGCTCGACCACTCTTTGACGATCACGGGCACGGGCGCCGGTACGACGGTGATCGACGGCGGGCAGAACTTTGACGCCCAGTTCCAGTCCGACCGGATCCTCAAGGTCATGTCGCCGGCCACCGTCGCGATCAGCAACCTGACGTTCCGGGGCGGGCGCGACAGCCGCGACGAGAACTTCACGGGGTGCAGCCCGTGCAGCACGATCAACGCGAACGGCGGCGGCGCGCTCTTCAACCAGGGCGCGAACCTGACGCTCACGCGGGTCGGCTTCGACGGCAACGCCGGCAGCCCGGTCGGGGGTGCGGTCGCCAGCAGCGGCGGCTCGCTGTCGCTGTCCGACGTCGACTTCGACGGCAACACCGCCGCGTTCGGCGGCGGCCTGTTCGTGCGCTCCGGCTCGGTCACCGCCGAGCGCGTGACGTTCCGCGACGGCGAGGCCAGCGCGCGCGGCGGCGCGGTCTTCGTCGACGGCGGGTCGCTGGCGCTGACCAACGCGACCGTCGCCGGCAACGGCTGGCCGGCGACGATCGGCGGCGGGCTCACCAACCGTGCGGGCACGGTCACGCTGAGCGGCGTCACGTTCGCGGCCAACATCCGCGGCGGGCTCGAGACCGACTCGGGCGCGACCACCACGGCGCACAACACGATCTTCGGTGCCGGCGGCTACGGGGACGCGTGCGTGCCCCCAGGCCAGTCGGGGTCCGTCGGCGGGTTGACCGCCAACCCGGTCACCACCGACCTCGGAACCAACCTCGCGGCGGACGACTCGTGCGTCGGCGTGGGCGGCGCCCGGGTGGACCCGAAGCTCGCCCCGGCCGCCGACAACGGCGGCCAGACGCCGACGGTCGCGCTGCTCTACGGCAGCCCGGCGATCGACGGCGGCAACCTGTGCACGACGACCGATCAGCGCGGCGAGCCGCGCGCCGGCCCGTGCGACATCGGCGCGTTCGAGGCCGTCCTGCACGCGGCGCCGACGGTCGAGACGCAGGCGGCCAGCGCCGTGCAGGCCGACGGCGCGACGCTCACGGCCGCGATCGACCTTCAGGGCGAGGCGGGCGTGCTGCGCTTCCAGTACGGCACCGACCCGGCCGCGCTCGACGCCACCGTCGACGGCTGGGCGGGCGTGGACTCGGGGTCGACGCAGTCCTTCACCTTGGACTACCTGGACCCGGCGACGACGTACTACTACCGCGCGGTCGCGGTCAACGCGAGCGGCCAGGCGACCGGTGCGACGCGCAGCTTCACCACGCCGGGTGCGCCGCCGGGCCTGTCGGTCTACCCCGTCGACGACGTCACCGAGTCCGCGGCGACGCTGCGGTTCCGGGTTGACCCGCGGGGCACGAACACGAGCTGGGTCGTCAAGAACGGCAACGTCACCCTCGCCAGCGGCACCGTCACCGCGGCCGGCGGCGCGCAGGAGGTCGACCACCAGCTCACCGGGCTGACGCCCGGGACCGCGTACTCGCTCGACGTGTCCGCCACCAACAGCGCGGGAACCACGCCCGGCGACCAGCCGCTGACGTTCCGGACGCTCGGGCTGCTGTCCGGCACCGCCGGCCAACCGGTCCAGCTGATTCACACCGCCACCGGCGACGCGTGCCCGGTGCCCGCCGACCAACCGCTGAAGTGGGGGGACGGGAGCGCCAGCGTGGACTACTCGTTCAGCTGCCAGCCGGGGACGGGCGGTCAGATCGACTACGCGATCACCGCGGGGCACGTGTACGCCCAGGCGGGCCGCTACTCGATCTCGCTCTCCGGGGTCGGGCCGATCGCCTGGGCGATGATCGCCGGGCCGCCGAACGTCGCGCTCGGCGACGTCGACGCGCTCACCGACACGACCGCGACGGCGCACTTCACGGTCGACCCGGGCGGGCACGCGACCAGCTACGTCGTCAACTGGCACGGCGCCGCCGGCGACGGGCACTCCGCGAGCATCGCGCTGCCCGACGCGACGATCGGCCCGCAGGAGCTGGCCTACACGTTCACGGGGCTGACGCCCGGCACCGCCTACACGTACGACGTCCGCGCCACCAACGGCGAGGGCACGACGGAGACCGGCGGCGCGGCGGTCGCGTTCACGACCGCCCGGCGGCTGACGGGCACGGCCGGGCAGGAGCTCACGCTCGAGGACACGCTGACGACGGCCACCTGCCCGCAGGACGTGCGGATCCGCTGGGGCGAGGACGACGCCGGCAGCGTGCTGGTCGACTGGGACCTGCTCACCGCGCTCCCGAACCAGTGCGCCGACGCGGGCGGGGGCCTGAAGACCTTGAAGGTCAAGCTGTGGCACACGTACGCGACGCCGGGGACCTACCAGGTCGAGCTGGCGTACCCGTACGACGGCGCCAGCGTCCGGTGGACGGTGCACATCGACGCGGCCACGACGCCGACACCGACGCCGACGGCCACGCCGACCGCGACGCCGGTCCAGGTCGTCCAGACGCCGGTCCCGACGCCGACGCCGACGCCGACGCCGACGCCGACGGCCACGGTCACGCCGACGCCTCAGCCGACGCCGGTGTTCCACCAGAGCGTGGTGATCGCGCCGGTGAGCGGCACGGTGCTGGTGAAGCGCAAGGGCACCAGGACGTTCGAGGTGCTGCGCGCGGCGGACGGCGTCCCCCTGGGGTCCGAGGTCGACCTCACGCACGGGAAGCTCCGGCTGACGTCGGTGCCCAAGCGGGGCGGGAAGGCGGAGACCGCGACGTTCAACGGCGCGGTCGCCCGGATCACCCAGGAGGGCGCCTACACGGTGCTGACGCTGACCGGCCCGCAGCTGAGCTGCGCGCGGCGCGCGCGGGCGGCCGCGGCGGCCGCCAAGAAGGTCAAGGCGCGACGGCTCTGGGGCGACGGCAAAGGCCGCTTCCGCACCAAGGGCCAGTACGGCGCCGCGACCGTCCGCGGCACGCGCTGGTACGTCGAGGACACGTGCACGACCACGACGATCGCGGTGCTCCAGGGCGTCGTGGACGCGCGCGACAACGTCAAGCGCAAGACGATCCTGCTCAAGAAGGGCAAGCACTACACCGCGCGGCGGCGCCGGTAGGGCTCTGCCGCGCGCGCGCCGAGTCGGCTGGACTCGGCGCTCGCGCGGCGCACCGGGCTAGATGAACCCGAACTTCTTGCAGCCCTTGATGCCGATCTTGCCCTCGAGCTTGGCGCCCGGCATCGGCAGGCCGTTCTCGCCGCCGCCGACGAACACGCCGCCGTCGGTGTCGGCGCCGAAGGTGACCGGGCCAACCATCCCCTTCGTGTAGGCCTTGGCGTTCAGGCAGCCGAGGTCGAGCTCACCGCCGACCGTGCCGCCGACCCAGCCGAGCTTGCCGGTGGCCTCGGCGAACACGCTCGCGCCGGTGCTCTGGGCGCCGCTCGCGAAGTCGCCCTCGAAGCCACCGCCGGCACCCACGCCAGCCTCGACGCACACCGACCAGTCGGCGCCCACGTCGAGCTTGTTGTCGCGGCACAGCTGGATGCCGCCGCCCAGCCCGCCGTACATGCCCCAGCTGCCGCAGGCCAGCCCGGTCGGGTCCTTGAGCGTGACCGGGTTGTTGTTCGCGTAGCGGTAGAGGTTCTCCGCGCTGCCGCGGAAGAACGTCGGGTCCGAGGCGGTGAAGCGCCCCGCGGCCGGGTCGTAGTCGCGCGCGCCGAAGCGCACGAGGCCGGTGGCGGCGTCGCGCAGGCCGCCGGCGAAGCCGATCGGCAGCTCGAACGCGCCCGTGACCTGGGTCTCGGCGCCGTACGCGTCGTAGTCGACCCGGCGCACCACGGCGCCGTCGGACGCGCGCACCACCAGCCGCGGCGAGCCGACCGGGTCGGTGCCGACGTAGTAGCGCTCGCCGCCGCGCTCGGCCGCGAACAGGCGGTCGTCGGCGTCGTAGTAGTACGTCGTGACGACGCCGCCGGCCACGCTCGCGGTGACCTGGAACTGGTTCGCCGGGTTCCCGTACAGGAACTTCGCGTCCCCGGCCGCCGTGCGCCGCCCGTACCCGTCGTACGCGTACGTGGTGGTCGTGCCGCCGGCCGTGGCCCGCAGCAGCTCGCCGCCGCGGCTGTAGGTGAACGTGTCCGTCCCGCGGGACTTGAGGAACCCGTCCGCGTCCCACGTGTACGTCACGCCGCCGCGGGCCGTCAGCCGGTCGCGGTCGTCGTAGGCGGCGCCGCCGTCGGTCCGGTTGCCGTTGGCGTCGTAGCCGTACGACGACACCACGGTCGCGCCGCGCTTGACCGTGGTCAGCTGCCCGGCGCCGTCGTAGCCGTAGCTCAGCGCGTCCGCCGCGCCCTCGACGCGCTCTTCGCGGGCGCTCGCGCGCCCGGTGGCGTCGAACGTCAGCTTCTGGAAGAAGCGCTCGCCGCCGCCCACGCTGAGCGTGCGCGTCGCGGGCCGTCCGTTGCCGTCGTAGGCGTACGTCAGGGCCAGCTTGCCGTCGGTGATCCTCGAGACGGCGCCGGCCGGCCCGTTGCGCTCGATCGTGAACGGGCCGGACCTGGTCTCCAACCGGTCGTTGTCGAACGCCAGCGCGCGCGTGATCGTCGTGCCGCCGGCCTTCAGCGTCTCCGCGGTCGGCAGGATGCGGTCGCCGAGCGCGTACTCGTAGCGGCCGGCGCCGGTGGCGATCGCGGTCGGCAGCAGCCCGTCGTACTCGTAGGCGATCTGCTCGTCGCCGGCCGTGACCGTGGCGTAGCGGTCGCGCACGCCGTCGTAGGCGAACGCGTGCGTGGTCTGGACGAAGTCCTCCGACGTCAGCCGCCCGGCGGCGTCGTAGCCGTTGGTCTGCGCGGCGCCGCTCGGGAGCGCGGTCGCGTCCAGCGTGCGGTCGGTCGAGTACGAGCGCACGTACGGGCTCGCCGCGGGCGGCGTGTAGCTCTTCGGGCGGCCGTCGCCGGTCGCCGTGAAACGGTGGACCTTGCCGTTGGGCATCGTCAGCGACGTCACGTTGCCGTCGGCGTCGTAGCCGTAGCGGTACGTCGCGCCGCCGGGCAGCGTCTTCGCCGTCACGTGGTCGGCGTCGTCGTAGGCGTAGGTGACGGCCTGGTTGCCCGCGTCGGTCGTGCTCGTGAGCCGGTTGCGGGCGTCATAGCCGAACGTCAGCTGCTCCGCCCCCTGCTTCATGGACTTCGGGCGGCCGCGCTCGTCGTAGCCGTACTCGACCGCCGCCACGCCCGTGCCGAGCGTCTGCTTGACCGCGCGGCCGCGGGCGTCGAGCGTGGTCGCGGTCTCGCGGCCCTCGGCGCTGCGCTGCGTCACCGTCCTGCCGTCGAACGCCCAGGTCGACGACTTGCCGTCGACGTCGAACGTCGTCCGCAGCTGGGTGACGCTGAACGGGTCGCGCGGGTTCTTCAGGGTCACGCTGTCGCTGCGCTTGGTGCGCGTCGACTTGCCCGCCGGCGTCGTGACGGTCTTGTCGGCCGCGACGCGCACCGCCGCGCCCCAGCGCGGGTCGGTCCCGTACTCGACCGTGGTGACGGTCCCGTCGGGCGCGGTCAGCTCGGTGATGCCGTCGGCGCGCGCGAGCGAGACCGTCTTGGCGCCGCTCGGCTCGGTCACCGTGCGCCGGCGGTCCCCGTTCGGGAGCACCTCCATCGCGTAGCTGGTGGCCTTGCCGCCGGCGGTCCGGATGGTGACGGTCGTGCCCAGCTCGTTCTCGGTGCGGGTGAGCGTGCGCTCCTCGCCGTCGGCGCCGCGGTGCCGGGTGAGGCGGCCGGTGGCGTCGTAGTCGAACCGGGTCGCCGCGCCCGACGGCTTCGTGAAGCTGGCCAGCAGGCCGCCGTCGTGGTAGGTGAAGCGGTAGCCGGCGGCCGCGGCCGCGAAGCCGTCCGCGCCGAGCGTCAGCTCGGTCCGCTGCCCGCCGGGGGCGACGATCGCGGTCGTCGCGCCGGCGCGCTCGATCCGCGTGCGGTTGCCGTCGGCGTCGACGATCCCGGTCAGCTGCTTGGCCGCGTCGTACTCGAACGTCTCCGTGATGGCGCCGGTCAGCCCGTCGCGCGTGCGCAGGTGGCGGCCGGTGCGGTCGAACTCGTAGACCTCGAGCCCGTCGCCGGAGGGCAGCGCGAGGCCTTCGGGGTCGAAGCCCGGCAGCGGCGGCGCGACCTTGCGGATCAGGTAGCGGCCGTCGGCGAACGTCACGCCGCCGTCGCCGTCGGTGCCGATCGTCAGGGAGTGGTTCTGCATGCACACGCTGGTCGCGGCCTCGCCGTCGGGCGCGCCCGACCCGCACGTGCCGCGCAGGCGGCCCGCCGCCTGCTGCAGGACGCCGGTCTGGTCGACCTTCAGGATCACCGAAGCCGACGGCGAGACGTCGTTGCCGAGTGAGCGGATGTAGACCGTGCCGTCGCCGGCGGCCGCCACCGTGTACGGCGAGTCGATGTAGGACTCGCTGGCCTGGCCGCCGGTCTTGATCGTGCCGCGCTCGTTCGCGACGCCCTTGCCGGCGAAGCGCGTGGTCGTCCCGTCCGGGGCGATCTTGATGACCTTCTTCTCCAGCCCGAGCGCCACGTAGAGCGCGCCGTCGGGCCCGACCGCTACCCCCTTCGGGTCGCTGCCGATCGCCACCTCGGACGCGGGCGTGCCGTTCTCGGCCGGCTTGTCGCCGCCGCCGGCGACCGTGCTGACGATGCCGTTCGGGCCGATCTTGCGCAGCCGCGCCTTCCAGCCGTTGGTCGCGCTGTAGCGCTCGACCCAGTAGATCGTGCCGTCCGGGGCCGTGGTCATGTCGTTGACCTGGCCGATATGGGCCTCCAGCGCCGGCTTGCCGTCGCCGAGCGGCGCGGTGCGGGCGGTCGCGTTGCCGGCGATCGTCTCGATCTTCGAGCCGTCGGGCGCGACGCGCCGGATCACGTTCGCGTAGTTGTCGTCGCTGTAGGAGGCGATCAGCAGCGCGCCGTCGGGCGCCGCGGCCAGCGCCTGGACGATCCCGAGGCCGGCGCTGAGCGCCGGGCCGCCGTCGCCGGTCATCTGCCGGTCCTTGGAGCCGTTGCCGGCGAACAGGTAGATCTTGCCGTCGCGGCTGATCCGGAAGACGTCGTTGCGGTTGAGGCCGTTGTGCAGGTACAGGTTGCCGTCGGGCGAGCGCACGTAGTCGCCCATGTAGTCGATGTTGGCCTCGGTGGCCAGCTGGCCGTCCTTCGGGAAGTTGCTGCCGCCGCGGCCGCTGCCGACGCCGGTGTTGGTCGTGCCCGCGAGCTTGACCACGCTGGGCGGGAGCGCCTCGGCGCGGATCGTCGCGCCGTCGCCGCGGTGCAGCGTGCGCTCGACCGGGTCGTACGCGTGGTGGTCGCTCAGCGACCAGCCGCCGAGGCCGTAGGTCGGCCGCGCGTCCCACGAGCCGATCGCGCGCGTGATCGTCTGGCCGACCGGGACGCCGCAGAAGAAGTGGGTGTCCATGTTCCCGGAGACGTTCCCGCAGGCCATCCGGCCGTCGAACACCTGGGAGTCGGAGCCGAACTGGTTGAACGAGGACTGGAACTCGTCGTCGGCGCCGTAGTAGTTGAACTCGTAGACGTAGATGACCTGGATCGTCGCCGTCACGCGGCCCTGGATCGTGCGGTCATAGGCGTCCTTGCCGTCCCATTTGTAGGGGAAGCTGAGGTTGGGGCCGATCGGCGGCAGGCCCTGGCAGACGCGCTCGCCGGTGGTGGGGAAGCTCGGGTCGCACCAGCGCTTCTCGATCTTCTCGCCGCCGACGTCGATCGTCAGCTGCACGCCCTTCAGGCGCGGCGGGACGGTCGGGCCGACGACCGGGATCTGGATCGTCTCGTCGACCTTCCAGCCCGGCGTGCGGTCGGTCGCGTAGTTGAGCGTCATGCCGGTGCCGGTGACCGGGATCGCCTCCTGCAGCGTCTGCGTCTCGCAGCCGATCGCCGAGCCCTGCTGCTGGCACGGGTCGTTGGGGTCCTTCCACTCGAACTCCTTCAGCTGCGGCGGGCGGGCGCCGGGCGGCGGGCCGTACGGCCAGTTGTGGTCCCACGGCGTGAAGTGGTGGATCGGCACGCGCCAGAGCTGCTGGCCCGGCTGGTAGAGCGCGGCCAGCTCGCGGCGCTCGTCCTCGCCGAGGTCCTGGCCTTCGACGGTGGCGACGCCGCCGGCGATGGAGACGATCTTGATGACGCGGCCGTTCGGGCCGCCGACCCACTCGCCGCTGACGCGGTCGTAGTAGCCGGTCGGGACGGCGCTGCCGACCGGCGCGCCGATGAAGTTCTCGGTGTAGTTGATCAGCGCGCGGTCGAAGCTCACCTGGGTCGCGCCGGCCTTCAGCGCCTCGTCGACGCTGAACTCGGCGGCGTAGGTGTAGCCGGTGTTGGCGGGCAGGGAGCCCGGCATCGCCTCGTCGCCCTTGTCGCCGTAGGTGAACTCGGTGACGCGGATCTTCAGCTCGTCGATCGCCTTCGTGGAGCCGTTCGGGAGCACCATCGTGCCCTTGGCGCCCTTGGGGACGAGCAGCGTGCCGCGGCGCGTGCCGTCCTCGTCGGTCGAGGTGCTGCCGCGGACGACCTGGAACGGGCGCGTCGAGGCCGGGTCGATCGTGGTCGCGTTCGGGTCGACCGGGACCATCACGACGTCGTCGAGCGTCTCGTAGTCCTGCCAGCCGGGCGCGAGCGTGCGCTGTACGGGCAGGAAGCCGGCGACCTCGAACTTCAGCGTGATGCCGCCGCCGTTGACGGCGATGTCGAAGGCGCCGTCGGCGCGCGTGTTCGTCTGGCCGAGCTCCGGATGGTCGAGGACGGTGACGCGGACGCCGCCGATCGGCGTGCCGGCGCGGTCCTTGACCTGGCCCTTGAGGACCGCGACCAGCTTGGGCTCGATCGCGCCCGGTGCGACGTTGCGCTGGATCGGGTTCGCGCCGCTGTAGAGGAACTTGGTGGCGTCGTAGACCGAGGTGGCGGCGCCCGGGTCGAGCTTGGGCGCGGCGTCCTTGGGGTCGGCGACGACCGGGTCCGGGGTGGGCTGCGGATCGACGGGGTCGGTCGGCGGCGGCTTGGAGCCGCCGATCGGCGCCGGTCCGGGCGGGAGGTTGACGGTCTCGCCGCTCGGGCGGTCCGGCGGCGGCGGGGTGGGCGCGCTGGGACCGGCCTTGACGACCTTGACCTTCGTGCCGGTGACGCACGTCTTGCCGAGGCAGGCGGTCAGCTTGTAGGTGCCGGGCGCCGCGGTGCGCGGAAGCGCCAGCTTGCCCTTGACGGTGGCCTGCTTGCGGGGCTTGAGCGCCTTGACCTTCAGCGTTCCCTTGAGCTGGCCGAGCTTGAGCGTGATCTTCTGGGCCTTGGCCTTGCGCCTGCTCGTGTTCTTCACCGTCAGCTTGACGGTGAGGGTTTGCCCTGGGCCGGCGGTGGCCGGGGCGGCGGACGGCTTCGAAAGCTTCAGTGGCGGCGTCGCTTTCGCCGAGGCCGCCGCCGGGAGCGTGAGGAAGGCCGCGAGCAGCGCGATCGCCGCCTTCCGCCCAACGTCCATGCTGGTCAATGGTTCTCCTTGCCGTCTCATCCAGTGTGCGATCAAGGAGACTGGACTGCGCGGCGGGGCGGCGCATCCGGGGTTTCTCTAGTGTCCTGGTGCGGGCTGCCGCACCATGGGGCGTGGGCGATGGTCTCGGTGGCGTCCGCCGCCGCGATCGGCAGAATGCTCGCCCGATGCGGCGAATCTCGGTGGTCCTGGTCGTCTTCACCTGGCTGGCGCTGGGCGCGGTGTCCGCGCGTGCGAGCACGATCCCGGTCACGCGGGTCGACGATCCCGTGGGTGTCGGGAACTGCCCGAACGACTGCTCGCTGCGCCAGGCGATCGCGGCCTCGCAGGCAGGCGACACCGTCGCGCTCGGCGTCGGGGTCCACCTGCTGACGCAGGGCAGGATGCTCGTCGTCTCGCACTCGCTGACGCTCACGGGCGCGGGCCCCGGCCTGTCGCTGATCGACGGCGGCCAGAACGTCGACGCGACGTTCCAGGCCGACCGCATCCTGAAGATCACGGCCGGGCCGGTCGCGATCAGCGGCCTGACGTTCCGGGCCGGGCGCGACGGGCGCGACGAGAGCTTCACGTCCTGCAGCCCGTGCTCGACGATCAACGCCAACGGCGGCGGCGCGCTGTTCAACCAGGGCGCCGCGGTGACGCTCGCGCACGTGGTCTTCGACGGCAACGCCGGCAGCCCGGTCGGCGGCGCCGTCGCCACCAGCGGCGGCTCGCTGACGCTGACCGACGTCGACTTCAACGGCAACGGTGCGGCGTTCGGCGCCGGGCTGTTCATCCGCTCGGCGAACGTGACCGGCGAGCGCGTGACCCTGCGCGACGGCGAGGGCACCGCCCGCGGCGGCGGCGCGTACCTGTACGGCGGGACCCTGGCGCTGACGAACGCGACCGTGACCGGCAACGGCTGGGCGTCGACGATCGGCGGCGGGATCGTCAACCGGGCCGGCACGCTGACGCTGACCAGCGTCACGCTCGCGGGGAACCTGCGCGGCGGCCTCGAGACCGACAGCGGGGCGACCACGATCGCCCAGAACACGATCTTCGGCCCGGCCGGGTACGGGACGGCGTGCGTCGCGGCCAACCGGTCCGACATCGCGAACCCGGTCACGAAGGACGCGGGCAACAACCTGGTCGCCGACACGTCCTGCGGGGGAGTCGCGGGCGCGCCGGTCGATCCGCTGGTCGGGCCGACCGGCTTCAACGGCGGCGAGACGCCGACCGCGGCGCTGCTGCACGGCAGCCCGGCGATCGACGCGGGCGCCGACGCGGCGTGCCCCGCCACCGATCAACGCGGCGAGCCGCGCCACGGCACGTGCGACATCGGCGCGTTCGAGGCGCACCCGCTGGGCGTCCCGACGGTGACGACGCTGCCGGCGTCCGGGGTCTCCGCGACCGAGGCGACGCTGGAGGGCGCGCTCGACCTGGCCGGCGAGGCGGGCGTCGCGCGGTTCGAGTGGGGCGTGGCGCCCGACGCGCTGACGAACACGATCGAGGTCCCGGCGGGCGTGATGTCGAGCCCGACGCCGCGGTCCGTGGTCGCGGACCACCTCAGCCCGAGCACGACGTACTCCTACCGGGCGGTCGCGCTGAACGCGAGCGGAACCGCGACGGGCGACGTGGTGTCGTTCACCACGGCGCCCGGACCGCCGCTCGTCTCGGGGCCGACCGTGGACGGCGTCACGGACACCAGCGCCGACGTGCACTTCACGCTCGATCCGCAGGGCAACGCGACCAGCTACCGGATCCGCTACTCGAGCGCGGCCGGGGACCTCTACACCGCCAGCGTGAAGGTCGGGCTCGACGCGCAGGACGTCACCCGCACGCTGACCGGGCTGACGCCGGGGACGGCGTACGCGGTCGAGGTGCTCGCGACCAGCGCGGGCGGCGACGCGGAGGGGGACACGGCGCAGTTCACGACCGACCGCCGGGTGACGGGGACGTCCGGGACGGCGGTGCAGGTGGCCGAGACCGCGAGCTACTGGAGGTGCCCGGACGCGGCGACGATCGACTGGGGCGACGGGTCGGCGGCGGACACGTCGGCGGTGCTGCGGTGCGCCGACGACGGGCGCGACGGGTTCGACATCACGGTCACCGGCGCGCACGTATACGCCGCCGCGGGCCGCTACCACGTGCAGATCTCCTCCGACTGGGGCAGCGGGTCCGTGTGGGCGCAGATCGCCGCGGCGGGCACGCCGACGCCCGAGCCGACCGCGACCGCGACGCCGGCGGCGACGGCCGCGCCGACGGTGGTGCCGACGGCCACGGCCACCCCGACGCCCGTTCCGACGCCCGAGTTCCACAAGACGGTGGTCGTCGCGCCCGTGAGCGGCACGGTGCTGGTGAAGCGCAAGGGCGCCAAGGCGTTCGTCGCGCTGACGGCCGCCGGCGGGATCCCGGTCGGGTCGGAGGTCGACCTGACCAAGGGGAAGATCAAGCTCACGTCGGTGCCCAAGCGCGGCGGGGCGCCGGAGAGCGCGACGTTCAACGGCGCGATCGTGCGGATCACCCAGCAGGGCGCCTCGACCGTGCTCACGCTCACCGGTCCCGGGCTCGCCTGCGGGCGGCGCACCTGGTCGCCCAAGTCGGCGGCCGCCGCGGCGAAGAAGGTCAAGAAGCGGCGGCTGTGGGGCGAGGGCAAGGGCCGCTTCCAGACCAAGGGCCAGTACAGCGCGGCGACGGTCCGCGGGACGCGCTGGTACGTCGAGGACACGTGTACGTCGACCACGACCGCGGTCTTCCAGGGCTCGGTCTCCGTGCGCGACAACGTCAAGCGCAGGACCGTGATCCTGCGCAAGGGCAAGCGCTACACCGCGCGGCGGCGTTAGGGGGGTGTGGCCGCTGGGTCGCCTGAGAGGCGAGTTGACGGCCACACCCCCTCGTCGGCTCGGCGCGGCCGCTAGTGTCCCGCGTCTGAAGTTGGTTGACGGGTAGCGCGCGGCAGGATCTCGTCGGCCGTCTTGGTCCAGGTGAAGGGCCTGCAGCGTTGGTTGTAGCCGTCGATGAACGCGCGGATCGCG
>Ga0182736_1000309_pt1 | contig 84050 bp, 71 predicted proteins | sample eDN5th30CKraftBY_FD_128882 | JGI IMG/M metagenome (GOLD analysis project Ga0182736, IMG submission 128882) | Enriched backyard soil microbial communities from Emeryville, California, USA - eDNA 5th pass 30_C Kraft BY (version 2) (version 2) | ecosystem: Environmental > Terrestrial > Soil >... | reverse complement strand
TGGGGTGGGGCGGCCCGCGGTGGGGCGCATTCGGAGCCAACTCCGGGAAGTCCCGCGCAGCGGGACCGGCTTCGCTGCGCCCCACCGCGGGCCGCCCCACCCCACCGGTCAAGGACGGTTTAAGAACCCGACCCCAGACATTCATGAATGTCGATTCAGCCTAGCCGCGGCGGGGGCGGAAGCCGTTGATGGCGTCGCGGGTCTCGCGCGCCACGCGCGCCGCGGCTTCGCGCCAGTCGTCGCCACCGCTGGCGTAGAGGATGGCGCGCGACGAGTTGATCATCATGCCGGTGCCGGCGGCGTTGCAGCCCGCCTCGACCGTGGCCCGCACGTCGCCGCCCTGGGCGCCCACGCCGGGCACCAGCAGCGGCATGTCGGCGCCGATGCGCGCGCGCACCGCCGCCAGCTCGGCGGGGAAGGTGGCGCCCACCACCAGGCCGAGCTGGCCATGGCGGTTCCATTTTTCAGCGACCAGCCCCGCCACGCGCAGGTAGAGCGGTTCGCCGCCGGTTTCCAGGAATTGCAGGTCCGAACCGCCGGGGTTGGAGGTGCGGCACAGGACGATCACGCCGCGGTCCGGCCACGCGAAATACGGTTCGATCGAATCCGAGCCCATGTAGGGGCTGACGGTGACGGCATCGGCGCCGTAGCGCTCGAAGGCCTCGGCGGCATACTGTTCGGCCGTGGAGCCGATGTCGCCCCGCTTGGCGTCCAGCACCAGCGGAATGTCCGGGTGGTGCTCCTTGATGTGCCGGCACAACGCTTCGAGCTGGTCTTCGGCGCGGCGCGCGGCGAAATAGGCGATCTGGGGCTTGAACGCGCACGCGTAGGGCGCCGTGATGTCGGCGATGGCGCGGCAGAAATCGAAGATACGGTCGGCCCGTCCGCGCAGTTCGGCGGGAAAGCGGGCGGGATCCGGGTCCAGGCCGACGGTCAGCAGGGAGTCGGACGAGGCCCAGGCCTGCGTCAGTTTGCGGGTGAAAGACATGGAGCAAGGGGAACGGAATCGATCCGCCATTGTAGGATCATCCGGGGGCCGGCGCGAAACGGCCCGCCGGCCCCCGGGCGAGCCGGGTCAGGCCAGCAGCCGGCCCGCCAGCACGTGTATCCAGAGCCCGGCGGAGAACAGCAGCGACAGCATCACGGCCGCGCTGCCCAGGTCCTTGGCGCGTCCCAGCAGCGGATGGGTTTCCACCGACAGCGCATCGGCCAGCGCCTCAACCGCGGAGTTCAGCAGTTCCGCCACCAGCACCAGCAGCATGCTGAACAGCAGCAGCAGGACCTCGGTGGCGTCGCGGCCCAGCCAGACCGCCGCCGGCACCAGGATGATCACCAGCGCGACTTCCTGGCGGAAGGCGGCTTCGTATTTGAGCGCGGCGCCCAGGCCCTGGAGCGAATAGCGCCAGGCGCGGAAGACTCGCTGGAGGCCGCCGGTGCTCTTGTAGGGGGAATGCTGTTGATCGGTCATCGGAGCGGGGTAAAGGGGGATCGGCGGCAGGATACAGCGAAACGCCGCCGCGGCGCACGCTCCGGGTTTGCAACAATGGTCGGAGCAGGACGAGGATGTTGACATAGATCCCTCCGCAAGATTCCTTATCGATACAAGAAGGAGAGGCACCCATGAGGCATTTCCCGTCATCGGCCCGGGCGGCCGGCCTGGCCGCGCTGGTTTCCCTGATGTCCGCCGGCCCCGCCGCGGCGGCCTCGTACCCCGACAAGCCGGTACGCGTCGTGGTCGGCTTTTCGGCCGGCGGCACCACTGACGTCGCCGCCCGCATCATCGCCAAGGAACTGGGAGAGGACCTGGGCCAGAGCTTCGTGGTCGAGAACAAGCCCGGCGCGGGCAGCAATATCGGCGCCGAGCTGGTCGCCCGCGCCAAGCCCGACGGCTACACGCTGTACATGGTGGCCGTCACCAGCACCATCAACCAGACCCTGTACAAGAACCTGAACTTCGACATCGTCAAGGATTTCGCGCCCATCGCGCTGGTCATCAAGGTGCCCAACATCCTGGTGGTCAATCCGTCGCTGCCGGTCAAGAACGTGCAGGAGCTGGTCGCCTACGTCAAGGCGCATCCCGACAAGCTTTCGTATGCGTCGTCGGGCAGCGGCACGTCCATCCACATGGCTGGCGAATTGTTCAAGCTGCGGGCCGGCGTGGACATTCCCCACATCCCCTACAAGGGCAGCGCCCCCGCCTTGACCGATCTCATCGGCAACCAGGTGCAGCTGATGTTCGACAACATGCCCTCGGCCTGGCCGCACGTGCAGGCCGGCAAGCTGCGGGCGCTGGCGGTCACCACGGCCGAGCGCTCGGCCACCGCGCCCGATTTGCCGACCATGATGGAATCAGGCTACGACAAGTTCGACGTGTCGTCGTGGTTCGGGCTGATCGCGCCCAAGGGCACGCCGCCCGAGGTCATCGCCAAGGTCAACGCCTCCGTGCAGAAGGCGCTGGCCAAGCCGGACGTGCAGCAGCGCTTCAAGGATCTGGGCGCCGTCACCGCCAGGACCACGCCGGAGCAGTTCGGCAAGTTCATCAAGGACGAGGTGGATACCTGGGCAACCGTGGTCAAGGCCTCGGGCGCGAAGGTGGAATAGCCGCGTACCGGCCGCCGCGGCGTCAACGCGTCGTGGCGGTTTTTTCCCAGATGTCGGTCTCGCCTTCCAGCGGGCGCTGCAGCGAACGCTCCGGGATCTCCCAGATGATGAGGCGGGGAGGCGTGCCGCGGAACTCGTCGCTCTTGAAATAGGCTCGCGCGGCGCCGGCGAATTCGCCGCCGTCCCGGGCGAAGTTGACCACGCGGGTCTGCAGCGCGGCTTCCAGGAAGGGGACGAAGTTCGAGTTGCGCGAGTAGGACGTACCGATCAAGGCCACCCGTGGCAGGTCGGTGTCGCCGAACAGGTCGTCCTCGCTGGCCGGGGCGGCGGTGGCCGCCACGGGCGCGAAGGCCGTGCGCGGTTCCAGGTCCGGGGCCGGCAGCAACGCGGTCGGCAGCCAGTCTATGCCGGCCAGCCTGATCAGGTCGCCCTCCAGCGGTTCCAGGTTGCCGCGCGTGACGGTGAAGGCCTGGCGCGGTTGCAGCCGCTCGGATGCCGCCGGCAGCGCGCGGGCGGCCGCGGCGATGGCGTCCGCCGCCGCTTCGGCGCCGGCTTCGTTCCAATGGGTATCCGTGCGCAGGAATCCCGGTACGGGCAGCCTGCGCAGCGCCGATTCCAGGTCCACGGTCCGCACGCCGGCGGCCCGCAGGGCTTCGTTCCAGTCGCGAAGGCGCCCCTCCAGCGCGGCCGGACGATAGACGCCGCAGCGTTCGCCGGCCGCGATTCGGGTCTTGTCGGGCACCGCGGCCACGAGCAACTCGATGCCGAGTCCGGCCAGCCGTGTCCGCAGCTCCGCGACTTCCCGGGCGCGCGCCCGCATGGCATCGTCGCCGCCGGCGTGCGGCTCCAGTTCGTCGACCAGGAACAGCCAGTCCGGGCAGCCCTGCCGCACGCGCGGGCCCAGGTCGCCCACGGCCAGCCAGCTGACGCCGCGTTCCAGGCTGGCCGATCGGGCCGGCAGCGGCGTCTTGGCCATGGTGTCGGCGATCTCGGCGGTGACCCGTCCCGCCAGGAAGCCTGGCCAGTCCGGCGCGCTGCGGGTAAGCGGCAATCGTTCCACCAGCAGGCCGTACCCGTTGGACAGCATGCCCGCCGCCAGCATGGCGGCCATGACGCAGCCCGCGAGCGCGTAGCGCGGGCCGGAGCGGGAAGAGGTCTTGTCCATCAGAACTGGAAGTAGAGGAAAGGGACCGCGCCGCGGCTGGCGATCAGCGAGAAGCCCAGCAGGAAGCCGGCCACCGGCCAGGCGCCGTCCCAGGCGCGCAGCAGTGCCGGCCGGCCGTCGCGCGCCAGCCAGGCTTCGACCGCCGGATAGACGACGCACAGCACGCCCAGGACCATGGCCATCACGTGGGCGGGCCTGAGCTGGACGCGCAGGGCATCGCCCAGCGCGTAGCCGTTCAGGCCGAACTGGCCGGCATACATGTCCAGGGCCGAGCCGAACGAGTGTGCCCGGAACAGCGTCCAGGCCAGCATGACGAACAGCAGGGTCAGTACCCGCGACAGCACGGCGGGCGGCGCGGGCAGCGAGGCATGGCCCCACAGCCGGGTGCCCGCCAGGGCCAGGCCGTGGGCGGTGCCCCACAGCAGGTAGTTCCAGTTGTCGCCGCCGTGCCAGAGGCCCGCGATGGCCATGGTCAGCAGCAGGTTGACGTAGGTGCGCACCTCGCCCTTGCGGTTGCCGCCCAGAGGGATGTAGAGATAATCGCGCAGCCAGCTCGACAGCGACAGGTGCCAGCGGCGCCAGAAGTCCTGGATGCTGGAGGCCAGGTAGGGATGGTTGAAGTTCTCTGGGAAATGGAAGCCCAGCATCAGGCCCAGGCCGATGGCCATGGCGCTATAGCCGGCGAAGTCGAAGAACAGTTGCAGGCTGTAGGCGAAGCAGCCCAGCCAGGCATCCAGGAAGGTGGGGGCGGAGAGGGAGAATGCAGTCTGCACCAGGGGCGAGAGCGTATCGGCGATCAGCACCTTCATGCCGAAGCCGATCATGAAGCGGCGCGCGCCCTGCGTGAACTGGGGCCAGTCGACGGTGCGTTCGCGCAGCTCGCGCGCCACCCAGTCGTAGCGGATGATGGGGCCCGCGATCAGGTGCACGAACATGGCCTGGTAGGCGCCGAAGTTCACCAGGCTGCGGTCGGCCGGCACGACGCGGCGCTGCACGTCGATCAGGTAGGAAATCGACTGCAGCACGATGAAGGACAGGCCGATGGGCAACGCGATCTTCTGCCAGGGAACGGGCATCGCGCCGCTCCACGACAGGACCTGGTTGAAGGTCTCGACCAGGATGTTGGCGTATTTGTACCAGCACAGGACGGACAGGTTGATCGTGATGAACGCCGCCAGCATCAGCATGCGCTGGCGCTCGGTGCGGGTGCTGTCTATGGCCATGCCGCCTATCCAGCCCACGAGGATGAGCGCGATGAACAACAACAGCAGCAGCGGACTCCACCAGCCGTAGAAAATCCAGCTGGAGAACATCAGCACGGCATTGCGCCAGGATGCCGGCGAAGCCGCGTAGACGAGCAGAAAGAGCGGCAGGAACAGCGTAAGGAATTCCAGCGACGCAAAAACCATGAGAACGACCTGTGGGGGACTCGGGAGGCGGGGTCAGCGGGTCAATGCGTCGTTGGCGAACAGCGTGCGGGAGCCCTGGGGACCGGGAACGACCAGGACCGTATAGCGCTGGCCGGCCTCGAGCGGCCCCAGGTCCTGGGCCGCGCCTTGCGGCTTGCCGTCGCAGGTCAGCTCCACGGACACCGCCACGGGGTTGATCAGGCGGCGCTTGGCCTGGCCCTGGCCGACGTTCTCGAAAATGCCGACATTGCGGCCGGCCGTGCGCAGCCCCGCCTGGCGGCATGCCGGGTCGGCGTTGTAGAGCGCCAGCGAGGCGCGCACGGCGTTGAAATCGTCGGGAGATTCCTTGATGACCACGGTGGCGCGCTTGTCCAGCGCGACCACGGTGGCGAATTCGCCCGGCTTGACCGTGACGGATACGGGCAGGCTCTGGCCGCTTGCGGCCAGGTTGCCCTTTACCGGCTTGCCGGCGGCCACGGGCATGAAGCCGGAGGCAGGCTTGTCCGCCGGCAGCGGCAGGGTCGCGCTGGTGCCGGATGCCTGGACCTCCAGCGGCCCGGACGTGGCGTTGACGAAGCGCACGAAGGCAGAGTCCTGGGCGGGTCCCGTCGGATAGAGCGCGATGCCGGCCGCGTGCGCGGTCAGCGCGGGCAGGCAGGCCAGGGCTGCGATCAGGGTGGATTTCATTTACCGGTGGCTCCCTTGGTTGCCGGCGCGTTGGCCAGCGCCTGCGTGATGGCCGCGCCCCACGCGTTGTAGCCGGCCTGGGTGAAGTGCTGGCCGTCCATTGTGGCCCACTGTCCGGGCTTGGCGAACTTCAGCGAGTCGATGTATTGGCAGGGCGGGACATTGGCCTCCAGGAACTTCGACATCAGTTGCACGCGGGGAAAGGTCTTGCCGTACTTGCCGCCTTCGCTGCCCCAGGCCGGCCCCACCCACGCGCACTTGGTGTTGGTGGAGGAAATGGCCTTGACCAGCGAGGTCGTCTGCTGCCAGGCCCAGGTCTTGGGGAAATCCGGCTGGGTATAGGCGGCCATCGTGTCGCCGAAGACCAGGACGACGAGGTCGGGTTTTTCCTTGGCGATCAACGTCGAAATGGGGACGGTCGCGGCGGCCTTGCCCTGCACGACCGCCTTGGCGCTGCCGATGCGTTCGGCGCCGCCGCAGGAGCCCGGCGTGGCGGTGAGCCACTCGGCGGGCGTCGAGCCGCACACGCCTATGGTGTGCACGCTCTTGGCGCCCTGCCGGAGCAGGCCATCGTGCAGCGACCCGATCAGGTAGCTGGGGGTGGCCAGGTGGCTGTCGCCGATGATGAGGATCGTCAGGCCCGCGATCAATGAAACCATTTCGTACTCCGGTGATGCCTACAGCAGTCAGGTGATTCGGTTATTCGCTCGCGTAGGGCGAGGCGAAGGGGGGGACCGGCATGGGAACCGGTCCGGTCTGCGACTCGAGAGCGTAGCGCACATAGACGCCGCCCTTGTATTGCCGGTAGTCGCGCGCGTTGTCAATACTGAAATTGCCGCCCAGGAACCACTTGGGCGCGAGCTGGTATTCGGCGGCCAGCGCGAGGCCGTAGCCGATGCCGGTCTTGCTCTGGCCGGCGTAGCTGGCCTGGGTGCCGTAGGCCGCGGCGATGGCTTGCGCCTGGGCCTGGCGGACCGGGTCCGAGAAGTAGTTCACGGCGTCCTGCTTGATATGCTGCACGCCGATCGCGCCCTTGACCTGATAGCTGAAGCGGCCCTGGCGTTCCGCCCACGCCAGCGGCACGCTGAGCGCGACGAAGCGTTGGGGGCTGAAGTAGCCGCCGCTGCCCACCGTGTAATAGCCCAGGTTCTTGTCGTAGCCGAAGACGGTGAGGTCCAGGCCCGTCGTCAGGCTGCGGTTGGGTTCGCGGATGAGCTGCGTGTAGAAGCCCGCGCCGGCGGACAGCCGGCTGTTCGACTGCACGTTGTGGCCGTTCAGGCTGTGCCAGCCCAGGCTGCCGTAGAAGCCGTAGCCGTCATAGTTCAGGCCGCCGCGCAGGCGTCCGCCGGTGGCCGTGACGCCGCCCCAGCTTTCCCCCGTCCGGCTGTCGCGCACCCCCGCGTAGGACAGGACCGTGTCCGTGACCGCGCGGCGCGACGCTTCGACGCCATAGGACAGGCGCGGACCGTCTTCGTTGGCGACTTCGCCGTCGAAGCGGGCGCCGCCCACGACGTTCTGGTAGCGAAAGCCAAAAGGCGTGACGCCGAGGTCCAGCTTCAGCCCCGACAACTGGTAGCCCACGGCGACGCCCACGCCGCTGGCGTTCTGCGAGCCGGGCGCGCCGACGGCGCCCTGCTGCTGGGCGTTCGCCGCGGCCGGGCCGCCGCCGAACTGGCTGCTGGTCGGGAAGTCGCTGCCGACCGAGCCGGCGCGCAGCGTGACCGGGGTGGCCTGGACATAGGCGCGGCCGTCGCCGACGGGGAAGTCCACGGTGACCGGGGTTTCCACGTCGAGCATGCGGCCCATGCCGCCCGCGCCGTTGTGCTGGCGCACGGTCGTGCCGACGGTGATGGTCGCGCTGCGGGCCTGCTGGATCGCGTCCAGTTCTTGTTCCAGCGTCCTGGGGGCCGCGGGCGCGGTGGAGGCCGTGGCCAGGTTGGCCTGCGAGGCGCTGGGCCGGCGGAAGGGGGAGGGCGGCAGCGTGGGCGCCGGTTCGAGGCCGATCACCGGATCGGGGATGGCCCCGGGGGAGGGCGGCGGGACGGTGCCCGGAGGCGGTGCCGACACCGTGGCGACGAAGGGCGCCTGGACGGTCGCCGGCTCCAGGTCGGCGCGGACCGACGAGATGACCGGCGAGGGTTCCGTGCTGGACGAGGCGCGTGCCGCGGCGATGGGCGCGGTACGCGCGGCCGTGGGCGTGGCCGCCGCGGGCGCGCGTCCGCCGTCCTGGCGTGCCGCCGCGGCGTAGGCCGCGGGCGCGGTGATCGGATCGCCGAAGACCGGCCCGCCGTAGGAGACGGTGGCCCCGTCCGTCGGCGCCGCGCCGGCCACGCGCTGGGCCGGTGGACTGCTGCGGATCTGGCCGGGCAGGCTGGCGAAGGGATTGTCGTCGTTGGCCCGCGGGGCCGGTGCCGCCGCGGTCTGCTGGGCGGCCGGGACCTTGGCCGCGGCCTGCGCGGCCAGCGCCGCCTTCAGGTATTCCGCCGCCTTGCCGCTCCTGCCCATGCTGTTGTAGACCCGGCCGACCGATGCCAGTACCGTCGGGTTGCGCGGTTGCAGGCTGACGGCCTTGGCCAGCGCGGCCTCGGCGTAGTCGGTATTCCGGGCCTGTACCGCGGCCTGGGCGGCGGCGGTCAGCAGTTCGGCATTGTCGGGATCCTTCTCCAGCAATTGCCGGTGCAGGGCCAGGGCCTTGGCGCCGTCGCCGGCCGCCGAGTACATGCGCGCGAGCGCCCCCACGACCAGCGGGTCGTTGGGATACTTGGCCAGCATCGGCGCCAGCACGTCGTAGGCGTCGGCGATGCGGCCACGCTGGCGCAGCGCGTCGGCCTGGCGCACGGTATAGAGCTTGCGCAGGTCTTCGAAACTGCGGGTCTGCCGATCGTTCAGCGTCTGGTTCTGCAACTGCCGCAGGATGCCCGCGGCCTCCGCGTCCTGGTCGGTCTTGAGCAGCACGACCGCGTATTGCAGCAGCAGGTCGTTGTCGGGCGTGGCCGTGCGGGCCACGGCCTGGCGCAGCATGCCCAGGGCATGCATGTTGTCGCCGGCGTCGATGTAGGCCGACGCGAGCGAACCGAGCAGGCCCGGATTCTGCGCCACCTCGGGCTCCAGCTGAGCGAGGATGGCCTTGGCCTGGTCCGGCTGGCCCGCCCGCGCGAGCTTGACCGCCTGGGACACCTGGTATTGGGTCCAGGCGAGTTTCTGCAGGTCGATGACGTCCTTGGTCCGGTTGCGCGCCGGGATCCTGTCCAGCGTCTTGAGCGCCGCGTCCCAGTCCTGGACTTCGGCGGACAAAAGGGCGCTGGCCTGCAGCGCGCCGGGGTCGTCGGGGTTGGTCAACAGCAGGCCGTCGACCACGCCCCGCGCTTCGGCGATGCTGCCCGTCTTCAGGTACAGGCGCGCCAGGTCCAGGCGCAGCCAGGCATCGTCGGGATTCGCGCGCAGGCCGTCTTCCAGCAGCCGCTGCGCGGCGGCATAGTCGCCCCGGTCGCTCGCCTTGCGGGCATCGTTGCGTGCCTGGGTGGCGCGCAACTGGCCGACGCTGCCTATCTTCTGCTGGTCGGCCGGACTCAGTTGCGAAACCAGCCGCAGCGCTTCTTCCATGCGGTCGGTCTGCGCCAGTACGTTGACCAGGCCTTGCAGCGCGGCAAGGTTGTCCTTGTCGCGCGCCAGCACGCCGCGGAAGATTTTCTCGGCTTGCGTGTATTGGCCGCGTTCGGCCAGCACGCCTCCCAGCGCCACCTCGGCCGTCCGGTCGTTCTGCGACAGCTTGACGGCTTGTTCCAACTGCTGCTGCGCCTTCTCCAGTTCGCCGGCCTCGCGTGCGCGTTCGGCGCTGGCGTTGAGCGACCAGTAGCGGGCGACGCCCAGCACCTGTTGCCAGCCACCGCGCGCGCGTGGCTGCCGCGTGGCGCGCGTGAGGAATTCCACGGCCTCGTCGGGACGCTCCTGCTTGAGGCGCAGGACACCCATGCCTCCCAGCGCGTCGGCGTGGTTGGGGTTGGCCTGGAGCAGGGCGGTGAGGTCGGCCTCGGCGCTGTCGAGGTTGCCGCCTTCCAACTCCTTGAAGGCGCGGCTCAGTTGCGCGTCTTGCGGCGAGGGCGCCACGGAGCGGGCCGCGGTGCTGCTGCCGGCCTTGCGCGTGCGGCTGTATTGCTGGCGGATCTCGGTATCGTTCGGATGCGCCTTCAGGTAGGCCTCGAACAGCGGCGCGTCGGCGGGGCGGGGATCACCGTACCAGGTCAACGCCGCCCGCCAGCTCTCGTCGGCGTCGCCGCCGACGTCCTGGCGGGACGACAGCCTGGCCAGCCGGCGGATGCCCTCGGCCCGGGTGCTTTCCTTGCGGGTCAGCAGCTTGGCCAGCGTGAGCGAGACCTGGACGTTGTCGGGGCTTTCGCGCTGCAGCCGTTCCAGGCCTTGGCGGGCCTCGTCCCAGCCGTCGTTGGTGTAGCCAAGGTAGCCGTAGTATTCCAGCGCGATCCGGCCTTGCGGCGTCTTGCCGCCGAACACGGTCCGGTATTGCGCCACGGCTTTGTCGAGTTCCCCCGAGCTGGCCAGCAGCCGGGCCTGTTCGAGCGCTTTCGGATTATCGCCGGCGCGCAGGTTGATCTCTTGCTCCAGGCGCGCCGCGTCGAGGTCGGCCGTGCCCGATGCGCGCAGCTGCGCCAGGTATTCCCGGGCGCGGGCGGGGCGGTTGGCCTTCAGTTCGAGCAAGCCGAGGTTGTACAGCGCCTCGGCATTCGCGGGCTCCGCCTGCAACAGGCGTCCCCAGGCTTCCGCGGCGCGCGCATCGTTGTTGCGGGCCTGCCAGTAGCGGCCTTGTTCGAGCAGCGAGGAGGTCGTGGCCGGAGGCGTCTGCGCCGGAGCCGCGGGCGGGGTCTGCGCGTTCAGGCCAGGGGAAATGGCAAGCGCGGCCAGCAGGCCGGCCGTCAGGAAACCACCCCCGGCCGCCGGGCGGCGGCCCCCGGTGGGGGCGTCGCCCTGGCCTGGGGCGGCCCGGCGCCGGGCCGCTAGCGAGCGATGGTGGGCGGACATGTTTTCTCCCAGGATAGTTGCACTTGTCCAGTGCTCAGAAATCGATAACGTTCTTCGGCCCAACCCAATCCGAACAGGCTGAGCACGACGTCGTAATACGGAGGCTGGCGACCGGGGCCGGCCGTGCGCAGGCTTTCATCCAGCAGGGCCTGGGCGCGTCGCCGTTGCAGATCGGCCAGCCAGGGCTGCTTCTTGGCCGTGAAATAGGGTACCAGCGCCGACGAGAAGCCGAACGGTCCCGTGCCCTCGGTACGGCCGGTCATGGCGCGTACGCGCTCGGGCGGCGTGCCGGTACTCGCGGTCGCGGCGGCCATGCCGCGCAGGGCCTGGAGCATGGGCGCGGCCAGCGGATCGTCGGTCGGGGCCATGCCGGCCCACAGGTAGGTGCGGATGGCATCGTAGCTGCCCGGGTCGCCCTTGAGGGGATCGACCACGAACAGGCCGCTGGTGGGCGATGCGCCGCGGTAGGCGACCCAGTCGGCCACGAAACCCTTGGGGCTGACGGCTGCCAGCAGGGCCGCGGTATTGTCCGCGATCCGGGCCCACGGGCCCGACGGCGAAACCGTGGCCAGCCGGCGCAGCAGCGGCAGCGGCAGGTAGCTGGGGTTGATCTGCCAGAGCGAGTCCGGCCGCGCGAAGCTGCGGCGGCCGGGAAGCAGCATGGGGCCCAGGCCCGGCAGTTCGACGGTTTCCTCGGCTTCGATGCGCGCGACGAGGGCCCGCGCGTCGCGCAGGTAGTCGTCGCGGTGCCATCTGTCGGCTGCCTCGAACAGCGCATAGGCGAACCAGAGGTCGGCGTCCGAGGCGGAGTTGTCGTCCAGCACGCCCCAACTGCCGTCTTCGCGCTTGCCCCAGTGCCAGGCGGGCAGCCGGGCGCCTATGTCGCCGCCGGCCAGGTTGTCGACGGCCCAGCGCCACATCTTGTCGAAGGCGGCCGGGTCGTTGGCCACCAGGGCGAAGAACATGCCGTAGGATTGCCCTTCGGACGAGGAGTGCAGGCGCGGGGTGCTGGCATCCAGCACCCGGCCGTCGCGCTGGATGAAGTGCGTCCCGAATGCCTGCCAGAGCGGCCAGGCGGGCGCGCAGGCGGCCACGCCGTCCGCGCGGGCGGCGGCCGGCGCGGCCAGCACGGACGACAGCGCCAGGACCATGGCGGCCAGGCGCCATGACGGCCGCCTGATGGTTGGGTAAGCCCTCATCTCGCGACCGGCATCGCTCAGCCGTTCAGGCGGCGGGCCGCCCGGGCGCGAAGCGCGATGTAGACCAGGATGCCCAGCACGGCGATGCCGAGCACGGCAAGCAGCAGCAGGATCCAGGGCTGGCGGGCGGCGTACCACTGGATGCTCTTGAAGAAGCCCAGCGAGCCCACGTAGTAGGTCGGGCCAGAGACCAGCGAGTCGACCTGCTTGCCGCGCACGACGGACACGCTGCCCTGGATGAATTCGGTCCGGTCCTCGCCGATCAGGGCATCCACGGCTTCGGCCAGGCCTTCGGGACGGGTGGCCGAGATCGCGACCACGCTGCGTCCGCTGCGCAGCGGCGATTCGAGGCCGGCGAACACCACGCTGGCGCCGTCGGTGGTGAAGGCCAGCGAGCTGCGCGCCTGGCCGGTTTCCTCGCGCGGGTTGGGAACGACCCAGTTCCAGGCCTGGTAGACCCAGTCCGACAGGCTGAAGCGGCGGCTGCCCTCGGCCAGCGAGACGGGCAGCAGGCTGCTCCACTGCTTGAGCAGGGGCTGGTTGTCGCCCGAGGCGAGCACCAGGAGATCCTTGTCCGCCAGGCCCGACACCTGGTCGGCGCGCGCGACCGTGACGTTCATGGCGGGATAGCCCGTCGATTCCGACAGGCGGCCCAGCACGCCCAGGTAGGCGCTGTACTCGGCCGTGCCCGCGTTGTCAGGAAGAATGACGGCGGTTTGCGACAGGTCGGCCATCCGGGTGAACGGGAAGCCGCTGTTGTGGAACACGCCCAGGTCAGGCAGGGCGATGTAGTGCCTGAAACCGGAGATGTCGATCGTGGAGTCCGGCTCGATCGCGCCGCGGACGTTGTCGATGATCACGTCGCGGCATTGGCCTTCCTTGATGTAGTCGTACTGGTAGCGGAATTGCAGCCGCGACCGTGGCGGCATCAACTGGAGCGGCAGTTCCAACTGCGCGCGCACGGGAATGCTGCTGTCCGTCTGGAGCTTGGCCAGCAGTCCATCGCCGCCGTTCAGGCGTTCGATCGACGGCAGCGGGAAGGACTTCACCAACTGATCGTTGACACCCAGGGTCATGGTCGAGCTGGTCGACAACTGCTGGGGCGTGTAGCGATACCGCAGATCCAGCGGGATGCCGCTCTCGCGCCAGCCGAACAGGTCGGGGGGCAGGCGCAGGTCGACGGGAATGGTGGGGGGCGAGAAGCCCGAGACGTTCAGGCTGGCGGGGGACACGAGCTCGCCGAACTTGACCGGACGGTCGCTGCGCAGCCAGTTGGGCGCGTCATAGGGTTTGCGCGGTTCCAGCTCCGCCAACTGGGTGATGACCGCGCGCTGGCCGGTCAGCGCCTTGCTGCCGGTGACCACCGCCTGGGCGGCACGCTTGAGTTCCTTGGCGTCGCGGCCGCCCAGCACCAGCAGCTTGCCGTACATGTCGTTGGGGTTGGGCACCAGGGTGACCGTCGGCCCGCTGGGGGCGGGAAGATCGAGTCCGCCCGAGCGCATTTCGCCGGTGGTCAACAGGATGGCGTTGCCCTTGGCCGGCAGTTGGTTGACGGCGGTGGGGAAGCGCGCCCCCCGGTAGCTCGCCAGCGCCCCGAACCACGACGACAGGATGCCGGCCGCTTCCAGGGTGGTGTTGTCCGGCGCGGCGGCGAACACGAAGGGTAGCGCCAGCGGCCGGCTGTCGCGCCGGTCGAAGAAGGGCAGCGGCAGGATGGACAGGTCGTTGGCCAGCACCAGCGGCGTGACGGTGAGTTCCAGCGTGCTGCGGTTGCTGATGTTGGCCCACAGGCTGGAGTGCAGGGGATCCTCGCACTCCATCGTGTAGTGGCCGATGAGCTGCACGTTCAGGTTGTTGAACTGCGTGATGAGCTGCGACGGCAGGTCGACGACGGTTTCCTTGGGCTCGCCCGCGCTGTCCTTCGGCACCGGAACCGAGGCCGCGACTTCGCCGTTGACCAGCACGTTGATGTGGGACAGGTCGGCCAGCAGCGCGGGCGAATAGGTATATCGCAGGCGCAGTTGCGCCGAGGACACGACCTCGTCGGCGCGGATGTCGAAGGGCAGGCTGAAGCTGCCTTCCACGCCCCGGATCACCATGGGCGTGCCCGCGCCGAGCTGCTTGAGCGTGACGCCGTAGTTGCGGCCTCCCGACACCAGTTGTTCGGGCTTGGCGCGCGCCTCGTCGCCGGCCGCGGCTGCCCAGGCCTGCAGCGGCAGCGAGTTCAGCAGCAGGGCGGCGGCCAGCATCACCGAGAGCGGCTTGGCGGAAGTCGGATACGCGCGCTTGCGCGAAAGATTTCTGGTTGTCATCGGTTCTTCATCCGGGTGTGGATAGGACGGGCTGCCAGCCGGCCGCGCAGGGCCTGGCCTCCGTGTAGGGCGAGTTGCTTCATGCCGAGCAGGCCGATACGCACGACTTCCCGCAGGCCGACCAGCGGCGCGTCGGGGGTGTTCTGCCCCCAGTTCTCGGCCCAGGTGTCGGCGCGGGCGAAGGTCATTTCGGCCATTTCCACCTGCTGCTGCAGGGTCAGCGCCTCGAAGCGCAGGCCCAGGTGACGGTCGGTCGAGAACACCACGGTGGCGGGGAAGATCCGTTGCTCGGTGCCGCGGAACAAGGCCACGTGCAGTTCCTGCCCGATCTCCAGCCGTTCCAGTTCCGGCGGCAGCTGGATGCCCAGGCCGGTCGCGGAGTAGTCGGTGGTGCTGCACGCGATGGTCTTGCCGTTGGGCAGCCGCAGCATGGCCTGGATCTGCGCGGCGACGCGGGGCTGCGAGCGGAACTGCCGCTCTTCGCGCGCGACGGCGATGCTCGCGCTGGTGATGATGATGTTGTAGACGGTCCAGAGCAGGTTGATCGCCAGGGTGAACAGGCCGCCCGAGTCATAGTCTGCGAAGGCCAGCGAGATCAGGCCGGCGATCAGGCCGCCGATGTTCAGGGCCAGCAGCACGAGGTAGGGCTTGGCCATGTCCCAGTCGAACCACGCCTTGCCCTGGGCGCCGCCCTTGGCCGTGACGTTGAACTTCCCCAGCTTGGGGTTGATGAGGGCCAGCATGGCCGGCCGCATGATGTACCACGCCAGCACCGATTCGTAGACTTCGTTCCAGAACGAGTGGCGGAAGCGTCCCTGCATCCGCGAGCTGGTCAGGTTGGCGTGGATCAGGTGGGGGAAGGCGTACAGGGTGATCATCAGGGCCGAAGCCTGGAACACATGGGCGCCGAAGAACAGGAAGGCGAGCGGAGCGGTCAGGAACACCAGGCGCGGCAGGCCATAGAAGAAGTGCAGCATGGCGTTCAGGTAGCACATGCGCTGGCTCAGGCTCAGGCCCTTGCCGAACAGCGGATTGTCGACGCGGAAGATCTGCGCCATGCCGCGCGCCCAGCGCACGCGCTGGCCGATGTGGCGGGACAGGTTCTCCGTCGCCAGCCCGGCCGCCTGGGGGACGGCCAGGTAGGCCGTGTTGTACCCCGCCCGGTTCAGCTTCAGCGCCGTGTGGGCGTCTTCGGTCACGGTCTCGGTGGCGATGCCGCCCACCTCCTCCAGCTGGCTGCGGCGCAGGACCGCGCACGAGCCGCAGAAGAACGCCGCGTTCCAGAGGTCGTTGCCATCCTGGACCAGGCCGTAGAACAGTTCGCCCTCGTTGGGGACCGCGCGGAAGGTGTGCAGGTTCTTCTCGAACGGATCGGCCGAGAAGAAATAGTGGGGGGTCTGCAGCATCGCCAGCTTGGGATCCTTCAGGAACCAGCCTATGCTGATCTGCAGGAAGGAGCGGGTCGGGATGTGATCGCAGTCGAACACGGCGACGAATTCGCTGCTGGTCAGTTCGAGCGCCGCGTTCAGGTTGCCGGCCTTGGCCGATTCGTTATTGCTGCGCGCGATGTAGCCTACGCCCAGTTCCGAGCAGAAGTCCTGGAATTCCTTGCGGCGGCCGTCGTCCAGCACGTAGATGTGCAGGCGGTCCGAGGGCCAGTCCAGCGAGATGGCGGTCAGCACCGACTGCTTCACCACGTCGAGCGGCTCGTTGTAGGTCGGGATCAGGATGTCCACCGACGGCCAGCTCGCCGGGTCGGCGGGCATGGCCGCCGGCAGCCGGCGCAGCGGCCAGATGGTCTGCAGGTAGCCCAGCAGCAGCACGGACAGGGCATAGATCTCGGCCAGCAGCAGGCCGTAGCCGAAGGCGATGTCCAGCCAGCTCTGGAAGTCCAGCGTCGAGGTCAGCCGCCAGTACATGTAGCGCAGCGACATCGTCGCCGACAGGAGCACCATCAATACGGTGGGCAGGCGTCCTGCGACGTTGCGCAGCAGCAGCGCGGCCACCAGGGCGGTGAGTGACAGCAGCAGCTGCGGCAGCGCCTCCAGCGGGGCGGTGATGACCACGGCCAGGCTGAAGCAGGCCACGGCGGCCAGCACGATCCGGACGATCCGGTGGCTCCAGAGCGGCAGGGCGGCCACGCGGTCGGCGCGCGCGTCCGCCGGAGCCTGGTGGACGGTGGGAACGGCTGGCGGCAACGGACTCACGCTGGCCTCCGTCGGGGCTTGCTCGGCTTCATGGATTAATTCCTGAGCAGGCGCTGGAACAGCGCCGGCATGTGCTGGGGGCCGGGCTGGCTGTCGTCGGCGTAGCCGCGCAGGCGTTTGAATATTCCGGTGATCGGTTCGTCGGCGGCCGGAGCCGGGGCAGGCAAGGGCGCGGCCGCGGCGTCGATCCCGATGACGGGATGGCCGGCAGCCGGGGTCGCGGCCGTTTCCTGGTGCAAGGGCGATTCGTCGGCGGGATGGAAGCGGGTGGGCGGGACGTACACCGTGGAAACGGGTTCGGCGGCCTGCCCGCCCGCGACGCTACCAGCGACCGGCGCCGCGCGGCGCTGGGCCAGGGCGGGCCAGCGGCTCGCGGCCGGTGGCGTCGGATCGGGTTGGGGGGTGTCCCCCGCTTCGGGATGATTGGATGTGTCCATGGCCACCTCAGGTCGAGGCCGGCGACCCCAGGCGCAAGCCTATGCCGCTGATGCCGTCGAAATCGGAAATCTGGGAAACGCGCAGCCTGTCGCCGGCGCCCAATTGTTCGAACCATTGCTGGTATACGCCTTCCAGGAACGCGGGCGTCCAGGCCAGCGCTTCGCGTCCCAGCGCGGCTTCGAGGGGGGCGCAGTAGTGCTGCAGGCGCAGATGGTCGGTCTCGTCGGTGATCTGGACCCAGCCCCAGTCCAGGCGGGTCCAGATCTGGCTCATGGCCAGCTGGATGTCATCCAGCGTGGCGCAGGCCGGTACGGGAAGTTCGCGGCCGAAGCGGCCGCCCACCCTGCGCATGAAGGTGCGCAGTTCGGCGGCGGAAAATTTCTCGGCCAGTTCTTGCGCGGTCGATAGCAGGAAGATCTTCCACTGCGTTGCGCATTGGCGGCCGGAAAGATAGCTGATGACGGATGAAGTGGCGTCCATGGGCAATCCTTGTCTGGGTAATCGATTCGTCCGCACGTGCCAATGCACAACGCTTCCAGGCGCTCGAGCGACGGAATGCGAAGGAATGCGGGTACGGGTGAGGGCGTCCCCTGAGAGGGCACGGGACAAGGGCCTCAGTAGGTCGGGGGGATTCGCTTCATGGGGTCTGCGCCCATTCTGGCAAGGCGGAGCTACGTGTTTCTGGCACGTATTCTTGAAGCATGACCTTGCGTCTTGAGTCGTCTGCCTCCAGGGTAAATCAGAGAAGACAACGGGAATTTAGCCTAGATGCATGACCCACGCAATGTTTTGTTGCGTCAGTTTCATCTTTGTTTATGTTATTTATCTACATCTTTATACGTGAGGGACCGGCGGGGCAGCCAGGCCCTGTCAGCCCGGATCGGCTCCCGGGCGAAGGCGGCGGAAACGCTGTTCGGTGACTCTCGCCCCCCATTGTTCGCCCTCCGACTCCTGCGCCAGCCGGAAGCCGAACGACTCATACAGGTGGCGCGCCGCGTCCAGGCCCTTGAACGTCCAAAGATAGGTTTCCTGAAAGCGGCTGTCCACGAATCGCATCGCGTGAGACATCAATTGCCGTCCGATGCCCGTACCGCGCAGGGCGTCGTCGACGATGAACCACCGCAGGTGGGCGGTGCCCGCCGCCGGATTGCCGTCGATGGCCAGCGAGGCCAGGGTGCGGCCGTTTTCCACGTGTAGCCACAGGGCCTTGCCGTCGCCGGGCAGCGTTTCGGCAAAAGCCGCCAGCTCGGTCGCCACTTTCTTTTCGAAGAAAAGGCCGAAGCGCCAGTGGTCCGAATAGAACCTCGCGTGAAGGCCGGCAATATCGCCGATGCAACCGGGCCGATAGCCCTCCTGGATGCCGGATGCCGTGGCTGGGGGCGTCGTATCGGCGCCGGTGCCCTGGGCCAGGGCCTCTCCATACTGGGCCAGCGCGCGAACGAGCGCCTGCTGGTCGGCGGGAACGATGCGCCGCAGCGCATCCGATACCTGGGCCGTGGCGTACCGATCGATTTTCTCTCGCAGCGCTTGTCCCGGGGGAGTCAGGTAGAGCGAGGACGAACGTCCATCATCGCCAGCGGCCTGGCGCCTGAGCAGGCCGTCCGCCTCGAGCCTGGCCAACTGCCGGCTCGTGTTCGATTTGTCCAGTTTCAGGAGATGGCCCAGGTCCCGGGCATTGATGCCGGGCGCGGCTCCGATTTCGAGGATGGCGTGGACCGCCGAAGGCGCAAGATCCGTATCCGCCAGGGTGGTTCGCATGAATCCCAGTTCGCGCACCAGTTTGCGGGAAAACTCGCGGAGTTCCTGGATGGTGGTGTCTTGGGGAAGGGGGGAGGCATCCATGGTCTGCATGGGCCATTTCTCCGGGGTTGCGCATTGCAACCAATATAGTTGCGATGCGCAACCCCGTCAAGCCTGGGTACGCGAAGGCAAGAAAAAACCCGCGAGCGCGGACGCTCGCGGGTTTCGAGGCAGCGTCCCGGGCGGACCCGGGACCAGCGGAAGGGACTTGCTTAGAAGTCCATGCCGCCCATGCCACCCATACCGCCCATGCCACCCATGCCGCCACCGGCGGGGCCAGCAGGCTTGTCTTCGACCAGCTCGACCACGGTGGCTTCCGTCGTCAGCAGCAGCGAAGCCACGGAGGCGGCGTTCTGCAGGGCGGTGCGGGTGACCTTGGTGGGGTCCAGCACGCCGAACTCGACCATGTCGCCGTACTCGCCGGTAGCCGCGTTGTAGCCGTAGTTGCCCTTGCCGTTCAGCACTTCGTTGACGACCACGCTGGGTTCGTCGCCGGCGTTCGACACGATGGTGCGCAGGGGCTCTTCAATGGCGCGCAGCACGATCTTGATGCCGGCGTCTTGATCGGCGTTGGCACCCTTGGTGGCAACGATGGCTTGCTTGGCACGCAGCAGGGCTACGCCGCCGCCGGGCACCACGCCTTCTTCCACCGCGGCACGCGTGGCGTGCAGGGCGTCTTCGACGCGAGCCTTCTTTTCCTTCATTTCGACTTCGGTGGCAGCGCCGACCTTGATCACGGCAACACCGCCGGCCAGCTTGGCCACGCGCTCTTGCAGCTTTTCACGGTCGTAGTCCGAGGTCGCTTCTTCGATCTGGGTGCGGATCTGCTTGACGCGCGCCTCGATGGCCTTGCTGTCGCCAGCGCCGTCGATGATCGTGGTGTTTTCCTTGGCCACTTCGATGCGCTTGGCCTGGCCCAGCTCTTGCAGGGTGGCTTTTTCCAGCGACAGGCCGGTCTCTTCCGAGATCACGGTGCCGCCGGTCAGGATGGCGATGTCTTCCAGCATGGCCTTGCGGCGGTCGCCGAAGCCAGGGGCCTTGACGGCGGTGGTCTTCAGGATGCCACGGATGTTGTTGACGACCAGGGTGGCCAGGGCTTCGCCGTCGACGTCTTCAGCGATGATCAGCAGCGGGCGGCTCGACTTGGCGACTTGTTCCAGGACGGGCAGCAGTTCGCGGATGTTGCTGATCTTCTTGTCGTGGATCAGGACGAAGGGATCGTCCAGGGCCGCGACTTGCTTGTCGGGGTTGTTGATGAAGTAGGGCGACAGGTAGCCGCGGTCGAATTGCATGCCTTCGACGACGTCCAGCTCGTTTTCCAGCGACTTGCCGTCTTCGACGGTGATGACGCCTTCCTTGCCCACTTTTTCCATCGCGTCGGCGATGATCTGGCCGATCGACGAATCGCTGTTGGCCGAGATCGAGCCGACCTGGGCGATTTCCTTGCTCGACGAGCAGGGCCTGCTGATCTTCTTCAGCTCTTCGATGGCGGCGGCGACGGCCTTGTCGATGCCGCGCTTCAGGTCCATCGGGTTCAGGCCGGCGGTCACGTACTTCTGGCCTTCGTGCACGATGGCCTGGGCCAGCACGGTGGCGGTGGTGGTGCCGTCACCGGCGTTGTCGCTGGTCTTGGAAGCGACTTCCTTGACGAGCTGGGCGCCCAGGTTCTCGAACTTGTCCTTCAGTTCGATTTCCTTGGCGACGGACACGCCGTCCTTGGTGACGGTGGGGGCGCCGAAGGAGCGCTCCAGGACCACGTTGCGGCCCTTGGGACCGAGGGTGACCTTGACGGCGTTGGCGAGGACGTTCACGCCGCGGACGACGCGGGCGCGGGCGTCATCACCGAACTGGACTTGTTTGGCAGCCATTTACGAAATTCCTTGGATGATTGTGTTGAATACCGGGGGATCGGACAGCAGGCCGAGGAGGCTTACTGGATCACCGCCAGGATTTCTTCTTCGCGGATGACGAGCAGTTCGTCGCCGTCGACCTTCACGGCCTGGCCGGCGTACTTGCCGAACAGGACCTTGTCGCCGACCTTGACGTCGACCGGCAGCACTTTGCCGTCTTCGGTCTTCTTGCCCGGGCCGACGGCCAGGACTTCACCCTGGTCGGGCTTTTCGGCAGCGCTGTCGGGGATGACGATGCCGGACGCGGTTTTACGCTCGTTGTCCAGGCGCTTGACGATCACGCGATCGTGCAGGGGACGGAGGGCCATACAAACTCCTGATGTTCGAAGTTGACGTCTAATTGTCAGAAAAAGAGGCTGGAAAGCCGCATTTAGCCGGTGCCGCGTAGAAACGCGGTGCCTCAGCCTGTTGCCAGGAGGGCCTGGCGCCGCGTGAGCAGCGTTGTTAGCACTCTTGGCAATCGAGTGCTAATTATAGGGATGGCATGGGGGGCTTTCAAGGGGGAGGGCATCCGGGACAGCCCTTATTCCACCCGGGCCCGTCCCGGCTCAGGCCCGGCTGCGCGTGGTCATGCGCGTGGCGGCCGCCAGGAAGCGCGAGAACCAGGACTTCTGGACCGGATGGATGACCGCGCGCAGCGCCCGGCTGTAGTCCAGCGTCAGGCCGGGCGTCCAGGCCATGACCTGGGCGCGCTGGCGGACCTGCGCGGCGATCCAGAGCTCGGGCATCAACAGGGTGCGCAGCACCTGCCGCACGCTCCGGCTGCGGTCGTCCAGCACGCCGTCCAGCGCGGATTCCAGCGCGTACGAGACCGAGCTGGAGCAGTTGCGCCGGGTCAGGTTGTAGATCTCCTGCCCGCGGTAGCGTTGCCAGAAGGCCTGGAGTTTCTGGTGGTCGTACCGGTCGAACCTGACCTGCCAGTTCGACGGGCACCAGGCCTTGGACTCGGTCGGGTAGTCGGGCTGGAATTTGCCCGGGACGTCGTTTTCCTTGACCGCCTTCAGCAGGTTGAAGAATTCGGAGGGCGAGCGGTCGATGTCTACCGCCGGATACAGGCTGATATAGGTGGACGGCGGTGCTTCCATGGCGGCGTGCCCGGTCGATATCACGCCCTGCACGTCGACCGCGGCGATGTAGCGGTTGAATACCGGCCGCGACACGGTCTTGTCCTTGGCCGAGCCCACGGGGGTCCAGACATGGACGGTCAGGGGGCCGTCCGGCGCGGGTGGCCGCGGGGAAGGCGGCGGATTCGCATCCGCGTCCGCCGCGCGCAGGTCCAGGGGGGCGAGCAGGTCGAACATGGATGACTGTTCGCTCAGCTTCCGGGCCCGGGCGGCGACCCGCATGGTGTTGATGCCGGCGGCCAGCATGGTGATGCCGATGAAGTACGAGACGGTGCCGGCGTAGTGGCTGGGGTAGGGTTGGAACAGGAACAGGCCGAACAGGACCTGGGCGCAGCCGCCGAGCACGGACAGGCGCCAGCGGTCGTAGCGCAGCACCCAGGCCGAGGCGATCTGGAACACGCCCAGCACGAAGTAGGTCAGGCCCAGGATGATGGCCAGCAGCAGGTTGCTGATGGATCCGCCGGTCAGAATCAGCAGCGCGATCAGCAGGAAGATGCCGCCCTTGAAGGCCAGGACGGCTTTCTGGGCGCCCATGCCGCTGCCTGCGACGCTCAGCGTGACCAGGCTTTCCACCAGGAGCAGGGCGCCGAACAGCGTCAGCGGGAAGTAGCGAACGCCGTCCATGCCGTCCAGGGCGATGATCGCGCCCAGGGCGGCCCAGGCGAAGCCGATCAGGATCAGCAGATGGACGTTTCTGCGGGCGAAGCCGGCGCCGAAGAGAAGCAGGGCGAGCTGGATCATGGATTCCTCTAGGCGCCGGAATGCGGCGTGGGCAGTTGCCAGCTGCCGATGATGAAGGCGCCGTCGGGGCCCATCATGGCCCCGCGGTTAAGGTCGACGACGGTCGTCCACTGGCCGGGCGCGGTCGCCAGGCGAAACGGGAAGGGGCGGTCCAGCCCGGGCGTCCCGTCGGTGGCGCGCAGGCGTTCCTGCAAACCCTCGCGGTCGTCCGGATGGACCTGCCGCAGGACTTCGTCCAGCGTTCCGGGGCCGGGGCGGGCGTCGGGCGGCGCATCCCAGATGATGGTGCCCGAGGAAAGGTCCAGCCGGTACAGGGTCTCGCGGCCGCCGGCATCATGCGCGCCGGCCATGCGTGGGCGCCGGATGCCGCGGGTCAGCATCCGTACGAAGACCTGGAGCATGGCGACCGACACCAGATAGGACTGGACCAGCAGCAGGGGTTCGCCGGGCAGGAAGCCGCGCAGGAAGAAGGGGCCGCGACCGGCGTTGGAGTGGTAGATGACGATGGCCGCCATGGTCAGCACGGCCAGCGACCCCATCCGGTTGCCGCCGCTGAGCGTGACCACGGTGGCCAGTGCCAGCGGGATGCAGGCCAGCCCCAGTAGCAGCGGTGCCGCGGACGTGGACGGGCGGTGCACGCCGAACACGTACCAGGTCATGGCCGCCAGCAGCAGCCACGCGGTGATGCCCACGGTACGGCCGATCGGTCCCGGCGGGGCTTCGACCGTGCGAAAGCCCATGAATCCCATCAGCACCGAGACGCCGAACAGCACACCGGTCACGGTGGCCGCCCACCAGATCCATGCGAGATCGGACACCGCATCCCACGGGATTTCGCGCTTGATCAGCGCCAGCCCCGCGCTGCCGGCCACCGCCGCGATGGCGCTGGCCACGAAGGTGATGGCCACCCATCCCAGCACCGCGTGCAGGTCGTCCCGGCCCTGGGCGTAGCGTTGCGAGAACCAGGCGATGCCCAGCGTGGAGGCGAGCGACAGGGCGGCAAGCCAGGCGGAGGGGACCAGGGGGTGGCCGGTCAGCGCCGAAAGTCCCAGGTCGGCGGCGAACAGCGCGGCGGTCAGGGCCGCCCAGGCCGTCCGTGGCATGGCGAAGAGGGCGGCGACGGCCACGCCGGCCGGGAACCAGACGAAGGATATTTGCGTGAGGGGGTCGTCGAGGGCGAACGACAGATGGGCGCAGGCTACATACAGCGCGGCCCAGAGCACGATGCGTCCAAGCAGGCTTGCGAAAGGCATGGAGGGGTCCGGTGGTTGTTCTTGTGGCCGCCGAGACGGCTCTGCCCAGGCGAAAGTATAAGGATAAAGATGGCACGGCCGGTCAACGGCCGGCGCTTTCGGCGCCCGGGTCGAGTACCGCCTGATGCCTGCCGTGGGACTTCGCGGCGTACAGCGCGGCGTCGGCGCGGCTGATCAGCGCTTCCAGCGTGGTGCCCGAGGACGGGAAGGCCGCGATGCCCGCCGAGGCGCTGACCCGGGGCGAGACGCCGGGGTAAGGCTCGGACAGCGCTTCCACCAGGCTGTTGGCGACGGCCTCGGCGGCGGCGGGGCCCGTGCCGTCCAGCAATACCATGAACTCGTCGCCGCCGTAGCGCGCGACCACGTCGGACCGGCGGACGGCGTCGACCATGCGGCGCGCGGCGATCTGGAGCACGGTATCGCCCGTGCTGTGGCCGTGGACGTCGTTGACGGTCTTGAAGTGATCGAGATCGATGGCGACCAGGGCCAGCGACGTCCGGGACCGCTGTGCGGCGGCGATCGCGCGCCGGGCCAATTCCGAAAACAGGACCCGGTTGCTCAATTTGGTGAGCGGGTCGTAATAGGCGAGCTGGCGCGCGTGTTCGAGCGTATCGGCGGCGTGCTCGATGGCTTCGGCCACGGCCGCCGTTTCCTTGAAGTGCGGCGGCGCCACACTGATGCGATGGCCGGCGCCCAGCGCCAGGGCGGGCTCCACGAGGTTGCCCACCGCCTGCTCGATGCGGCGCGCCAACTGGTAGGCAAGCCCCAGGCCGAACAGGATGGCCAGCAAGCCGCCGCCGGCCACCCAGGCCATGGCGCGGTAGAGATCGGCCGTGAACGCGGCGGTGGGGGCGCCGACGACGACGGCCCAGGGCGTCGTGGCCAGGTGGCTGAATGCCGTCAAGACGGGGATGCCTTCTTTGGTCTGGCTGGGCAGCGTGCCCTCGTGCTGGCGCTGTACCGCGTCGGCCAACGACGGCACCGCCCGTTCGCCGACGAAGCGCGCTTCTTCGCGGGTCCGGCCCAGTATGGTCGCATCGCGGTCGAGCAGGGCGGCGACCCAGCCTTCGTCCAAGGTATGGCGGTTCATCAGGATGCCCAGACGGTTCGAACTGAGGTCGGCGAAAAGCAGATAGCGGACCTCGTCTTCTATCGTGACCGGCACGCCGACGATGATGGTGACGCCCCGTCCGCGCGGCGACGCGAGCCTTGCCACCATGGGATGGCTGCCGCCGCGGGAGACATGCGGCAGGTCCGGCAGCCGGGCGTGGCCCGTGAGGGTGCCGGGTGGGGCCGACGAGGTGTCGAGTATTTCGTTGCCGTGGAGATCAGTCAGGACGTATCGATCGATGTCCTGGTACTTGAGCGCTTCGATGGCGCGCTGCTGGAACGACGCCAGGTCGTTGCGCACCAGGTCGCTGGATCCGGCCAGCACGCGCAGGCCCGCGCCGATGCCTTCCAGTTCCTGGTCCAGGTCGGAGGCCAGGCTGCGGGCGGTCAATACGGTGGTTTCGTAGATGCGTGTCTTGCGCAGCGCATAGGTTTCGTACACCGCAAGGCCCGCGACCAGCGTGGCGGGGAGCGTACAGACGACGACCAGGGCGAGCAGGCCGACACGTATCGAGATCGTCCTGCTGCGCCGGGCATGGCTGGCCGGCATATCGGATGAAGAGGACTGCGCTGGAACGGATGTCATCTGCCACGGAGCGGGACGGCCTGGCCCGCTCCCTTGTTTTTGCCCAGCCTACCATGCGAGGCATCCGTTGCAAAATCCGTGCGGACCTCAGGCGCCCAGGCCGTGCAGCCACAGGCGCAGTCCGTCCCAGGTGCGGCCGAACCACGATGCTTCCCGCACCGGCTGGAGGGCGACCAGCGGCAGGCGCCAGGCCGGTTCGCCGTCGACGCGCACCTCGAGCTCGCCCACGCGCTGTCCCGCCGCCAGCGGCGCGACCAGCGGCGAGGCCGGAACCAGCGTCCGCTCGATCCGGGCACCCGGGCGTACGGTGACGTAGGTGTCGCGCTCGAAGCCAATCGGGACGGTCGAGCGGGTGCCTTTCCAGATCCGCGGCGACCCGACCGGGGTGCCGCCCGCATAGAGCCGCACCGTCTCGAAGCTGCGGAAGCCCCACTCCAGCAGTTCGCGGCTTTGCCGGGTGCGGTCGTGGTCCGAGGCGGTGCCGACCACGACCGAGATCAGCCGCCGCTGGACATTGCCGCTGGCGCGCCGCGCCGTCGCCACGAGGCTGTATCCGGCCGATTCCGTGTGTCCGGTCTTCATGCCGTCCACGCTCGCGTCCAGCCACAGCAGGCGATTGCGGTTGGGCTGCGTGATCCGGTTGTAGGTGTATTGGCGGGTGGCATCGTAGGTGCCGGCCAGGCCGGGAAAGTCGCGCACGATCCGGGCCGCCAGCATGGACAGGTCGCGCGCGGTCGAATAAGTCTGCGGGTCGGGCAGCCCGTGCGGGTTGGAAAAGTGGGTCGAGGCCAGGCCCATCCTGCCGGCCTGCTGGTTCATGCGCGCGACGAAGGCCTCGACCGAACCGGCGACCCCCTCGGCCAGCGCGATCGCGGCGTCGTTGCCCGACTGCACCAGCAACCCGTTCAGGAGTTCGTCGATCGTGGCTTGTTTGCCGGGTTCGAGGAACATGCGGGAGCTGCCCGGCGCCACTTTCCAGGCCCGGGTCGAGACCGTGACCCGGGTGTCCAGGGCCACGCCGTGGTCGCGCAGGGCCTGGAACACGACGTAGGCCGTCATCATCTTGGTGAGCGAGGCCGGCTCGATGCGCTTGTCGGGGTCGTGCGCGCCCAGCACCTGGCCGCTGGTCGCGTCCAGGAGCAGCCAGGCGCGGGCGGCCAGGGCGGGGGCGGGAGGAGCGGCGGGAACGGGCTGGGCGTGGGCGGCGGTGCAAAGGGCGCAGGCCAGCGCCGCCGCCATCTTCGATAGGGGCATGTGTTATCGGATGTCGTGAGTGGGTTGGCGACCAGCGTTCGTATTCCATCGGAAATAGGCCATGCGGTCGCGCTCTTCGGCCAGGCGCAGCGCCCGCAGCCGCATCAGATCCTTGCGGCCCACGAGCCCCGCCAGCTTTCCGCCGGCGCGGTCGACGATGGGAACGCGTCCCACGCCCGCCAGCGCCATGCGGTCGGCCAACTGGCTGGCGAGTTCGTCCGGATAACCGACCAGAAGTTCCCGGCCGGCCAGCAGTTCCCCCACGGCCTGGTGGCGGTCTTCCTGTTCGACGGTCCACGCCAGGCTGTCGGCGCGGGTGACCTCGCCCACGACCACGCCTTGGGCATCGACCACGGGGTAGCTGGTATGGCGGCGTTCCAGCGTCGTGAAGTGCTCCATGGCCTGGCCCACCGTCATCGACGACGGCAGCGTCTCCACCTGCCGCGTCATCAGGTCGGCCACCCGCACGAGATCGAATGGATCCACGTGGTATTCGCGCGTCACGTGATGGCCGCGGCGGGCGATCTTTTCGGTCAGGATGGAGCGCTTGAGCAGCAGCACCGTCACGCCGTAGGCAAACGCGCAGGCGGTCAGCACGGGCACCATCACGCCGAAGTTGCCGGTCAGCTCCACGGCGAACAGCGTGGCGGTGAGCGGCGCGCGCATGGTGCCGCCCATCATCGCCGCCATGCCCAGCAGGGCCCAGAAGCCGGGCGCCGCCTCCGGCATGAAGGGCGCGGCCAGGGCACCCAGCGCGCCGCCGAAGATCAACAGCGGGGCCAGCACGCCGCCCGAGGTGCCCGAGCCCAGGGCCACGGCCCAGATGACGACCTTGACCGCCAGCAGGAGCAGCACCGCGTGCAGCGCCAGATCGCCGGCCAGCAGGTGCCGGATGTTGTCATAGCCCACGCCCAGCGCGGCGGGTTCGATCAGGCCGCCCAGCCCGATGACGAGACCGCCCAGGGCGGGCCACCACATCCAGTGGAGGGGGAGTCTGGCGAAGCCGTCCTCGGCGGCGTAGACCAGCGCCGTCAGCACGCCCGACCCCAGGCCCGCGGCGATGCCGAGCGCGGCGAAGGCCAGCACGTGGGCGGCCGAGACATCGACCGAGCCGACGTAAGGGAACAGCGGCGCGGCGCCCATCAACAGCGGACGGATGGCGGCGGCCACGACGGCGGCCACGGCCACCGGCAGGAAGCTGCGGGGCTTCCATTCGAACAGCAGCAGTTCCACCGCCAGCAGCAGCGCCGCCACGGGCGTGCCGAAGATGGCCGTCATGCCCGCCGCGGCGCCGGCCACCAGCAGCGTCTTGCGCTCGGCCGAACTCATGTGGACCATCTGCGCCAGCAGCGAGCCGATGGCGCCGCCCGTCATGATGATGGGCCCTTCGGCGCCGAACGGACCGCCGGTGCCGATCGATACCGCCGACGACAGCGGCTTGAGCACCGCTACCTTGGGCTGGATGCGGCTGCGGCCGATCAGGATGGCCTCCATGGCTTCGGGGATGCCGTGGCCGCGGATTTTCTCCGATCCATAGCGCGCCATGAAACCGATGATGAGACAGCCCGCCACGGGCACGAACACCGAGGTCCAGCCCAGCGGCGCGCCGGCGATGGGGAGGTCTTCGAGCGACAGGCGGCCATGGTAGGCGAGGTTGGTGCAGAGCGTGATCAGCCGCAGCAGCAGCCAGGCGGCGCCGACGCTGCACAGGCCGATGACCGTGGCCAGGGCCATGAGCAGCAGGACTCGGCGGTCGGTCGTGAAATCGCCGAGCCGGGAAGAGGGAACGGAATGAGACATGATGAAGGAGGGGGAGGGACGAGACGCCTCGGACATGAGGGCGCCATATATATCGTATCACGATATATATTAGAATGCGCCGGTGAAGAAAAATCCCTCCTTGCCGCGCGCTTCGGGCCCTCGCCCGTCGACGGCCGACTATGCGTTGCTGGCCGAGTTCCGCTATGCGCTGCGCCGGTTCATCGCGTTCAGCGAAGACGCTGCGCATGCGATCGGCCTGGCGCCGCAGCAGCACCAGGCGCTGCTCGCGATCAAGGGCGCGCCGGGGCGCGACGGACTGTACGTGGGGGAGATCGCCGATCGCCTGCTGATCCGGCCGCATTCGGCCGCCGAGCTTGCCGGCCGCCTGGTGCGCATGGATCTGGTCGCGCGCATGGCGGATCCCGAAGACGGCCGCAAGGTGCGGCTGGTCCTGACGGTGCATGCCGAGCAATTGCTGGAGGATCTGTCGGCGTCGCATCTGGAGGAACTGCGGGCGATCAAGCCTCTGTTGACCCGGCTGCTCGCGCGGTTCGACGACGGCGAGCCGGGCTGAGCGGCTCGCCGTCGTTGTCGTTCAATCCTTGGCGGAAGCGGCGCGGCGCAGCCGCCGGATGCCGGCATGCGCGAGGACGAACGCCATGAAGGCCTGGGCCGCCGGCGAGACCGCCACGGTGGCGCGATGCACGATGGAGACCTCGCGCCGCACGACGGGATCGTGCAGTGACTTCCAGGCGATGATGCGCTGGTCGGCCAGGGCGGTCGCGTAGCCGGGCACGATGCCCACTCCTTGCCCGGCCGACACCAGTCCGATCAGCGTGCCGACGTAGGTGGCTTCCTCCGCGGGATCGAGCGTCATGCCCGCCGCGTTGCAGCCTCGCTCGGCCAGTTCGCGGAACACGCTGCCGCGCGGCAGCGTCAGCACGCGCTCCTGTTCCAGCCGGCGCCATGGCAGGCGCCGCGCGCGAGCGAACGGGTGGTCCACCGGGAAGATCGCGACCAGCGATTCCTCGAACAATTGCGTGTGCTGCAGCTCGGCCTCGGTGCGCCGGAACGTTCCTATGCCCAGGTCGGCGGCGCCGCTGCGCACTTGCGGCAGGACTTCGTCCGGCAGCGAATCTTTCAACACCAGTTCGATGCCGGGATGGTTGGCCCTGAAGTCGGCGACCAGCGGCGGCAGCAGCGTGCCGGACAGTACCAGCGGGGCGGCCACGACCACGCGCCCGCGCTGATGCGCCACCCATTGGTCGACGTTGGCGATGGCGTGGCCGATGTCGTCCAGGATGCGCTCGGCGCTGGCCAGGAACTCCCGGCCGACGGCGGTGACGCTGACGCTGCGCGTGGTGCGGTCGACCAGCCGCGTGCCGAGTCCCGTTTCCAGTTCACGGACCAGCAGGCTGAGCGCGGACTGCGTGACGTGCATGGCGTGGGCCGCCTTGGTGAAGCTGCCGAGCCGCGCGACCAGCACGAAGGCCTGCAACTGACGTACCGTCAAATTCATGAGATCAACTCATTTCTGGATAAGAAATATTCGTTTGAATTATAAGTCGCGGGATCGTGTAATACGGCCATTCAGCATGAGAGCGGCCGGGCGGACCGGCCCCGGTCCAGGGAGACACGATGAATCACCGCACATGGCTGGCCGCGTTCTGCGTGGCCGCATCCGCGTGCGTGCCGGCGGCGGCCGGCGCGCAGGACAAGTACCCGTCGCAGCCGATCAAGATACTTGTCGGCTTTCCGCCCGGCAGTTCCACAGACGTGGGCACGCGCCTCATCGCGGGCAGGCTGGCCAGTGATCTGGGCCAGAGCGTCGTGGTCGAGAACCGGCCGGGCGCGAGCAGCGACATCGCGGCGCGCGCCGCCGCCAATGCTCCCGCCGACGGCTATACGCTGTTCGTCGTGACCATCGCCAACGCCATCAACTCCAGTTCGCGCAATCCCGGCCTGGTGGACGTGGTCAAGAGCTTCGCCCCGGTGGGACTGGTCGGCAACGTGCCGAACGTGCTGGTCGCCCATCCCTCCCGCAACCTGAAGTCGGTGGACGATCTGATCCGGGCGGCCAAGGCCAGGCCGGGCGACATCACGTTCGCCTCGTCGGGCAACGGCACCTCGCCGCATCTGGCGGGAGAGCTGTTCGCCAACAAGGCGGGCGTGCAGCTGCTGCACGTGCCCTACCGGGGCAGTTCCCCGGCCATGGCGGATCTTCTGGGCGGCCAGGTCGCCATCATGTTCGCGCCCGCGTCCACCGCCCTGCCGCACATCCAGTCGGGCAAGCTGGTGGCGCTGGCGGCGGCCAGCAAGCACCGCATCGCCGCGCTTCCCGACCTGAAGACCTTGTCGGAGCTGGGCCTGAAGGACTTCGATACGTCCGTCTGGTTCGGCCTGGCGGTGCCGGCGGGCACCCCCGAGGCGGTCAGGCAGCGGCTGTCCGCGGCCATCCAGTCCGCGCTGGATACCCCGGATCTGCAGGCGCAGTTCCGCGCGCAGGGCATCGAACCGGTCAAGGCCGGCCCCGAGGAAACCGCCCGCTACATCCGCGCCGAGGTCGACAAGTGGGCCGAGGTCATGCAGGCGGCGGGCGTCAAGCTGGAATAGCCCCAGGCGGGCCTCATCATCACCACAGGAGCAAGACAAGCATGGCAAGAATCCAACTGGCCGAATGCCGGGAGTTCATGCGCGCCGCGCAAGAGAAAGCGTTGGAGATGGGCGTGCCCGTGTCGATCGCGATCGTCAGCGCCGAAGGGCACCTGATCGCGCTCGAACGCATGGACGACGCGGGCTTCATCACTCCGGACACGGCGCGCGGCAAGGCCTATACCGTGGCCGCGTTCCGCTCCATGAGCCCGCGCTTCCAGGACGGGCTGATCATCCAGCAGTGGTTCAAGGAGCGCAATCCGCAGATGCTGATGAACGCCTCCGTGTTCACCAACGGCCAGGTCGTGGCCTCGGGCGGATGCGCGCCGGTATTCAAGGGCGACGAGATGGTCGGCGCCTACGGCATCAGCGGCGCGACCTCGGACCAGGACGAGGTCATCGGGCGCTACGCGCGCGAGAAGGCCGGCTGGGCGCACAAGCCCGCGACCGATGACACGCCGGAGGACGTGAAGCGGCACGTCAACGAGATCTACGCCAAGGTGGGCCTGGGCGACCGCGCCCTGTAGGCAGGCGCCGCCGCGTCCGCCTCAGGTACGGCGGGCGCGCAGCGCGGCTTCCAGCCCGCCGGGCAACGAGACCGGCTCGGGCAGGTGCAGCATCAGGTTGAGGTATTTCCACGTCGAGCGCGAGTGCTCGATCATCAGCGCCTGCGCGCGCGTTCCCTCCCGGTTCTCGATGGCGTCGACGATGTTGCGGTGCTGCTCCTGCGCGCTGCGCAGGATGTCCCGAACACTGGCCTCGGCCGACGCGGGAACGTCGGTGAACGAGTTGTTGACCGAGAACGGAATGGCCACCAGCCGCTGGAGCGCCCGGGCCACCATGGGGCTTTGCGCGGCGCCGCAGATCAGATCGTGCAGCCGGTCGTTCAGGACCACGTAGTCGTTCTGGCGCGCAGCCACGTCTGGCGATCCCACCACCGCATCCAGTTCTTCCAGGCATTCATGCATGGCCTTGAGGACGCGCGCCGGCGCGCCTTTCTCGGCGGCCATGCGCGCCGCCATGCCCTCCAGCGTGCCGCGGATCGAGATCGCGTCGAACACGTCGTCTTCCGTGAAGCTGGACACCACATAGCCGCCCGAGGGCAGGAGCGAGATCAGCCCTTCCTCGCTGATGCGCTGCATGGCGGCGCGGGCCGGCGTGCGCGAGACGCCGAAGGCGTCGACCAGTGCCTGCTCCAGCACCCGGTCGCCGGGTTTGAGCTTGCCTTGCACGATCAGGCCGCGCAGTCCATAGACGGCTCTTTCGGTTTGCGACAGGTTGGGATCGATGTCCATGTGAGCGCAGGGGGCGGGGAAGCCGCAATTATGGTGCAGAACCTTCTAGCCTCGATTTTTGAATACGCTGAGTATACGTTAATAGGGGTTTATGCTTAAAAAATAAGCAAAAAATTGTTTTATCAAAGATTTACGTATACGCTAATTGGGAGTTCAGGAACATGAATCCATAGAAAATTTCCTCATCGTCCGCCGAAGGAGGCGAAATGTTCGTCAAGAATGCCTGGTACGTTGCCGCCTGGGCGAGCGAGGTGGAGGCCGCGCCCTTCTCCCGCACCCTGTGCGGCGTCCCCGTCGTGCTGTTCCGGGATCCGGGCACGGGCAAGGTGGCCGCGCTGCTCGACCGCTGCTGCCATCGCGGCACGCCGCTGCGGTTCGGCCAGGTCGTGCCGGAGGGCCTGGAATGCGGCTATCACGGCATGGTGTTCGACGCGGCCGGGACCTGTGTCCGGATTCCCGGCCAGGCCTCGATCCCGCCCAAGGCCAGGGTGCAGTCGTTCCCGGTGGTCGAGCGGGACGAACTCGTGTGGATATGGATGGGCGAGCCGGAGCAGGCCGATCCCGCCAGGATCGTCTCCTATCCCTTCCACAACGATCACGCCGCCTGGCCGCACAAGTGCCAGGTCTATCACGTCAAGGCCAGTTCCATGCTGCTGGTGGACAACCTGATGGATCTCACCCATCTTGCGTTCGTCCACAAGAACACCATAGGCGGCAATCCCAAGGCGCACGTCGAGGCCAGGATGACGGTCACACCCGCCGACGACGGCCTGCACTTCATCCGCTGGCTGATGGACTCCGCGCCGCCTCCCACCTACACCAAGGCGGTGTCCCTGGCCGAACGCATCGATCGGTGGATGGAGTTCCGGTACATCGCGCCGGGCACGGTGCTGCAATGGACGGGCGGCATAGACAGCGGCAAGGGCGCGGTGGAAAACCGCGACCAGCCGGGTTTCTCGCTGCGCATTTTCCACGGGCTGACGCCGGAAACCGAGACCACCTGCTTCTATTTCTGGTCGGCGGCCAATGGCTACCGGCAGGACGACCCCGGCGCGACCGACGCGCTGTTCCACGAGATCGACACGGCGTTCCGCGAAGACAAGGCCATCGTCGAGGCGCAGCAGGCCATGCTGACCGACCGCGGCGAACAGGGCCTGATCGATATCGTCTCGGACGCGGCCCGGATCCACATGCGGCGCGCGGTCAAGCGGATGATCGCGGCGGAAACCCAGGCCGAAGCCGGCCACACTCCAGGAGCATGACCATGCACGTATCGCGATCCCTCGTTCTGGCCGCGCTGTTCGCCTGCGGCGCGGCCGCGGCGGCACCGGTGAAGATCGGTTTCCTGTCGACCTTCTCGGGCCCGGGCGCGGCGCTGGGCGCCGACCAGTACGACGGCTTCATGCTGGCCGTGGACCAGGAGAACGGCCGGCTGGGCGGCGTCGAGGTCAAGGTCCTGCGCGAGGACGACGAGATGAAGCCGGAGAAGGGCGTGCAGATCGCGCGCCAGTTGCTGGTGCGGGACCAGGTCCCCATCGTGACCGGCATCGTGTTCTCGAACGTCATGATGGCCGTGCATCGGCCCATCACGTCCGGCAAGGTCTTCCTGATCGGGTCCAACGCCGGCCCGACGCCCATTACGGGGAAGGGTTGTTCGCCCTTCTTTTTCTCGACGTCGTGGAACAACGACCAGTTGCACGAGGCGGCCGGCGAACTGGTCAACCGCATGGGCTTCAAGCGGGTCTATCTGCTGGCGCCCAACTACCAGGCGGGCAAGGACGCCATGGAAGGGTTCAAGCGCACCTACAAGGGCGAGATCCTGGGCGAGGCCTTCAGCCGGGTGAACCAGCCGGACTATTCAGTGGAGATCTCCACGCTGGCCGCGGCCAGGCCGGATGCGATCTATACGTTTTATCCGGGCGGCATGGGGGTGAACTTCACCAAGCAGTACCAGCAGGCCGGCCTGATGGCGAAGATACCGATGATCTCGGTCTCGACCATCGATGGCTCCACGCTGCCGGCCCTGGGCGAGCTGGCGCTGGGCGCGGTCACGAGCTCGCCCTACGCGCCGGACCTGGACAATGCGGCGAATCGCGCGTTCGCCGAGGCCTTTCGCAAGAAGTACGGACGCGAGCCTTCCCTGTATGCGGCCCAGTCCTACGATGCCGCGCGCCTGATCGCCTCGGCGCTGCGCCGCACCGGCGGCCAGGTCGAGGACAAGGCGGCGTTCCGCGTGGCCCTGAAGGAAGCGGACTTCCAGTCGGTGCGGGGGTATTTCGCGTTCAACACCAACCAGTTCCCGATCTCGCCGTTCTACCGGGTGGACGTGGTCAAGGGGGCGGATGGAAAGGCCGCGCTTTCCAGCAAGGGCGTCATCTTCGAGCGCAGCCGCGACTCCTTCGCGCAGGAGTGCCGGATGGATTGAACCACCCGGCTGATAGTCGCGCGTCGTTGACTATCGGCCGAAACACTTGTTAACGTAGTTCCCGCGCTACCATCGTGCGGCGCATGCCGCCAACGAGACAGGAAGATTTCCCATGATCTCTTCTCGGGTGCAGGGGGCGCCAGTGCCTGGCGCCAGCAGTCCAGGGCTTTTCCCGCCGCGCATACGCCTTGCCGTTCCTTCCCGCCCCGCCCGGAGCGCCGAAGCAACGCCGCCTTCCTAGCGCATTCCCACCTTCCGCCTTGCCGTTCCGCCCAACCGGGCGGTGGCCGTCGATGACGTCTGGAGGTGCCGGGGTGAGTTATCTGATCGATCGTCTCAAGTATTTCAGCCGGACCAGGGAGTCGTTCTCGGACGGCCATGGCGCCGTCGTCCGCGAGGACCGGAGCTGGGAGAACGCCTACCGGGACCGCTGGCAGCACGACAAGATCGTGCGCTCGACCCACGGGGTGAACTGCACCGGCTCCTGTTCCTGGAAGATCTACGTCAAGGGCGGGATCGTTACCTGGGAAACGCAGCAGACCGACTACCCGCGCACGCGGCCGGACATGCCCAACCATGAGCCGCGCGGCTGTTCGCGCGGCGCGTCGTACTCCTGGTATCTGTACAGCGCCAACCGCTTGAAGTACCCCATGCTGCGCGGCCGCCTGGCCCGCATGTGGCGCGAGGCGCGCAAGACGATGGCGCCGATGCAGGCCTGGGAACACATCTGCACCACGCCGGCGCTGGCGGCCGAGTACAAGTCCATGCGCGGCCTGGGCGGCTTCGTGCGCACGACCTGGGACGAGGCCAACGAACTGGTGGCCGCCGCCAACGCGTATACCGTCAAGCGCTACGGCCCCGACCGGGTCGTCGGCTTCTCGCCCATTCCGGCGATGTCCATGGTGTCCTTCGCGGCCGGCAGCCGTTATCTTTCGCTGCTGGGCGGCACCATCCTGAGCTTCTACGACTGGTATTGCGACCTGCCGCCGTCCAGCCCCCAGACCTGGGGCGAGCAGACCGACGTGGCCGAGTCCGCGGACTGGTTCAACTCCAGCTTCATCATGATGTGGGGCTCGAACGTGCCGCAGACGCGCACGCCCGACGCCCACTTCATGGTCGAGGCCCGCTACCGCGGCGCCAAGATCGTGTCGATCTTCCCGGACTACGCGGAAGGCTCGAAGTTCGGCGATATCTGGCTGCATCCCAAGCAGGGGACCGATGCCGCGCTGGCGCTGGCGATGGGGCACGTCATCCTCAAGGAATTCCACCTGGGCGGCAAGAGCGAGTATTTCCGCGAGTATTGCCGCCGGTATTCCGACATGCCCTTCCTGGTGTGCCTGGAGCGCCACGGCGACCGCCATGTGGCCGGACGCTTCCTGCGGGCGGCGGACCTGCCCGACGCACTGGGCCAGGGCAATCATCCGGACTGGAAGACGGTCGCCATCGACGAACACTCGGGGCGGCTGGTCGCGCCGCTGGGGTCGGTGGGCTTTCGCTGGGGCCAGAAGGAGGGGGGCGACCAGGGCAAGTGGAACCTGGAATCCCGCGACGCTTCGGGCGGCGATGTCAGCCTGCGTCTGTCGCTGGTCGGCAGCCACGACGACGTGGTGCCGGTGGCCTTTCCCTATTTCGGCGGGGCCCTGCACGATTATTTCCAGGGCACCGACCACGACGAGGTCCTGGTGCGCAACATGGCGGCGCGGCGGGTGGCGACCCGCGAGGGCGAGACGCTGGTGGTCACGGTGTACGACCTGCTGATGGCCAACTACGGGCTGGACCGTGGCCTGGGCGGCGGCAACGTGGCGGCGTCCTACGATGACGACGTGCCCGGCACGCCGGCCTGGCAGGAGCGCATCACCGGCGTGCGGCGCGACGATGTCGTCACGGTGGCGCGTCAGTTCGCCGACAACGCCGACAAGACGCAGGGCCGGTCCATGGTGATCCTGGGCGCGGGCCTGAATCACTGGTACCACATGGACATGGCCTATCGCGGCATCATCAACCTGGTGGTGATGTGCGGCTGCGTGGGCAAGTCGGGCGGCGGCTGGTGCCATTACGTCGGCCAGGAAAAGCTGCGGCCGCAGACAGGCTGGACCACCGTTGCCTTCGGGCTGGACTGGGCCCGGCCGCCGCGGCACATGAACGGCACCTCGTTCTTCTATGCGCACACCGACCAGTGGCGCTACGAGAAGCTGAAGGTGCAGGACCTGCTGTCGCCGCTGGCCGACGCGGCGCAGTTCCAGGGGACCATGATCGACTTCAACGTGCGCGCCGAACGCATGGGCTGGCTGCCGTCCGCGCCGCAGTTGCAGACCAATCCGCTCGAGGTCGTCCGGGCCGCGCGCGCGGCCGGTCAGGAGCCCGAGGCCTACGCGGTGCAGGCGCTGCGCGACGGACGCCTGAGGATGTCCTGCGAAGACCCGGACCATCCCGACAACTTCCCGCGCAACATGTTCGTCTGGCGCTCCAACCTGCTGGGCTCCTCGGGCAAGGGGCACGAGTATTTCCTCAAGCACCTGCTGGGTGCGCGCCACGGCGTGCAGGGCAAGGACCTGGGCGAGACCGGCCAGCAGAAACCCGACGAGGTGGCCTGGCGCGACGAGGCCCCGCAGGGCAAGCTCGACCTGCTGGTCACGCTGGACTTCCGCATGTCCACCACCTGCATGTATTCCGACGTGGTGCTGCCCACCGCCACCTGGTACGAGAAGAACGATCTGAACACCTCGGACATGCACCCCTTCATCCATCCACTGTCGGCGGCGGTGGATCCGGTCTGGGAATCGCGCAGCGACTGGGAGATCTACAAGGGCATCGCCGCGGCCTTCGCGCGCATCGCGCGGGACGAGCTGCCGCCCGCGCAGGACCTGGTATTGACGCCGCTGCAGCACGACACGCCGGGCGAACTGGGCGACCCTTACGGCGTGCGCGACTGGAAGCGGGGCGAGACCGAGCCCGTGCCGGGCAAGACCATGCCGTCGATGACCGTGGTCGAGCGCAACTATCCCGAGCTGTACCGCCAGTTCACCTCGCTCGGCCCGCTGACGCGCAAGCTGGGCGTGGGCGGCAAGGGCATCTCGTGGAACGCGGACAGCGAGTGCGACCTGCTTGCGCAACTGAACTATGCGGTGGACGAAAGCGGCCCTAGCCACGGGTTGCCGCGCCTCGACACGGACGTCGACGCGGCCGAGGCCATCCTGACCCTGGCCCCCGAAACCAATGGCCAGGTGGCGGTCAAGGCCTGGGAGGCGCTGTCCGCCGTCACGGGGCGCGACCACACCCACCTGGCGGCCCCGCGCGAGCACGAGAAGATCCGCTATCGCGACATCCAGGCGCAGCCGCGCAAGATCATCTCGTCGCCGACGTGGTCGGGCGTGGAGTCCGACCACGTGAGCTACAACGCCGGCTACACCAACGTGCACGAGCTGATTCCCTGGCGCACGCTGACGGGCCGGCAGCAGCTCTACCAGGACCATGCATGGATGCGCGCGTTCGGCGAAGCCATGTGCACCTACCGCCCGCCCGTGGACACCGGTTCCATCCAGCCCATGCTGGATGCCCCGCGCGACAACGGCAATCCGCAACTGGTGCTGAACTTCCTGACCCCGCACCAGAAGTGGGGCATCCATTCGACCTACACCGACAACCTGCTCATGCTGACGCTGTCGCGGGGCGGGCCCATCCTCTGGATGTCCGAGATCGACGCGGCCAAGGCCGGCATCGCCGACAACGACTGGATCGAGGCATACAACGTCAACGGCGCGCTGGTGGCGCGCGCGGTGGTCAGCCAGCGCGTGCCGCAGGGGATGACGATGATGTATCACGCCCAGGAGAAGATCGTGAACACGCCGGGGTCGGAAATCACCGGCACCCGCGGCGGCATCCACAACTCGGTGACGCGGATCGTGCTCAAGCCCACGCACATGATAGGCGGCTACGCCCACCTCTCGTACGGCCTGAACTACTACGGCACGGTGGGTTCGAACCGCGACGAGTTCGTGATCGTTCGCAAGATGGCCCGGGTCGACTGGCTCGACACGCCGGCCGCCGCCCAGGCAACTCGCTAGGCAACGGGAGACGACGATGAAGATCCGCGCGCAGATCGCGATGGTGCTGAACCTGGACAAGTGCATCGGCTGCCATACCTGTTCGGTCACCTGCAAGAACGTCTGGACCTCGCGGCAGGGGGTGGAATACGCCTGGTTCAACAATGTCGAGACCAAGCCCGGGGTCGGCTTTCCCAAGGACTGGGAGAACCAGAAACGCTGGAACAGCGGCTGGCGCCGCCGCCCGGACGGCAGGATAGAGCCGCGCCAGGGCGGCAAGCTCAAGCTGTTGGCGAACATCTTCGCCAACCCCAACCTGCCCGAGATCGACGACTACTACGAGCCCTTCACCTTCGACTACGACCACCTGCAATCGGCGCCGGAACAGCGGGCCGCGCCCACCGCCCGGCCGCGCTCGCTCATCACCGGGCAGCGCATGGAGAAGATCGAATGGGGCCCCAACTGGGAAGAAATCCTGGGCGGGGAATTCGCGAAGCGCTCCCAGGACTACAACTTCGAGGACGTCCAGAAAGAGATCTACGGACAGTTCGAGAACACCTTCATGATGTACCTGCCGCGCCTGTGCGAGCACTGCCTGAACCCCAGCTGCGTGGCGAGCTGTCCGTCCGGCTCGATCTACAAGCGCGAGGAGGACGGCGTGGTGCTGGTCGACCAGGACAAGTGCCGCGGCTGGCGCATGTGCGTGTCGGGCTGTCCCTACAAGAAGATCTATTACAACTGGCACAGCGGCAAGGCCGAGAAGTGCATCTTCTGCTATCCGCGCATCGAGGCGGGCCAGCCCACCGTCTGTTCGGAAACCTGCGTGGGGCGGATCCGCTACCTGGGCGTGCTGCTGTATGACGCCGACCGCATCGAGCAGGCGGCGGCGGTCGAGCACGAGAAGGACTTGTACCAGGCCCAGCTGGACGTGTTCCTGGATCCCCACGACCCCGCCGTCGCCGCGCAGGCGCTGGCCGACGGGGTGCCGCAGTCCTGGCTGGACGCGGCCCGCGTGTCCCCCACCTACAAGATGGCGGTGGAGTGGAAGATCGCGTTCCCGCTGCATCCGGAGTATCGCACGCTGCCCATGGTCTGGTATGTGCCGCCGCTGTCCCCCATCCAGTCCGCCGCCCACAGCGGGCAGATGGGTTCCTTCGGCGAACTGCCCGACGTCAAGTCGCTGCGCATCCCGCTGCGCTACCTGGCCAACATGCTGACGGCCGGCGACGAGGCGCCGGTGGCGCTGGCGCTGGAGCGCCTGCTGGCGATGCGCGCCTTCATGCGGGCGCGCACGGTGGACCGGCAGGAGCGACGCGACATCCTGGACCAGGTCGGGCTGAGCCTGGCCCAGGTCGAGGAGATGTACCGCTACCTCGCCATCGCCAACTATGAGGACCGCTTCGTCATTCCCACCGCCCATCGCGAGTACGCCGAGAACGCTTTCGACCTGAAGGGCTCCTGCGGCTTTACCTTCGGCGACGGCTGTTCGAACGGCGTCTCGCAGACCTCGTTGTTCGGCGCGCCGCCGCGGGATCGCGCGGAGCAGCCGGTGACGTTCATGGAAGTGCAGCGCAGCCGATGACCTATACCGTGCTTTCCGCCCTGCTGGCCTATCCCGAGGCCGAGATGGTGGCGGCGCTGCCCGAACTGCGGTCGGCGCTGACGCCGGCCGATGCCGCCACGCTGGCGCCGCTGTTCGCGATGATGGAAGGCAAGGCCGACCTGATCGCGCTGCAGGAGGAGTACGTGGCGACCTTCGACCGGCGCCCGGCCCATTCGCTGCACCTGTTCGAGCACGTCCACGGCGAATCGCGCGACCGTGGGCAGGCCATGGTGAACCTGCGCGAGGAATACCTGCGCCATGGCCTGGAGCCGCGGCCCGGGGAACTGCCGGACTACGTGCCGATGTTCCTGGAGTTCCTGGGCCAGTTGCCCGCGCCGCAGGCGGCGGCCCTGCTGGGCGATGCCATCCACGTGCTGGCCCGCATCGGCGAAAAGCTCGACGCGGCGGGCAGTCCGTATGCCCGTGTCTTCGACGTGCTGCGGCGCCTGACCGACGTCCAGCCCCAGGCCTTGCCCGAGCCGCCCGAGGGCGACCTGGAGGAAGGCATGGTCACGTTCGGGCCCGATGCCGGCCTGACCGAACCTGCCCTGCGCGCGCACGGCCAGCCGCAGCCGGTGCGCTTCCACGCATCCGATCCGCGGCGCGCGGCGCGCGGGCCCAGCAAGGGAGGAAACCATGGGTGACTACCTGCACCACTTCTTCTTCGCCATCTATCCCTACATCGCGCTGGCGATCTTCCTGCTGGGCAGCCTGGCCCGGTTCGAACGCGGGCAGTACACGTGGAAGAGCGATTCCAGCCAGTTGCTCAAGCGCGGTACGCTGCGCTGGGGCAGCAATCTTTTCCACATCGGCATCATCTCGCTGTTCTTCACGCACCTGGTCGGCCTGCTGACGCCGCCCGCCGTCTACCACGCGATGGGTGTCTCCACCGCGTTCAAGCAGACGATGGCGATCGTCGTGGGCGCCATCCTCGGGCTCGTCTGCCTGGCGGGGCTGCTGCTGCTGATCTGGCGGCGCTGGTCCGAGCCGCGCATCGCGGCGACCTCGCGCTTCTCTGACTGGTTGACCCTGGTCTGGATCCTGGTCGTCCTGGCGCTCGGGCTCTTGTCCATCCTGACCTCGATGCAGCACAAGGACGGCGCCGTCATGATCGCGCTGGGCGAGTGGGCGCAGCGCATCGTGACCTTCCGTGGCGGCGCTGCCGAAGCCATGGCGGGCACGCCCGCCATCTACCACGTGCACATGGTGCTGGGCATGACGCTGTTCGCGATCTTCCCGTTCACGCGGCTGGTGCACGTGTGGAGCGGATTCGGCTCGGTCGCCTACCTGGGGCGGGCCTGGCAACTGGTGCGGCCGCGCGGATGAGGGGGACGACATGATATTGGTCAACGGCGTCGTCATCGACGAGGCGAACCTGGCGTCGGAAGCCCGGCGCCACCAGGAGGCTGGCGATCCCATGGAAAGCGCCGCGCAGGAACTGGTGCTGCGGGAACTGCTGGTGCAGCGGGCCCGCGCGCTGGGCGTCGGCACGGAAGGAGACGAGGCGGTGCGGGCGGTGCTGGCGGCGGAGGTGCGCACGCCGCAAGCCGACGAGGCCGCCTGCCGCCGCTACTACGACACCCACGGCGAGCGCTTCGTGGTCGATGCGTGGGTCGAGGTCGAACACATCCTGTTCCAGCTGACGCCCGGCATCCGCGCGCCGATGCTGCGGCATCGGGCCGGCGAGATCCTGCAGGCCCTGGCGCAGGCGGGGCCGACGGCCTTCGCCGGCATGGCGCGGCAATACTCCAACTGCCCCTCGGCCGCCGCCGGCGGCGCGCTGGGCGCGGTGCGGCGCGGCGAGACGGTGCCCGAGTTCGAGGCCGAGGTGTTCGCCATGCCAGCCCACACGCTGCGCGACCGGCTGGTCGAGACGCGGTACGGCTTCCACATCGTGCGCACCGGCGCCCGGGATCCGGGCCGCAAGCTGGCCTTCGAGGATGCGCACGCGCGCATCGCCGAGTGGCTGCAGGCCGCCAGCGAGCGCCGCGCCACCCACCAGTATCTGCAATGGCTCGTGGGCCAGGCCGACATCAAGGGGTTGGAGATGCAGGGGGCGGATTCGCCGCTGCTGCAATAGCGCGTGGTTGGAACGCAGGCGCCGGACGGGGCGGGCCGTCGATCGGGAGAATGCTCATGACGACTCCATTCAAGGCGTATTCGGTGCTGTATGCCAGCACCCTGGCCTTCATGGTGTGTTTCGTGGTGTGGATGATGTTCGGCGTGCTGGGCATACAGATACGCGAGGAACTGGGCCTGGATGCCTTCCGCTTCGGCCTGCTCACCTCCACGCCCGTGCTGACCGGCGCGGTGTTCCGCCTGCCGCTGGGAATATGGACCGACCGGTTCGGCGGGCGCATCGTCATGACCGTGCTGCTGCTGGTCTGCGCGGTGCCGGTCTATTTCGTCAGCTATGCCCAGCAACTCTGGCAGTTCCTGGCGATCGGGCTGTTCCTGGGCCTCGTGGGCGCTTCGTTCGCGGTGGGCACGCCCTACGTCGCGCGCTTCTTTCCGCCCGAGCGGCGCGGCTTCGCGATGGGATTCTTCGGCGCCGGGACCGTGGGCGCCGCGGTGAACCTGTTCCTGACGCCGGTGCTGCTGGAACAGTACGGCTGGCGCACGGTACCCCGGATCTATGCCGTCGCGCTGCTGGCAACCGCGGCGATCTTCTGGTTGGCCGCCGAGCCGGACCCGGGCGCGGGCAAGAAGGGCGCGGGCTTGCGCGAGTCGCTTGGCGTGCTGCGGAACCCCAAGGTCTGGAAGTACTGCCAGTATTACTCGATCACCTTCGGTGGTTTCACGGCGCTGTCGCTGTGGGTCCCGCAGTACTTCAAGGCCGAGTACGGGCTGTCGCTGGCCATGGCGGCGGGGCTGGCGGCCGGGTTTTCGCTGCCCGGCTCGGTGCTGCGCGCGGTGGGCGGCGTGCTGGCCGACCGCTTCGGTGCCCACGACACGACCTGGTGGTGCCTGTGGGTGGCCTGGATCTGCCTGTTCCTGCTGTCCTACCCTGACACCACGCTGGTGATTAAGACGATAGACGGCAGCGCGAACCTGCACATCTACCTGCCCATATGGCTGTTCACCGCGCTGCTGTTCGTGCTGGGCATGGTGTTCGCGTTCGGGATGGCGTCCACCTTCAAGTACGTGGCCGACGACTTCCCCGAGAACATGGGGCTGGTGTCCGGCATGGTCGGGCTGGCGGGTGGCCTGGGCGGCTTCCTGCTGCCGCTGATGTTCGGCTTCCTGGCCGACCTCGTGGGTGTGCGGTCGAGCTGCTTCATGCTGCTCTACGGCGTGGTCTGGGTATCGCTGATCATCATGTACCTGTCCGAGGTCCGGCGGGTGCAGATCTCGGGCGAGGTCGTGGGCGCGGCGCCGTCCCGGTAGGCGCCGCGCCCATCGCATCAGGAGGCGGCCGAACGCGGCTCGGGCGCCGTTTCGCGTTCCCGCTCCGCCATGCGCACCAACACCTGGCGGGTCAGCAGCGAGCCGGCATCGAAGGGAACGCTGACGACACCATGGGCCACCGCGCCGTCCCGCAGGCGATCGTGCAGGGCCTGTTGCGCTTCCAGCGCGACCACGTCCTGGTCGGCCACTTCCCGGGCGCCGCGGTCCATGCGTTCGAGCGTGGCCGGATCCACGCCTTCCCATTCCAGGGATACCCACGACCAGTAGTGCGTGGCGCCGCAGCCGTCGGGCGTCATGAAGTGGGTGGTCGAGAAGGGGTAGCGTTGCCCGGGATCCTGCGAGGCCCAGACGGCCTGGCGGATGCAGACGGCGGAGGGGGCGCGGAATTCGAAGCGCTGGTCATGGTCCATGGACGCGCCCAGGGGTAGTCCCATCACGTCCGACCACAGCGGCGGGGTGCTGGATTCCCGCATGACACGCGTGCTGACCACTGTGTCGCCGTGTTCGCGCGCGCGGGGGATGACGCGGGCCAGTTCCGGATGCCCCTGCTGGTCGTGATGGACGTAGGGCACGTGCGAGAAGTCCAGCAGGTTCTCGATCAGCAGTTGATAGTGGGCGCGCAGGTGGGCGTAGTACGAGACCTTGGCCGAGCCGTCCAGCCACGGACAGTCGGGGATGCGAGAGGGATCGGCCAGCGCGGGATCGCCCGGCCATAACCACAGCATGTCGTGGCGTTCGACCAGCGGGAAGCGCCGGACGCGCGCGTCGCGCGGGATGCGCGGCGACGAGGGGATGTGGACGCATTCGCCGCTGCTGGCGAACGTGAAGCCGTGGTAGCCGCAGCGGATGTCGTCGCCCACCAGCGCGCTGCGCGACAAGGGAAACTGCCGGTGCGCGCAGGCATCGAGCAGGGCGACGGGCTCGCCGGCCTCGGTCCGGTACAGCACGACGGGCGTTCCCAGCAGATGGCGTCCCAGCAGGGTGCGGCCGACCTCGGCCGAGGTCGCGGCGGCATACCAGGCGTTGCGGATGAGGGGGGAAGTGGACGACGCGGACATGGCGGTGTTTCCGTGAACGGTGGAAAGCCATCACGCTACCGGCGCGCCGCCGCCGCGGCCAACGAATAGTGGAAATACTCCGGATTCCCGCTGCAAATGCCGGCGTTCAGGCAGGCGGCGCGCCGCCGTCCTGGAACAGTTCCGCGATGGTCCGGCGCAGCCAGGCGTGGCCCAGGTCGCGGTGGAAGCGTTCATGCCACTGCTGGGTGATGTCGACCGGCGGCGCGTCGAACGGCAGCGGCAGGAAGCGCACGCCTGGGCTGCCCGCGCAGGCCTGCGCCAGGCTGGCGGGAACGGCCACCAGCATGTCGGTGCCGGCGATGATCTCCGGCAGGCCCAGGCCATGGGTGACGCGCAGCACCACTTGCCGTTGCACATCCTGTTCCGAGAACAGCTTGTCGATGACGTCTTCGAAGAAGGCGTGGCTGCCGACCGCGGGGCGGTACACCGCGTGGGGCGCGTGCAGGTAATGCCGCAACGTCAGGTCGTCCCGGATCGCGGGGTGGTCGGCCGAGACCATGCACACGTAATGGTCGCTGAACAGCTTCTGGCGATAGAACCCCGCCTGGAAATGCAGGAAGAAGCCCAGGGCCAGGTCGATCTCTCCGCTGGCCATCAGCGGCGGCGCGTCTCGCGCCGGCACCTGGTGCGTGATCAATTGCACGCCTGGCGCGTCGCGGCGCAGCCGCGCCAGCAGGCGAGGCAGGAAGACGCGCTGGCCGGTATCGCTGGCATACAGGACGAAACGGCGCTGCGCCATCGAAGGAATGAAATCCTCGCGATCTTCCACCGCATGCCTGATGCGGTCCAGCCCTTCACGCAGCGGCGTGGCCAGGCGCTCCGCCGTGGGTGTCGGGCTCATGCCCTGCGGCGTCTTGATGAACAACGGGTCGTCGAACGCGGCGCGCAGCCGCCGCAATCCATTGCTGACGGCCGACTGCGTCAGGCCCAATTGTTCGCCGGCCAGCGTCGTGCTGCCGGTACGCAGGACGGCTTCGAAAACCAGCAGGAGATTCAGATCCAGGGTGTTCAGGTTCATGACCGGGGCTACCTCGAAGGCAAGCGTGTCCGGCCGCCGGGACAGGCTCGCCAGGGCAGGAGCACGGTCACCGCATGGTACATCCGCTGTGATAGGCATCCTGCGCGGCCTTCATCGGGGTTTCCACGGTCTTGAGGCCGATCCGCCCTTTTTCGTCGCGTGCCACCTGGAACACGTGCAGGTCCTGGATGGGGAAGTGGTTGTGGCCGAACTTGAAGTCGCCGCGGATGGACTCGAAGCGGGCGGCCTTCAGCGCCGCCATGAAGGCGGGCTTGTCGGCAACGTTACCCTTGACAACGCCGATGGCCGAATCGAGCAGGCGCGCGGCGTCGTAGCTGGTGGCGGCGTATTCGGACGGCGTCCGGCCATAGGCTGCCTCGAAGGCCGCCACGAATTTGCGATTGGCCTCGGTGGCCAGGTCGGGGCCCCACGTACTTCCGAGCAAGACGCCGAGCGCCGCTTCGCGCAGTGCCGGCAGCGACACGCCGTCGACCACCGCGACCGACATCAGCGGCGTGCTGTCGGCCAGGCCGAGCTGGCGATATTGCCGGACGAAGTTCACGCCCGGGCTGCCGGGATAGAACGCGAACACGGCATCCGGTTTCTGTGCCGAGACGCGGGCCAGTTCCGCCGAAAAATCGAACTGGTCCAAGGGGGTGTAGATCTCGTCGACCACCTCGTTCTTGAAGTAGCGGCGAAAGCCCGCGAGCACGTCCTTGCCCGCCTGGTAGTTGGGAGCCAGCAGCATCACGCGCCGGTAGCCCTTCTGCGTGGCGTACTTGCCCAGCACTTCGGCCTGCTGGTCGCCCTGGCGCGACACCACGAACTGGTAGGGCGAGCATTTTTCGCCGGCGATGGGAGAGGGACCGGCATTGGTGCCGATCACGAAGACTTCGCGCCGTGTGGCCAGGGGTTGGACCGACATCATGATGTTCGAGAACGTAATGCCGGCAATGATGGGTACCTTCTCGCGCTCGATCAGCTTGCGGGTGACCTGGACGGCGACGTCGGGCTTGAGCTGGGTGTCCTCGCGCAGGACCTCTACCGGAACGCCGCCCAGGCGGCCGCCGCCTTGCTTGATGCCCAGCATGAAACCGTCGTACATGTCCTGCCCGAGCCCGGCCTGGGGGCCGGAGAACTCACCCAGGAAACCAATCTTGATGGGGGGCTGGGCGGCCGCGGCGGGAAGCAGACAGGCGGCGGCGAACGCGAGTGCGGCCGCCTTGAGCGTTTTCATGGGCATGGTTGTCTCCGTTGTTCTGGTCGGCGCAAGGCCGGTCCAGGAAACGGTATCACCCGGTCCGCGGCGGATCTAACGAATACCGTAAATACTCGGCATTTATCACCGAAATGGCAGGCTCAGTTGATCTGGATATTGGCGTCGGCGGCCACTTTCTTCCACTTCGCCGTTTCCGCCCGCATGTGCTGGGCAAGTTGTTCTGGCGTACTCGGCACGATCTCGAACCCTTGCCTGGACGCCTTGTCGAGCAGGTCGGGGGATTCGAGCGCGGCAGCTATCGCGCGATTGAGCGTTGCGACCACGTTCGCCGGAAGGCCCTTCGGACCCAGCACGCCGTACCATTGGTCAGTGTCGAAACCGGGCAGCCCCGATTCGGCGATGGTCGGCAACTCCGGCAGCAGCGATGCGCGCTTGGCGCCGGTTACGCCCAGCATGCGGACCGCGCCCGACTTGCCGTGGGGAAGACCCGCGGGCAGGCTCGCGAAGGTCAATTCCAGATGGCCCGCGATGACGTCATTCATGGCGGGCCCGGAACCCTTGTAGGGAACATGGACCATGGAAGTGCCCGCCATGTGGTTGAAGAGTTCGCCCGACATGTGCGGCGCGCTGCCGGTGCCGGCCGACGCGTAGCGCAGCTTGCCCGGCTGCTGTTTGGCCAGTGCGATGAGTTCCTTGACCGACTTGGCCGGTACGCCCGGATTGACGACCAGCATGTTGGGCGCGAGCGCCACCAGCGCGACGGGGGTGAAATCCGCCAGCGGATCATAGGGCAGTTTCGAGATGGCCGGATTGATGCTGTGCGAGGCGGTGTACGCAAACACCAGCGTATAACCGTCGGGCGCGGCCTGGGCCACGTACTGGGCACCGATGCTGCCGCCCGCGCCGCCCTTGTTTTCGATGATGACGGTCTGCGCCAGTTCTTTGCTCAGGTGTTCCGCCAGAAGGCGGACCAGGAAGTCGCCCCCGCCGCCTGGCGGCAGCGGCACGACCATGCGGATCGGCTTGTCGGGGTAGGCATCCGCGCCCATGGCCGATGCGTTGAGCAGGGACGAGGCGGCTACTGCCGCCGCAAGGAACAGAGTCTTGCGCTTGCTTGGGTTCATGATGTCTCCTCCAGCCGGATTTTCCGGTCAGGCCAATCGATTCAGCGGTACGTAGACGATGCCTTCCATGATGCGCCGCGCGGTACGGACCACCGCCGCGCGTTCCAGTGTCGGGAAAGGGCCGGTCTGGTCGACCCGGGCGTGGATTTCGAGAATGCCCATGGGGTGCCCGATGCGCAGTCCGCCGCCGGACAGGGGGGCGGGACGCGCGGCTTCATTCACCAGCGTGCCGTCGATGAGCGCCGCCGCGCCGGTGCAGACGGCCACGGTGCCGGCATAGGCGGCGTGCGGCATGCCCATGCTCATGCCGCGACCCAGCAGGTCATGGTCCTCGGCGGCGACGGGCAGGCCGTTGGCATCGATGTAGTCGCAGGGTGCGGCGACCATGTACAGCTTGGGAATGGTGGGCGTCACGTCCGCCGCCCGCTGGCCCTGCTCGACCATGTCCAGGCGCAGCGCGGCGGCATGGCGGACCGCTTCGATGCGCCGCAGCGCCTCGGCATCGAGGCGCTGCGTGGCGAAGTCCGGTGCGCGCAAGCCGAAGACGGACGGGCGGACGAAAACGGTCACGTTGCCGGCGTCGACGATGGAGACGTCGATCTCGCCGATGGCCGTGGGCAGGCGCTCGCATGCCTGGCCGGTGGGCAACAATCCGCGTCCGAGGGTGCCGCTCACGTCGGCCCAATCGAGCATGATGGGGGCGCCGCGCCCCGGAACGCCAGCCACTTGAGCGTCTCCTTGTACCGGGCAGAGGCCGTCGGCCACGGGAACCTCGGCCACCAGCAGCGCGCTTGAGTTGGTCAGGTGGATGCGCACCGCCGTGACCGGGGAGGTGGCGGGCACCATGCCTTCCTCGATGGCGAAGGGGCCGATGCCTGACGAGATGTTGCCGCAGTTGCCCTTGAAGTCGACACGGGCCTCGTCGATGCGGACCTGCCCGAAGGTGTAGTCCACGTCCGCGTCGGGCCGGGTCGGCGGTCCGACGATGGCGACCTTGCTGGTGAGCGAGGTCGCGCCGCCCAAGCCGTCTATCTGGCGGAAGTCCGGACTGCCGTAGATGGCGAGTATCAGCTTCTCGCGCAACGCGGCTCCGGTGGGCAGGTCTTCCTCGCGCAGAAATGCGCCGCGGCTGGTCCCTGCGCGCATGAACACGCAGGGAATGCCGACCTGGTCGCCCCGCCGGCGAACCCGCTGCCACCAGCCGGTGTCGCCACGGTTGGAAGCATGGCTGGTCATGGTTGCCTCGTCGTCAAAAGGCGTAGCGGGACATGCCGCCGTCGACCGGGATGACCGTGCCGGTGATGTAGGCCGCGCGTGCAGAGCAGAGAAACACCGCCAGGTTGGCGAGTTCTTCGGCCTCGCCGAAACGGCCGGCGGGGATTTCGTGCCGCGCGAATTCCAGCTCGCTTTCCACGGTGGGGTAGCGCAGTTTCATCTGTTCGCTGCGGATGCGTCCGGGCTGCAGGCAGTTGACCGTGACGTTATCCGCGGCGACCAGGCGCGAGAGGCCCTTGGCCCAGACGTGCACCGCGGCCTTCGCGCTGAAGGCTGCATTGAGTATCTTCGGTTCGGACGTGCCGGTGATGTTGACCACGCGTCCCCATTGCCGCTCGCGCATGCCGGGAACGACGGTCTGGGTCAGTTCGCGCAGGCGAAAGAAGTTCAGTGTCATGCCCTCCAGCCACAGGTCGGGACCGGCGTCGAAATCCAGCGGCCGGCTGCCGCCGCCCGCATTGACCAGGATGTCGATATGGCCGAAGGCCGACTGGGTTGACCGTACGATGTGCTCGACCGCGGTCTCTTGGTAGAGGTCCGCCTCGATTATGAATGGGGCGGGACCTCCGGCGGCCGTGATGCCGTCGGCGATCTCTTCCAGCAAAGGACGGCGCCGCGCCACCAGGGCGACGCGTACCCCCTGCATGGCCAGGCCCATGGCCGTGGCCTTTCCTATCCCCTGGCTGGCGCCCGTGACGACCGCGGTGCGGTCGCGCAACTGCAGATCCATGCGTTCTCCTTGTCGTTCGTGTTGCGATAGTAGTCATCGGCAATCGTCTTTTGCATAATTGAAAGAATATAGATCTATATAAAAGAAATTATGGAATCGAAGACGCTCAGGCAATTGGTCGCGATCGACAAGGCGGGCAGCATCAGTGGCGCAGCGCTGGGGCTGGGCATCGCGCAGCCCGCGCTCAGCCTGGCGTTGAGCCAGGCTGAGAAAGCCCTGGGCATGCGTCTCTTCAAGCGCTCCCGGCGCGGCGTGATCGCGACTGACGCCGGTCGCCTGTGGCTGGACGAGGCCGCCCAGGTGCTCGCGCAGGTGGAAGGGCTTGCAGCGATGGGCCGGCGGCTGGCCGTGGGGCAGTCCGGCCGCGTCGTCGTGGGTTTCATCAGCTCGGCGCTGTACGAAGTCATGCCGCGCACGCTGGCCGCGTTCCGGGCACGCTATCCGAATGTGTCGGTGGACCTGCGGGAGATCAACAGCACCGAGCAATTGGCCGCGCTGCGCGAAGGGCATATCGATGTCGGCTTTACCCGCTCGCCCATTTCTTCCACCCGCCTGGTTCGCGCCGTACTGGTGTCCAGCGAGCCCCTGCTGGCCGTCGTGCCCGAGGGATTCGCTCCCGGCGAGGACGAGGTTACGCTCGAAGCGATTTCCAGCAGGGGCCTCATCCTCGCTCCTGAGACGGAAGGCGCCGTACGGGCGCGCACGCTGTATGCCTTGCGGCGCGAGGGTATCGAACCCCTGATCGTGCAGGAGGCGCAGCGCGGCCTGACGATGCTGTCGTGCGTGGCCGCGGGGCTGGGCGTCGCGCTGATGCCCAGCTCGGTGCGGCGCGCGGCGTTCCGGGGAGTGCGGTATTGCCGGGTGACGCCTCGCACTCTGCCTACGCTCGACATCTCGGTGATCTGGCGGCCGCAGTCCAAGCCGATGATGGCTGACCGCTTCGTCGAGTGCGTACCGCGGATGGCGGGCAAGCGTTGAGACCGGGCTACTTGTCGCGGGCCAGCAGCTCCGCCAGTTGCGCGTGCAGCTGTTGCAACTTCGTGCGTTCAACCAGCAGGAGCCCCCGGGTCTCGATCGTGTCTCCGTCATCCCGACGGGGGGCGGGCGGCTGCCCCGCCGCGGCTTCTTCCCGCGCCAGTATGGCCTGGGAATGGGCCGTCAATTGCGCGACGCATTCGAGGAATACGCCGCGCCGGGCGGCAGGCAGTCCCTCCAGCCATTCGGCGTTGCGCTCGACGGCGTCCGCATGGATGTGCGCATGCATGTCCATGCCCTGGGGCGTCAGGAGCAGGTAGAACGAGCGCTTGTCGGCGGGATCGTCGCAGCGCTCGAGTAATCCTCGCTCTTCCAGCCGGGCGACCAGGCGGCTGCCGTGGCTTTTGTCCAGCCCGAGTTCGGCGCACAGCCGGCGCAGCGAAATGGGCGCCTGCGCGCCGACGATGCCCAGGACATGGCATTCGACGCTGCGCAGGCCGAAGCGGCGCTGGTGCCGCAGTTCGTTGCGGCTGGCCACGAGCGCGGCCAGCCGCTCGAGCTGGAACGCCGGCAGGGTCTTGAAGGATGCGAGCTTCTGCTTGGCGGCGGGCATGGTACGGGCAGGAAGGCGAAATGCCAATGATAGGGGGTGGCCGCGCGCGGCGGATCGATTTTGCATGTCGTTGACAATGCAATGATATATCGTTAATTTCAATATTGTTGCGATTGCATATAAACAGGGCCGTGGCGGATCATCGCGCCCCAGGCCCGGAGGAGACGACCATGTCCTGTATCCGCCTTGGCTGGCAAGCCCGCGCCGGCGTCGCCGCGCGGGGGCTCGCCGCCGCCGCGCTCGTCTTGTTCTCGGCCGCCGCCCATGCCCAGCCATCGGGCGCGAATGGCTTTCCCGCGCGCCCGGTGCGCATCATTCCCTACGGCCCGGGCGGCAGTCCGATCGACCTGCTGGCCCGGGCCTACGCCGAACAGCTGCGGCAGGCCTGGGGCCAGCCCGTGGTGGTGGACCCCAAGCCGGGAGCCAGCGGCATCCTGGCCGCCGATGCGGTCGCCAAGGCGCCGGCGGACGGCTATATGTTGCTCATCACCTTGCAGACCACGCACATCAACAATCCCATTCTTCACGACAAACTGCCCTACGACGCGGCCCGGGACTTCCAGCCGCTGTCCCAGCTCGCCATCGGCTCGGGCCCGGTGCTGGTGGCCGCCGCTTCGGCGCCGTACTCGAACCTGGCCGAACTGGCGGACTATGCCAAAAGACACCCGAGCCTGACCTACGGTACCTGGGGCACCGGCACCATCGCCCACCTGTTCGGCGAACTGCTCAGGCACGAGGCCATCCCCGGGCTGATCCACGTGCCCTACAAGACGGAGTCCATCGCCCACCAGGACATGGAGGCGGGCCGGCTGGACCTGGCCTGGGCCAATCCGGGCACCGCCCGCAACATGTCGCAGGCGGGAAAGATGAAGGTCCTGGGCGTGCCGGGGCGGCAGCGCGCGCCCATCCTCGCGGCCGTTCCCACGTTTCTCGAACAGGGTTTCAAGGGCTTCGAGCTCGAAGGATGGATAGGCGCCTACGCGCCCGCCGGCATCCCGCCCGCCGTGCGCGACAAGCTCGTGGCCAGCCTGCAGGCGGCCACCCGCACGGACGATGTGCGCACGCGCATCGTCGACATCGGCTTCCAGCCGGTGGCCAACCGGCCCGACGAATTCACGGCCAATGCCCGCGCCGACTACGCCCGCTTCAAGCAGCTGGTGGATGCCGCCGGGGTGACGCTGAAGAACTGAACCCAGGACACGAGGAAGAACCATGACGACCACGACACAGCCGGATGCCGGCACGGCCTACGAGCGCAAACCCGCCACCTACAACGCCACGCTGACGCAGGTCGGGCGCGGCACGCCCATGGGCGAGCTGCTGCGCCGCTACTGGCATCCCATCGGCGTGTCGGCCGATGCCAGCGAAGTGCCGCGCAAGGTGCGCGTACTGGGCGAGGACCTGATCCTGTTCCGCGACGGCCAGGGACGGCCCGGGCTGCTGTATCCGCACTGCGCCCACCGGGGCACCTCGCTGTACTACGGCCGCGTCGAGGACGGCGGCATACGCTGCTGCTACCACGGCTGGCTGTTCGACGTGCAAGGCCATTGCACCGACCAGCCCTGCGAGCCGCAGGGCGGCCTGTCGCGTGACCGCATCCGCCAGCCGTGGTATCCCGTCGAGGAGCGCTACGGCCTGATCTTCGCCTACATGGGGCCGCCTGCCAGGCGGCCGGTCCTGCCGCGCTATGCCGCGCTGGAGGACCTGGCCGAGGGCGAGTTCATCGAGGCCAACGACCAGAGCATAGGCGGAGGTGGCCCGCAGATCATTCCGTGCAACTGGCTCCAGCACTTCGAGAACGTGGTCGATCCCTTCCACGTCGTGATCCTGCATTCGAGCTTCAGCGGCACGCAGTTCGTGCCGCAGATGGGGGTGATGCCCGAGGTCGCGTTCGACTACACGGACGCGGGTGTCAGCGCCACGGCGGTACGCCGGCTGGACGACGGCAAGACGCTGCGCCGCGTGGGCGAGGCCGCGCTGCCCACGTTGCGGGTGATCCCCAGCCCCAGGCTGGCCCACTACGGCACCGTGGAGTCGCTGGGCTGGGTGCTGCCCATCGACGACACCAGCTTCCGGATCTATACGGCGGGCCGGGTGCGCCGCGAAGGCGACATCGCGCGTTCGAGGTCGCGCATGAACGGCAAGCTGTGGGAAGAATTGACCGAGGCGGAGCACCAGCGCATGCCGGGCGACTACGAGGCGCAGGTCAGCCAGGGCCCGATCGCCTGGCATTCGGAGGAAAACCTGGCGACGTCGGATCGCGGACTGGTCCTGTTGCGGCGCATGTTCAAGCAGCAACTGGAGATCGTGGCGGCCGGCGGCGACCCCATCGGGGTGGGCTTCGACCGCGAGGCGCCGCCTATCGTCTTCGCGGCGGGGAACTTCCTGGAATAGCGATCCCCGTCCTTTCCTCCAGCACGCGCAGGATCTCGCCCCGCACCCAGGTATGCAGGGGCGAGGTGTGCTGCCGCTTGGACCACACCATGAAGAACTCGATGTCGCGCAGCGGCTCGGGCAGTTCGATCGTGGCCAGCGGAAAGTGCCGCTGGTGAACCTCGGCCACGCAGGCGGGCAGGGTGGTGGCGTAGTCGGTTTCCAGCAGCACGTAGGGCGTGATGCCGAAGCCCGACAGGTAGGCCGAGAACGCCAGGTCGCGATGGCGCGGCTTGAGCAGCCGGTCGAAGTTGGTGGGGCGTCCGTACATCTGCGCGAAGGCGAACCACTGGATCCGTTCCAGGTCGTCCAGCGACAGGCGCTTGCGCCGCGCCATGGGATGCGCGGCCGACAGCAGGCAGACCCGCCGGTCGGCGAACAGCCGCATGGAATGGAAGCGCCGGGGGACTTCGCTGAACAGGCCGATGGCGATGTCCATGCGTTCCGCGTCCAGGTCGTCCGGGATGAAGTCGCCGTGTACCGACTGGAAGCGCACGACCAGGCGCGGCGCGGCCGCGCGCAGGCGCTGCAGCAGCGGCGCGCCCAGCAGCAGTTCGATGTGGGCGCCGGTCCCGATGTTGACGGTGCCGGTGGCGCCGGCGGGATCGAAGGCCTCGGGCGGGCTCAGCGCGTGTTCGATGCGGTCCAGCGCGTCGCGCACCACGGCATGCAGTTCCAGCGCGCGTTCGGTGGGCGTGAAGCGGCCCTTGGTCACCACCAGCAGCGGATCGTCCAGCGTGCGCCGCAGCCGGGCCAGCTCGCGGCTGATGGCCGGCTGGGTCTTGTGCAGCAGCGCGGCCGCCGCGGTGGCGCTGCGCGTCTTCATGAGCGCGTCGAAGGTCAGCAGCGCGTTCATGTCCATCCGCCGCAGGTTGGGCAGCTTGGCGCGGTCGGTGGTGGTATGCCTGGTGGTCATGATAGGGAAAGACTATAGCAATAATGGTATGGGTGTCTTGCGATCCCGGCATTGGCCCGGCGGGCGTGGGGCTGGATATAGTGCCCCGCATCCGGCCGCCCACAGGCCATACAGGAGACATCGATGCAACCCATCCCGCACGCGGCGCGCGTCCGCAGCCGGGCCGCGGCGCTGGCCGCCGGCCTTGCCGTCATCGCCGCCGGCGGCGCCACCGCCGCTGACTTCCCCGCCAAGCCCATCACCGTGGTCGTGCCCTATCCGCCGGGCGGCACGCCCGACATCCTGGCGCGAGTGCTGGGCGAGACCCTGGCCAAGACGCTGGGCCAGCCCCTGATCGTCGAGAACCGTGTCGGCGCCAGCGGCAACATCGGCGGCCAGGCCGTGGCGCGGGCCGAGCCGAACGGCTACACGCTGCTGATGTGCGCGTTCGGCTGCGCGGTCGCGCCCTCGTTGTACACGCCGGCGCCCTATGACGTGGTCAAGGATTTCTCGCCGGTGGCCATGATAGGCACCGTGCCCAGCGTGCTGGTCGTCAATCCCGGCGTGCCGGCCAGGTCGGTGGCCGAGTTGATCGCCTATGCCAAGGCCAACCCCGGCAAGCTCAACTCGGCGTCGTCCGGCATCGGCACTTCGGCCCATCTGGCGACGGAACTGCTCAACACCAAGGCCGGCATCCAGCTCACGCACATCCCCTACAAGGGGGCCGGCCAGGTCGCGGCCGACCTGCTGGGCGGCCAGGTCGACATGTATTTCGACAACCTGCCCGCGTCGCTGCCCAGCATCCGCTCGGGCAAGCTGCGCGCGCTGGCGGTGGCCAGCGAGAAGCGTTCGCCGTCGATCCCCGACGTGCCGACCTTCGCCGAGGCGGGCGTGCCGGATTTCCTGATCACCCCGTGGTTCGGCATCATGGCGCCGGCGCGCACGCCCGAGGCGGTGCTGGACCGCTTGAACCAGGCCTTCGTGGCGGCCTTGAAGGCGCCGGACGTGCGGACGCGGATGCAGCAACTGGGCGTGGACGTCGCGCCGGGCTCGCGCCAGGACCTGGCCCGGTTCATCGCAGGCGAGAACGAGAAGTGGAAAGCCATCATCCAGGCCAACAAGATCCGCGCGGAATGAGCAGGGAGCCAGCCGCCGGCGATGCCCGGCCCGGGCGTGCCGGCCCCTTGCGGCTGCGCGACATGGGCGCTTTCCACGTCGGCGGACGCGAGATCGAACTGCGGGGCCTGCCGCCGCGCGAGCTGCTGATGGCCGAAGGCGGGCAGCCCGTGCGGGTGGACCCCAACGGCCACTACCGGGTCGAGCAGATGTACGCGCAATACTTCCTGGCCGACCCCGCGCCGGATCGGCCGCCCATCCTGTTCTGGCACGGCGGCGGCATGACGGGCGCGGCCTGGGAGACGACACCGGACGGCCGGTCCGGCTGGCTGCATTACTTCGTGCGGCGCGGCTGGGACTGTTACCTGTGCGATGCCGTCGAGCGGGGGCGCTCGGGCTTTGCCCGCGTGCCCGAGGTCTGGCCCGAGGCGCCTGTCATCCAGACCGCCGAGGACATCTACGAGCGGTTCCGCATCGGCCAGCCTGGTAAGGCCGGGCAGCGGTCGTCGCAGCCCTATGCGAACACCCGGTTCCCGGTCGAGGCCTTCGACAGCCTGGTGCGCCAGATGGTGCCCCGCTGGACCCGCACCGACGCGGCCGTGCTGGCGGGCTACCTGGCCCTGCTGGAGAAGACCGGCCCGGCCATCGTGGTCTGCCATTCGCAAGCGGGCGTGTTCGGCCTGCGCGCCGCCCACGCGCGTCCCGACCTGGTGCGGGCCGTGGTGGCGCTGGAGCCGGCCAGCATCCCCGTGCTGGAGTCGCATCGCCCTTACCGCGTTCCCACGCTGATCGTGATGGGCGACAACATGGACACCGATCCTCGCTGGCCGCGCATGCGCGCCCGCATCCGCGGCTTTGCGGCCGCCCATGACTCGGTGCGCCTGCTGTCGCTGCCGGAAAGCGGCATTGCGGGCAATTCGCACATGTTGATGATGGACCGCAACAGCCTGGAGATCGCGGACCTCGTGCACGAGTGGCTGGCACAGATAGGCTGACGAAGCTTTCTAGGTACGGCGAGCCAGCAATTCGGAGCGGCCGAAGACTTCCCGGATCACGCTCAACAGGTGGCTCTCGGGCAGGTTCTGGCGGAAGAAGGGGTGGAGGTCGCGCGGCCAGCGCCAGGGCGCGTTGCGCACGGGCATCGCCAGGCTGACGAAGGCGTCGTCCGGTGTCCCGGGTTCGTACTGCAATACGTATTCGTCGCCTTCGCGAAAGAGCCTGGCCACGCGTTGGCCGAGCACGTGAACGTCCAGCCTCATGCGTCGCCTCGCTGGCGTTGTTCCGCAAGGATATCGTCCAAGGTGCGCAGATGGCCCGCCTTGACCACTTTCAGGTCATAGCCGGCTGCTTCCAGCAATCTGACCAGCGCGGAAACGCTCATGTCGCCGCGGGCGACGGTTTCCATGCGGGCCAGTGTGGAGCGGGCCACGCCGGCCCGCTGTGCCATTTCCTCCTGGGATAGGCCACTATCCTTGCGGGCCGACCGCAGCATGCTGGCAACGTCACCTAGCGTCGTCATTTTGTAGCCCCTAGGCCTCAGTCTGAGTCTATCCTAGCACTCTTGTAGCCCCAGAGGCACAAATAATTGATCCCTGGTTTGTGGCCTAAGGGCTACAAGAAAGGCGAAATCCTCTATTTTTGTGGCCCTTTGGCTACAAAAATGCCCCCGTTCCTGACGCCTGAGCGTCCTGAACCGGGGGCGTCCGGGGGCCCGCCGGGCGGCGGGCCGTTCGCGACGGCTGCCGTCAGACGTCGAAGAACACCGTTTCCTTGCCGCCGTCGGGCGTGTCCTGGATACGGATGTCGAAGCGGTACACCGCCTTGCCGTCGCGCTCTTCGCGCCTGGCGATCAGCGTGTCGCGGCGGATTTCCCACTCGATGCCGTTGATGATGGGATCCTTGGCGTTGGCTTCTTTCTCGTCCTCGAAGTAGACGCGTGTGTGCAGGCCGAGGTTGAGACCGCGGGCGAACAGGACCAGGCAGATGTGGGGCGCCTGCGTCGTGCCCGGCCGGGCGCCGGGTACGGCGCCGGGCTTGATGGTCTCGAAGCTGTAGAAGCCGGTGTCGAAGTCGGCGCCGGTGCGGCCCCAGCCACGGAAGGCGGGATCGATGGGCTTGTCCTGCGTATCGGCCGGGTGGGCATACTTGCCGGCGGCGTTGGCCTGCCAGATCTCGACCAGCACGTCGCGCAGCACGGTGCCGCTGCCGTCGTACACCTGGCCTTCGAGGCGGATACGCTCGCCCTTGGTTTCGGGCTTGGCCAACTGGTTGTCGAAGTTGTTTTCGAAGATGTCGAAGCCGGCCTGCTTGGGGGCGAGCCCGATGTGTACGTACGGGCCGCCCGTTTGCGAGGCGGTTTCAGGAAGGAAGGTGATTTGGGTGCTCATGGTCCTGCCCTCGATCAATTTTCAAACCAGGTGGCGGTGCGGCCGCGCACCGTGATGTCGAAGCGGTAGCAGCGGCTGTCCAGCGCGATGAAGTTGCCGATGTCCTGCATGGCGATCAGGCCGCGGACCTGCTCTTCGTTGTTGATGGTCTTGAGGATGGGGCAGTGCGGGATGAGCGTGTCGCCTTCGAAGTACTGCTGCGTGATCAGGCGCTGGGCCCAGCCGTCGGCCAGGATCGAGAAGTGGATGTGCGAGGGGCGCCAGTCGTTGATGCGGTTGCGCCAGGGGTACGGACCGGGCTTGATGGTACGGAACATGTAGTAGCCGTTCTCGTCCGTCAGCATGCGTCCACAGCCGCCGAAATTGGGGTCCAGGCTGCCGATGTAGGTGTCGTTCTTGTGGCGGTAGCGGCCGCTGGCGTTGGCCTGCCACACTTCGATCAGGGCGTTCTTGACCGGGCGGCCGAACTGGTCGCGCAGGAAGCCGTGGACGATGACGCGTTCGCCGATGGGCAGTCCATCCTTGGCGAAGTTGGTGATCAGGTCGTTGTCCTTGGGGCCCAGTTCCTGGGGCCGGAAGACGGGCGAGGTGATCTCGGACAGCGTACCGACATTGGAGATCAGGGCCTTGCGCGGCGAGCGCAGCACGCTGGTCTTGTAGCCGGGGGTGTAGGCGGGCGGATGCGCGTCGCTGTCGCGCTGCACGAAAACGCCGGTCGTCGAGGGAGGCAGAAGGGGATTGCTCATGTCTCTGTACCGTTTGTGGGAATGATCGCAGGGCAACTGTAGTCACGCCCCGGTCCAGGGGCAAGTGAAGAATATGCCGCTGTGATATAACGATTTGGAATATCTTGGGGGCGACCTGCCCTCAGGCTGGATCCCAGCCCAGGTGCTCGCACGCGGCCCGCCAGCGCACGGCCACGCCGCGTACCGTATCGGCCATGTCCCCCGCCAGCGGCCGGCTGGTGCCCGGTTGCGCCTGGGTGAACAGTCCGACCGCTTCGGTGGCGGCACCGGGTACGCGCCGCGCCACCAGCGCGCCCTGCTCGATGTCGGCCTTGACGGTGCTGAGCGAGGCGAACCACAGGGCGTCGCTGTTCAGGGCCAGGTTGCGCGCGAGGGGAATGGTCAGGGTTTCCAGGCGGTCATGGCTGGCGCCTGATCGCAACTGGCCCAGGAAACTGTCGGCGGCCTGGTAGATGCTGGTGCCGGGCAGGGGCAGGATCACCGGATGGGCCGGTGCCTGCCAGGCTGGCCACTCGGTGCGCGCCAGCGGGTGTTCCGGCCGCATGGCGACGACCAGCGGCTCGCTCCAGAGCGGTTCGAAGCGCAGCTCCAGCATGTGGTCGGGTTCGGCCAGCCGGCCCACGACCACGTCGAGCTCGCCCTGCCGCAGCCGCGTCAGCAGTTCCGGATTCATGCCGGTTTCCAGGCGCACGGGGCCGTGGCGTCCGCGCGCGCGCCAGCTGCGCAGGATCTCGTGCGGCAGGTCCACCGCCAGCGAGGGCAGCACGCCCAGTCTGACGGCGTCGCCTTCCGGATCGCGCGCTTCGCCCAGCGCCATCTCCAATGCCATCACGCCCTGGCGGGCGTGCTGCACGAAGGCCGCGCCCGCGGGCGTGAGCGCGACGCCGTGGCGCTGGCGGACCACCAGCGGCTTGCCGACGATCTCTTCCAGTTCCTTGATGATCTTGCTGACGGCGGGCTGGGTGATGGACAGGAACTCGGCCGCGGCGCGCATGTTGCCGTGCTGCGCGGTGGCGAGCAGGCAGCGGATATGTTGCAGGCGGATGCGATTGAGTTGCGGCGAGGTCATGCGGGCTCAACCGGCGGTCGAGCCGAAAGCCCGGGGCGGCCGCACCCGTTCTCCGCCTGAAAGGGCCAGGGCATCGCTGAGTTCCTGCCCCGCTTCCTTGACCGCATCGCACAGGTGGGGAAGCCTGGCTCCCTCCAGGAGTTCTTCCGCTCCCGCGATCCCTATGCTGCCGACGACCATGCCTTCCGCATTGAGGACGGGGGCGGAGATGCCGAACACCCCGGTGTTGAATTCGCCGTGCGAGACGGTGAAACCATCCTTGCGCATTGCCGCGAGGTTGTCCTTGAATCCCTGCCAGCTCGTCCCAAGCCCTGCCAGGGCAATGCTGCGCTGGTGGTTCTTGAAGATGCTGCGAAGGCGATGGACGGGCACGTAGGGCAGGATGATCTTCGAGGCGGCGCCCGAGAAGAGCGGCCGGCGTTGTCCACGGGAGAACAGATTGCCCGGGCTGCCTTCGACCCGCACGTCGCGAATGCACATCAACGAATCGCTGTAGAGCGCGCACAGCAAGGCCGAGTGCCCCGTCTTCCCCGACAGGAGGGCAAGCACTTTCCCGCCGCTCTTATAGAGGGGGTCCGTCATGCGGATCTGCCGATCGAATTCGACGATGCGCGGCCCAAGGACGTAGTTGCCGCTGGCGACCGCCTCGATCAGGCCGGCATCGTGCAGAGCCTTGATATAGCGGTAGGACGTCGAGCGCGACGTGCCCAGGTAGTTGACGAGATCGGTGGCGGACCGCGTCGGAGCGGCGGCGGTGAACAGATCGAGCAAGGCCAGCATGCGGGCGAGGCTGTTTTGCTCGTCGTTGGCCTTCTTGCCCGCTTTCCTGGCGGGCGACGCGTCTTGCTTCTGTGCCACGGGATGCTTGCTGGCGCGTTCGATCATTCTCCTGCCCTATAGCGCAACCGTGCCCCTGCCGTCTGACACGGTTTCCGATCCCAGTATAGACAGAATATCCCGCAAAGTGGGATGGCCGGGACACCGCTTATCGCCTGGCTCCAAGAATTGAATTGAAATAAATGTCAAATAGCGGGAAAATATTATTAGCCCAGATCAACCCGCAGGGATCGCCATGCAGATCGAGTCCCACCGTTTCCTGATTACCGGCGGCGCGAGCCTCATCGGCCTGCGAACGGCCGAGAGCCTGCTGGCGGCGGGTGCCCGGGAGGTCGTGCTCTACGACAACCTGTCCTTCGACGCGCCGGACGGGGCGCTGGCCGCCTTGCTGGAGACCGGGCGCGTGCGCCTGGTGCGGGGGGATGTGCTCGATGCGCAAGCCGTCGAGACCGCCTGCGAGGGGATCCATGGGGTCTATGCCCTCGCCGGATTCATGTCGGCCGGCATCGGAAAGCAGCCCCGGCTGGGCCTGGAGGTCAATGTCCTGGGGGTCCTGAACGTGCTCGATGCCTGTGTCGCGCGGCGCGTGGGAAAGCTCGTGCTGGCCTCGTCATCGGCGGTCTACGGCTATGGAGCGATAGGCGGCGCGATCACCGAGGCGGAGCCGCTGCGCACCCACGCCGTGCCCGCGCCGCCCGCGCTCTACGGGGCATCCAAGCTGCTGGCGGAAAAGCTGTGCCAGCTCTATCGCACCGAGCACGGCCTGGATTACGTGGCCCTGCGCTATTCCACCGTGTATGGCGAGCGGCAGCACTACCGGTCGACGAACGCGCTTTACATCATCGACGCCTATGACCGTGTCGCGCGCGGTGAATCGCCCGTGCTCTATGGCGACGGCTCGGAAACCAAGGACTTCGTCTACGTGGGGGACGTGGCGCGCGCCAATGTGCTCGCGATGCGGGCGCAGGTGCCTGGCGAGGCGATCAACATCGCCGGCGGCAAGCCGCTGTCGGTGCGCTATCTGGCCGAGACCGTGATCCGGCTTGCCGGCGCGCGCGTCGAGCCCGAGTACCGGGAGGCGCCGGCGGCGGGCTTTCGGATCAAGACCGATGCGCCCTTCCATTACGACATCGGCAAGGCCGAACGCCTGATCGGGTGGAAACCCGAGGTCCCGATCGAAGAGGGGATCGCACGTCTCATCGCCTGGCGCCGCGACGGTACGCCAAGGTGAGCGTCGCACCGATGGAATATAAAAAATCCTATTAAATAGGACAAATTAAATAAGCATGGAAGCTCTGCCATGGCCTCGGGGGCGCGGCGATCAAGCTTGAAGCGGCCGTCCCTCCCGCGGTGATTCCTGGCCGTTTACTCGTTCTGCTTGGAGACATCGATGAAGACGTACCGTTTCTGGCTTGTGTCCCTGCTGGCCGCGGCCAGTCCCCCTCTTCACGCCCAGACCGCCAACTGGCCGGACCATCCCATCAAGATCATCGTGCCCTTCGCGCCGGGAGCGTTCACCGACGCATCGGCCAGGCTGCTGGCGCGCGAGCTGACCGAGCAGTTGGGACAGCAGGTGCTGGTAGAGAACAAGACCGGCGCGGGTGGCGTCATCGGCACGGACGCCGTGGCGAAAGCGCGGCCCGACGGCTATACGCTGCTCGTTGCCGAAACCTCGTATGCCATTACGCCGGTCATCAAGTCCAAGCTGCCGTTCGATCCGCTCAAGAGCCTGCAACCGATCTCGCAGATCGCCGAGGCTACGGCGGTGCTGATGGCGCGCGGCGAGCTGCCGGCGCGTACGCTGGGTGACATGGTGGCGCTGGCCAGACAGAAGCCCAAGAGCCTGTCCTTCGGCAGCGCCGGCCTCGGCTCGTCTTCGCACCTGCCGATGGAGTTTTTCATGAGCATTGCCGATATCGACCTGCTTCACGTGCCGTACAAGGGCGCTTCGCAATCCATCCAGGAACTGGTGGGCGGGCAGATCGACCTGGTGTTCAGCAGCGTGGCCACGGGCGCGCCGCACATCGCGACCGGCAGGGTCCGGGGCCTGGCCGTTACGGGTACCGAGCGCAGTCCCGTGTTGCCCGACGTGCCGACTTTCGCCGAGGCCGGCTATCCCAACTACAAGATGACATACTGGTTCGGCGTGTTCGCCCCGGGAGAAACACCGCGTCCCATCGTCGATCGATTGAACCGCGCGATCCGCGAGGCCCTGGCGAAGCAGCGTCTGCACGATGCCTTTGTCCAGCAGGGCGCGAAGCCGGTCGGCAGCTCGCCCGAGGAGTTCTCGGGTTTCGTTGCCGGACAGGTCCAACTCTGGCGGGACGTTGCCGTGCGCGCCAAGGTGCCGGTGGAATAGATGGGCGGCGATGCGACGATCGGCTGCGATGTCCTGGTCATCGGATCGGGCGCGGGCGGCATGACTGCCGCGTTGACGGCACGGCTGCTGGGCCTGGACGTGGTGATCGCCGAGAAAGATCGATGGTTCGGCGGCACCACGGCGCTGTCCGGGGGGTGGCTCTGGGTGCCGTGCAGTCCGCAAGCGCGCCGCGCCGGCATCGGGGACAGCATCGACGACGCTCGCCTCTATCTTCAGCATGAACTCGGACCGCGCTTCGACGCCCGTCTCGTGGACGCCTTTCTCGAGGCCGGGCCGCGAATGGTCGAATTCCTGGAGGAGCGGACGGCCCTGCGTTTCTTCCTGGGGACGACCTATCCCGACTATCACCCCGCCCAGCCCGGTGGTTTGCCGGCTGGCCGCTCGATCTGCGCGGAGCCCTTCGATGCGCGCGCGCTGGGAGATTGGATGCGGGTGCTGCGCCCACCGGTATCCGAACTGACGCTTTTCGGCTTGAAGGTCGGCTCCGGGCCCGATTTCCATCATTTCTTCAACGCGCGCCGTTCGCTGCGCTCCGCGCTCTACGTGCTGCGCCGTATCGCGCGTCACGGCCGGGACGTGTTGCTGCACGGGCGCGACCTGCTGCTGATGAGCGGCAATGCCCTGGCCGGGCGGTTGGGCTCGTCGGTGCGCGGACTCGGCATCCCCCTGCTGCTGGAGTCGCCCGCGCTCGAACTGATCGTGGAGGGCGGCCGCGTATGCGGCGCGTGGATCGAACGCGAGGGCCGCCGGGTCCGCGTGGACGCGCGCCGCGGCGTCGTCTGCGCGGCCGGCGGGTTTTCGTGGGACATGCCGAGACGGCACGCGCTCTATCCGCACCACCCCGAAGGTGCCACGCATCTATCGTTGGTCACGCGAGGCAACACCGGCGACGGGCTGCGCATGGCGCAGCAGGCCGGCGCGGTGCTTCGGCATGCGAGTAGTCCCGGATCGTGGATGCCGATGTCGCGCGTGCCCAGGCGCGACGGTTCGTTCGCCACCTATCCGCATAGCTACGAGCGCGGCAAGCCTGGCGTGATCGCGGTGAATCGCGAGGCTCGGCGCTTCGCCAACGAAAGCAACTCGTACCACGATTTCGTCGAGGCACTGCTCGCCGCCCGCGCGCGGGGGGACGAGCGTCCTCCCGTGGCCTACTTCATCTGCGATTCGGCTTTCGTGCGCCGCTATGGCCTGGGTATCGCCAAGCCGTTTCCACTGCCGCGTTCGCATTACTTGCGCTCGGGCTATCTGCGGCGGGCCGATTCCCTCCCGGGGCTCGCGCGCCTGCTGGCGCTGGACGAGGAGAGGCTGGCGCACACCGTGCGGGAATTCAATGAGGGCGCGCGCCGAGGCGTGGATCCGCTTTTCGGCCGTGGCGACAATGTCTACAACCGCTACCACGGCGATGCCGCGCTGGGCCTGCCCAATCCTTGCCTCGCGCCCATCGAGCAGGCCCCTTTCTACGCGGTGGAGGTGCTGCCCGGCGATCTGGGCACGTTCACCGGCCTGGCGACCGACGAGCACGCGCGGGTGCTGCGCGAGGATGGCCAGCCGATCGCGGGCCTGTACGCGGCAGGCTGCGACATGGCCAGCCTGTTCGGAGGCGTCTACCCAGGCGCCGGAACCAATCTCGGGCCGGCCATGACCTTCGGCTATCTGTGTGCCCGGCACCTTGCGGGCCAGGTGGCGGAGGGCTGAACCTGGGTTCGGTCGGCAGCGTCCGTGGCGCTTCCAGGTCGGCCGCGCACCGTACCTTGGGGAGCGGGATGTCTATCGTGGATGCCATGGGGGGGACTCCCGTGTTCGAATCCCGGCATCTTCGTGACGAAGGCCGCCAAGATGCGTCGATTTTAAGGGTTAACCCTCAATCAATCTGATTGAAACGAGTAGAATAGGCGGCCATTCCGATAGGTCTCCCATGCCCAGACATACCCTGACCATCGTGCTGGCGCTGCTGACCATGGTCGGACCGCTGGGCATCGATGCCTACCTGCCGTCGTTCCACGCGATCGGCGCCGCCTTCGATGCTACGCCGCTGGCGGTGCAGCAGACGTTGAGCCTGTACATCGCGGGCATGAGTGTCATGACGCTGTTCTACGGCACCTTGTCGGATTCGTTCGGCCGGCGGCCGGTGATGCTGGTGTCGCTGGTGCTGTTCACGCTGACCTCGGTCCTGGCCGCGTTGTCCACCAGCATCGGCATGCTGGTGGCGGTGCGGGTGCTGCAGGGTTTGTGCGCCGGTGCCGGCATGGTCATCGCGCGCGCCATGGTGCAGGACAAGTTCCAGGGCGGCGAGGCGCAGCGGATGATGGCCATGATCACCATGGTGTTCGGCCTGGCGCCGGCGCTGGCGCCGGTCCTGGGCGGCTGGTTGCAGGCCACGCTCGGATGGCGGTCGGTGTTCTGGGCGCTGGCCCTGTTCGGCGCGGGCCTGTGGACGGTCAGCCGTCAGGTCCTGCGCGAAACGCTGCCGCCGGCCGCCCGCACGCCGTTCGACCTGCGCAGCATCGCCGCCAACTATCGGCGCTCAGTGGCCAGTCCCCGTTTCATGATGATGTCCGCCGGGATCGGGCTGGCATTCTGCGGACTGCCCTTGTACGTGGGGTCGGCCGCGGCCTACATCATGGATATCCTGCACCTGCCCGAGACCGCGTTCGCGTGGTTGTTCGTGCCCATGGTCGGCGGGCTGATGCTGGGCTCGGCCGCGGCGAGCCGCTATGCGCACCGTGTCCCGGCCGAGCGCATGGTCCGGCTGGGGTTCCTGGTCATGGGGTTCGGCGTGCTGCTTTCCGTGCTCTATACGAGCCTGTTCACGGCGGCCGTGCCTTATGCGGTATTGCCCTTCGTGTTCTATACCTTCGGCCTGTCGCTGGCCTCGCCCAGCATGACCGTGATCGCGCTCAGCATCTTCCCCGCGATGCGGGGCCTCGCGGCCTCGATGCAGGGCTTCATCCAGATGGCGCTGTTCGCGCTGGTCTCGGGCCTGGTTGCGCCACTGGTGTTCGGCAGCGCGGCGGGCCTGGCCTGGACCCATGCCTTGCTGCTGGCGGCGGGCCTGGGTTTCTGGGAGGCGGGCAGCCGGGCGCGGGCGGCGCCGGCCGCCGGACCACGGGCCTGACGCGGCTTCAGACCTGGCGGCGCAACACATCCAGAAAGCTGCCCGCGGCCGCCGGCAGCGACCGGCCGCTGCGGGTCAGGATACCCATCTCGCGCGAGACGCCGGGGCTGGCCAGCGGAATGGCGGCCAGCGCGGACATGTCGATCAGCCGGAGCGCCAGCCGGGGGATGGCGGCGATGCCCAGGCCCGCCGCCACCATGGCGCCCACGACCGAGATGTTGGCGCATTCGTAGCGTGCCTGGATGGCCAGGCCGCACTGCGTCATGACCCGGTCCGCGATCTGGCGGATGCTGCTGGCGGGCCCGCTGGCGACCAGCGGCCTGTCGGCCAGCACTGACCAGGACACCCGCCGGCGCGAAGCCAGGGGATCGTCGCGGCTGCACACACAGACGAATTCGTCGCTGATCAGGGGCTCGAACGCCAGTCCGTCCTGGCGCGGCGGCGCCACCGAGATGGCGAAATCCGCGCTGCCATCCAGGACCCGCGTCCGCACGAATTCCGCCGATACCGGTTCGAGCGCGATCGTGACGCGCGGATGGGTGGCCTGGAACACCGACATGGCCCGGGGCAGCAGCGCCGCGGCGGCGGACGGCAGGCAGGCGATGGCGATGCGGCCGCGGCGGCCGGCCACGAATTCGGACAGGTCGCTGAGCGAGTCGTGGAACTCAGCCACGATGCGGCGGGCGATGGGCAGGAGTTCCTCGCCCTCGCGAGTCAGTTCCACGCGCCGCGTGTTGCGATCGAACAGCCGGGCGTCGAGCTTGTGTTCGGCGGACTGGACGGACCGGCTCAGCGCCGGCTGCGAAACGTGGACGCGTTCGGCGGCCAGCCGGAAGTTGCGCAGCTCGGCCACGGCCAGGAAGGCTTCCAGTTCATGTACGGTCAGGGTCGATCGCATGGCGCGCAATTGATAATGAAAATGCATTAAATCAATATGATAAATGCACTTCTCATATTACAAGTGGCTCCCTACACTGCTCCGTAAAACCCCAGGAGACGCCATGACATTCCGTCTGATTCCGCTTGCCGTGCTCGCTTGCGCGCTGGCCAGCCCCGCCTCGGCCCAGCCCTATCCCTCGCAACCGATACGCATGGTGGTGCCGTTCGCGGCCGGCAGCGGCACCGACCAGGTGGCCCGGGTGCTGGGCCAGGCCATGACGGCGGCGGCCAATGTCACGGTGGTGGTCGAGAACAAGCCCGGCGCCAATGGCTTCATCGCGGCGCAGGCGGTCGCCTCGGCGCCACCCGACGGCTACGCGATGCTGCTGACGACCAACACCACGCATGCGGCCAACCAGCATCTGTTCAAGCATCTGCCCTACGACCCGGTCAAGGACTACACGCCGGTCGCGCTGCTGCGCAAGGGCTACCAGATCATGGTGGTGCGCGCCGACTTCCCGGCGCGCAATGTGGCCGATTTCGTCGCCCTCGCGCGCAAGCAGCCGGGCAAGCTCAACTTCGGCAGCGGCAGTTCCTCCAGCCAGGTGGCGGGCGAACTGTTCAAGCAACTGGCGAACGTCGAACTGACCCACGTGCCCTACAAGAGCAATCCGCAGGCGCTGAACGACCTCATGGGCGGCCAGATCGACGTCGTGTTCGTCGACACGACGTCGGCGATCACGCTGGTCCAGGGCGGCAAGCTGCGCGCGCTGGCCGCGACCAGCCCGCGCCGCCTGTCCATGCTGCCCGAGGTGCCGACGCTGGACGAGGCCGGGCTCAAGGGCTATGAGATGTCGTACTGGACCGCCGCCTATCTGCCGCGCGGCGCCTCCAAGGAGGTCACGGCCACGCTCAACAAGCTGTTGATCGACGCCGTGCGTTCGCCCGAGATGGCGCAGTTGATGGCCAAGACGGGCACCGAGGTATCCACCAGTTCGCCGGCCGAACTGGCCGCCTTCCAGGCGGCGGAGTCGGAAAAATGGGCCCGCATCATCCGCGCGGCCAATATTCAGCCGGAGTGAATCCATGACCAAGACGCGCGTGCGCATCGGCGCCGGTGCGGGATTTTCCGACGACCGGTTCGAACCGGCGCTGGAGCTGGCCGAACGTGGCGAGCTGGACTACCTGGTCTTCGAATGCCTGGCCGAGCGGACCATCGCGCGCGAGACGCTGTCCCGGCTCAAGGATCCCGAGACGGGCTACACGCCCTACATGCGGGACCGCCTGCGCATGGTGCTGCCCGCGTGCATGCAGGCGGGCATACGCATCGTCACCAACATGGGGGCGGCCAATCCGCTGGGCGCGGCGCGCGTCATCCGGCGCGACGCGCTGTCGCTGGGGTTGCCGCCGCCGGTGGTGGCGGCGGTGGTGGGCGATGACGTGACCGAGATCGTGCGCGCGCATCCCGAGCTTCGGCTGCTGGACACCGGCGAACCCGTGGAGTCTCTGCTGCCGCGCATGGCAGCCGCCAACGCCTACCTGGGCGCGGACATCGTGCGGGAGGCGCTGGCCCGCGATGCCCAGATCGTGGTGACCGGACGCGTGGCCGATCCGTCGATGTTCGTGGGCTGCATGCTGCACGGGCTGGGCTGGTCCTATGACGATTATCCCCGCCTGGCCGCCGGCACCTTCACCGGCCACCTGCTGGAGTGTGCCGCGCAACTGACCGGGGGCTGCTTCGCCGATCCCGGCAAGAAGGACGTGCCGGACATGGCCCGCATCGGTTTTCCCTACGCCGACGTCGATGCCGATGGCTCGGTCCGGCTCGGCAAGGTCGCGGGCTCGGGCGGCCGCCTGGACGTGGCGACCTGCACCGAGCAGGCACTGTACGAGATCCACGACCCGGCACGCTACATCACGCCCGACTGCGTGCTGGACATCACCGAGGCCGAGTTCGAGCAACTGGGGCCCGACCGGGTCGGCTTCCGGGGCACGCGCGCGGCGCCGCGCACCGATACCTACAAGGTCGTGGTGGGTTATCACGACGGCTGGATCGGCGAAGGCGAGGTCGGCTATGCCGGTCCCAACGCCGTGGCCCGGGCGCGCCTGTCCGAGCAGATCGTGCGCGAGCGGCTCAAGCTGCGCGGATTCTCGTATCCGGAGATACGGGTGGACTACATCGGCATGAGCAGCCTGCACGGCATGGGCGCGGGCCGCCCGGAGCCCTACGAGGTGCGGCTGCGCGTGGCGGCCCGCAGTCCGGACAAGAAGGCCGCGCAGGCGGTGGGATTCGAGATGCGCACGCTCAACGTCAACGGTCCGGCGGGGGGCGGCGGCACGCTGGAGTCGCTGCGCGAGGTGATCGGCGTGCGTTCGCTGCTGCTGCCGCGCCACCTGGTCCATCCCGAGGTCGTCATCGAGGAGCGACCGTGAACGAACAGAAACGGAGGAGCGTCCCGTGAGCACCAAGGTCCATGAATTGGCCCACTCGCGCGCCGGCGACAAGGGCAACACTTCGAACGTCTCGGTCATCGCCTACGACCCGGCGGCCTGGGACATCCTGCGCCGCGAACTGACCGAGGAGCGCGTCATGAGCGCCTACGCGCACCTGGCCAGCGGGCCGGTGACGCGTTACGAGCTGCCGCGCCTGCGCGCGCTGAACTTCGTCATCGAAGGGGCGCTGGGCGGCGGCGTGACGATCTCGCTGGCGCGCGACGCGCACGGCAAGACGCTGTCCTACCTGATGCTGGACATCGACCTGCCCGTTTGAGGGAGAATGCGGCCGTCAGTGGTTGATGGCCGTGATCTTCACGTCGTTGCGCTTGCCCACGCCGCCGAACCAGATCTCGCCCGATCCGATCGAGATGCCTTGCCAGTTGGCGAAGAGCTCGGGATAGGCCTGGCGGGACACGGCTGCCCTGACCTTGGGCGTGATGAGCTGGTCGTAGTCCGCGATGAAGTGCCCGGCATCGCGTATCGTCACGGCCTTGCCGTCGATCCGGGTCCGGAACGGGTAGTTGACCATCGCGGCCACCGCGGGCTTGTCCGCGGCGGCGACGGCCTGTTTCAGGTGGTCGAAGAAGCCGCGATAGGACGTGTGTTCTCCGAACAGGGTGTCGAGCCGCGTGTCCATGTCGGCCGCGGACTGCGCCTGCGCCGCACCCGCGCCGCCGAAGGCGAGGCAGGCCGCCAGGCATGCGCCCAGTCGCCGCAGCGTTGCTGTCTTCGTTGTTCTGTCTTGCATGGCGGCGTCCGTTCAGGGGAGTGGGGGATCAGGCCGGGAGGGCCGGGGGCGGGGCCAGGGCCCGGTGTACGCGGGCCAGGACTTCGGGATCGTCCAGCAGCCGCATGCGTGTGGGATCCGGCAGGCGCTCGGGGCCCTTTTCCAGTACCTCGTCGACCAGTTGCGTGCGCGCCGCCTCGATCAGCGGATGGCCGGGGAGGTGCCGGCCGGTGGAGAAGGCCCGGGCCAGCGCGTTGGCGGCGGGATCCATCAGCGCGTCCATGAAGCCGGGGGCGGGGCGGGCCTGGTTCTGCTCGTTGTAGCGCGCGGTGTCGTGCAGTTCGGGAGGGGGGGACGTTTCCTCGGGAATGCAGAACAGTCCGTCCTCGAAGGCGCCCCGTCCCAGGCTGACCCGGCTGGACATCACCGACAGCGGAATCGCCAGCAGCAGCGAAGCCAGGATCGGGATCATCCACCACAGGAAGTTCGGATTCAGCCAGGCCACCAGCAGGCCCCAGCACACGCCCAGCAGCGTCTGCAGTCCGTGGCGCCGGAAGGCTTCGCGCCAGGGGGTTTCGTTGTTGGCGCGGGCCGGCGACTTCCACTGCACTTTCCAGCCGAGGAACGCCGCCACGACGAAGCGGGTGTGGAACAGCATGCGAATCGGCGCCAGCAGCATGGAGAACAGTACTTCCAGCAGCATGGACCAAAGCAGCCTGCCCGACCCGGCATAGCCGCGCGCGCCTTTCACCCACACGAGCAGCACGCTCAGTATCTTGGGCAGGAACAGCAGCACCGCCGTGGTCGAGAACAGCGCGATGGCCTCTTCGGGATGCCATTGGGGCCAGATCGGGAAGAGCTGGTGCGGCGTCACGAAATACTGCGGCTCGGTCAGCGTGTGGACCGCCAGCAGCGCGGTGGACAGCGCCAGGAACAGGAACCACAGCGGCGCCGACAGATAGGACATGACGCCGGTCAGGAACACTGCGCGGTGCACTGGGTGCAGGCCCTTGATCAGGAACAGCCGGAAGTTCATCAGGTTGCCCTGGCACCAGCGTTGGTCGCGCTGCAATTCGTCCAGCAGATTGGGCGGCAGTTCCTCGTAGCTGCCCGGCAGGTCGTAGGCGATCCAGACGCCCCAGCCGGCGCGCCGCATCAACGCCGCCTCGACGAAGTCGTGCGACAGGATGGCACCGGCGAAACTGCCCTTGCCGGGCAGGGGGGCCAGCGCGCAATGCTGGATGAAGGGCTCCAGGCGGATGATGGCGTTGTGGCCCCAGTAGTGGGATTCGCCCAATTGCCAGAAGTGCAGGCCGGCCGTGAAGAGCGGTCCGTAGACGCGCGTGGCGAACTGCTGCACGCGCGCGTACAGGCTGTCCATGCCGGAGGCGCGCGGCGCGCTCTGGATGATGCCGGCCTCGGGGTTGGCGTCCATCAGCACCACCAGGCGCTTGAGGCATTCGCCGCTCATCACGCTGTCGGCATCCAGCACGACCATGTAGTCGTACTCGCCGCCCCAGCGCCGGCAGAAGTCGTCGATGTTGCCGCTCTTGCGCTTGACGCGCCGCCGGCGCCGCCGGTAGTGGATGCGGCCGAAGCCTTCCACCGTCTTGCACAGCTCGATCCAGGCGCGCTGTTCCTGCACGCAGTTGTCCGGCTTGTAGCTGTCGCTCAGGATGAAGAAGTCGAACTTGTCGAGGACGCCGGCCCGCGCGACCGACTCGTAGGTCGCGCGCAGTCCCGCGAACACCCGGCCGACGTCCTCGTTGCAGATGGGCATGACGAGGGCGGTGCGGGTGCCGGCCGAGATCGGCACGCCTTCGGCCACGGAGGCCGAGATGCTGTAGCGGTCGCGTCCCATCAGCAATTGCAGGAAACCCATCAGCGCGGTCCAGAAGCCGGCCGAGACCCAGCAGAACAGCAGCGCGAACAGCAGCAGGATCGCGACTTCCAGGATCTGCCCGCCCTGGTAGGGCAGCACGGCCTTCATGTACCAGGTGGCGACGGCGGTCTGCGCCAGCACGGCCACCAGCAGCGTCAGCCGGCGCAGCCGGCCGGCGATCTTCCAGCGTGGTTCGGGCGGCCGCGCGAGCCGCTCGGCGCGCGTCTTGTGCATCTGTCCCTGCACGCGGCGCCAGCCGCGCACGAAGGGGTTGGTGACCCAGGGCTCGGGAACCATGGAGGAGCGCCTGATGGCCGGCGCGGTCTGGATGCACAGGCGCCCGGCTTCGTCGCGGTGGATGACGCCGTATTCGTCCAGCTCGGGGCCGTAGGCCTCGAGCAGGGTCTGTTCCTGGTCGTCGGCCTCGCTTGCGCGAGGGGCATCGTTCTCGATCGCCGCGGACATGGGATCACTCGCCCGTTTCATAGCCTGGCAACTGATAGCTCCAGGTCTCGGAGACAGCGTTCTGCCCGTTGACCAGGCCCGCCCGCATCTCGACCGGCTTGGCCGGGTCCTTGACCTTGATGCGCAGCGTGACGCGCCAGCCGCCTGTGACCGGATTGCGGCGCAGGCTGTTCTCCAGCACGTCGGCGTTGCCGCCGGTGGAGAAGTTCAGCGAGACGGGCAGCGGCGGGTCCTTGGGCTTGGCGGGGGCCGGGGCGGAGAAATCGATCAGGAACGCGGTGCTGCCGTCGGGGCGGCGGATCAGGTCGGTGCCGCGCGTCTCGCCCACCGAGCGCCGTGTCTGCAGCACGCGGGCCAGCTTGGGATCCTGCAGCCCGGCCTCGTTGCGTGTCCAGCGCAGCGTGTAGTTCATTTCGAGCGTCGCGCCAGGCTTGGGCTGGTGTTCGGGTACCCAGAACGCGACGATGTTGTCGTTGGTTTCGTCCGCGGTCGGGATCTCGACCAGTTCCACCCGGCCCTTGCCCCAGTTGCCGGTGGGTTCGACCCAGAGTGTGGGACGCAGGTCGTAGCGGTCGTCCAGGTCTTCGTACTGGCGGAAATCCCGGGCCCGCTGCTGCAGGCCGAAGCCGCGCGGATTCTCGACCATGAATGAGCTGTTGGCCAGGCGGCGCGGGTTGTTCAGCGGCCGCCAGAGCCACTCGCCATTGCCGGCGTGGAAAGACAGGCCGTCGGAATCGTGCAGCTCGGGCCGGTAGTTGGCGGTGCCGGAGGGTTGGGTCGAGCCGTAGAGATACATGCTGGCCATGCCGGCGATGCCGAGCTTGGCGACGGGCGCGCGCAGGTAGACGCGCGACCGGACCTCGACCAGGGAGTCCTCCCCCGGCGTGATGGTGAACCGGTAGGCGCCGGTGGCGCGGGGCGAATCCAGCAGGGCATAGATCACGACATGCTTGTCGTTGTTGGCGGGGCGGGCGATCCAGAACTCGCGGAAGCGGGGGAACTCCTCGCCCGAGGGTACCGCGGTGTCGATGGCCAGCCCGCGGGCCGACACGCCGTAGACCTGGCCCTTGCCGACCACGCGGAAGTAGCTCGCGCCCAGGAACGACGCGAGCTCGTCGTCGCGCTTGGCCGGGTCGTTCAGCGGGTACAGGATGCGGAAGCCGGCGAAGCCCAGGCCGCGCAGCAGCTTGGCATCGACCTGGCGGGGGCCGAAGTCGAAATCGGCGGGGTCGTATTTGATCTCGCGGACGCCTTCGGCATCGATCTCGTTGATCTTGACCGGCAGGTCGAAGGCCATGCCCTGGTGATGGAAGGCGATCTGGAACGCGGTGCGGCCGTCGGCCCACAGATATTTGTCGCGCTTGGGCTGGATCTGCTGGTATTCGGCGTATTTCAGGTCGCGCAGTTCCTTGGGCAGATGGCTGGTGGGCGCCTTGTATTTTTCGCCCGCGAGCTCCTTGGCCCGGCGGGAGACATCGAAGAAATCGAAGGCACCGGCGGGGGCGGCGGCGAGAAGGCCTGCCGACAACGCCAGGGCCGAGAGGAGCATGCGGGCGGCAAACGAGCGCACCCTTGCGGAAGAAAGGGAGGTGTCAGTCACGGATCTTGGATGTCCGGCGTGGCCTGGAAGGCTGAAACGGAGATTTTAGAGGGTATGGGCGGCCCCGGGGGGCTCCGGGCGCACGCATGTACTACTGGATGTAGCCACGCTGCGTCAGCCGGACCAGGGTTGACGCCATTTTCACCGAATTGGTTCCCCGGGGCCCGGGTTTGGGGCACATGTTCAGCGCCCCGCCGCGGTGCCTTCGCGCCGCGGATCCGCGCCGGCCCGCAGCAGCCCGTTGCTCAGGACCTCGATGCCGTGCAGTCCGCTGGGCATGGACGAGACCGTGACGGGATGCCCCATGGCGCGCAGGGCGGGGATCAGGCTTTCCAGCCGGGGGTCGCTTTCCAGTTCGGTGGCGCGATTGCGGCTGCCGTAATGCGGCAGGTCGATGGCGGTCTGGATGTCGAGGTCCCAGGTCAGGTTGGCCAGCAGCACCTGCGCCACGTAGTTGGCGATGGCGCTGCCCCCCGGCGAGCCCGCCACCAGCCGCAGCCGCGGGGTTGCGCCGCCGGCGCGCAGCACGATGGTCGGCGCCATGGTGCTGCGGGGGCGCTTGCCCGGTTCGACCCGGTTGGCCACGGGCACGCCCTGGCCGTCGCGCGGCGACAGGGCGAAGTCCGTCAACTCATTGTTGAGCAGGAAGCCCGCCACGAGGATCTTGCTGCCGAAGGCCTGTTCGATCGTGGAGGTCATGGCCACGGCGTTGCCCTGGGCGTCGACGATGGACAGGTGGGTGGTCGAGGGCAGGGCGGGCGTGTCGTCGGCGCCATGGCGGGCCAGCGCGCCGCGCACGGGCTCTCCCGGCTCGGCCCGGCCCATGGAGCGGTCGGCCGCGATCAGCGCCGACCGCCGGGCCAGGTAGGCCGGATCGAGCAGGGCGGCCACCGGCACGTCGACGAAGTCGGGGTCGGCAACATAGCGGTCGCGGTCGGCATAGGCCAGCCGTCCTGCTTCGGAAAAGTAGTGCACCGCGGCGAGCGAAACGGGACGGGCCTGCGCGATGGGCGTGGCGTCCAGCAGCGCCAGCATCTGCAGCACGGCCAGTCCCCCCGAGCCGGGCGGCGGCGCGCCGCATACGACATAGGCCTGGTAGGGGCCGCACAGCGCCGCGCGTTCGCGCGCCTCGTAGCGCGCCAGGTCCCCGGTCGACAGGTCGCCGGGCCGCGCATGCGCGCGCACCGCCTCGACCATGGCGCGGGCCAGCGGCCCGCGGTAGAAGGCGTCGGCGCCCTCGCGGGCGATACGCGTCATCGTGCGGGCGAGTTCGGGATTGCGCAGCCGTTCGCCTTCGCGCACGGCCGACCCGTCGGTGTGGAAAAAGTAGGCGCGGGCGGCGGGCTGGGCGGCCAGCCGGCCGTTGTCGCGCAGCAGGGCCGCCAGCCGCTGGGAGACCGGAAAGCCTTGGCGAGCGCGGTCGATCGCGTCGTCGAACAGCGATCGCCAGGGCAGCCTGCCATGCCGGCGGTGCGCCAGTTCCAGGGCCCGGAGCAGGCCCGGGGTGCCGACCGATTTGCCGCTGTCGACCGCATCGTCGAAGCGCATGGGCCGGGTTCCCTGCATGAAGCGGCTGGCGTCCGCCGCGGCCGGCGCCGTCTCGCGGCCGTCGAAGACCGTGACCCGGTCCTGGCGGGCATCGTAGTGGACCAGGAACGCGCCGCCCCCGAGTCCCGAGGACTGCGGCTCGACCAGGCCCAGCATCATCTGCGCGGCGATGGCCGCGTCGACCGCGCTGCCGCCCCGCTCGAGCACGCGGTAGGCGGCCTGGGTGGCGAGCGGGTGGGCGGTGGCCGCCATGAACTGGCGGCCCATGACGGCCTGCTTGGGCAGGTAGGCGGTCTGCGCCTCGGGATTGGGGTCGATGCCCGGGTCGGGGGCGGCGGCCCGGACCGCCGTGGCGAGCGCGGCACAGGCCAGCCAGAGCAGGCGCGAGGCGCGAACGAGCGAGGTCATGGATGAAGCTTCCTTGCGATGGCTTTGGGCCAGCCAGACCGCGACCTTACCATTGACCGCGGCAAAGCGGCTTACACTTGGAAACCCGTCCTTACTCCGGTTCCATGACGACGCCCCATCCCCGTGTGCTCATCGTCGAAGACGATATGACGATCTCGGCCAACCTGTGCGCCTATTTCGAGGCCAAGGGCTATGTCGTCGACGTCGCCTACGACGGCCCGTCCGCGCTGTACCGGCTCGGCGCCGGCTGTTTCGATGCCGTCCTGCTCGACATCGGCCTGCCCGGGATCGATGGCGTGACGGTGCTGCATCGCCTGCGCGCGGAGCTGCACCAGGCGACGCCGGTGCTGCTGCTGACGGCGCGCGACGAGCTGCAGCAGAAACTCGATGCCTTCGGCCATGGCGCCGATGATTACGTGACCAAGCCGTACGCGCTGGCCGAGGTCGAGGCCCGCGTGCGGGCGCTGCTCAATCGCGCCTCGGGGCAGGTCGCCAATCCGGTGCGCCGTTTCGGCGAGCTGTCCTACGACGCCCGTACCCGCGAGGTGCGCGTGATGGAGCGGCCGGTGCGGCTGACGCCCAAGGCCAGCCGCATCGTCGAGGTGCTGATCCGCGATCCGGGCCGGGTGGTGTCGCGCGCCGACCTGGAAAGCGCCCTGTGGGGCAGCGACGTGCCGGAAAAGGATGCCTTGCGCAGCCAGATCCATCTGCTGCGCAAGGCCTTGTCCGAAGCGGGCTTCGACGGATTGGAAACGGTGCACGGCGTGGGGTATCGCTTGTCCGGCGGCCCGGGGCGTGATTGATGGCTGGTCCCGCCACGCTCAAGCAGCGGGTCATCTGGGCGCTGACGCTCGCCATTTCCCTGTTCGTGGCGGCGCAGGCCGTCGTCGCCTATCTGGTGCTGGACCAGCAGGAAGACCGCATCGTCGACCAGATCGTGCTGACCGAGGCCGAACGGCTCGTGCATCGCCTCGAGGCGGGCGAAACGGTGTGGACCGGGGGCGACATCCTGCTCGGTCCCGGCCTGCACGCCTGGGTAGGGGCGAACGGGGACGTACCACGCGTGCTGGCCAGACTGGGCCCGGGGCAGTACCAGCTCAACACCGAGGGCGAGGTCTGGCACGTGGCGGTGGCCGACTCGACGAAAGGGCGGGTGTACCTGCGGTACGACGCGACCGACAACGAGCACCGGGTCTACGAGTTCGGCGCCATCCTGCTGGGGCTCTGGCTGGCCTGCACGCTGCTGGGATACTGGACCGCCCGCGCGTTGGCCGGCCGTGTCGTCGGCTCGATGGTGGAAGTGACCGACCGGATCGAATCGTGGGCGCCCGGCAACCCCGGCATGAAGGTCGTGCGCAGCGACGAGGCGGGCCGCTTGCTCGAGGCGTTCAATCGCATGCAGGACAAGGTGGACCAGTCCATTGCCCAGGAGCGCGAATTCTCGGCCAACCTCAGCCATGAGATCCGCACGCCGCTGACCAGCATCCGGACCGATGCGGAGTTGATCGCCCTGGAGTCCGAGCCGCCTCCGCAGGCGGGCCTGCGCCTGACGCGCATCGTGAACGCGGTGGACGAGATCGCCTCCACGCTCGAGACGGCGCGCGCCATCAGCAGCGCGCAGGCGGGGCCGCGCACCGAGGTCGCGCTGCGGGACTGCCTGGACGATGCCTGGAGCGGCCTGGCCGAGCGCGCGCACCGGGCGGGCCTGCTCCTGGTCAACGACATTCCCGAAATGGCCGTGGCCAGGCTCGATCGCTACGCCCTGCTGATCGTGCTGCGCAATCTCGTGCGCAATGCCATCGACCATGCCGCGCCCGCCACGCTGACCGCGAGCTGGGCCGGCGAATGCCTGGCCCTGGCGGACAACGGTCCTGGTATTGCTTCCGGCGACCAGCCGTTCGTCTTCGAGCGCTACTACAGCGGTCGGCTGCGCGACAGCCAGGTGCCGGTGGAAGGCGGCGCGGGTATCCAGCGCGGACTCGGGCTGGCGATCGCCAAGCGGGTGTGCGACATCCAGGGCTGGCGCCTGGCGGTCGTGTCCAGCACGGATGAACTGCAACGGGGTACCCGCTTCCTGCTGTGTTTCGGGGAGGGGGCTACCCTCGTGGTGTCCTGAAGAGCGGCACGGCCGTCCGCGCGGGACGGCCGCGGAGGCTCAGGCGCCCAGCGCCTTGGCATGGAAGGCCATGTGTTCTTCCATGAACGTCGAGATGAAGTAGTAGCCGTGGTCGTAGCCCGCATGGCGCCGCAGCTCCAGCGGCTGGCCGGCGTCGCGGCAGGCGGCCTCGAAGGCTTCCGGCCGCAGCTGCGACGCCAGGAACTGGTCGGCCAGGCCTTGATCGACCAGGATGCCGCCGGGGAAGGGCTGGCGTGAGGTCCGCATCAGTTCGGTGGCGTCGTAGCGTTTCCAGGCCTCGCGGTCCGGGCCGAGGTAATTGCCGAAGGCCTTGTGTCCCCACGGGCAGTCGACAGGATGGGCGATGGGCGCGAAGGCCGAGACCGAACGGAATTTGCCCGGGTTGCGCAGGGCCAGGACCAGGGCGCCGTGGCCGCCCATGGAATGGCCGAAGATGCCGGCGCGCGCCGGGTCGCCCGGCAGTTCGGAGGTGACCAGTCCGAACAGTTCGTCCACGATGTAGCTGTACATCCGGTAGTGGCGCTGCCAGGGCTCCTGGGTCGCGTCCAGGTAGAAACCAGCGCCCGCGCCGAAATCCCAGCTGTCGGTTTCGCCCGGCAGGCCCGCGCCGCGCGGGCTGGTGTCCGGTGCCACCAGCATGAGGCCGTGCTGCTGCGCGAAGCGCTGCGCGCCGGCCTTGATCATGAAGGTTTCCTCGGTGCAGGTCAGGCCGGCCAGGTAGAACAGCACCGGCACGGGTCCGGCTTCGGCGTGGGTGGGCAGGAAGACCGAGAAACGCATCGGCAGGCCGATGGTGGAGGAGTCGTGGCGGTAGAAGCGCTGCTGGCCACCGAAACACTGGTGCAGGCTGATCAGTTCGGGCATGTGGAGTCCTTGCGGCCGTCCGGCGCGACGGCCGGCGGCGGGGCGGTGAGTCTTTCGGGTACGCGCGAGGGCCTGGCTCGCGTCCCGGCAGGCGAGGCTAACAGGAATCGCCGCCCATCGACAAGCCGGCCCGGGTGCCGGGCCCGCCCGCCCAGGGCCGTCAGGCGCTCTCCCAGCCGTAGAGCCTCGCCGGCGTGGCGGCAAGAATCTGGTGCTGCAGCAAGGCGTCGGGCACCCAGGACGTGAACAGCTTGAACAGGTCGGCCGAGCTGTTTTCCTGGAACGACAGATGGGGGTAGTCGCTGCCCCAGATCAGATGGTCCGGCGCCGCCTCCAGCAGGGCATGGACCATGGGGGCGATGTCGCCGAAGCCCGGGGCCTTCGAGATGCGGTAGCTGCCGGTCAATTTGACGAAGCAAAGGCCGTCGCCGTGGCGAAGCAGGTCCAGGAGCGCCTGGAATCCCGGTGCCTGGGCACCATCGGCCGCCAGGTTCATGCCCAGGTGCGCCACGGTGAAGGGTAGCCTGAGCGAGGCCATGGTGGGCAGCAGCTCGCGCGTCAGCCATCCCGGGCCAAGGAAGTCGAGCTGCCAGCCGGTGGCCGCGCAGCGGGTCTCCCAGCGCCTGATGCGCGGGATGAGCGCATCGGCCAGGCCGGAGGCCGGCTGTGCGATGGGGTTCACGTTGATCCGCACGCCTCGCACGCCCAACTGATGAAGGTCGGCCAGTTGTTCGTCGGGGGCGTCGTCGGGCAGGTCCACGATGCCGCGGCAGGCCGGGCCCATGCGGCGCATGGCCTCGAGCATGCAGCGATTGTCCTGGCCGTAGGCGCTGGGCTGCACGAAGACGTAGCGGGAGAAACCCAGGGCGTTGGCCTCGCCCAGGTAGTCTTCCAGATCCGCCTGCGGCGGGTCGTAGCGCAATTGGCCCGCGTACGGATAGCGGTCCGCGGGGCCGAAGACATGAAAGTGGGTATCGCAGGCGTGAAGAATGGTCATGAGTCAGGAAAGGTCTGGAGAGGAAGGCTGATGCGCCAGGGCCTGGCGGATGTCCGCCGCGTCCTTGCGCGCGGCAGCCATGAGATAGGTCACGTCGCTGCCGGCGATCAGGAAGCGGGCGCCCAGCGCCACCAGCCGCTTCTGTAGCGCGATGTCGCCGCGGATGCCGCCTATGCCCAGGGTCTTGCCGTGCCGGTGGCATGCCGCGGCGACGGTCTCATACGCCTTGAACAGGTCGGGATGGTGCAGTTGGCCCGGAATGCCCATGGCGGTGCAGAGATCGTTGGAGCCGATCAGCAGCATGTCCACGCCGTCCACGGCGGCGATCTCGTCGGCCCGGGAAATCGCCCCGGGCGATTCCAGCATCATGATCATCAGCGTTTCGCCGTTGACCCTGGCGGCATCCTGCGGCCGGTAGAGCGTCCCGAGCGTGGGGCCCATGACCGAGCGGGTGCCGGCGGGGGGGTAGCGGCCCGCCACCGCGGCTGCCCGCGCCTGGTCTGCCGATTCGATGCCGGGCAGCAATACGCCGTGGGCGCCGCCGTCCAACACGCGTTGCATGAGGTCCATGTCCAGGCCCGGCAGGCGGACCAGCGGCGCGATGCCGGTGGCCAACGCGCCGGCGCACAGGGACGAGACGGCATCGAGTCCTATCGTGCTGTGCTGCATGTCGACGTAGACCGCGTCGAAGCCGCAGGCGGCCGCAATCATGGACATATCGGCCGTCCTGGCCTGCCGGAGCGCCATGCACAGCACGAGGTCCTGGCCACGCATCCTGTCCTTCAGCGGGGATGTCCGGGGGGGCGTCATCATTGGGCCTCGACGTGCGCGCGCGCGATGACATCCTTCCACGTGGCGATCTCGTCCGTCACGCGCTGCCGGAATACCGCGGCTGGCGCCACGACGGTCGTCACGCCGGCGGACGCGAAGGTCTTGGCTACCCTGTCGGTCTTGACCGCCTTGCCGACTTCCTGGTTCATGCGTTCGACGATGGCGGCCGGCACCGCGGCCGGCGCCATGACGCCGAACCAGTACATCATGCCGTACTCAGGAAAGCCGGCCTCGGCGAAGGTGGGGACGTCCGGCAGCATGGGGTTGCGCTGCGTGCCGCTGACAGCCAGGGCGAACAGGCGCTTGCCGTTGATGTGCTGGACCGTGGAGCCCACGCTGCCGATGCCGACGTCGATGCGGTCGGCGGCGATTTCCGTCATGGCCTCGGCGACTCCCTTGAAGGGCACGTGGACCATCTTCAGGCCATTCTGCAGGAGGAAGGCCTCCATCGCCAGATGGGCCGACGACCCCTGGCCGCCCGAGCCGAAGTTCAGGGTGCCCGGGTTCTTGCGGGCGAACTCGACCGTGTCCCGCAGCGTGCGCGTCTTCAAGCCGTTGCGCGCGGCCAGGACGGCGGGAGCGTCGGCGACCAGCGCCACCTGGGCAATGTCGGAAGCGGGGTGGTAGGGCAGTGCCTTGTACAGGGCTGCCGAGACCGCGAACGAGTTGTCGGTCAGCAGGAAGGTATAGCCGTCGGGCGCTGCTTTCGCGACCGCGTCGGTGCCGATGGTGCTGCCCGCGCCGCCGCGGTTTTCGATGACGAACGGTTGGCCCAACTGGTTGCCCAGTTCCACCGCGACAGCCCGGGCGGCCGTGTCGGTGAACGATCCTGGCGCGAAGGGAACGATGATCTTCACCGGCCTGCTGGGCCAGGGGGACTGGGCCCATGAAAGATTACCGAAATGTAGAATGAATAGAAAAATCGCGGCGGCCGCTTTGTTCATGGGCTGAGTCTCCGTGGGGCGTTCTAAGTGTTGTGCGATGCGCGCCGCGCCGGTTGGCAGGCCGGGGTGCGCGGCACGGAGGGGCGGCCGTGAAAAAAGGGGCGGCGCGTCGTATTCTCAGCCTGATTCTTGCATGGAACCGTTAATTTGTACATCAATATGAGAAACTTTCGTTTATTGGCGGACCAGCAGAGAATGGAGCGGTCATGAGCAGTCTGGACAAGATGCTGAGCTTGCTCGACGTGTTCACGCCCGCGGCGCCGGTGTGGACGACGGAGGACCTGATCCGGTATTCCGGCGCGCCGGCCTCGACCTGTTACCGGTATCTCAAGACGTTGCATTCGGGGGGCTTGCTGGCCAGGGTGGCCAACGGTTCCTATGTGCTGGGCCCGCGCATTCCCGAACTGGACCGGACCATGCGGTTGTGCGATCCGGTCTATATCGCCGGCTCGCCCGTGATCCAGCAACTGACCGAGGAGACGGGACACAGCTCCTTGCTGTGCATCCTGTTCAGCGAGTCCATCATGTGCGTGCAGCAGGCACTCGGCAAACATGCGCCGCCCGAGCTGTTCAGCCGGGGGCAGCGTCGCCCGCTGGTGGCGGGGGCGTCCGCGAAGATCATCCTGGCCTATCTGCCGCTGCATCAATTGCGGGTGATCTTCACCAAGCATCGCAAGAGCATCGCCGCGGTCGGCCTGGGCGCGGACTGGGAGCGCTTCAAGCAGGCGCTCAAGCAGATAAGGCAGGCGGAGTACGCGATGACCACGGGGGAGTACAACGCGGGCATCGTGTCCATCGCCGCGCCTTTGTTCAACGGCGCGGGCGATGTGCTGGGCAGCCTGGCGGTCGCCGCGTCGACGTCGCATGTGGACCCCGTCGCGTTCGGCGCCATCGCCGAGCGCGTGATCGAGGCCGGAAGGGAGGTGTCGAGGCGGATCGCCAGCGCGCCCAATATCGTCGCGCTGCCCGCCAGGGCCGTTGGATGACCCTGGGCCGTTCCTTGCGGGAGGCTCCTGGGCGGAATCGACATTCATGTTCTTTACCCGGTCTTGTCCGGGGCGCCGGGGCCGGAGGGCGGGCGGGGCGCAGCGGAGCCGGTCCCACTGCGCGGGACTTCCCGATGGGGACAGGGTGGACGGGGCGGGCGCAGAACTCGGGCGGGAACAGTCCCCCGGACTGTTCCCAAGGCCGCCCTCAAACAGCTGCGCCCTTGCTTCCCCGTCCACCCTGTCCCCACCGGCGGC
>Ga0182736_1000308_pt1 | contig 84235 bp, 78 predicted proteins | sample eDN5th30CKraftBY_FD_128882 | JGI IMG/M metagenome (GOLD analysis project Ga0182736, IMG submission 128882) | Enriched backyard soil microbial communities from Emeryville, California, USA - eDNA 5th pass 30_C Kraft BY (version 2) (version 2) | ecosystem: Environmental > Terrestrial > Soil >... | reverse complement strand
GGCTGGTCGGCGAATCGACGACCGGGGTGATCGCGTCCGGCCCGGTGCTGGCGCTGATGGATATGGCCACCGCGACCTCCGCCTGGCTGAAGCGCGGGCATTTCGCCCCGCAGGCGACACTCGACCTGCGCATCGATTATCTGCGCGCGGCGACGCCGGGCAAGACGGTGTTCGGACGCGGCGAATGCTATCGGCTGACCCGGTCGATCGCGTTCGTGCGCGGGCAGGCGCATGACGGCGATCCCGGCGATCCGCTGGCGCATGTCGCCGGCACTTTCATGCTGACCGACGCATGATCGAACCGCTGCCCCCCTATGCCGAACTGCTCGGGCTGGCGATCGAGGAAGGCGATGGCGCGCCGGTGCTGCTGATGCCGTTCGACATGGCGCGGGTGGGTGGCCGGCCCGGTTTCCTTCACGGCGGCGCGATCGGCGGGCTGCTGGAGATGGCGGCGATCGTCGCGCTGCGCCACGCGCTGGACGGGGCGGCGGCGCGCATCAAGCCGGTCAACCTGTCGGTCGACTTCATGCGCGGCGGGCGCGACAAGCCGACGCGGGCGCAGGGGCTGGTGCGCCGGCTGGGCAATCGCGTCGCCAATGTCGATGCGATCGCGTGGCAGGACGATCCGGCCAGCCCGATCGCGTCCGGCCGGCAGACCTTCCTGCTGGTCCGCTGATAGCTCGGATCAGCGCGGCGGGGTCAGCCTCAGCAGTTTACCCTGTGCATCCTCGCCGCCGTCCTCCAGCAGCCAGATCGCGCCGTCGGGCGCCTGCGCGAGGTCGCGGATGCGGGTGCCCATGTCCCACTGGTTCGCGGCGGTGGCGGTGTCGCCGTTCACCGTCACGCGCAGCAGCGCCTTGCCCGACAGCGCGGCGATCAGCAGCGATCCGCGATATTGCGGGAACATCTTCCCTGAATAGGCGATCATCCCGCCCGGCGAGATCGACGGGTTCCACCACAGTTTGGGTGCCTCCAGGTCGGGGCGGCTGGGGTGGTCGGGGATCGGCTGGCCCGAATAATTGTCGCCGTTGGACACGATCGGCCAGCCATAGTTGCGGCCCGGCTCGATCAGGTTGAGCTCGTCGCCGCCGCGCGGCCCCATCTCCTCCTCCCACAGCCGGCCGTCGGGGGTGAACGCCAGGCCATAGGGATTGCGGTGGCCGGTGCTCCACGTCATCGCCTCGACCCCGCCGGCGGCGTAATTCGGATTGCCGGGCCACGCCTTGCCGTCGAGCGTCAGCCGCAGGATCTTGCCCAGCGCCTGTTTCGGGTCCTGCGCAGGGGCGAACCGCTGGCGCTCGCCCGAGCTGAGGAACAGCGACTGGCTGTCGGGGGCGAAGACGATGTTGGCGCCGAACTGGCCGCCGGGGCCGTTCTCGCCCGCGCGCCAGATCACCTGTAATCCCTTGAGCGCGGGGGCTTTGCCGCTGTCCAGCGTCGCGCGGGCCAGCGCCAGTGCCGCGCCGTTCGCGCCCGGCTCCGAATAGGAGAGATAGACGGTGCCGCTGCGCGCGAAATCGGGCGCGACCGCGACGTCGAGCAGCCCGCCCTGGCCACCGGCCGCGACCGCCGGCACGCCGGCGACGTCGGCCACCGCGCCGTCGGTCGCGCGCAACTTCAGCCGACCCGCCTTTTCGGTGACCAGCAGCCGCCCGTCGGGCAGGAAGGCGAGGGCGAACGGCGTGTCGAACCGTCCGATCTCCGTAACCGTGAATGGGGGCGGGGTGGCGGGCAGGTTGGCGCGGCCGGTGGTCGCCGGGACATTGGCGATGTCGCTGGCCGGGGCGTTGCGCGGGAGCTGGGTGAGCGGCCGTGCCGGCGCGTCGGCGCCCTGGGCGTTGGTCTGCGCCGCGCCGGGTTTTTCGCCGGAACAGGCGATCAGCGTGACGGCAAGGGCGAGCGGGGCGAGGCGCATGGGGATCTCCCGGAGGATTGGTTCACTTCCGAACGTGCCAGCCGCCGCCCGGTTGCGCCAGCCTCAATGCCCGCGAGTCTCAATGCCCGCGGCAGGCGAGCAGGTCGAGGATGTCGTCGATCCGCGCCGGGTCGCCCGCCGCGATCACTTCACCGACGCTGCCCGCGTGGAGCGGATCGCCCGCCCAGTCGCACATCCGCCCGCCCGCGCCTTCGACCACCGGCACCAGCGCGGCGAAATCGTGGAGCTTGAGGTTGGCCTCGACCACCACGTCGAGGTGGCCGGAAGCCAGGCAGGCGTAATTGTAGCAGTCGCCGCCCAGCACGGTCGACCGCACCGCCGCGTCGAGATGCTCGAACGCATGGAGCTGGGCGTCGTCGAACGCGGCGGGGGAGGTGGTGCCGAGCAGCGCGTCGGCGAGGTCGCGGCACCGCCGGGTCGCGGCGGGCCGGCCGTTGAATTCGGTCGGCCGCCCGGCGACGCCGATCCAGCGTTCCTTGAGGATCGGCTGGTCGATCACCCCCAGCACGGGCCAGCCGCCCTCGGTCAGCGCGATCAGCGTGCCGAAGATCGGCCGCCCGGCGATGAAGGCGCGGGTGCCGTCGATCGGATCGAGCACCCATTGCCGCCCGCTGCTGCCCTCCTCGATGCCATATTCCTCGCCGGCGATGCCGTCGCGCGGCACCTCCGCCGCCAGGATGCGCCGCATCGCCGCCTCCGCCTCCCGGTCTGCGCGGGTGACCGGGGTTTCGTCGGGCTTGATCTCCAGCCCGAATTCGGCGCGGAACAGCGGGCGGATCGCCGCGCCGGCGGCATCGGCGAGGCGATGGGCGAGCGCGATATCGGAAGGGGTGACGGCCATGACACCCCGCCTAGCGCGGCTGTTGCGCGACCGCCAGCCGGTGATGACTCGGCGCAGGCAAAGGCGTATTCGGCCAAAGCGTCTCCGCCGAGAGGATATCTGCCATGCGCCTGCCCGTGATCGCCGCCACCGTCGCCCTGTTGTTCGCCGCACCCGCCGATGCCGCGCTCGCGCCTGGAGCCAGGGCGCCCGATTTCGCCACGCGCGGCGCCGTCGCCGGCAAGGTCGTCGACGTGCGGCTGCACGATCTGCTCAAGAAGGGGCCGGTGGTGCTCTATTTCTTCCCGGCGGCCTTTACCGGCGGCTGCAACGCCGAGGCGGCGGCCTTTGCCGACAAGATCGCCGACTTTACCGCCGCCGGCGCGACCGTGATCGGCATGTCGGGCGATTCGGTCGAGGTGCTCCAGAAATTCTCCGAGGAGAAATGCGCCGGCAAATTCACAGTCGCCAGCGCCGGACCGCGCGTGGTGGCTGGCTATGACGTCGCGCTGGGCCGGCAGATCAAGACGCCCGGCGGCGCGACGATCAACGCCACCAGCCGCACCAGCTATGTCATCGCGCGCGACGGGCGGATCGCGTTCGTCCACAACGATCCCAGCCCGGCGGATCACATCGCCGGCACGTTGGCGGCGGTGCAGGCGCTGAACAAGGCGAAGTCCTGAATCGTCCCTCCCCCCGGCCTGGCGCGACAACCCGATATTAGGGGTTTGGCGATTATGGTCGTGCTTAAGGGTGCCCTAACCAAGGCGCCGATCTGGGGAAATGGATTCGCTTGTCATGTCAGGCTCCGTCCGTGCCGAAAGCGTTGATGACGCTTCCTGTTCCTTTACCCTGTTCGATCGGATCGGCGGGTTCCTGCGCGATCATCGGCTGGGGACGGACCCGGCCAGCTATGCCCTTGTCCATGCGATTCTGTCCGATCCCGCCGGATCGCTGGGGCGGGCGGCCGCGCGGATCACCGAAGGCGGCGTGCGGCTGACCACGCGCGACATCGATCGACTGTGCGACGAGGGGGGCATCGCCGCACCGCAGCCCGACCGGGCGAACGCCGACGGCCTGGTCGCGCAGACGCAGCTCCAGGTGGAGGGCTTTGCCGACATGGTGCAGGGCCTGCGCGACCAGGCCAACGGCTTCGGCCGCGACCTGGCGGCCAGTGCCGATCGCATCCGGCGGCAACAGGATGCGCTGCCCACCCAGTCGGACGTGGTCGATGAGGTCGCGCGCATCACCGCGACGATGGTGTCGCGTGTGCGGGTGGCGGAGGCGCAGCTCGAAACCGCGACTCGCGAGGCCGACGAGCTGCGCGCCAAGCTCGAAGAGGCGCGCGACAACGCCCGGCGCGATCCGCTCACCGACCTGCCCAATCGCCGCGTCTTCGAGGAGAGCTTTGCCGCTTGCCTGGCAGCCGGAAAGTCGATGTGCCTGGCGGTGTGCGACATCGATCATTTCAAGCGGGTCAACGATCGCTTCGGCCATGCCGTCGGCGACCGCGTGCTCAAGGCGATCGCCACCGCGTTGAGCGAGACGTGCGCCCCGCATCTCGTCGCCCGCTATGGCGGGGAGGAGTTCGTGGTGATTTTTACCGACATCGACACCGATTCCGCGCGGGCGGCGATCGACGCCGCGCGCGGGGTGGTGGCGCACAAGCGCTATCGGCTGCGCGAGACCGACCAGCCGCTGGGGTCGGTCACGATATCGGCGGGGCTGGTGCGTGTCGAGGAGGGCGACAATGCGCGCAGCGCGTTCGGGCGGGCCGATGCGCTGCTCTATGCGGCCAAGAACGAGGGCCGGAACTGCGTCCGCGCGGCGTGAACGCGGCGGGATCGGAGCCGATTCCGATCCGATCGCATCGGCTCGGCTGCGCGAGGTTTTTGATTTGACGCGTTTCCGGATTCAGCAGCTGGTTTCTACCTGCTTGGAAGACGCTAGCCGTTGACGATCGTGCCGCCATTGGGGTGGAGGACCTGCCCGCTCATATAGCTCGAATCGTCGCAGGCGAGGAACAGATAGGCCGGCGCGACCTCGTTCGGCTGGCCGGGTCGGCCCATCGGCGTGTCCTCCCCGAAATGCGCAAGCTTGTCCGGCGAGGCGCCGCCCATCGGATTGAGTGGCGTCCAGATCGGTCCGGGCGCCACGGCGTTGACGCGGATGCCCTTGCCGACCAGGTTCTCGGACAGCGCACGGGTAAAGGCGGTGATCGCCCCCTTTGTCGATGAATAGTCGAGCAGTTCCTTCGATCCCTGGTAGCTGGTGACCGATGTCGAATTGACGATCCGCGCGCCCGCGCTCAGGTGCGGCATCGCCGCCTGGACCATGAAGAACATGCCGAAGATGTTGGTCTGGAACGTGCGGCGCAATTGCTGCTCGGTGATGTCGGTGATGTCGTCGTCGGGGTGCTGCTCGCCGGCGTTGTTGACCAGCACGTCGATTCGGCCGAACGCGGCGATGGTATCGGCGACGACGCGGTCGCACATCTTGCGCGATCCGACATCGGCGGTAATGGCGATCGCGCGGCGACCCTCCGCCTCGACGATGCGCCGGGTTTCCTCGGCGTCGTCGCTCTCGCACAGATAGACGATCGCGATATCGGCACCCTCGCGCGCGAACAGCGCACAGACGGCCCGGCCGATGCCGCTGTCACCGCCGGTCACGATCGCGACCTGCCCGGCCAGCCGCCCCGATCCGGGATAGCGCGGCTGCCATTCGGGCTTGGGCTCAAGCGCGCTTTCGTGTCCCGGCAGCGCGTCCTCGTGGATCATTTCGACGGTGTCGCTCATCGCTCGCGTCCTTGGTTGGGAATGATCGTCCAACCGGCGGGGGCGTGGGCGGTTCCCCGAAGAGGGGGCAGCCGGGGCTCAGGCTGCGATGATGCCGGCCCCGGGTGCGCTGCTGGCGAGGATCAGGACGACGGTCGCGGCGAACGACATGGCGGTGATCGCGAACGAGCGGATCATGGTGTTTGCTCCAGACGAGAGGGGTGAGGTCACGCGACCGGAATGTGCGGGGCGGAAGCGATCACCAGCATCACGGTGGCGATCACCGCGCCGGCAAAGGCGACGGTCGAGCGCTGCAGCATTTCGAAACGGACGATCATTTTAACAAACTCCCTGGTCTTGCTGTTCGGTGCCGGACCATCCGGCGCCGATGCCTGGAAGATTGCAGGGAGTGTGCCAGTTTTATAAGTTGTTGATTTTACTATAGGTCGCTGATCTCCGCTGCGAAACCCGCCGCGTTCAGTGGCGAATTTTGCCAGATATTGGCGATTATGCCGGGGCAGTCGCGCCGATCGGGCCTATCCCCGCCGCTTCGCCGCGCGAGTAGGTGCCGGTGAGCAGCCCGGCGGCGAGCACGCGGCCCCGCATCACCGCCACCGCGTTGCTGCGGTTGGGCGTCTCGCCCGGATCGCCGCCGGGGGCGAGCGCGAACAGCTGGAAGGCGTAGCGATGCTCGCCGTGTCCGGTCGGCGGATCGGGCGGCAGCCAGCCTTCGCGGCGAAAGCTGTTGCGGCCGACGTCGCCGGCCTCGCCGCCCGCGCCGTCGGCGACGATCGCGCCCTCCGCCAGCTGGCCGTCCGCGCCGGGCAGGCCCCACATGATCGCATGGACCAGCGGGCTGGGCGTCGGCGCGTCGGGGTCCTCGACCAGCAGCACCAGGCTGTCGGTGCCGTCGGGCACCCCCGTCCAGAACAGCGGCGGCGACACCCCCGCGCCATCGGCGGTGAAACGCACGGGCAGCCGCGCGCCGTTGGCGAAGGCGGGGCTGCGCAGGTCGAGCGCGGCGAAGCTGCCGAGGCCCGGCTGGACGATGGCGAGCTTGTCCGCCCCCGCCCGCACCCCCTTCAGCGCGGCGCCGAGCCAACGGGGCACGTGCTCGAGCATGGCGGTTAGAGGTCCAGCTTCTCGTAGTCGGCGGGCGGGCTGATCAGCTCCATCCGCTCGGCGAGCAGCGGGCGGAAGCTCGGCCGGCTTTTCATGCCGACGTACCAGCGCTTGGCCTGTTCGTGGCTCTTCCAGTCGATCCCGCCCAGATAGTCGGCGACCGAGATCTGCGCGGCGGCGGCGAGATCGGCCAGGCTCATCGTCGCGCCGGCGATCCACGTGCTGTGATCGAGCAGATAGTCGATATAGTCGAGGTGGCCGACCACCGCCTTCATCGCTTCGCGCAGCGCCGCGCCGTCGGGCGAGCCCTGCCGCGTCACGCGCTTGAGCATCCGTTCGTTGAGCAGCGGCGCGGTGACGTCGCGATAGAATTGGGTGTCGAACCACGCGACCAGCCGGCGGATCTCCGCCCGGTTGGCGGCCGTGCCGTTGATCATCGCCGCCTTTTCGACGGTCTCCTCGAAATATTCGCAGATCGCCAGCGAATCGATCAGCGGCAACCCGCCGCGTTCGGTGTCGACCATCACCGGGGTCTGGCCGGCGGGGTTCATGTCGATGAACTCGTCGCGGCGCAGCCACGGCGATTCCCGCACCGGCTCGTAACCGATGCCCTTTTCGCCAAGCAGCAGCCGCAGCTTGCGCGAGAAGGGACAAAGCGGAAATTGGTAAAGCTGCCACATGTCCCACGGCATAGCCGCCGCGCCGGGGCGGGGAAAGCGCAACCGTCATCCGGCGCGCGCCGGATGACGGTCTCCCGTCATTCCGCCGCGACCATCTCGATTTCGTCGTCGAGCGGGTAGGCGAGGCGGCTGATCATCTCCTTTGGACACACCTGCCAGAAATGATCGCGGATGCGGTCCCAATCCTCGATCAGCCCCTGCGCCCAGGCGCTGTGGGTCGCATCGACATGCGCGCGGACCAGCGCGAGCAGCACCGATTCCCAATGGCGCGACGCCAGCCGCTGCCACACGATCGTTTCGGGATTGGCGCGCCGGGCGAAGCTGGCGTCGGGATCGTAGATGAACGCCATGCCGCCGGTCATGCCCGCCCCGAAATTGGCGCCGACCCCGCCCAGCACCACTGCGATGCCGCCGGTCATATACTCGCAGCCGTTGGCGCCGCAGCCCTCGACCACCACCTGCGCGCCCGAATTGCGCACCGCGAACCGCTCGCCCGCCTGGCCGGCCGCGAACAGCCGGCCCGACGTCGCGCCATAGAGCACGGTGTTGCCGATGATCGTGTTGTCCTGGCTGGCCAGCGGCGACGACACCATCGGGCGGACCGAGATGACCCCGCCCGACAACCCCTTGCCGACATAGTCGTTGGCGTCGCCGAACACCTCCAGCGTGATACCCTTGCACAGGAATGCGCCCAGCGACTGGCCCGCCGATCCGCGCAGCCGCACCGTAACGTGCCCGTCGTCGAGCGCCGCCATGCCAAAGGTGCGGGTGATCTCGCTCGACAGCCGCGTGCCCACCGCGCGGTGGGTGTTACGCACCGAATAGGTCAGCTGCATCTTCTCGCGCCGGCTGAACACCGCCGCCGCGTCGTGGATCATCTGCGCGTCGAGGCTGTCGGGCACCTCGTTGCGGAAGGTCGAGAGCGAGAAGCGGCGTTCGGCGTCGGTCGCGTCGACCTTGGCGAGGATCGGGTTGAGGTCGAGGTCGTCGAGGTGCTCGGCGCCGCGGCTGACCTGGCGCAGCAATTCGGTGCGCCCGATGATCTCGTCGAGGCTGCGCACGCCCAGCCGCGCCAGGATTTCGCGCACTTCCTCGGCGATGAAGGTCATCAGGTTGATGACCTTTTCCGGGGTGCCGGTGAACTTCTGGCGCAGCTTCTCGTCCTGCACGCACACGCCGACCGGGCAGGTGTTCGAATGGCACTGGCGCACCATGATGCAGCCCATCGCCACTAGGCTGAGCGTGCCGATGCCGAATTCCTCCGCACCGAGGATCGCGGCGATGACGATGTCGCGCCCGGTCTTCAGCCCGCCGTCGGTGCGCAGCCGTACCCGGCCGCGCAGGCCGTTGAGCGTCAGCGTCTGGTTGACCTCGGTCAGCCCCATTTCCCAGGGCGTGCCGGCGTATTTGATGCTGGTCTGCGGGCTGGCGCCGGTGCCGCCGTTGTGGCCGGATACCAGGATGACGTCGGCATGCGCCTTCGCCACGCCCGCCGCGACGGTGCCGATGCCGGCGGAGGAGACCAGCTTGACGCACACCCGCGCGCGCGGATTGATCTGCTTCAGATCGTAGATCAGCTGCGCCAGATCCTCGATCGAATAGATGTCATGGTGTGGCGGCGGGCTGATCAGGCCGACACCGGGGGTGGCGTGGCGCAGCTTCGCGATCAGCTCGGTCACCTTGAAGCCGGGCAACTGCCCGCCCTCGCCGGGCTTGGCGCCCTGCGCGACCTTGATCTCGATCTCCTCGCAGGCGTTGAGATATTCGGCGGTGACGCCGAACCGGCCCGACGCGATCTGCTTGACCCCGGAATTGGCGTTGTCGCCGTTTTCATAGGGGGAATAGCGCGACGAATCCTCGCCACCCTCCCCCGACACCGCCTTGGCGCCGATGCGGTTCATCGCGATCGACAGCGTCTGATGCGCCTCCGGCGACAGCGCGCCCAGCGACATGCCGGGGGTAACGAACCGCTTGCGGATCTCGGTGATCGCCTCGACCGAATCGATCGCGACGCCCTCGTGCGGGTAATTGAACTCGAGCAGGTCGCGCAGATACACCGGCGGCAGGTCGCGCACGCCGCGCGCGAATTGCAGATAGGTCGAATAGCTGTCGCTCGCCACCGCCGACTGGAGCAGGTGCATCAGCTGCGCCGAATAGGCGTGGACCTCGCCGCCATGGCGCTGGCGATAGAATCCGCCGATCGGCAGCGTGGCCACCCCTTCGTCGAACGCCGCGTCGTGGCGCAGCCGCGCGCTGAGATCGAGCGAGGCGTAACCCTCGCCCGAAATCTTGGCCGGCATCCCCGGAAACAGATCGTTGACCAGCGCGCGGCTCAGCCCGACCGCCTCGAAATTATAACCGCCGCGATAGCTGGAGATCACCGCGATCCCCATCTTCGACATGATCTTGAGCAAGCCTTCGTCGATCGCGGTGCGGTGGCGTTCCAGGCACTGATCAAGCGTCAGGTCGCCGAACAGTCCGCGCGCGTGGCGATCGGCGATGGCCGCTTCGGCGAGGTAGGCGTTCACCGTGGTTGCGCCGACCCCGATCAGCACCGCGTAATAGTGGGTATCCAGGCATTCGGCGGTGCGGACGTTGACCGACGCATAGCTGCGCAAACCCCGGCGGACGAGGTGCGTGTGCACGGCCGCCGCCGCCAGCACGCCGGCGACCGCGATGCGATCCGCGCCGACCGCCTCGTCGGTCAGGAACAGCTCGCTCTTGCCCTGGCGCACCGCCTGTTCGGCCTGCGCGCGGATGTTGGCGATCGCGGCGCGCAGTCCTTCCGTCGCGCCGTCACTGGCGGGGAAGGTGCAGTCGATCACCGCGGCGCGCGCGCCGAAATGCCCCTTCAGCCGATCCCAGTCGTCCGAGGTCAGCACCGGCGATTCGAGCACCAGCACCTTGCCCGGCGCGCCCTGCGTGTCGAGGATGTTGGCGAGATTGCCGAACCGCGTCTTGAGCGACATCACGTGGCGTTCCCGCAGGCTGTCGATCGGCGGGTTGGTGACCTGGCTGAAATTCTGGCGGAAGAACTGGCTGATCAGGCGGGGCTTGTCCGAAATCACCGCCAGCGGCGTGTCGTCGCCCATCGAACCGATCGCTTCCTTGGCGCCCTCGATCATCGGCGACAGGATCAGCTCCATGTCCTCCAGCGTCTGGCCCGCCGCGACCTGGCGGCGCGTCAGTTCGGCGCGGTCGAAACGCAGCGGCGCGGTGGCGGGCACCGGCAAGTCCTCGACGGTCAGGAATTCGCCGATCATCGCGCCGTAATCGGCCTCGGCGGCGATGCGGTCCTTGACCGCGCGGTCGTGGAGCAGCTCGCCCTGGTCGAGATCGACCGCGATCATCTGGCCGGGGCCAAGCCGCCCCTTCTCCACCACGGTCGATTCGGGAACCGCCACCATCCCGGTCTCGGAACCGACGATCAGCAGCCCGTCGCTGGTCAGCGTGTAGCGCAGCGGGCGCAGCGCGTTGCGGTCCATGCCCGCCACCACCCAGCGGCCGTCGGTCATCGCCAGCGCCGCCGGGCCGTCCCACGGCTCCATCACGCTGGCGAGATATTTGTACATCTGGAGGTGGGCGAGCGGCATCTCGTCCTTCGGCGCCCACGCCTCCGGGATCAGCATCAGCTTGGCGGTCGGCGCGTCGCGGCCCGACCGGCAGATCGCCTCGAACACCGCGTCCAGCGCGGCGGTATCCGACGCGCCGGCCGGGATCACCGGCTTGATATCCTCGCTGCGCTCACCGAACGCGATGCTCGCCATCTTGATCTCGTGGCTCAGCATCCAGTTCTTGTTGCCGCGGATCGTGTTGATCTCGCCGTTGTGCGCCAGGCAGCGGAACGGCTGGGCCAGCCACCATTGCGGAAAGGTGTTGGTCGAATAACGCTGGTGAAAGATCGCGACCCGGCTCTCGAACCGCTCGTCCTTCAGGTCCGGGTAGAATTCGCTCAGCGATTCCGCCAGGAACAGCCCCTTGTAGATGATCGAGCGGCACGACAGCGAACAGACGTAGAATCCGTTGATCTGCGCCGCGATCACCCGCCGTTCGATCCGGCGGCGGACCAGGTACAGCGTCTTTTCGAACTCGGCGGCATCCTGATCGTCGGGCAGCGGGCCGGCGATCATGATCTGCTCGATCTCGGGCCGGGTCGCCTGCGCCTTTTGCCCGATCACGCTGACGTCGACCGGCACCTGCCGCCAGCCATAGATGGTGTAGCCGGCGTCGATGATCTCGCTCTCGACGATCGTGCGGCACGCTTCCTGCGCGCCGAGATCGGTGCGCGGGAGGAAAATCATGCCGACCGCCAGCCGGTTCGGCAGCACGCGGTGGCCCGACGCGACGACCGCGTCGTCAAAGAATTTGGCGGGCAGGTCGACGTGGATGCCGGCGCCGTCGCCGGTCTTGCCGTCGGCATCGACCGCGCCGCGGTGCCACACCGCCTTCAGCGCGTCGATCGCGGCGGCGACGACGCGGCGCGACGGCACGCCGTCGGTGGTGGCGACCAGCCCGACGCCGCAGGCGTCGCTCTCGAACTCGGGGCGGTACATGCCCTCGCGGGCAAGGCGGAGGCGTTCGGTTTCCACGGTCATGTCCTGGGTGACTCCGGCTGGGGCGGGGCCCCTTCCAATTTCTCGATCGCCTTGGGGATGGCTTCCATGCCGACCTCGAGGCCGATCCGCTCGCCGACCTTGCTCAGCGTCTGCTGGAGCTCGGGCTGAAGCTTGAGCAGCTTCGCGCCCGCCGGCGACCGATAAAAGGCGACCAGATCGCGCAGCTCGGCCTCGGTGAACCTCTCGGCATAGGCCTTGGCCAGTTCGGTGGCGACGCGGGGATAGCGGTCGCGGAAGCCGAGCATCACCTCCTCGGCGATGACGCCCTTGATGTGCGCGCGCCCGGCCTCGCTCGCCAGCGAGGCGCGCAACTCGACGCTGGCCGCGCCCGAATTGGCGATCGCGGCGGCGATGTTCTCGGTCATCAGCGGCATGATCGAGGTGAACGTCAGATCGAGCTGTTGATCGATCCCGAGCAGCCCGACCAGTTCGGCGGCGAGCGCCGGACCCGCCGGCGCGGCCGTCGTCGCCGCCGGGGGCGGCGCGTCCTGCACCGCACCGGGTGTGGCGGCGGCGAGCAGGAGGGCGAGGGCGGCCGTCATCATGCCGCCACCTCCGCTTTCGCCTTGGCCTTCAGATACTGGTGCATTCGTGCGCTGACGTCCCGCCCGTCACGGATCGCCCACACCACCAGGCTGGCGCCGCGCACGATGTCGCCGGCGGCGAACACCCCGTCCAGGCTGGTCATCATGCTTTTGTTGTCGGTGCGCAGCGTCCCCCAGCGGGTCACGCCCAGTTCGGGCGCGCCGAACAGCCGGGGCAGGTCCTCCGCGTCGAAACCGAGCGCCTTGATCACCAGATCGGCCTCCAGCCGGAAATCGCTGCCTGGATCGGGCTCCGGCGCGCGGCGGCCGCTGGCGTCGGGGGCGCCCAGCCGCATCTTCTCGACCCGCACCGCGCTGACGCGGCCCTGTTCGCGTGCATCGGCCTCGAACGCCTGCGGGGCGGACAGCCAGACGAACTCGACGCCTTCCTCCTCCGCATTGGCGACCTCGCGCTGCGACCCCGGCATGTTGGCGCGATCGCGGCGATAGAGGCACTTCACCGACGCCGCGCCCTGGCGGATCGCGGTGCGGACGCAATCCATCGCGGTGTCGCCGCCGCCGATCACCACGACATGCTTGCCGACCGCATCCAGGCTGCCGTCATCGAACGCCGGCACCGCGTCGCCAAAGCCCTTGCGGTTCGACGCGGTCAGATAGTCGAGCGCCTCTACCACGCCGCCGCTGCCGATGCCCGGCGCCTTGATTGCCCGCGCCTTGTACACCCCGGTCGCCACCAGCAGCGCGTCGTGGCGCTTGCGCAGCTCCTCCAGCGTCGCGTCGCGGCCGACCGCGAATCCTTCGTGGAACACGATGCCGCCCTCACGCAGCCGCTCGACGCGGCGCATCACCACCGGCTTCTCCAGCTTGAAGCCGGGGATGCCATAGGTCAGCAGCCCGCCCATCCGGTCGTGCCGGTCATAGACGTGGACGTCGTAACCGTGGCCGCGCAGATATTCCGCGGCCGCCAGCCCGGCCGGGCCGGCGCCGATGATGCCGACCGACTGGCCGCGCGCCGGGCCGACCGCGACCGGCTCGACCCAGCCTTCCGCCCAGGCGGTGTCGGTGATGAACTTCTCGACGGAGCCGATCGTCACCGCGCCGTGGCCGGAGAATTCGATCACGCAATTGCCCTCGCACAGCCGGTCCTGCGGACAGATGCGGCCGCAGATCTCGGGCATGGTCGAGGTGGCGTTGCTCAGCTCATAGGCCTCGCGCAGCCGCCCCTCGGCGGTCAGTCGCAGCCAGTCGGGTATGTGGTTGTGCAGCGGGCAGTGCACCGAGCAATAGGGCACACCGCATTGCGAGCAGCGCCCGGCCTGATCCTCCGCGGTCGGCGGTGCATAGCGCTCTGCGATCTCGCGGAAATCCTCCGCCCGCAACGACGGGTCGCGCTTGGCCGGATAGGCCTGCTCGCGTGTCACGAATTGGAGAAGCTTTTCATTCGCCATGAATCGACCTTTCGAGGCGCGTTACCGCGAAAGATCGCATCAATTACAGAGGAAATCGCACTTTAGGTCAGTATATCAGACCTAAATCCCGCAAAATAATTCTCTCACGCAGCCTAGTTGCGACAGGTTCGCAATAATTATGTCAGCTTTAATGTCCTATCTCATCTGAAGCCATACCAGCGCGGCTGTGCCGGCGACGATTCGGTACCAGGCGAACGGGGCGAAGCCGCGCCGGGCGACGATCCCGACAAACCACCGGATCACCAGCAGCGCGACGACGAACGACACGACAAACCCGATCGCGATCTGGCTCCAGCCGGTCCCGCCCAGGCTCTCGTGGTTCTTGTAGAGATCATAGGCGGAGGCGGCGAGCATCGTCGGCACCGCCAGAAAGAAGCTGAATTCGGCGGCGGTCTTGCGTTCGACGCCCAGCCCGAGCGCGCCCATGATCGTCGCGCCCGACCGGCTGACCCCGGGAATCATCGACAGGCACTGGACCAGCCCGATGCCCAGCGCGGTGTGCCAGCCCATCTCCTCGATCGTGCGGATGCGCGGCGCCTTGACCCATCGCTCGATCGCCAGGATCGCGACGCCGCCGACGATCAGCGCCACCGCGACGATCGTCGGGCTTTCCAGCATCGCCTTGACCGCCTTGTAGACGATGATCCCGACCACGGCGGACGGCAGGAACGCCAGCAACAGGTTGCGTACGAAGATCAGCGCACCGCGATCGGCGCGCAACAGCCCGGCCGCGACATCCCAAAACCGCCGCCAGTACAGCACCACCACCGCCAGGATCGCGCCGAGCTGGATGACGATGTCGAACGTGCCGGCGCCCTCGCCCTGAAAGCCGAGCAGCGCGCCGGCCAGGATCAGGTGCCCGGTGGACGAGACCGGCAGGAATTCGGTGACGCCCTCGACGATGCCGAGCAGGATCACGGTCAACAGGTCCATGGCGGCCCCTCCGTCAGGCCGCGATCGGGCGGCGTGGTATCAGCGATTTGCGGCTGTCGGCGTCAGGCGGGCTGGCGCCTGGCAAAGCGCCCGTTGCGGCGGTAACGCACCAGCCACGCCGGGGCGACGCTCGCCAGCGGGGTCGCCTCGACGCCCAGCGCCGCCAAGCCGGCGGCATCCGGCGCGACGACATTATCGCGCTGGAGCATCCGCCACTGATCGCGCGTGATCGGCGCGCCGGGCAGGAAGCCGAGCGCGGCGATCGCGCCGCCGACCGCGTCGGGCAGTTCCGCCAGCGCGACGTTGCGGCCCAGCGTGTCGGCCAGCCAGCGATGCAGCTCGCTCATCGTCACCACGTCCGGCCCGCCCAGCTCGTAGCACCGGCCGCCATGCGCGGCGGGATCGGCCAGCGCCGCGGCGACGGCGGCGGCGACGTCCTGGACATAGACCGGCTGGAACCGCGCGCCGCCGCGCAGCACCGGCACCACCGGCGCCGCCGCGATCATGGCGGCGAATCGGTTGGTGAATTTGTCCTCGCGCCCGAACACCAGCGACGGCCGCAGGATCGTGGCGGCGGGGAAGGCGGCGAGCACCGCCGCTTCGCCCTCGCCCTTGGTCCGGCCATAGGCGGCGGGCGAATCGCGATCGGCGCCGATCGCCGACAAGTGGACCAGCGCGTCGACTCCGGCCGCCGCGGCCGCCTCGGCGATGGCGCGGGCGCCGGTGACGTGGACCGCCGCCATGTTATCGAAGCTACCGACCAGGTTGACCGCCGCGTCCGATCCGGCGAGCGCGCGCGCCACCGTTTCGGGGCGGGTGACGTCGACCGCGATGAACTGGGTCTGGCCCAGCCCGCCCAGCGGCTTGACGAACCAGGCGTCGCGCGGCCGGCGCTGGGCGATTCGCACGCGGGCGCCGGCGGCGAGCAGGGTCTGCGCCACGTAACGTCCGACGAATCCGCCGCCGCCGAACAGGGTAATGAGCTGGTCCTTCATGCGCGCGCTATGTCCTTGGCGATGGTGCGCAGGCTCCATGCCGCGCGCCGCCGCGATGGGCAAGGCCACAACCGGTTGACAACCCCGCAACCCACCCTCTAGAGGCCGCCGCCTACCCCGTGCCCAGATGGCGGAATTGGTAGACGCACCAGCTTCAGGTGCTGGCGCTCGCAAGGGCGTGGAGGTTCGAGTCCTCTTCTGGGCACCATTCCCGGTCAAAACTGGGCACTGACGTGAGCGAGCCGGTTTCGCCCTTATGGGCACCGGCTTCGAGCGCAGCCCTGGACCCGGCGACGAGGATCTCGTTGTCGTTGACGACGACTTCCGACACGAAGATCCTGAGGTAAGCGCGCCGCAGTTCGGTATTGGCGCCGGTGATTTCGGCCCGAAGGCGCTCACCGAACCTCTTGATCGCGGCATCGTCGATCCGCCCCGCCTTGCGACCGATCTGTTTCGCGAGGCTGCGTTCGGTTTCGGAGAGCGCGGCGATCGATGCTCGTGCCTCGGCCAGCTTCGCGGCGAACACAGGCTCGCGCGGGCTCATGATCTCCTCGGCGACGAGGTCGAGCAAGCGGCTCAACCGTGCCTCCGCGGCGATACGCTCGCGCCGCACCCGATCGTGATCCTCGCGGCGCCGTTCTTCGGCCTCATCGGACCGGTCCAGCACATCGGCAAGCAGAACGCGAAGTCGTGCGGGCGCCAGCACGCGCTTCAGCAGCCCGTCGAGAACGATCTGGTCGAGCGCTTCCTCGCGGATTGGCTTGCTGCCACACCGCTCGGCACCCGCGGTCGCCTTCGCGTTGCAGGTGTAATAACGATAGGCACCGGCTTTGCCGCTGCGAATGACGAGGCCCGCACCGCAGCCGGGATGACCGCAAGTTGCGACACCGCCCAACAAAACCGGCGAGTTGGTCGTGCGCGGCGCGCGAACACGCGGCGCCGACTTTGCGCGAATGGCCGCGACCTGGGCCATCAGATCCGGCTCGATGATCTGCGGGCACGATACCAGCACCGGGTCGCCATCGCCGGCGGGCAGAGCCTGGGCATTGGCTGGGCGATGCAGATAGGAACCGGCGTAGTGCTGACGCGTAAGGATGCCAGCGACGTTACTGTTGTGGAACCGCCGTCCCCGCAAAGTATAGCCGTTGCCATTGAGATGGGCAGCAATCGCGCGCGTGCCCATTGGCTGGCCGTGCAGGCCGTGCTGCGCGAGGTCGAAGATCAGCCGGACGACGCGGGCTTCATCTTCGCGGATGAAGAGCTTCTTACGCTCCTTGCGATCGAACATCCCAACCGTGCGCGATTCATAGCCGAGCGGAACCGGGCCACCGTTCCAATAACCACTGACGGCGTTGCCGCGCCGGTCGCGCGTGGTGAAAACCGAGGCGTCGTGCGCATATTTCTCGTTCATCACGGCGAACATCGACCGCACCATTTTGCCGTTCGAATCATTGCCGAAATTTTCGGTCAGGCTGAGCAAGCTGACACCAGCTTCGGCCAGCCTGTGTTCCGATACGACCTGGGTCAGCAGCCGCCTGGCGAAGCGACTCAGTGCATAGACGATCACCATATGCACCGGGCGATCCGGTGCGGTCGCTTGCGCGATCATCCGGTCGAATTGCTTGCGCTGGAGCTTGCGCCCCGAGACGTTCAATTCTTCGAAGATCGCGACGAGCTCGATACCCTCGCGCTCGGCATGCGCGCGGATCGCGGCGCTCTGCGCTGCGATGCTGGCATTCTGGCCACCCTCTTCATCGACGCTGACACGGACGTAGCCATAGGCGCGAAGGAGGGCTTTCATCTGGTGTTTTCCTTTCTGCGAGGCTGACGATCGTCGATCGCCGCCGATCTGGCCAGCGGCTACTGATCTTCATTCAGGATGTTGGCGAGGTCCACGCCAAGGTGGAGCACGATCAACGCAACCTCGTCGACGAGCACCGGCAGCAGGTCTGGCGCATTGGTGAGCGCGACCGGCAATCCAGCCACGTCCCGCGGCTGCCGTCCTTCATTTGGTGGTTCGCGTCCGATTGCCATGGGATGGTCATGGCGAGTCGGAAACAGGGCATTGGAGGAGAGGAAGCTACAGCCTCAGTCGGAACCACAGACGGCCCTGCGCTTCGATCAGGGTGCGTTGGCTTTTCAGGTCGTTGGGGTTGGCCAACGCCGAATCCATCAGCGCATTACCTTCCTTAGAAGCATCGACAAGGAAGCGTGATCCATGCTTTTTGCCTTCCCGGGCGAGACCCTCGATCACCTTCTCGAACGAATAGGGCTGCTGCCAGCACCAGTCATTGCTACCTGACGCGCGCTCCCGCACGGCAGCATCGACAAACTTCTTCGGGATCGCGTCTTCGTCCTGAACGACATCGATGCGCAGCCGATGAGACAACAGTCGAGGCAGTTCGGCCGGAAGTTCGAAGCCGGTCGGCATCAGATTTTCGGGCGGATTGCCCTCGGCGGTATCGAGCACGATCTGCTCGGCCCAAGTGCAATAGGCGCTCGAGCGATCGCGCTTGCCTTCGTCCTGGTCGCCTGCTCCGACATCAATGCGGCGAACCGCCGAGTGGACATGCCCGGCACGAAGCGCGTTATTCCAAAGCAATGGAATAGCTGGCGTCTGCAACCAGCGATGCACTTCCTGCAGGCTCCACTGTTTCGAGCGGTGCCCATCCAGCAACTGGATCAGGTGATCCGTCGCGGACTGGCCCTCTTCGAGCAGAACGGCGAGCAGGCCGATCAACTCCGCGTCGCGCTGCGCCATGCCAAAGCGCTGCGCGGCGGCACGATCGTTCATCCCGAGTGCGCCAACCCACTCGGAATCTTCTCTAGATGCGACCGGTCCGGATCGCTGAAAGATCGCATGTACTTCTGTTGCACGCTCCCAGGCGTCCCGCAGACATTGCGCCAATGCACCGTTGCGCGGTACCTTGTTCGTCGCGAGCGCCTGGATCTCGAGCTGCAGCGGATCACGCAGCCGGAGTCGCGCATCCTGCGCGGCCAGGAAAGCGGCGTCGAGCGCATGAAACGCGACGATGTTGGCGAGGTCGAGCACTGCGTCCCGATCAACGGCCATCACCATGCGAATGCCGGTTCCCAGTCGGCCCTGCATCAGCAGATCGGCGGCCTCGGGATAGTTCTGATGCACGAGCAACCAGGAGTCCGTCATTTCATCAGGCTCTGGTCCGTGCGCCGCACTGGCCTCCAAGCCGCTCATCGGGATTGCGACGTCGGCGCAAATTTTAGAGAGCGCGCTGGACGACCACGTCAGGCCACCGACGTTTCGCAAGATCCCTGCCTTCTCCAGTTCCTCATCGCTGTATGAGTAGTGATCGGTCTCGAAGTCCGGCGACATCGATGCCAGCCGCGACCAGAGCTGATTGACGCTGCAATGTTGGTCGATTGCCGCTTCGACGTGCTTGAGGAATGATTCCACGGGATCGATCTGAGTGTCGGACGGGGCCAGCGCCGGACCATTTGATCGATCAGATTTCTTCTTCATGGGTTTTGCTCCTTACCTTGCATGGGCCGCTTCGATCGCGGAAATGACGTCGAGAATTTCGTGGATCGCAGCGAAAGTCGCCGCGATGCTCTGGTCGGCGGCGACGATCGCGCCGGCGAGTTTTCTGGATTGAGTGATCGAACGAGAAGATCGGTCGCGACCCAATGCTTCGAACTGACTGACAAGCGCGTCGCGTTTTTTGACGACGGCCTCTGCTCGATCGGTCAGGTCCGACAAGTCGGCGAGCGCTTTGGAGATCCGCAGATTGAGCAGCACTGAGTCGCTCACGACGGGAGTGCCGGCATTGGCGGCAACGACCAGAAACGCGGATTACCGCCATGGCGAGAGATCCATTCGAACGCCTCCCCGCGGGTGTCGAACACCGGCGTGTCGACGCCGATCGCACGTGCCATCTCTTCGGCGAGGAACATCTGTCGCCGGGTCGGGGGACGGGAGCGCCAGGCAGACTTGGGGTCGCTTCCCGCCTTGGTCTGCAGAAAGCCCTCGGTTTCCTCAGAATGAAGCGATGCGAGCCAATGCAACCGCGACCAGCGGCCCCATTCCGCGATGAGCGGGCCATGATCGGAAGCGAACAGCGCCGCCATCAACTGGCTGAGCGAAAGATCGGGATGTTGCGCGGAAGTCTGCGCCAGCAGCAACACGCCCCTCGCGCCCAGCGCGTCGAGGCCGCTCAGCTGAATATCATCGAGAACGTGCCCGCCATATGGCTCCAGCGCCGCTCCGGTCCTGTAGAGCGCCTTGTCACGGGCATTCCAAGCCGCCCGTCGGCGAAGCCAGGTCTCAGCATCGCGGATCAGATCATCTAGTTGCGCCCGCCGCGCCTCCAGCCGAATGGCACCGTCGCGCAATCGGGACGCCAACAGCGCGGCAGCCATCGCGAGCGAGGATTGCAGGTGGTTGTCAGGTGTATCGTTGTCCATCCCGCAGCATGTGAGCCGGTTCGGACCGCGCATTGGAGGACAGTAAATCGCTACGTCGGGATCTGGGCCGGTTGCGGTCAGACTGCTTTCAGACAGGAGAGTGTCGGAGCAGACATTCCAGGTAAAGCGTCTCGTTTACACCGAGAGGGTCAACCATTGGGTCGATTGCCAACTGGCAGCTTTCGGGCGACGCAATGTGCAAAGAGGATGCTTGTTCGGAGCGGGTGCAGACTAACTAAGATTCAAAGGCGGACATGCGCGCGGGAGTTACGTCGCCGCTTTGCGGCTCACCAACCAATGTTTTTATTTTGTTCCTGTCGCAAGTGCTGGTAAAATAGCGGCATGAAGGCGACCGAACTTCGCCAGCGCGTCGAGCGCTACATCCGGGGGGACCGCCGTGTGGAGGACCTAGACCGGATCTTCTTGGGCCTGCGCGACCGCTGTTACGGCTTCGCATCGATCCGAGAAATCGGCGACTTCGTCGCCCATCGGGATCAGCGCGAGAAGGGCCCCGTCACGGAAACAGTCCGGAACATCCACCTCAGCCTAGACTCCTGGCTGCATCAGGGCGAGGGCCGCTTTCCAGATCTTGCCAAGGCCAAACGGATTTGCGCTGCCAACCTACGCACGGCCACGGACGTTCAGTTGGATGCCCGCCTCGGCCTGAGGCGGGAAGTTGTAAAGGCCGTTCTCGCACAGGCGATCAAGAAGCTTGAAACCGACCGCTTCGACAAGGTGACGAAGCGGGAGCAAGCCGTCTTCAACTATCTGGCAGGGGCTTTCATTTGGAACCCGGCGTTCACCGACAATCAAGTCGTCGAAGATCTCGCAACCGTGCCGACAAAAGCGGGCGCGCTGCTTGGCGAGGAGCGCGACGCCTTCAATGCCAACCGCGCATTTCTCGCGCTCTACATCACAGCTCTTATGCACGACTCCGCGGTCGTGATGGACGACGGATCGCGCTTTGACCTGTTCGCGGGGTTCGACAACGACCAGAAGCAAATCGAGGTGAAGGCGCGCATAGAGTTGGCTGGCTGGGGCAAGCGGGTCACTGCTCCGATTTGCATTTTTTGGACGAACCTTAACGGGTACGACCATTGCTCGGATGATCTCGCCGCCATGCCGGGGATATGGAGCGGAGTGATCGAGATCGACCCATCGGGCCGGCTTGCTGGCTTGCGTTGATAGGCTTCGAATGGGAGTACGACGTAGTTCCTTATCCACTCCAATGATGGCGGCGCTCCTATGCCGCGCCTATCACTGTAATAATTAAGGTCGTTCCGGTTGCGATCTAGGTCTCCGGGACCAGATAGATCGTGGCCATTATAACGGAGAGCAGTGTGGCACGTCGCGTCTTCTTTAGCTTCCACTTCGACAATGATTACTGGCGGACCCAACAGGTCAGGAACATGGGATCGCTAGAGGGGCAACCGCTGTGCACACCCAACGCCTGGGAAGAAGTGAAGCGCAAGGGAAAGGCCTCCATCGAGAAGTGAATTGCTGACAATATGCACGGCACGAGCTGCGCCGTTGTGCTGGTCGGGTCCCAGACCGCGAGCCGCCCTTGGATCATACACGAGATCATCAAGGCTTGGGACGACAAAAGGGGCGTTCTCGGCATCCGGGTCGACAGGCTGCTCGATCGCAACAGCCAAGCCTCCATCGCAGGAGCCAACCCCTTCGATTCGATCACAATTGGCGGCACGAGCCGAAAACTCTCGTCGGTCGTGCCGCTCATTACTCCCACGGGCAGCGACAGCAAGGCCGTGTACGCCTCCATCTCAAACGGCATCGAGAAATGGATCGAGGACGCGATCGCCATCCGCGGCCGCAACTGACCATCTAGGAGAGGCAGCGAGATGGTTGTGGCTGCGACGAAAAAGCGGTTCCTGAAGGATTATCCTGAGGCGCTCGTTGGCGGGGCCGGTGCAGTGTTCATCGGCGCCGGCGTCTCAATGGGAGCCGGCTATCCCTCATGGGCGGCTCTTCTGACCGAGGTCGGCGATGAGCTCGGCGTGAAGTCGGGCGAACTGCACGATCTGGCAGCGCTTGCTCAATGGAGCATTCAGGAGAACGGATCCGCGACGCAGGTTAGGAACGTCATCAAGGAACAGATCGGCGTTGAGCATGCCGTTCCCGAGACGTTAGAGATCATTGCCCGTCTGCCGGTCAAGTTCCTCTGGACGACCAACTACGATAGGCTGGTCGAACGTGCCTTTGGCAGCGTCAACCGACCAATCGATACCGTCTCCGGGGCCGCCGACCTCGCCCTTCGCGCGACGCCGGGCGCGACGCGCCTGTTCAAGATGCACGGAACTGTCGAACGACTGGACGATGTCGTAATCTCCACTGACGACTATGAGCTCTACCGATCCAAGCGCGGCGCTTTCCTTCCTTTGCTGCAAGCGCAACTCTCGAGCATGTCGATGCTTTTCCTCGGGATCAGCTTCACGGATCCAAACATCAAGCACGTCCTCTCACTTATCCGGGAGAGCTTCGCGTCGGCACCGCCGGAACACTTCGCGATCGTCCGCCCACCCCAGCGGGAGGACTTCAAGACGGACACCGAGTTTGAGGCGCGCAGCACCCAGCACAAGCTCTGGAGCCGAGATCTGAAGCGCTACGGCCTCGTAGTGGTCGAGATCGACGACTATGCCGAAGTACCCGAACTTCTGCGGCAAGTCGAACGGCGTGTGGCGGCGCGGCGTGTGTGGGTGAGCGGCAGCTGGCCGCCCGAAGCAGGAGACGAGATCGCAAGGATCTACGGCGTCGCGCAGGCCATCGGCAAGCTCGTTGGCGATCGTGGTCTCGACCTCGTCAGCGGGGCAGGCCTCGTCGTCGGATCGGCCTCCATCGCGGGGTTTCTAGACGCCCTGCGGTCCAGTGGCGGCTGGGATCTGGAGCGACGCCTCATCGCCCGCCCTTTCCCCCAGCCGATACCTGGAGAGGCGCCTGACGAGGCCCAGTGGTCGGCCTTGCGGGCTGAACTGGCCAAGACTGCGGGCGTCGCGATCTTCGTCGGCGGCATAAAGATCGATCCTGCCACCAGCTCGCCGGTGACCGCAGGCGGCGTGCTAGAAGAGTTCGAGGTCGCCAAGGCGGCTGAGTGTTTTATGATTCCGATCGGCTCAACCGGCGGTGCCGCAGCTCGGATCTCTGACAGCCTGATCGGCTCCGACATAGATGCATCGGGGCATAGCGCCATGCGGCCCACGGACGATGAACTGAAGGAGCTCGCGCGGGCTGACATCTCGATCGACGAAATCGCGAAACTGATCAGCGTGATCCTCACGCGCATCGACAAGCGAGTCTGAACTCAAATGGCGCAATACGTCACGCGCGAAGAACTTCGCAGCTTCGCGGCCGAATTGGGAGCTGTCGAAACGGCGAGGGTCAGGAAGGCCGCCGCCTCAAGATCGCTCGAAGGCTCCACCTTCCTCTCCCATTCGAGCAAGGACGACGACCTTGTAGCGGGTGCGATCCGCGTTCTCGAAAATCATGGCGCGAAGGTCTATGTCGACGAGATCGATCCGGAGATGCCGCCTTATACCAGCGAGAAGACGGCCGCACTCCTGAAGACCAGAATTCGCGACACGAGTCGGTTCGTCCTACTCGCCAGCAAGAACAGCAAGGAAAGCAAGTGGGTGCCGTGGGAGCTAGGCATCGCAGATGGCGTGAAAGGCACTTCGAAAATCGCACTCTTTCCAGCTTCGGACTCCAGCTACGACCAAGCTTGGGCATCATGGGAGTATCTCGGTCTCTACGACCGCATCGTCTGGGGAAAGCTCGAAAACTATCAGAAAGAAGTTTGGATGGTGATCGACGAAAAGAAGAATACCGCCACCGAGCTTAGCAAGTGGCTCAAGGGCTACTAGGCCTCGCTCAACTCAGGCTGCGAGCGAACGCGTTCGATCTAAGGCGCCAACGTTGCCAAGGGCGGGCATCATTAAGGGGCGGAAACACGGCTAAATTTACGCGTCGTGCCTCGCTCAAGGCCTGCTGACGGTATCGTTGGATGGCTATAGACGGTTTCCGACGCCTGCGGCCTAATCCAGCAGAATTAGGGGAATGATTTGACGTGGTAAGCAATGGCGAGCCTGGCAAAGAGACGGACTACGTTCTTGATCCAGCCTTCTGGCTGAACGGTCAGGCGCTCGGATTTCCGGTCGAGTTCGACCTGGTCTTGAAACACCTCCGCCAAGATATGCGCGATGATTGGTACTTCGACTGCCTTCAGTACGATGATCTTTTCAAGGACCCAGCCGAGGCGAAGCGTATCATCATCTCGCTCTTGCAAGAGTGGAACGGGGAATACCGCGGCACGCGTAGCGTCGTCCGCAACATTCCGAAGAAGGGATACGGTGAACGCTACGGACTAGAAACCGACTTCTTTGACCGTTTCGTTTACCAAGCGATCTGCAGCTTCCTGATCCCGTTCTTCGACCCGCTTCTGGGACACCGGGTGCTGAGCTACCGATACGAACCAGCACCCCTCAATCCGAAATATCTGTTTAAGAATAAGATCGACCGTTGGTTCACCTTCGAAGGCGTGACGCTGACCTTCCGCAAATCGAACCGCCATCTGCTGGTCACCGACCTGAGTAATTTCTTTGAGAACGTCTCTCGGGTTCAGATCGTCGACGCGCTGACTAGGGCGGTCCCCGATATCGCCGCAACTGGCCCACAGAAACTTCAGATCCGCAACGCCATAGCCACGCTCGACAGGCTACTCGCGCAATGGACTTTCAGCCGCGACCACGGCTTGCCGCAGAACCGCGACGCCTCCGCGTTCCTGTCGAACATCCTTCTCTCGTTCGTGGATAAGGAAATGACCAGGAAGGGATACGATTATTACCGCTACGTGGACGACATCCGCATCATCGCCGACGCCGAATTGGCGGCCCGGCGCGCATTGCAGGACCTGATCAGGGAGTTGCGGAAGGTTGGCCTCAACATCAACGCCAACAAGACCGAGATACTAGCTCCTGATGTCGACGACGCGAAGGTCGCTGCATACTTCCCCTCGCAAGACAGCTCCACGATCGCAATCGATCAAATGTGGAAGTCGCGCAGTCGTCGCATCGTCACGCGGTCGGTCACCTACATCTTCGAGATTCTCAGCCAATGCATCGCGGCCGGGGATTCGCAGACCCGCACCTTCCGCTTCGCGGTGAACCGGGTGGCCAAAATCGTCGAATCCGGCCTCTTCGACGTCGGCGACGCACTGTCGATCAACCTGCTCGATACCCTGTCGCGTTCGCTTTCCGAGCATGCGGTTACCACGGACCAGTACTGCCGCCTGATAACCACGCTGGACCGCGACGGCCGTTGCCTGCCCGCGCTGGAGAGGTTCTTGCTCGCAGAGGACGGGGCGATCCACGACTGGCAAAACTACAATATCTGGATGCTGCTCGCGGTGCGGAGACACCGGTCCGACCAGCTCGTGGCGCTGGCCGAGCGCAAGCTAAGGGAAGACATCAAGTCGGGCGAGGCGGCCGCCATCTTCATCTGGCTCCGATGCGTTGAAGAGAAGGCGCTGATCGAAAAGTGCGTCGGGGAGTTCGGTTCCCTGCCTTATCAGAACGCCCGCTATCTCCTGATCGCCTCCTCGGTGCTAGACGAGGACGCATTGCGTCCACTCTACGGTCATGTGCCAACCTGCCTGAAAGGGACCAGCCGAAGGGCCGAGCGCCATTGCAATGAGGACGGACTGCCTTTCTCCCTGCGCGAAAGCACGGATCTCCTAAACCTTGTGGACGAAGTCAGCGGCTATGATTGACTTGGCCTCTAGGTTGATGCTCTTCATGAGGGACTTTACCGGTCGGGGAGCTGACGGTTTCTACTGGCTCCTAGATGGCCAGCTGCAGGAGACCGAGGCCGCGGACGTGGTTGCGTTCCCGGGGGTGGTCGTGTGCCACGACTTTTGGATGATACGCGACGCGCTGTTCGACAAGACTGGGACTCTGCCCGCCATGATCGTCGACGTGGACGAACTCCGCATTTCGACCAGCGGCGTCCCGGATGACAGGCTCGACCGTGAAAAGCGGGATCTGACAGTGCAACTGGGGCGGTATGGGGCGGAACCGGAGGTTTGCGACGCCTACCAAAAAATGTTCAACAAGGGTGTTCCGTTCGATGGCGCCATCGGCGCAAAGGCCGCGATGGCGATCGCGAGGATGTATCTGGACCTGTGCAGGCAAGCCGCTGTCGAGGGGGAGCTCGATCGCTTTTTCGCCGTCGAGGTGCCAGCTTACCGCGTCCTACAGCACGCCATGTCAGCGGGCATCTCGATCGACTCATCTGGGCTTTCCGACAAGCGTTCGCATGCCGAACATGATTACTTCATGGAGCTGAAGGAGTACTCCACCAAGCACAACATGCCTCTCGAGACGCCGAGCAGGCGGGCTATCGAAGCCAAGCTGATCCTGGAAGGCTTCGAATTGGACGAGGTCTCCGTCGAATATCTGCTCGAGTTCGTGCCGCACGAGCGCGACTTCGGCAGCGACACCATGGCATTGCTCGCTCTCGACACTGCTCGTCGCGTGCTCGGTTCACTCACGTTGGCCACCAACAGCACCCGGCCAGTCGTAGACGTTTTCGGTTCGCGTACGTCGCGCGTCCAACTGCGCAGCCCCAGCCTCCAGAATATTCCCAAGCGATACCGCTCCATCATCAGGCCCCACGACAGCACACAGCTCGCCTACGTGGACTTCGACCAGTTCGAGGTGGGCATCATGGCAGCACTCTCCGGAGACGAGGAGCTCAAGCAGCTCTTTGCAGCGGGCGATATGTACGACCTCTTTGCGAACACACACCTAGGTCTGATCGGGAACCGAAAGGCCGCCAAGCAACTGTTCCTGTCTTACGCGTACGGGATGAGCCGCAAAGCCTTGATCGATGCGGCCGCGTCGCTCGGCGTAGAGCGGCAGAAGGCGAAGGACGCGTTTCGGCGCTTCCAACGCTACGAGGGCTGGAAGAAGGAGGTGTGCGCCGAATTCGAGCGCACCGGCCGTGTGGCGACTGTCATGGGCAATCACTACCGACGGAGCGGTCGGGGGCAGCTTACAGGCAAAGAACAGCGCTCGGCGGTCAGCCAGGTAGTTCAAGGGACGGCGTCCCTGATATTTAAGCGCGCGCTGCTGGCGATTGCGGCCATTGGCGATGTGAGGGTGGTCCTGCCCATGCACGACGCGGTGCTGTTCGAGTACAGGCTCGCGGAAACGCCGGCCCTAGTTGTCGACGCCTTCGAAGGCGTTATGACCGATGTGCTCGAAGCACATGTTACTGGGAAGGCGTCGATCAGCGACTTTGCCGAGCGGGAGCAATCCTTTTCCGCCCGGGCGTCCGATTAGACGAATTGCCAACTGACAGCCGTGGGTCGCTCTCATCGTGTTGCAGGTGAGGCCACGCCCGGGCGGCCGCTTTCGGGTTTGCCTTGCGTGCTGCCGAAAGGCCGAGTTTGAGGCGCAAAGCTGCCTTAGCTGAAAGCGCTCGCCCGATGGCGGCGTGTCGTTCCGGCAAATGCCGACCCTCAGCAATCCCTTGCAGTCGGTCAACGCAGTGCCAATGATCGGTCAGAATATGAACCCAAACAGGATCACATTTTGATCGATGAGTTGCGTGAGGCGCGGCGCTTGGCAGGCTGGTCGCAGAAGGCGTTGGCCAAACGGGTCGGCGTTGACGCCCAAGCCGTAAAACGGCTCGAAAACGGGATAGGCTCGGTCCGCACGCTGGCCGCGGTGATGACCGCGCTGAACTTTCGCCTGACCGGACTGCGGGCGGGCAAGACGTTGCATGAGCAGTTGCGCGCCACGCGCAATCGGCGGTCGATGTCGCTGGACGATCTCGCAGCGAGGACCGGCCTTTCCAAGACGACGATCGCAGGTCTTGAACGCGGCGGCGGATCGGTCGCGAGCCTGCTTCGGCTGTTAGCCGTGCTCGCACCTCGCGCTCGCCGGCGTGCCCAAGAGCGGGCGTATTGGGGACAGGGTAAGAAGGAAGACCGCGATAGCCGCTTCACCCCTGCCGACTTCATGGCCAACATTTACGCGGCGTTCGGCGATGTCGATCTGGATCCGTGCGGCAATATCGCTAGCCCGGTCATCGCCCGACGGAGGATATTGCTCGGCGACGGCGGTGATGGACTGGTCGACGAGTGGTCGGGCGGACTCGCCTTTGTCAACCCGCCATTCTCCGAACTCCTGAAATGGCTGAGGCGCGCGCATGATCAATGGCGCGCAGGCAATGTCGAAACGGTCGTCTGTCTGGTGCCGGTCCGAACCGATTCAGCGTGGTTTCACGACACGCTAAGCGCGGACGCCGACATTTATCTGCTCAAGGGGCGCGTGCGATTCCTGGATGTGAGGGGCAAAGCGCAGCACACGCCGTTCTCGTTGATGCTGGTGACGCTTGGCGCAACTGCTAGCGAGAAGAGGCTTTATGCTGGCTTGGTGCCCGGATTCTGGCTTTCGCGCGATGGTCAGTCACCAGCTTAGGTGATGGTGCCCGCGCCAGTGTCAGCCGACTTGCTGGCGTTTGAAATCGAGTTGCAGCTGACGGAGCGCACGCTTCAGCCGGGTTCGCAGTGCTGCCAGACCACGCTGATCCACTCCCAGATGGTCCTCGAGGCGTTGACCGAACAACCCGTCGCACAGTGCGTCCACCAGGCGCAGTAGAGCCTGATCACCCGCAAGCGCCTCGCGCACCTCCGCAAGCAGTCTGCCATTGTCGACGCTCGAGATCGTGGAGGACTCCGGTCCCAGATCCTCACTGGCGAATAGCGCCAGAAACTCCGGCGGAACGACGAGCGGGCGCAACACGCCTTCGCGCTTCTCGATTTCGTTGGACGCGATGCTCTTCATCGCACCGATCATCGTCCAGACGGCACCCCGCCCGCGATCGATCTTCCGCGTTCCACGCAGCGCGCGATAGCACGCTTCCTGAAGCAGATCCTCGGGGTCCATCCCCGATCGCTGACCCAGGCGACACGCGGCGACCTTCAGCCGTTGCCACTCCGTCGCTTCGAATTGCGCAATGAGAGCGGATACTTCGTCAGCCGCCAACGGGGCAGCGTCACCGTTCGCGGCAATGGGGCCTTCGAGCACGCAGCTTCCGATCCATAAAGCGGCCGCCGAAGAAAATTCCGACACGCCTGTCGGAATTTCTTCTGGCGACCGCTTGTTAGGATGAGGTTACCGCGACACTCGCGTCGCCTCCCCGCTCAGTTCGAGGCTGGCAGATCAGGCCGCTTCACCCTGGTCAGCTTCCCACCGATCAGGCGATAGCAGGGCAGTCGCTCATCGCTGGCGACGAACACGCCATCCTGTCCGGGCAGAACCGCCAGCACATATCCGTAATTGAGTTCAAAGCGACGGTTCCGCCGCGTGGCGATCCCGAAGAACATGGGGCCACCCAAGTCTTCACCGACCTCGGCGATCACCCAGCCGGTGACAGTGGTGCCGGAAGTGTACTTCTTGACCATGTCGAGTTCGACGGGTGTCAGATCGGGCGTCGCTGTGAAGCAGGTGTCGCCGATCGAGATGAGTATCATGTCGTGATGATACCCTTCGCCGCGATCGAAGGCAGCCACCATCGCCGGGCGATGGCTGGCAGCCATGGGAACGACGCGACGCAGGGCGTTGTCGACGGTTTCGGTGGTCTCGTTCGTGAAGATGGTCATGCGATGGGTATCCGAGCTAGAGTTTGTCCGTTCGCTTCTGGTTTTCTCTCCAGTTCCGTGGACACCCCGCTTTCGAACTATCCATTGATGGTGGGCCGGCTGCCGCTGGCAGCCGGCCCTGCGGTGTCACGCACCGATCCTGACGAGCGCGTCGCGCACGCTGTGCCAGTCCGCTTCGAACGCCCGATGCATATCGGCGGGCGCGCCGTCGAACACGGTATGCACCTCGCCGAAGCCGGAGATGCGATGGGTGCGCGCGAGCGTGAGCACATGGACGTGCGGCGCGCGGATCGAACGCGCGTCGCCGGGCATGTGCTGCACGATCAGGCTGCTGAGCCTCTTGGGCTGAAGGCACATGGCGGTGTACATATACGCCATATGCATCATCGCGTGACGCGGCAGGTCGGCGTCGAACCGCAGCGTCTGCACCACTGCGAGCAGGTTCTGCCCGGCATTGGCCGAGTCATACCCCTCGACCATTTCGCGCGCGCTCATGTCCGGCACGCCGCGCGCGAGCACCAAGCAATGGTCATGCGCGGTCGTCGCCCAGCCTGCGGCGTCGGGCACGGCGGTATGCGCTGCCGGCTTGCACGGCTGCAGCTTGGCGCGCGCGAGGTCGGCGGCGCGGTGATTGCCGCCCTTGCCGTCGGTGGCCCACAGGATGGCGAAACCGAAATCGCTGCCGGGGCCGGTGCGCGCCGGATCGTCGAACACCATGTCCATGGCCGCGCCGGGGCTGATCCACTTCGACATGCTTAGCCCTCCACCGCTTGATCGACCAGTGCGCGGGCGTCCGCCAGACCACGATGGCGATCGTCCCGGTCGTGATAGGGCGCGGACATCGCCGACAGGCGACCTTCGCCCAAGCGGAACGACGGAGCCTGCATGACCGAGGCGACCTCGGGAACGAGCCACAGATCGCCGGTGTTGCCGAGCCAGGGCAGGAACGGCCCGAACCAGAGGACACCGCGCGAGGACCAGATTGCCAGGTTGGCAAAGGCCTGGCGTTCGCCGCCACGGCCCTTCCGGATCGAGATCACGATCGCATCACTGCGCGCTTCGCGCACCGCGCGCGTGACCGGGAAGCGCGCGCCCTCGCTGGCGTCGATGCTGGGCACCAGCAGCAATTCCGGTTCGGGCAGATACAGATAGTTCCAGAAGTCCGGCGAGAGCGACACCTGGGCATTTTTGTGGATGGCCCATCCGGCGTGCTTCACGAGCGCGAGGCTCGCCCCGATCACTTCGGCCTCGGACACCCGGCGGGCGTAATTCTGATTCATCTAGAGTCTCATGCTGGCCCTTCCACTGTCGGCTGCAGACGCTGGGAGGGCAGGAAATTTCACCTTTCGGCACAGCCGCAGGCAAGCCCCACCTTCCTTCGATCATCGATCGTGGCGCGCCGGGTGCGCGCCGGCTGACCTAGCGTTCGGCGCCGTCCGGACGCCGGGTCGGATATTCCGGGTGTTGCGGGCGCAACACCTCGGCTTCCCCGGCTTTACCGGTGTCGGGCGCCGGCACCGGCGGCGTTGCCATCGTCGCCTTGCGGCGACGTTCGCGGGCGTGCCAGTCGACCCAGAACAGTCGCACACGCTCGATCATCGCAACGAAATCGGCATTCTGGCGCATCAGAAAGATCGCGCGCTGCAGATATTCGTCGTTGGCTCCGAAGTCGGTCAAGGTGATGTTCTGGCGTGCCTGAAGCGGCCCACTGCGCGCGATGGTGATTGCTTGCTCAGCAATTTCTAGGGTACGACGGCGCGCCGCTGCAAAGACTGCCTGGATCTCGTCATCCTCCGCAAACGGGGCAACCTCATTGAACAGCGCATGGCGGCGATCGAACCGATCCACTGCCTCCAACCGGTAACGTGGTGCGCCAGCATCCTCTTCTGCCTCGATCAGTGGCAAATGCCGTTCCGCACCCAGGCGCGTCACCATATCGGCGATCGTGCGAACGCGCTGTGGATCCTGCCGATGATCCGCCACTGCGTGCAAATGACTTGCCGGTGCGCCATCAGAGGGCGCGCGCGGGCCTTTGGCGATGCTGATCATTGGGCGTTTCGGGACTTGCCGATCGATCCGCAAGCGCTGCGCGGTCGTGCGCTCGCCGGCTTCCCGGATGAAATCGCGCGCCGGCCACGATGCGACCTGAGCGGTCAGATCAAGCAACCGCGTTATCCCGGATAGCAGGCGCGCCGAATAATCACGCTCGGCGCGCATGAGCGTCAGGTCGCGCTCCTTGCGTTCGATCGCCTTCTTGCCGGGGCCCGATTTGCCTTCCGTTTTGGACATCGCGGGCAGGCCGCGTGCGGCCTTACTGAGGTGCGTGAAGCGGCGGGTGTGACCGGCGCGTGCCATCGCGCGATTGAAGATTTCGGCGATCTCCTCACGCATCTCGCCGATGAAGCTGGCGTCATTGAGATCGCTGTGCTTCTCGGTCGAGAAGGCGAAGGCGCCCATGCCAAGTGCCTCGACCGGGCGCATCGAGAAGAGCAGATGCGCATGGAAATTGCGCTGATCGCCCTCCGCATCAGGCGCATGCAACACACCGACATGACCGAGGTCGTGGCGCGCGAGGATCGCGCAAATGTCGCGCAGCACCTGTTCGCGCTCGGACGGCGTCAGTTCGTGCGGCAGGCTGATGACCGCCGACATGTAGACCATCGCGTTTGAGCGGTCATTGCGCTCGAAATCCTCGACCGCTTGGAAGAAGCCGGCGAGCAGTTCCGGGTCGTCGCTGATATTGCTGATGAGGCCACCATCCTGGATTTCGCGGGCAGCATCGCGGATGACGTAGCGCAAGCACTTTACGGTTTCTCCAGCCCGGAAAATATGGGCGCGGTTCTGGCGCCGCTCGCCGAATCCGCGCGAACGGACCTTAAAGTGGAAGCTGCTCAACCCGTCGCCGTGCTTTACTGAAGCGCGCGTGAAGGTCAGCCCCAGCATCGACTCGAACTGCCGGTCGCGGTTCTTCGTGTCGCGACCGGGCAACGGCCAGACAGCCGCGCGGATGGTGTTGCGAAACTGGCGCTCCTGTTCCCGCACCGCACGGCGGATGGCCGCGCCGACCTTGCGATCATCGGCTTCGGCCTTGAAGCGTGCCAGCATCTGCTCGCGCAGAACCTTCGCGCGCTTTTTCTTCTCCGCCCGTTTTTCATCGAGCGCGAACGCGATGTCCGCCGACGATACCTCGCGGCCTTTCGCATACCACCGGGTCTTGCCCATATCCCTCGCCTGTCCGGCGCGAAGCGGGGGAAGTGTGGGCCCGAAGCATTTGAGATCGGCAATCGCCGCATCACAAATACGTTATCGCGCGGCCCACACTTAACCCTCTACCTCTCGCTCTAATCTCTGGTGTTGAAGGGGTTTCGTACCCGCCGGGCACGACCAGGGGTTGCGTCCGCAACCCCTGTTTCGATCAATTGACGAACAGGCGCACCAGCGCGGCGGTGATGGCGGCACCGACCGAATCGACCGGATACTGGTCCACCGCCTCGACGGTGATGATCAGCGCACCGGCCGGCGTGCGCTGGGCCTCGCCGATGATCTCGCCTTCCTCATCGTCGAGCACGATGTCGACGGTGCGCAGACCGGCTTCGAGCTTGCGCTCGACGCGGGCCGCATGGCGCGCGTCGGCGTTATCGTTATCGTCATCCTGATCGGTATCGTCGGCATCATCATCGTCGTCGTCTTCGCCCTGCTGCTCGCGGACGACGCCCTGCAGGTTGGCGAGCGCGGCGCTCACCGCTTCGGCGGTGTCGTCGGCGATCATGTCAGGTTCGGCTTCAGCGTCGTCGTCGGCCAAGGCAAGCGCCTCGGCGCAGCTCTCGAACAACGCCGGCGCATCGATCTTCTCGCCCTGCACCAGGAGTTCGGCGAGATGGCGCGCGAGGAGCATGCGCTGCGGCGATGCCCATGCCTTGTTGAACATCCGGGCCGGTTCGGCTTCGATCGCGTGCCGGTCGGTGACGAGTTCCAAGAACTGTCCCGGAAGCGCGGTAACGTTCCTCGTCCGCCCGACCGTGCTTTTGTTGAGTTCGAGCTGGCGGGCGATTTCGCTATTCGACATATCAGCCGCCAGTCGGTCGAACAGCTCCGCGCGTTCCCACTGGCTCCAATCGCGCGTCCGCGTCTGTTCGGCCGCGATCATCAGGGCGCCGAGTGTCGGCTCGCCCTCGATCAGGATTGCGGACAGGTGGATATCATGTCCTTCGACGCGCAACTGTCGGATCGCCTCGGCGCGACAGGCGCCGAATACTGTGAACATCTGATCTTGTTCGGCGGGCGCCAGCACCATTGCCGGAACCAGCTGGCCGACGTCCACGATCGAGGACTTGAGGGCTGCGATGTGATCGGTGGCATACGCAAGATCACGGCGGTTGGCAGGATGCGGCAGGCACTGCGCCGGATCGATCTGGATGATGCGGGCTTCAGCGAAGCGCGACGCTGTAAGGTTGTTCATGTGATCCTCCGTCGTTGAGGATCACCGCAGTAAGCAGAGGGTCGGGATCGATTGGAGGATAGCAAGCGCCGCCCGGCGACGCTTGCTTTACAAAAACTACGGACGCTTGCTGGCGAATCGCAACAGCAGTTTCCGGACAGCCTTGCGCCGTTCCGCCTCGTGGGCCTGCGAAGGCGCGTCGCCGCTCAAATCGCGGATTGGCTCTGGTGACTGATTATCATTTCGCTGGTCATTCTGGGTCATGTCCTGTCTCCGATTGGAACCCCAGAATCTCCGACTGGCGGGTGGCCATTGGAGGATAGGAATTCAATATTGAGGAGAAGGTAATGACAAAACGAAGCACGCCACCGCCGATGCCCTTTGAAGTGCAAAAGCGTCTGGGGACAATAGATAAACTCAGCACCGTAGAGCAGGAACGGCTACAACGAGCTCAAATGACCAAGTCCAAAAATTTCAGGGATAGCTTCCAGAAACGCTGACTTCTTGGCTAACCGCGCGACCGCGGCCAATCACGCTTTTTCAAGGCGATTTTCCACGTCGGCTTTTCGCCCTAACAGCAGTCGTTCGACGTATCTCGATCCGCTGCTGAAAGCGGCCGTAGCTCACGAGCCCGCCTTATCGCCACCTGCCCGAGGGAGGCGCGGTTGTAACCACGCTTCGAAACATTGGATCTAATTCGGCTGGATAAGAATCGCTCGCGCCGCCTTGGCCGCTTCGACCATGTTCTCCAGCGCCGGCTTCACATCCTCCCATTTACGGGTCTTCAGACCGCAGTCGGGATTGACCCATAACTGATCCGGCGACAGCCGCTCGCCCGCCTTTAGGAGCAGTTCTTCCATTTCCAAGGTTGATGGGATGCGCGGGCTATGGATGTCATAGACACCCGGCCCGATCTCGTTTGGGTATTTGTAGTCCACGAACGCGTCGAGCAGTTCCATCTTCGAACGCGACGTTTCGATCGAGATGACGTCAGCGTCCATGTCGCCGATCGACGTGATGATCTCGTTGAACTCCGAATAGCACATGTGGGTATGGATCTGCGTTGCGGAGGCCACGCCCGAGGCGGAAATGCGGAAGCTCTCCACCGCCCAGTCGAGATAGTACTGCCAGTCCTTCTTACGCAGCGGCAGCCCTTCGCGCAGTGCCGCCTCGTCGATCTGGATGACCTTGGCACCGGCTGCTTCGAGATCGAGCACCTCGTCACGGATCGCCAGCGCGATCTGACGGCACGTATCCTCGCGCGGCTGGTCGTCGCGCACAAACGACCAGTTGAGGATGGTCACCGGGCCGGTGAGCATGCCCTTCATCGGCTTCTCGGTGAGCGATTGCGCATATCGCCACCATTTCACCGTCATGGGCTTGGGGCGCGACACGTCGCCGAAGATGATCGGTGGGCGCACGCAGCGTGAGCCGTAGCTCTGCACCCAACCGGCGCGGCTGAAGGTGAAGCCGGCCAGTTGTTCGCCGAAATATTGCACCATGTCGTTGCGCTCGAACTCGCCGTGGACCAGCACGTCGAGACCGACCTCTTCCTGCCATTTGACCGTGCGCGCGGTTTCTTCCTGCAGGAATGCCTCGTAACCGGCGTCGTCGAGCTGGCCCTTATCGTGCAACGCGCGCGCTTTCCGAACCTCGGCGGTCTGCGGGAACGAGCCGATCGTGGTGGTGGGCAGCGACGGCAGGTTAAGGCGTGCCTGCTGCGCCTTGATGCGCTCCGCGAACGGTTGCTTGCGACGCGCCCAATCCGAGGCGACGCCGGCCAGGCGATCACGCACTGCGCGGTCGTTGGTCAGCGGCGAATTGTGGCGAGCGGCGATCGAAGCCATGTTGGCGGCAAGTTCTGCGGAAATCGCGGATCGGTTACCGCCGAGCCCCGTCTTTAACATAGCAAGCTCGCCCAGCTTTTGCGCGGCGAAGGCCAGCCAGTCCCTGATTGCCGGATCGAAATCCTTCTCCAGTTCGAGATCGACCGGCGTGTGCAGCAGCGAACAGGATGGCGCGACTTGCACGTCGCGGTGCTGGGCGGCGCCTTCATAGCGTTCGAGCAAGGCGGCCAGGTCGGCCTTCCACACATTGCGGCCATCGACGATGCCGAGCGATACGACCTGATCCGCGCGCGCGCCGTCCAGCACGGCATCAAGCTGTTCGGGCGCCCGGACGAGATCGATGTGGAGGCCGGCGACCGGCAGGGCGAGCGCAGTTGGTAGATTGTCGCCGAGCGCACCGAAATAGGTGGTCAGCATCAGTTTAATGCCCGCAACCTTGGCCAGTTCGGCATAGGCGGCGCGATAGGCGGCACGGGCCGCGTCGGTCAGGTCAAGCACCAGCGCGGGTTCGTCGATCTGCACCCAGTCGGCACCGACCGCCGCGAGTTTGGTCAGCAGCTCGGTATAGACCGGCAACAGCTTCGACAGCAGCGAGAGTGGGTCGAAGCCCTCGGCCTTCGACTTGGCCAACAGCAGCCAGGTGACGGGGCCAAGGATTACCGGGCGGGTATGGTGACCGAGCGCCTTGGCTTCCTTGAAATGGTCGATCGGCTTTGTGGTGGACAGCGCGAACGCCTGTTCCGGCGACACTTCCGGCACCATGTAATGGTAGTTGGTATCGAACCATTTCGTCATTTCCTGCGCAGGCACGTCGCTTTCGACGCCATGATCGTGGGCACAGACAGGCTCGACCGTCTCGTTCTGGGTGGCCGTGGTCTGGCGCCCCCGGGCCATCGCGAAATACAGGTCGAGCGAGTCCGGTGTGCCGATGCCTGCGTAGATTGCGGGAATGGCACCGAGCATCACGCTGGTATCGAGCACCTGATCGTAGAAGGAGAAGTCGTTCGACGGGATCACGTCGATGCCGGCCGCCTTCTGGCGATCCCAAGTTGCGGCGCGCAGGCTCTTCGCGGTGTCGAGCAGTTCGGCCCGGTCGATTTTGCCAGCCCAATAGGCTTCGGTTGCGGTCTTGAGTTCGCGGCGCGGGCCGATGCGGGGAAAGCCCAAGTTTGCGGCGGTCACGGTCATCGCATCTCTCTCCTGATCGATCGGCGAGGGACCAGGATGGAAGCACGCAAGTGAACGAACGGGCGCGGCCCGCCTGACGGGCATGAGCGGACACGCGACGCATTTCGTGCGTCTGGCGCGATCCACCGGAGGAACCCCGTCCGAGGAACGTTATCGCGTCGGAGGCAGGTCTCCTGGCTCACGGGTCAACGCGTCGGTCCCGGCCTTCCCGGCAGGCTTGCGGCCCGCCAGTGACACGAAATGGGTCCGCCGCTCGCCGCTTACAGTTGCGGGGGCAGCGCCGGATTCCGCAGCCAAGCCACGTCACCGGCTTCCCGTCTCAGCCCCGTCGCCGTGCGTGGAACGGGGAACCTCGACACATGCATGGTTGCGCGTGCCGCTGAGTCTGTCAACAGAGATATAAAGATATCTTTATATGAAATTTCTAACCGTCGTCGCCGTAGAACAACTCGCCGATGCGGATCTCGTCCCGGCCCTGGCTGACGCGATGGGCGTTGCTGTCACGCAGGGAGTAGACGCAGCCGCAATACTCCTGCTGGTAGAAACGCTCGCGCTTCGAGATGTCGATCATGCGCGCCGCACCACCGCCCTTGCGCCAGTTGAATGTCCAGTAAGTCAGGTCGGGATAGTGCGACGCCGCGCGCTCCCCCGAGCCGTTGATCTGGTTCATGTCCTTCCAGCGCGAGATGCCGAGCGACGACGTGATGACCGGGAATCCGTTCTCGTGCGCATAGAGCGCGGTGCGCTCGAACCGCATGTCGAAACACATCGTGCAACGGATGCCGCGTTCGGGTTCCCATTCCATGCCCTTGGCGCGCTTGAACCAGTTGACCGTATCGTAATCGGCATCGACGAACGGCACGTCGTGCGCTTCCGCAAAGCGAATGTTCTCGTCCTTACGGAGGAGATACTCCTCCTTGGGATGGATGTTCGGGTTGTAGAAGAAGATCGTGTAGTCGATGCCCGACGCGGTCATCGCCTCCATCACTTCACCCGAGCAAGGCGCGCAGCACGAGTGCAACAGCACCTTCGTGTGCCCGTCGGGCGGCGTCAGGATCGGGCGTTCGATATCGGTCTTCATGCGTCACCTATACGACGGGCCGCAGGAACTCCCCAATCCCCACGACCCGCCACCGCTTGCGCGGTATGCTCAAGCCTGTGGCATGCCTTCGGGCACGATCGTCTTGATGATCGAGGCGTCGAGTTCCTCGAAGTCATGCAAACCGATGGTGTCGTAGAGTTCGGCGCGCGTCTGCATCGCTTCGATCATCTTGTGCGTGCCGCCGTTGGCCTTGATTGAGGCGTAAAGATCCGCCTGCGCCTTGTTGGCGACGCGCAGCGAAGACACAGGCCAGATGACCAGCTTGTAGCCCATCGCCTCGAATTCCTGCGCCGTGAAGAACGGCGTCTTGCCGAACTCGGTCATGTTGGCGAGCAGCGGCACATCCGGCATCGCGGCGTGGAATTTCTCGAACATCTCGCGGCTGGTTAGCCCCTCGGGGAAGATCGCGTCGGCCCCCGCTTCGACGTAAAGCCTCGCGCGATCGACCGCCGCGTCGAAGCCATCGACCCCGACCGCATCCGTGCGTGCGATAATGACCATGTCGCGGCGCGCCTTGGCGGCGGCGGCGACCTTGGCCGCCATATCGGTCGGGCTGACGAGGCTCTTGCCGTTCAGATGCCCGCACTTCTTGGGCAGAATCTGGTCTTCCAGATGCACCGCGCCGGCTCCCGCATCCTCGAAGGTGCGAACCATGTGCATGACGTTCAGCGCCTCGCCGTAGCCGGTATCGCCGTCGACCAGCAGCGGCAGGCCCGAGGCCCGCACGATCTGGCGGATGAAGAACGCCACTTCATCGACCGTGATGATGCCGAGGTCGGGCAGGCCCATGCTGGCGGTCATCGCCGCGCCGGAAAGATACAGCCCGTCGAACCCGGCGTTGCGCGCCTGGATCGCCGCCTGGCCGTTATGCGCGCCGGGCAGCTGATAGATGCCCGGGCGGGCGAGAGCGGCACGGAAGCGCTTGCCGGCGGATTCGGTCGGCAGGTCGTCGGCTACGAGATACGGCAAGTGTCTATGCTCCTTCAGGCAGCCAGTTCTTCACCGCGATCGGCAAGCGGCACCCAAGTCAGATCCTCGGGGCCGGTATAGTTGGCTGAGGGGCGGATGATCTTGTTGTCCTGGCGCTGCTCGATCACGTGCGCAGCCCAGCCCGATGTGCGGGCGATCACGAACAGCGGCGTGAACATCGCGGTCGGCACGCCCATCAGGTTGTAGGAGACGGCCGAGAACCAGTCGAGATTCGGGAACATCTTCTTCGCGTCCCACATCACGCTCTCGATCCGCTCGGCCACCGCGAACTGACGCTGGGCGCCGGCCTCGTCGGCCAACTGCTTGGCGACGCGCTTGATCACGACATTGCGCGGGTCGGACACGGTATAGACGGGGTGGCCGAAACCGATCACCACTTCCTTGGCCTCGACCCGGCGGCGGATATCCGCCTCGGCTTCGTCGGCCGTCGCGTAGCGCTTCTGGATTTCATAGGCGACCTCGTTGGCGCCGCCATGCTTGGGGCCGCGCAGCGCGCCGATTGCCCCGGCGATCGCCGAATACATATCCGATCCGGTGCCGGCGATCACCCGCGCGGTAAAGGTCGATGCGTTGAACTCATGTTCCGCATAGAGGATCAGCGATGTGTGCATCGCCCGCACGAAGCTCGCCGAGGGCGCTTCGCCGTGCAGCAGGTGCAGGAAGTGACCACCGATGCTGTCGTCGTCGGTTTCGACCTCGATGCGCCGGCCGTGATGCGCGAAATGATACCAGTAGAGCAGGATCGACCCGAGAGACGCCATGAGCCGGTCGGCGATGTCGCGGGCGTCGGGCAGATTGTGGTCATGGGCCTCGGGCAGCACGCAGCCCAGCGCCGATACGCCAGAACGCATGACGTCCATCGGATGCGCGGCGGCGGGGATCGCTTCCAGCGCATCCTTCACCGAGCGGGGCAGCCCACGCAGGCCCTTCAGCTTCTTCTTGTAGGCGGCGAGCTGCTTCTTGGTGGGCAGGCTGCCGTGGACCAGTAGATGCGCGATCTCCTCGAACTCGCTCGTCTCGGCGAAATCGAGAATGTCATAGCCGCGATAATGCAGGTCGTTTCCAGTGCGACCGACGGTGCACAGCGCCGTATTGCCGGCCGTGACGCCGGACAGCGCGACCGACTTCTTCGGCTTGAAGGTGGGGGAGACGTCCGCGGTCATACGCGATCCTCGTTCAGGCAGGGGTTGAGGGCACGGCTCGCAACGACGGGAACGCGCGCGGCGATATCCCGTTGTGCGAGCGAGGAGAGAGACATGGGCGACAGGCCACGCACAGATGCCGATGAGCATCCGATCGACGACCAACCGATCCGCAAGGGCGAGCTAAGCGACGACGACAAGCTGGATATCGCGCTTGAGGGCTCAATGATGACATCCGAACCGCCGCAGATCGCGGAACCCAAGACGGCGGTCGACGCGGATATGGATAAAGACTGAGCCATCAGAAGCTGTCCGCCGGCACGCGCACCGCGCCTTGCATCAGGATACGCGCGCTGCGGCTCATAATCGCCTTGGTCACGGCCCATGAACCGTTGACGCACTGGGCTTCGGCACCGACGCGCAACGTGCCCGATGGATGACCGAACCGCACCGACGTGCGCTCGCCACCGCCTGCCGCCAGATTGATCAGCGTGCCGGGCACCGCTGCCGCCGACGCGATCGCGACCGAAGCCGTGCCCATCATCGCATGATGGAGTTTTCCCATCGACAAAGCGCGGACGACCAAGTCGATATCGCTGGCCGCGATCGTCTTGCCGTTTGAGGCGACATAGTCGGCCGGCGGCGCCACGAAGGCGATCGCCGGCGCGCGGCCTGTCTTGGCGATCCCCATTTTCTCAGCACCCGCCGTGCGGAGCGCCTCCAACCGATCGAGCAGCGCGGCGTCGCCGTTGACAGCCTCGCGTAGTTCGAAGCCGGTCAGCCCGATATCGGATGCGCGGACCAACACCGCCGGGATGCCGGCACTGATCAGCGTTGCCTGTATCGGGCCATCGGGGCCGGCGATCGTATCGACCAGCCGCCCGGTCGGGAACATCGCACTTTCCCCGTCGGCGGGATCGATGAATTCCAGCACGATCTCGGCGGCCGGGAACGTCACGCCGTCCAGTTCGAAATCGCCGGTTTCCTGCACCTGCCCGCCCCTGACCGGGACATGGGCAGTAATCGTCTTGCCGATGTTGGCCTGCCAGATGCGGACGGTGCGAATGCCGTCCGGGCCGGCATCGACATAACCGGCATGGATCGCGAAGGCGGCCGCAGCCGTCGATAAATTGCCGCAGTTGCTCGACCAGTCGACCGCGTCCTCGGCGATCGCGATCTGCCCATACAGATAGTCGATGTCGTGTTCGGGAACGCTGGCCGGCGATACGATCACGCACTTGCTGGTGCTCGATGTCGCGCCGCCCATGCCGTCGATATGCGCGGCATAGGGGTCGGGGCTGCCGATCACGCGCTGGAACAGCCGGTCGCGCGCCAGGCCAGGCACCCGGGTCGCCTCGGGCATGTCCTCCAGCCGGAAGAACACGCCCTTGCTGGTGCCGCCACGCATGTATGTCGCGGGTATGCGAACCTGCTCGGTCATGCCGCCGCCGCCTCTGAAGCCAGAAAGTCCTGCGCGAACCGCTGAAGCACGCCGCCCGCCTCGTAGATCGAGACCTCCTCGGCCGTGTCGAGGCGACAGGTTACCGGGATGTCGATCACGGTGCCGCTACGCCGCCGAATGACCAAGGTCAGGTCGGCCCGCGGCTTGCGCTCGCCGAGCACATCGTAAGTCTCGGTGCCATCCAGCCGCAGGTTTAGGCGGGTCGCCCCCGACCGGAATTCCAGCGGCAGCACGCCCATCCCGATCAGGTTGGTGCGGTGGATACGCTCGAACCCTTCGGCGACGATCGCCTCGACGCCCGCCAGTCGAACGCCCTTAGCCGCCCAGTCACGCGATGATCCCTGGCCATAATCAGCCCCGGCGATGATGATCAGCGGCTGCGCGCGCTGCTGATAGGTTTCCATCGCCTCCCACATCCGCATCACGACGCCATCAGGCTCGACGCGGGCGAGCGGTCCCTTCTTCACCGCGCCATCGACCACCACCATTTCGTTGACGAGCTGCGGGTTGGCGAAGGTCGCGCGCATCGCCGTCAGATGGTCGCCGCGATGGGTGGCGTAGCTATTATAGTCTTGCTCCGGCACGCCCATCTTCGTCAGATATTCGCCCGCTGCCGATGTCGGCAGGATCGCGTTGGACGGCGACAGATGATCGGTCGTGATATTGTCGGGCAGGATCGCCAGCGGACGCATGTTCTTCAGCGTGCGCGGATGTGCGGCCAGTGCGCCGACCCCTTCGGTGTCCCAGTAAGGCGGGCGACGGATATAGGTCGATTGCGGCCGCCAGTCGTAAAGCGGGCTGATCTTTCCCGCCGCCCCGCGCCGCGCGCCGAACATCGGTTCATACACCGCACGGAACTGTTCCGGCTTCACCGACGCAGCAACGATCGCGTCGATCTCCTCGTCGCTCGGCCAGATGTCCTTCAGGCGGATTTCCCGGCCCTCGACCAAGCCCAACACGTCGCGCTCGATGTCGAACCGCACCGTGCCCGCTATGGCATAGGCGACAACCAGCGGCGGCGAGGCGAGAAATGCCTGCTTGGCATAGGGGTGGATACGGCCGTCGAAATTGCGGTTCCCCGATAGCACGGCGGTCGCATATAGGTCGCGGTCGATAATTTCCTGCTGGATCGCAGGGTCGAGCGCGCCCGACATGCCGTTACAAGTCGTGCAGGCAAAGGCGACGATGCCGAAGCCGAGCATCTCCAGTTCCGGCAGCAACCCGGCTTCCTGAAGGTAGAGCCGCGCGACGATCGATCCCGGCGCGAACGACGATTTCACCCACGGCTTGCGCGTCAGCCCCAGCGCGTTGGCCTTCTTCGCGATCAGGCCGGCGGCGACCACGTTGCGCGGGTTGGATGTGTTCGTGCAGCTTGTGATCGCCGCGATGATGACCGCCCCGTCGGGCAGCAGCCCTTCCGCCTCATCCACGCGCGCCTGGTCGAGACCGACCGCGATCCCGCGCTCCCCCAGCGCGGAGGTCGGCAGGCGGCGATGCGGGTTGGACGGCCCGGCCATGGTGCGATCGACGCTCGACAGGTCGAATTCCAGCACCCGCTCGTAATGCGCGGTCTTCAGCGCGTCGGCCCACAGGCCAGTTGTCTTCGCGTAATTCTCGACCAGCGCGACCTGTTCCGGCTCGCGGCCGGTCAGCTTCAGATAGTCGATCGTCTGCCGGTCGATGTAGAACATCGCCGCCGTCGCCCCGAATTCGGGCGTCATGTTGGAGATCGTCGCGCGGTCGCCGATCGTCAGGCTGTCGGCACCCTCGCCGAAGAACTCGATCCATGCGCCGACGACCTTCTGCTGGCGCAGATATTCGGTCAGTGCGAGGACGATGTCGGTCGCGGTGATACCGGGCTGACGCTGACCGGTCAGACGGACGCCGACGATATCGGGCAGCCGCATCATCGACGCTCGGCCGAGCATCACCGTCTCTGCCTCAAGCCCGCCGACGCCGATTGCGATCACGCCCAGCGCATCGACATGCGGCGTATGGCTGTCGGTGCCGACGCAGGTGTCGGGAAAGGCGACTCCATCACGCGCCTGGATGACCGGCGACATCTTCTCCAGGTTGATCTGGTGCATGATGCCGTTGCCGGCCGGGATCACATCGACATTCTCGAACGCGTGCTTGGTCCACTCGATGAAGTGGAAGCGATCCTCGTTGCGCCGATCCTCGATCGCGCGGTTCTTCGCGAAGGCATCGGGATCGAAACCGCCATGTTCGACCGCCAGGCTATGATCGACGATCAACTGGGTGGGAACGACCGGGTTGACCTTGGCCGGGTCGCCGCCCTTTTCGGCGATCGCGTCCCGCAGCCCCGCCAGATCGACCAGCGCGGTTTGCCCCAGAATGTCGTGACAGACGACACGGGCGGGATACCAGGGAAAGTCCAGATCGCGCTTGCGGTCGGCAATCTGGATCAGCGCATCGCTCAACAATGCCGGATCACACCGCCGGACAAGCTGTTCGGCCAGCACGCGCGATACATAGGGCAACGTATCATACGCGCCGGGACGCAGCGTTTCGATCGCCGCCCGCGTGTCGAAATAATCGAGTTGGGTGCCGACCAAGGGCTTGCGATAGGCGCTGTTCATTGTGTCCGGGGATCCATTGCCATGAGCCGAGCGGCGATCGTCGCGCTGGGTCGGACGAACGTGGAAAAGGTGAACCGGCCCGCAGCCACCATGCATTCGCGCCCGCTATCGTCACGACCGCTGGCGAACACAGTGACCGTCAGATTTTCGTCAGTCTTGCTGACGCACGATGATTCGAACGTCACGTCGGCAAGTTCTTCGCGCAGTTCGATACCGTCACATCGTTGAAGCGCGACCCGCTCGCCCAACACACCGCGCGCACGGGCGGCAGCGGTCTCCAGGACGCGGCCGAGCAGGTCGGCACCTTGTAGTTGCACGCTCGCAAGCATATTCGCATAATCCGCAAATCGAACGCAGCGCGGAAGGTATAAAAGGGCGTATTGTGGCAAACGTTGGCCTGCAAATCAGCGAATTTTGCGAAGATTGGATCTGAGCGTGCGCAAGGCTTTCATGGGAGTGCGGCTTCGGCGCTTGCGCGAAGAGCGTGATCTCAAACAGGTCGAGCTGGCCAAGGCACTCGAGATTTCGCCCAGCTATCTCAACCAGCTCGAGCAGAACCAGCGGCCGCTTACCGTTCCGATCCTCCTCAAGCTGAACGCGGTGTTCGGCATCGATGTCCAATTGTTTTCGGACGACGAGGAAGCGCGGCTGATCACCGACATGCGCGATGCCATAGCCGAAGGGGGCGAGACGGTTTCACTCGCCGAGCTCCGCGAACTCGCAACAAACATGCCGGCGGTGGGGCGCACGCTGATCGCGCTTCATCGGCGCTATCGCGAGATGGCAGAACGCGGCGATGCGATGGCCGCCGAGCTGGGTGACGAATGGATCAGCGGGGGCCGGGCACGGCAGCCGTTCGAGCAGGTTCGCGACTTCTTCTACGCGCGGCACAATCACGTCGAACTGCTCGACGAAGCCGCCGAGCGTATCTATCGCGACGCCAGCCTCTCCCCCCGAACGATCCACGCCGGCCTGATTGCATGGCTCAAGCATCGCCACGCGATCGATGTGGTGATCGACGATGGCGGCCTCGCGCAGCGACGCTTCGACGCGACCGCGCGCGTCCTGCATCTGTCCGCGAGGCTCAGCCTGGGACAACAGGTGTTCCAGATGGCAACCCAGCTCGCGTTTATCGCACTCGATGCCGAGATCGGCCGCCTGACCGACAATAGCATCTTGATCGACGAAGAAGCGCGCCGCCTCGGGCGGATCGGCCTCGCCAACTATTTCGCGGGCGCTTTAGTATTACCCTATGGCGCGTTTCTCGCAGCGGCCGAGGCGGAAAAATACGATATCGAGCGGCTTGGCGATCTCTTCGGCGTCGGATTCGAGACGGTTTGCCACCGGCTGTCGACCTTGCAGCGGTCCGGTGCGCGCGGCGTGCCGTTCTTCTTCGTGCGGGTCGATCGCGCCGGCAATATCTCGAAGCGCCAGTCGGCGACCGACTTTCACTTCTCGCGGGTCGGTGGAAGCTGTCCACTATGGAACGTGTATGAGGCGTTCGCGCGACCGGGCCGTATCACGCGACAGGTTGCGCAGATGCCGGACGGTCGCACCTATCTGTGGATTGCACGGACCGTGTCCAGCGGCGGCGGAGCATTCGGCCGGCCGGGAAAGACGTTCGCGATCGGGCTTGGTTGCGACATCCGTCATGCCGATCGGCTGGCCTATTCGCGCGGGCTCGACCTGACCGATCCGTCTGCCGCGACCCCGATCGGCGCGGGCTGCAAGGTCTGCGAGCGCCCGGCCTGTCCGCAGCGTGCATTCCCGCCGATCGGCCGATCGCTTGCGATCGATGAGAATACGGCGGCACCGGCCCCGTATCCCGTAGCTTAAGCAAGGTGTCAGCTATGCCGCGTTCTTGGCATCGCTCACTCGCCACTTGTTCAAGATGGTGGGGTCGGCGGCCAGCGCGGCGATCGTCTCCACGGCGTAGGTCGGCACGGATATGATATGTGCCCGCCGCATCTTCACAGTCCCCGATTGAGGCATCCGTCCATCCTTGGTCCAGCGCAAACGTTCTTGGGGGTTGATCGGAAGAACCTGCAGGACCTGGCGAGGGGTCAGTGGTCGTGTGGCAGGGAGCACCAGCGCGTTGGCGCAGACCTCTATTGCCCAATGCTCGCTGCACTTCATGTTGGACACGGCGAGGACAATGCCGTCGTCCACCCACACCCGATCGGCAAGGCCTTTTAGCGACGCATATATCCGCCGCTTCGAACCTCCGGCGCGAAGGGACAACCCGAGCTGCCTCTGAAAAACCTCACGAAAATCGAGGCACAGTTCACCGCTAGCAGCGTGGGAGACACGAATTTGGCGCACCAGTTCGCCTACCAACGGTGTCGATGAACTGCCGTTGAGGTTCAACCCGATCCTCATAACCGATCCGTGACCGCTTGCTGCGCCCAGGTTTCCAACGCCTTTGTGTGTCGCATCTTCACCGCGTGGCTGGCTACAGTGTTTGTCCGAGCATCTGCCCGATGGGTGCCAGCGTGTGAAAATCGCTGGAGTGAAAAACCAACGGCATGACCCCATCTGCCACGGACGCGCGGTGAAGCCGGAAAAGCACGATGTCGTGGTCCCCGGCGGGGATTTCCTGCTCAAGCGAGCATTCGAGCCAGGCCGTCGCGTCGGCGAGAAACAGTGCGCCGTCCGTGGTCACTTCATAGTCCAGGCCATGAAAGCGGTCGCCGGTTTTCTGGGCGAGCTGACGCGCAGTGGCCGCATGAGCATGGCCGAGGAACGAGATGCCGATGCGCTCTCGTCCCCGCAACTGCTGCCACGTGGCGGAACCATGCTTGATGCACACGGACACTAAGGCCGGCTTGATCGAGATAGCGACGAAGGCACTCGCCGTCATGCCGACAGGCGCATCGTTATCCCTTGCGCACAGAGCGGTGACGCCGGTTGGGAATCGGCCGAAAAGACGACGCAGTTCGGCGTCTTCGCTGATCGTGGTCAGGATACTCATGGATGCGACCCTCGCCGAACTTTGATCACTACGCCGGCGCCTTGACCAACGGGGCAGGCTCGTCATGCCGCTGGCTATACCGACGCGCGAGCGCGGCGCAGACCATAAGCTGCATTTGATGGAACAGCATAAGCGGCAGGACGATCAAGCCCACGGTGCTGGCCGGGAAGATGATGTTCGCCATCGGCAGACCGCTCGCCATGCTCTTCTTCGAGCCGCAGAAGACGATCGCGATCTCATCCTCGGTCGTAAATCGCCCGGCGCGACTGACCAGGGTCGTGAAGATCAGCACGACGCCCAGGATCACCAGGTCGAGCGCGATGACCAGCGCTAGGCTCTGCGGCGTCACCTTGCTCCAGATGCCCGCGACCACGCCGGCGCTGAATGCCGAATAGACGACCAGCAGAATCGAGCCTCGGTCGAATAGCATCGTCAGAGTCTTCTGCCGGCTCAGCCAGTCACCGATCAGCGGTCGCGCGCACTGGCCGACGACGAACGGCAGCAGGATCTGCAGCGCAATGTCCCGGACTGCGTCCAGCGACATGCCGCCGGTATTCGCGCTGAGCACCAACGTGGCGAGCACGGGCGTGATCACCACGCCGGCCAAGTTCGAGACCGACGCGCTGCACAGCGCGGCTGGCACGTTGCCGCGCGCGATTGAGGTGAATGCGATCGACGACTGCACCGTCGAGGGCAGCAGGCACAGAAACATCAGGCCGGTCGCCAGCCCGCCGTCCAGATATCCCCCCGTCAGCTTGACCACCGCCAGACCGATCAGCGGAAAGACGACGAAGGTCGTGGCGAACACCAGGCCTTGGAGCCGCCAGTGGATGATCCCGGTCCAGATCGCCTGCGGCGAGATGCGCGCGCCATAGAGGAAGAACAGGATCGCGATGGCGGCGACCACCACGTGATCTAGCACGTCCTTGCCAACGCCCCGGGCCGGAAGGATCGCGGCCAGCGCCACCATCCCTATGATTGCGAGGATATATGGGTCGAGCCGCAACCGACGCAGCACATTACTCAACGAGATTCTCCCGAACGCGCGATGCGATCACGATGGACGGTCAAGCCGAGGCGAGTTCCTTGCGGACGATTTCGGCGCCAGCGCCCAACGCCTTGAGCTTGCCGTTGGCGACCTCGCGCGACAGCGGCGCCATACCGCAATTGGTGGCTGGGATCAGCTTGTTGGCGTCGACGAACTTCAGCGCGTTGCGCAACGTCGCGGCGACCTCCTCGGGCGTCTCGACCTTGTCGGTGGCGACGTCGATCGCGCCGACCATCACCTTCTTGCCGCGGATCAGCTCGATCAGGTCCATCGGCACATGCGACGCCTGACACTCCAGCGACACGATATCGATGGTCGACTTCAACAGGTTGGGAAAGGTCTCCTCATACTGCCGCCATTCGGAGCCGAGGGTCTTCTTCCAATCGGTGTTCGCCTTGATGCCGTATCCGTAGCAGATGTGCACCGCCGTCTCGGCCTTAAGGCCCTCGGCAGCGCGCTCCAGCGTCTTGATACCCCAGTCGTTCGCCTCTTCGAAGAAGACGTTGAACGCGGGTTCGTCAAACTGGATGATGTCGACACCGGCCGCTTCCAGCTCCTTCGCCTCCTGGTTCAGGATCAGCGCGAATTCCCAGGCTAGCTTCTCGCGGCTCTTATAGTGGTCGTCATAGAGCGTATCGATCATCGTCATCGGACCGGGCAGCGTCCACTTGATGAGGCCATCGGTTTGCGCGCGCAGGTACTTGGCATCCTCCACGAACACCGGCTCGGGCCGCGATACTGCGCCGACCACCGACGGAACGCTCGCATCGTAGCGGTTGCGGATGCGCATCACCTGCTTCTTTTCCCAGTCGACGCCCTCGAGATGCTCAATAAAGGTCGTGACGAAATGCTGGCGCGTCTGTTCGCCGTCACCGATAATGGTGATGCCAGCCTTCTCCTGATCGTCGACCGCGAGGCGCAAAGCGTCCTGCTTGCCCTTGACCAGATCCTCGCCCTCGAGCCGCCAGGGCGACCAGAGCTTTTCCGGCTCGGCGAGCCAGCTGGGCTTGGGCAGGCTGCCTGCGGTGGTGGTCGGTAACAACGTCGTCATGATGAAATACCTTGTAGATTTGACGGGTCAGGCGGCGACGCTGGCGGACCATTGCTGAAGCGCGGCCTGATAGGGCTTGATGAAGCGCTCCTCAGCGAACCTGCCCTGCTCGACGGCGAGGCGGCTGCGCTCTTCCCGGTCGTAGACGATGCGGGTGAGTGAATAATCCTCATATTTCAGGCTCGGCTGATAGAGTTCCGCCGCTGCCGAATTGGCGTTGTAGATCTCCGGGCGGTAGATCTTCTGGAAGGTCTCCATCACGCTGATGGTGCTGACCAGTTCAAGGCTCGTGTAGTCGGCGAGCAGGTCGCCGATGTGGTAGAAGGCGAACGGCGCGACGCTGTTGGGTGGCATGAAGTATCGCACCTTCATGCCCATCTTGGCGAAATACTCATCGGTCGCGGAGAATTTGTCGTTGCGATACTCGATGCCCAGGATCGGGTGTTCGTTCGCGGTGCGGTGGTAGACCTCCTTGCTCGACACGCTCAGGCAGATGACCGGCGGCTTGCCGAAATTGTCGCGATAAGCGTTCGATCTCAGGAAGCTCTTGAAAAGGTTGCCGTGAAGGTCGCCGAAATCCCGTGGCGCGCCAGTATTTGGGTGCGCCTTCATATGCTCCGGCAGAACGACGCTGAAGTCGTAGTCGCGCACGTAAGACGAGAAGTTGTTGCCGACGATGCCGGCGATACGATCGCCGGTCACCGTGTCGAGGATGCTCGTCTGAAGGATCTCGATCAGCGGAAACGCATCGTCACGGCCATCGGCATCGACATGCATCTCGACCGAGACGATAGTCAGTTCAAGCGCGTAGCGATCGCCCTTGGGATTGTCCCAGTGCGCCAGCGAATTGAAGCGGTTGTCGATCATCCGCAGCGTATTGCGCAGATTCTGCTGACGGCTCTCACCCCGCGCCAGATTGGCGAAGTTGGTCGTGATCCGCGTGTTGTCGGCCGGCCGATAATCCTCATCGAAAGCGATGCGTTTGATCGAGAAGGTGAACGCGCTGTCGGTCATGATCGGTATCCTACCTGCTTGTTACGGGCAGGAGGGCCGAAGGAAGAGCGCGCAAGATGGACCGGCAGACGGCGCAAAGCCGTGCGTCCCGCGTCAAGCGCGATCCACCGGAGGAACCCCCGTCCGAGGAACGTTATGGCGCCGAAGGCAGGTCTCCTGGCTCACGGGTCATCGCGATGGTTCCGGCCTTCCCGGCAGGCTTGCGACCCGCCAGTGACACAAATTGGAACCGCCGCTCGCCGCTTACAGTTGCGGGGGCAGCGCCGGATTCTGTCCCGAAAGACACCACCGGCTTCCCGTCTTAGCCCCGCCGTCATGCCTGAGGCGGGGAACCTCGACGGGTGGCCTTCAACACCATCGCTGAAGCTGTGTCAATCGTGATATAAAGATATCTTTATATGGTAATGAGGCTGGTAGTGAGGCAGGGAGGTGCTGTTCTATCGCGCCGTTGGCAATGACCGGAGACCATCGAATGCCTCGATCCTATACGCTGGTCATCAACTGCCCAGATCGTCCGGGGATCGTCTACAACGTCAGTAGGATCATCTTTGAGCACGGCGGCAACATACTGGAATCGCGCCAGTTCGAGGATGGCGAGACAGGACGCTTCTTCCTTCGCATCGTGTTCGAAAGCAGCAGCGAGCAGGCGCTGATGACCGAAGCGATCGAGACACTAGCGGACGAATTCGGCATGGACTGGAAACTCGTGCCCACTGATCAACCGGTCAAAGCGCTGATCCTGGTGTCGAAGTTCGACCATTGCCTGGCGTATCTCCTCTACAAGATTCGGATCGGCGACATGCCGATCGAGGTCGTCGGCATCGCTTCGAACCACCCCGTCTCGGCGCTCACCGCTGCCGACGTTCGCGACATTCCGTTTCACCATCTGCCCGTGACGCCCGACACGCGGGCGGCGCAGGAGACCCGCATCAAGGCATTGGTCGAGGACAGCGGCGCGGAACTGGTGATCCTGGCGCGCTACATGCAAATCCTGTCAGACGATCTCGCCGCCTATCTGTCCGGCCGCTGTATTAACATCCACCACAGCTTTCTGCCCAGCTTCAAGGGTGCCAAGCCCTATCATCAGGCGCACGCGCATGGCGTAAAAATGATCGGTGCCACGGCGCATTACGTCACCGCCGAACTGGATGAAGGGCCAATCATCCATCAGGCGGTCGAAGGCGTAACCCACGAAGATTCGCCGGACGATCTGGTCCGCAAGGGTAGAGAGATCGAGAACCAGGTGCTGGGACACGCGGTCGGCTGGCACGTCACGCACCGGGTGATCCTGAACGGCAAGAAGACCGTTGTATTCAGGAACTGACAACAACGATAACGATGTTGTAGCGTCGCGTGCGGAGTGCGACTATCCGCGCGCGACAGAAATTTTCCAATGATCTGAGTGCCCATTTTCGTTCTCTTTGGGGCACCAATACTGACTCTGGATACGTCCAGCAGCGTCCAGTAAGCGGCTGGTTTCACAGCATTTTTAGACCGAGAATCGCCAGACACCGTCCGGCGAAATCCGGCTAAGAGCACCAGCAGCAGCAACAAATGTTGCTCTTTTTGGGGCTCTCGGATCGACCCGGCTTTGCTGGGAAAACGACCATGCTGACCTACATCCAGATCAATGCCGCGAAGCCCGATGAGCCGATCATGGACCAGATCAGCGAAGCCGGCGAAGCTGTCGGGAAGCGTGGCGCCGAGACTGATCTGATCGCGCGCGCCATCGACCAGTGCCAGGCTCAGCGCGGCGTTATGTGCATCCGCTGCAAGCGTCGCCTTGGCTTTCACCTCCGCGCCGTCGCGCTCGAAACCCGGGTTGAGCAGCGCGTCATAGGTTGCGCGCGCCGACGCGCCGCCGAGGGCAGAGAGCCCTGCAACCAGCGACCACACGCGTTCGGGTGTGCCTTGCGGGCTCGACAGCAGCGTCATGCTGCGTCCTCGATGCCGGCGAGGCCGGCAAGTTGTGCTTCGGCATAGGGTGCGTAGCGCGACACCGTCTGATCGAGGCGCCGGCCGCGCACGATGCGTTCAGGCCTCGCGACGATCAGCAGCGGTGAGGAACAGCGCGCGCGAAAGTCACCAGCCCGGTCCACCATGATCTCGGCGGCAAGCGCATCATCCGGCAACAATAGTGCAGTCGGCACATCGGCCAATCGGTTTTCCCCCAGCCACTCCCGTTCATCGAGCACGAGCCCTAGTCGCGTGTCAGCGTGCAGCATATGCGCGGCGGTCCGGCCCGCCAATCCATGCGGCACGACAATCTGATCGATACCGGATCGGGTCAGTGTTTCGACGAGCCTGGCCAATCCATCTTCGAACTGCGGGTCGGTGGGCGTCACGAGCAGGGTCTCACGCGGCAGCGCGGTGCGGCACGCGCCTGGCTCCGACCAGAGTTGCTCCAAGCCAGCCGCGACGAGGTGCGAGGGTGGCGTGATGCCGGTCTTGCGGCATGAGGGGCATCGGCCGCAGGCCGGCGCATAGGAATGCGGTTCGATGATCTCGAAGGCGGTTCGGGTGACGCAGGCCTTGGTCGGATGGCGCATCACCTTCACGAAGGCGTCGAGGTCGGCCCGGGCATCGGCCAGTTCGCCATCGCGCAGATCGCTAACCTTCTGCCACACCGCGTCATCGACCCCGGATAGCAAGCGCGCGTCGAGAATTTCGATCGTCCATGCGAATTCAGGCTGGCCGCCATCCATCGGCATTGACAGCACGCGCAACACTCCGGCGCGTTGCAGCAGCGTCAGCAGGGTCATATTCCAGCCGCGATTCCAGTCGCCAGCACGGGGCCGCAGTCCCTCTCGGAAGGCATCGAGGTCGATCGTCATTTGCAGGCGATCGCCGACATATTTCCTGGCGGTCGCGGCTGCGAGCAAGCCTGCCCAACGCTGCTCGGCCAGATCGCGCGTCAACCAGCCAGATGTTGCAAGTCCATAGGCCTGCTTCACATCGCTGTCGGTCGGACCGTCGACAAAAAGACAGGCGGCGAGCCCTTGGCCGTTGTCGCGCGAAGCCCGCCCAATTTCTTGATACCAGCGCGCCGGCCCTTCGGGCAGGCAGGCATGGATGACCGAACGGACATCGGCCTTGTCGATGCCCATGCCGAATGCCGAGGTCGCGACAACAACATCGAGTTCATCGGCGGCCCATTGATCGACAATCCGGCGACGATCCTGCGCGCCGGTGTCGCCGGTGAACAGGGCGACCCGGCGATAACCATGGTCGCTATCGCGAAGCCGGGCTTGAAGCGCGGCGGCATCGGCGACCTGGGTGGTATAGATGATTGCGGGTCGCGGTGCCCGATCGATCAAATAATCGAGCGCCGCGTCCCGCTGGCTCTCCCAGGCGTAGCTCGCGACGACGATGTCGTGTTCGTAGCGCGGAAGCCGGGCATCAACCTCAAGCCAGTCACCATCGAGTTGCCAGGCGCTACGAAGCACCGTGCGCGCGCTTTCGGGGAGCGTCGCCGATAGGAGGACCGCTCGGATCGCGGGGTTGGCCTGTCGCAATCGACCCAGCAGTGCTGGCAGCCGTTGAAAATCCGGACGAAAGCCGCGCCCCCAACTTTCGACGATATGCGCCTCGTCGACGAATAGATGAGTCAGGCGCGCCTCAAGTCCGAATTCGACAGAGGCGGGTGTCGCGGCTTCGACCAGATGGTCGAGCAAAGTCGGGCTGAGCGCCTTTTCCGGCGAAAGCAGCAGAAGCGGAACAGCGCCGCGGCGGAAGCCATTGATGATCGCCTCGGCTTCGGCGAACGGCGTGTCGCCGGTGAGCGCCTTGCTAGCTTCGAGGCCCTGCATGCCCGAGAGGGTCCGCTCATGATCGAGTGCTAGCGCCACCGTCGGCGTGATTACGATGGCGCAGGCACCAGCTTGTGTCTCGCGCTCAAAATTTGCGGCGATCTGGAACAGCAGGCTCTTGCCCGAGCCGGTTGGCATGCTGACCATGAGCCCCGACCCCGGCGGCTGGGTGAGCAGCGCACGGGTGGCAGCTTTCTGGGCGACCGTTCGATAACACTCGTGTTGGCTGAGACGCAGCAAAACGCCATCCGGTGAAGCCGGTTCATATGCATGGCGAGGAGCAGAATCGAAGCGGAGCGCTGCCTGCAATCCATCGAGGTCGGACTGCTCTTCTTCATCGACGATACGAACCGCCGTGTCAGAGTTGGTGCGCGCGAGACCAAAGCGCGCATACAACGCATATTCTTCGAGAGTCAGCGGGGTCGCAAGAACATCAAGATCGAGCCGGCCACCTTTCAATCTGGTGAGGGACCGGAGCAATGCGACCCGATCTGAGGGGGCTACTGCAGCAGCGAGCGCGCTCAGACATCGATCGATGGAGCGCGCGACCCAGCTAGCGTCGCTGCCACTCATATTTTGACCTATAAACGCCGCGGTAGATGCCACGCGATTCGCTCCCCCCGCCAAGTATCTGACGAGAAAACTTGATTTGTCGCTAGCAGATTGTTTCGAAGCGCGAATTGTCGCGATGAGGGTTATGAGACCTCTGTGCGTCGAAGCACGACCTCAAAATGACCTGTCTCTTCATCCAGGTTGACGATCTCCCAGGTAGTGCCCGACCGACCACCCTCGTCGATCCACGGTTGCGCCGTCCCGTAGCTAACGCCCGGCTCGCCGCTCACAATTACGACGTCGACCCGCCCTCCGAACTCGTTGATCGCTCGGCGTAGATGTTGGATGCGCTTACGGTTGCCCGGCTTGTGTTGCCAATTTTCGAGTGGATCGGCGTGGATGCGCGTGTCCATCCATGGCATCCCCTCCCGCATTCCCATCTCTTTCCGCCAAAGAGAAATGCAAACCCCGTCCCTTTTTTCAGCCGTCCAGTCCTGACGTGGTGCGGCTACGTCGTAGCCAAGACTCATGAACGCCTCGACGAATTTCACTGTGTTACCTTCTGTCGATTGGTCGGTACGACCATGCTGGATAGCATTCCGATTATAAGAGGTCACCGTCCTCGCAGGTGCTGGGAAAGGTACCCAGAAAATTGCTCGAGACTTCGTCGTTCAGGCTGGTCCAGCCTTTTCCACGAGTCCAGATCGCGCTAATGATGCCTCTGGTGCGTTCGCAAGTCTCTGATTTTACTGCGATCAACCGCTTAGCTGCCCAGCTATCAAGCTCTTCTGCCGATCATCCAGTGACGTCTACGCGGGTTCATCAGCGTCCAGATATCGAGTGATGAAGGGCTTGGCCCGATCCGATGATGACCTTCTGAGCACCAAATGCCGCCTTCTGGCGCACGACATTATCGATCTCGGTTACGGGCGGCCCAATATATCGCGCAGAAAGTCATGCATCCATGCCGGGAGAGTGTGCATGCCGCGGTGCAGATCCTCGACCATGGCGGCGCCATGATCGGGATGGCCGAAGACGATGCGCAACCGTGCGCGGATGCGTTCGCTATCTTGCGGTAGGACGTCCTGCAGCCAGTGCAGCGCTTGCACTACGCGCATTGCCGGTCGTCCAACCCAGTAAAGCTTGCTCGGAGCAGTTTTCCTGAACACGATGACGAGATTGCCCAGCTTTAATGATTTGAGGCGCGCGTCAGTATGAATGACGATTTTCGCTGGCACCGCGTTTGTAAGGCCAAGGTCATTGGCTGCGGTGATGCCGTCGATGAGCATGCGGGTTTGGTCGCGTCGCGACAAAGCGTCGATGACGGCGCGAGAATCGGGATTTGTGAGCTTGCCGGTTAGGCTGTTGATTTTGGGCTTGTCGTAAAGGCCGCGCGCGAAGCGCCGGATCTGCTTTGCGCGCGTCAGTCGATGGAGTGCCTGGTCGACGGCATCACGCGCCCCGAGATCAAGAAAGTCGACCGGCGTCCAGGCGCCGAATGGCGCGGCTTGTTCCATCCGATCAAGTATTTGCCCTTTCAGATTCAGACCGGTCCCACGCATCAGCGTCTCCTTTGTCAGAGATATGTATACGCGTTTCTGACAAAAATAGGGGCGAGTCTGCTGAGGGCTCAGTCTTCTCGTGCAAAGGGTCTGCCACAGCGGGGCCCAGACGCTGTGAGCTTTGAGATTCTCGGGGATTTGAGATGTAAGAAATTCTTGCCGCCACGGCACGAAATTGACGGAGCCAGTAATCGGAGGCCGGCGTCTGAGTGAAATCGATGATTCACCACCACGCCGGATCTACACCAATGCGACAACGGCGACCGTCTTGGAGCGGACCGGTCTGCCTCGAAGCATTGAAATTCATGCTCGGAATATACCGGCGGTATAATGCGAGTGCATATTTCGAAGCGTTATGACCGGCCTCTTTTCGGCAGCCGGGCGACTGTTTCGCCCTTCAGTTCGCGGTCCAGCAATTGCGCCAGGACTCCGTGAAGGGGCGAATGTCCTGCCGGCCGCTGGCCTCCTCAAGCGCAGCCATATAATCGGTGCGCTGCTCGACGGGCACAACCGTCCAAGGATAGCCGCCAGCCGCGAGCATGACATTCATCAGGAAGCGGCCGGTTCTTCCATTTCCGTCCATATAGGGATGGATGTAGACGAAGATGAAGTGGCCCAGGACGACGCGGACCGCAGGCTCGGTTTCCTCGCTCAGCAATTCGAAGAACACCGGCATCGCGTCGCGGACAGCATCGCAGTTGAGCGGTACATGCGTCGAACCGCGCAGATAGACCTGACCGTTGCGGTACCCGGCGAGATCGCTCGCGCTGACCAATCCTGCGGTAACACTCGGCGTGAACATCTCGCGATACCAGTCGCCGTGCTCCTCGTCGGCGACGAGGCCGGGGTTTTCGCCGGCCAGGACACGATTCAGGCTTTTGAGAACAGCTTGATAGGCGAGCCAGTAGCCGCGTGCCGCTAGTCCATCCTTATATTCGCGATCCTGCGCGTCGGCTTTCGGATTCCATGTGCCGCTGCGGACGCGCTCGATCAGTTCCGGGCTGGCGCGATAGCCCTCGATCGATAGCGAGTGATAGGCGTCGGTAGCTCAGCCTCCGTGCGTTATCGATCGATTTTGAGATAGTAGCGGGTATGCTTCAATTCTCCATGCCTGCGGAGAGCGTCCAATTCGACCAATTCCGCGAGATCACGCGTGGCGGTCGCTGGCGCCGCGTCGGTGATCGTGCGGTAGTTCGCCGCGCTCAGGCCGCCCTTGAACCCGTCCGGCCCCTCCACGAACATGCGGATCAGCGCCTTCTCCTGCCGAGCATTGATCTTGTCCTGGAGGCGGCCGAGCAGCTTCGCCTTGGAAAGCAGGAAGTTGACGCGATCCAGCGTGCGCTGCTGGGCTTCGAGCGCGATGTCCGAGAACCAGTCCATCCACTCATTGATCTGATTGGAGAGGCTCGCGCGCTGTAGTTGCGCGTAATAGTCCTTGCGGTGGCGTTGGATGGTTCCTGCAAGCGCGGTGATCGCCGGCGCGTCGAGACCTTGCGCGAGAACCTTCTCGGCGATCGCGCGACCGAGGCGCCCATTGCCATCCTCGAACGGATGGATGGATTCGAACCATAAATGCGCGACGCCGGCCCGCGCGAGTGCGCCTGTGGGTGAAGGACCGTCCGGACGACTGTCATTGAACCAAGCAATGAACGCCTTCATTTCGGCGGGTACAAAGTCCGATGCCGGGGCTTCGAAATGCACTTTGGGCTCGTGCAACGCGCCTGATACGATCTGCATCGGATCGGCATGACTTCGATACTGGCCAATGTCGGCAATATCCCGCCTGCCGTTCATCAGCAGGGCATGCCAATGGAACAGCATGTCGTCGCTAAGCGGCTCGCGATAGCTGCGAAACAGGTTCGCCATAAGCTCGGCCGCTCCCGCCTCGGCGGCATTGGCGCGACGATGGTCCGTCTTGATGCCGAGATGCTTCGCAACCGAAGATTGGACGCTCGCCCGATCGAGAATTTCACCTTCTATGGCTGAGCTATCGACGGCTTCCTGAGCCAAGAGCTCGATGGAAAGATTCTGGCGATCTCCCGCATCCATATGGGACAGGACGCCGACAAGGACGCCCGCACCTTTCAGGAACTGGTCCTCGCGGCTCCGCAGATGCTGCGCGTCGTAAGCGAAGTTGGGCCAGTCGGGTTGTTGCCAGTTCCAACGCATGATCGATAGGCCGCCTTTCTATCGATCAAAATATCCCACAATATGATTTATAAAAAGCTCATTTTATCGCTCAGCTTTGAGCGTCTCAGTCGCGCGGCAGTTCGCTCGGGAACCGGCCGCATGATCATCACGCACGGCGTTGCTCTGGTCGATGTCGCCCACGCCACGCAGTTGCTCTCCGGACTGCGCGAAGCGCAAAGAGCGCGTCGGTGAAGCTCCTTTGAGAGTGGTCGGCACGTTCACTTTGTCATGCGCAGCCATTAGGTTTTTCTGCTGCACGATTTTTAGGTTATCGTGTTCAGAGGATGCGACAATCCCCTCACTTGTCCGAAATTTGTAGCCAAATTTCGGACAGGCTCCCGACCCCGAGGCACCGCCACGCACCTCGTGAAACAGCTCGGTCACCCGAGCTTTTACGGGACGTAGTCGGGACTCGAACCGAGCGTCCAAGTACATCCAGCCTTTCCATTCCGAAGGTCTATTCCGGCAGCTAAGCGCCCCATGATCAGTCGTTTAGCGGAAGATCGAACTGCCCCGAAAGCGGTCGCAGCCCATACTCTTTGAGACTCAACGATGGCGTCTTGCGTCCCGCTATTCCTTAAACGCAGTTGAGACAGCGAGCTAAGGACGGCACACTACATATCCTCGGACGCCCATCTCAACGCAAGCTGAGAAGTAGCTCATCAATAGCCAATAGAGTTGCACGAAGTGCGGGGAAGGCGCCGTCCCTTGCGCGATGGCGGCCAGTACGCCTTCTACCTGCGCGCGGCTAAGCGAAGAGGTCACGATAAACACCCTCTGAAGCGCGTCTGGCGCGGAGCGGACCGCTTCGAGTTTCTCGGCAATCTCTTGCGGCGTCCCACCGCGAACCATCCGGGCGATGTCGGTCTGGACGCCGTTGTTGCGATAGCGATTGCCCCAGCCCACCAGCTTGTTGGGTAGCATATCGGCGGGCAGCCCCATGCGGCCGAGATTCTTGATCGCCTGGCCAACCGATTCATGAAAGGCCGAGGCGCTGAGCGACTGGTTGCCGTGCTTGGCATGATAGAAGCTGATCATCGTCGGGCTGCTTTGGGTGTTTACCCCAATAAAGTCGGCCCATTCGTCACCAAGATCGTCGCAGAGCAGGACGTCGTCGCCGTCCGCGATCGTATCGACCACCGAGCGGAAGACGCAGTTTTGGGCAAATTCGATCTGGCCCACCGCGAAGTCGCCTTTCTCGCTGGTGGTGTGGGCAAGCGAGGGATCGACCTGCAGGCGTGCTAGAAGCGCAGTACCGCCGCCGGCCAGCGCCTCATCTCGGAACAGCGCCCCGTCGATATAGGCAAGGGCGAGATCGCTGAAGAGGACCGTGAACAGATTCTCGCGGTCGAGGTAGCGCGAGAGCGAAACCGCATCGGCGTCCTCGCCCAGAGGGTGGCTGCGCTTCTCGACCGAAATGCCGGCGATCTCCGGGAGGTCGAGTTCCCGCAAACCGATCCGGGTTACGCCGATACGCAGCGTGGCGATCGGGGTGACACCGTCCTCGGCGCGGACTTCATGGGCGCTGCGACGGCGCATCACCGGGAATGCAGGTTCGAGCGCGGCCAGCACGGCATCGGCGTCAGGTTGCAACAGTTCCTCAACGCCGTTTGCGCCCTCACGGATCAGGCGGACCCCGTCCTCGGCGCTGAACAGAACGTCGGCCAGGCCCATCGTGTCTATGCCGACAAAGGTCGGCCGGACATCGGCAGCAAGCGCGGTCAGTTCGATCGGGCGCGCAAAGTTGCGGATGAAGCCGGCAACCGCCCCGGCATCGGCCTGGAGCAGTTCCGACATCTGGACGGCCCAGGCGACGGTCGCTTCGACCCCGGCGCGATCGGCGCGCAGTGAAATCCGGCCGGTGGTCGGCGTGGCGGAATAGACACCGTCCTCGCGTCGCACGCTATAGGCTTGCGGAATGTAGCGGCTGGCGCTGCTCGTCGCGACGGCGTTTTCGAGATCGCGGGCCTCGAGCGATTTAGAACGCAACGCAAGCGGCGAGATCGACATATTGCGCAAGCGCAGCTTCTCGAACACCGCGTCCTGCCGGGCGATCGCGCGCTCGATCCGCTCATTGGCGACCTTGCCCAGATGGACGGTCTTGAATGCCGAAGGCAGGTCGAGGCCGGACTTGAACACCGCGATATACGGACCGTGCTCGACGATCAGCACATAGCCATAGACGCGCTCGACGACATCGGCCTCCGGCGCAAGGAAGGACACATCGCGTTCGTGCGAGAAGCAGATCGCCGAATAGCGCGCGTCGCCGAGGACGACCCGGTCGGCCCGGAACAGGTTTTGCGATGGTTGGCGCGCTTGCGCGCGCAGGGTCGTGAAGAGGCGGTTGATCGCCTCGTTCGACAGCCGCCGCTTGCGCTGGTGGAAATAACCCGATTGCGCGATTTCGAGATGGTCGATCATTCGCCGTCCTTATCCGGGGCGGGTGGATTGGGGTTTGGCGGAACGGTCGTGAAATCGGTGGGGAGATTGACGGGCTTGTAGCCCTGGGCGATCCGCTCGATCACCGAATGATGAAGCAGGGCGCCTTCGGAGATTTTGCGCGGCTCCGCGCGCGGCAGATAATAGCCACCACCCTCCACCTTGTCCGGGAAGCGCTTCCACTTGCGGTTCTTGGGCAGATACTCGAGTGGCTTCCAGGCGGCGGTCATCGAATTGTGGATCGGCCCATTCGCATCGGGCGCGACATACATGCGCTTGCCGCCGGGCAGGGGAGCGCCTTCGGCGAGATGATCGAACAGGGACTCGTTGAGCTCGAGGCCGTGCTTCTGCGCTTTGCGGGCCATCCAGATCAGCGGAAACTTGGCGATCTGGCTTTCGGTCTCCGCCCAGCCGCCACCGACATCGGAATGGTCTCCGGCGAACCAGACGGTCTGTTGGTCCTGCGCGCCCTCGGCATCGGCGAACGGATCTGGTTTGAAACTCTGGCCTGGCGTCCAGTTGTAGAGCCGGAACATCCGGCGGCGTTCATCGATCGCGGCGGCTTGCCGGAAGATGCGAACGCTCGGATTGGACTTCGTATACGGCAGGAAAGATTGGCTGGGGAATCGCAGCAGCCCCGGGCGGACCAACACCGAGGCGACCGTGTCCCACACCCCCAGGAAATGGATCGGTACCCGGCGTCCGCCAATCACGCGGCGAAACTGCCAGGCAATATCGAGCCGGTCTTCGCGATCCGCGCGCTTATAGGCTTTGAGCGCATATTTGGCGAGGTTGCGCTGATCGGGTTCGAGCAGACCGATCAGATGGATTAGGCCTGCGACTGCGCGGGCGGTATAGGCGCCACGACTGAAGCCAAACAGGAAAATCCGGTCGTCGGGCTGATAGGTGTCGATTAGATAGCAATAGGCAGCGAGAATATTGGCATCGAGACCCCAGCCGGTCGCGAGCCCGAAGGCCGCGATCGCACTTTGCGTGGCCGGGTTCCAATCGGTGGTCAGCGGTACGGTGCCGATGCCGGGATGATAGAAAACGCGCTGATCGTCACTGCATTCGGCGCAACGATAGAGCTTCACGACGTTGGTCAGGTTATCCTTGACCTCGTTACTGGTGCCATCGAGCAACAAAATCAGATTACGCGGCATCATTCTTCCCCCGGGTTCAAGGGCATCAACGGCGGCTTCCTCGGGTCAACATGTTTTGACACCGAAATGAACGGACTGCCGCCGTCCCTCGCTGGACCGCCTAGGCATTGAGCAAGCTGCGTACGCGCTATCATCGACCGATCACCAGCCGCTGTTGAAAGCCGCCCTGGTCGCGGCGTTCATCCCAAAGAGCCAGCGGCAAATCAGCCTTTGGCATCCATACCCGGCCCACTTCGATCGCCATTGCGACCGGCAGTGCTGGAAAGACATGGATCTCGGCATCATCGCCATGTGTGAGGCGAATTGCTGCAAACGCGCGTCGTAGCAGCGTGCGGAATGTCCCTAGGCACTCGGGTCGGCCCAGAACGTCATTGCCGGGGCTTTCTGCTTCGATCGCCCAGACTGGTATATCGGCTCCAAGCACGTTGCTGATGCGCGCGTCGTCAATTGTCGCGCTGACCCCAAGATTCAGTGCGACCTTTGATGCGGGTCGCGATGCGGCTTTGCGAGTTAGAAACGTGATCGGTGGCCAACTTTCGCGCCATGCCCAGCCTTTGGGTTCGCGCGAAATCTGGCGCACATCGACGTCGGCGATATCGCTGAGTAGGCTGCCAAGCTGGATCAGTAGCGGCTGTGGCGCGATTGCGAACACGCTCAAATGTCGGATTTCGCCTTGGCGGAGACGTTCGCCGACACGCAGTTCGAACTGCTTGGCGAGATGGTCGCGTTGAAACTGCCAATAAGCGGTGTCGTTCTCACTGAAGCTTGAGTCTTTGAGCTCAAGCGCTAGCGGATGGCCAAGTGGATAGCGTGCCGGCAGCACCGCTGCGCGGCTATGCGTAGTAGAGACCAGACAATCATGTTCCCCGATACGTGCGGCATAATGGAGTAGATGCGTGGCGCGGTCGGCATCGATCGCGGTGACGAGCGCGATCCGCGCTTCATGTGCCGCTTTTATTTCCAGAAGCCGTGCTTCCGGGTGGCCCGCGACATCCTCGCGATCAATCAGGCGGTGATGCACGTCACAAAGCAACATCAGGTTGTCGATGTTGTCGGCCAGCGTATGCGAACGCTCTGGGTCGCCGCGTGGACCGTCGGGCGCAGCTGCGACAATATGCGCGATATAGGCGGTGTTGAGTTTCTCGGCGCCCGAGATGATGTCGCCGAGCAGGGGCTTGTTGCAGCCGGAATATTGGCAATTGCCGCCGGCTCGGGTCCACAGGATCAAGCGGTTTTTCTCGGACACCCGGACTGCCGCGCGCCCCTTGCCCTTGATGGGTCGGGTCATGCGGCCCTCCGCAGCAGTTCCGCAACGGGTTCGTTGGTCGGATTGCGCAAGCGCGAGAAATCGATGTCACGAAGTCGATCGGCCAGCATGCGCCGATCGACGGTCCCCGCCTGACGCTGCTCGATCGTGGCGATGGTCAGGCGACTTGTCTCCATTCCGGCGACCGTGCTGGCCCGTTGCAGCAGCTGCCGCCATCCTGACCTCCCGTAGCCAGGGGTTTCCGGCGGCTGCGAGATGCCATGGTCGCGGCCGCCGCCATGCCATATGCCAGTCGCATGCCACGCCTCGTAGAAGCGCAGCCATTCGGCAATCCAGGGCACGGTGGTCGCGCCGATTGCCTTTGAGGCATCCCAGCCACCAAAGGCAGGATCGAACAGGCAGAGATTGGGATCGTCCGGTTCATCATAGACATGCGGGATCGGCGTGTCAGGATCTTCGGCACGTCGCTCGATGCGGGGTGAGAGAATGCGTACTTCCGGGAACCAGGCATGGGCATATTCGAAGCCTTGCTGGAAGTGCCGGCGCACATAGAGGATCGACACCTCATAGCCTTGCGACAACCCATACAGCCGGCCACGCCACAGCGCGAGATCCTCTCCCAGCAGGATGGTACGGAAGGGCCAGTGACGCCTTAGCAGGCGATCCTGTTGCCACAGGGGGAGCTGCGGCGCGGCATTGATCAGTCGTGCCATCGGCTTCCCCCATAGAAGGAGGTCTGCGGCACCGTGCGTGCCTGCGCGCTGGTTGCAGCGGCCATTGCCGGCAAGATGAGTTTGCCCGTGTGGCTTTGATACCGGCTTTCGCCCAGTTCCTTGGCCCGGCCCATCCTGTCGGCGAAAGCGCGGACCGCTTCCCCGGCAGCATGTTCACCGAACAGTTCGGCGAGGATTTCCTGGCGCTCCCGAAGCGTCACTTCGTCATGGACATAGCGATAGAGCTGGCGGACCAGATGGTTGAGATCGCCGAGCCAGAGCGACTGGTCAAAATTGCTGCCCGGCCAGCGGTCGGTCAACACATCTGCCGCGCAGCGCGGGTTGGTCTCATGGATGTATGTGCTGCCGTTAACGTGATAGGCGAAACGGTCGCGCAGTGCGACTGCATGTTCCAGCAACGCGGCGGCGAAGGTAGGGCTGGAGGCGCGAAAGCCTGCCACCAGCTTGGCCAGCAGCACGCTCGGCGGGCAGCGGCCATCGCGCCGATCATAGCGCAGATTGCGGAACCGCTTGATCAGCTGAAGGCTGGCAAGCGCGCGCGACATGCCATGCGGTCCGACCTGCGCCGGCAAAGGTTCGACCTCGGCGCGTTTGGCCAGCACGCGCGCACTGTCGACCGCGATGACGAACAAGGGTTCGGGTGGAGTCTGTTCCTTGAACCATTCGGTAAAACCGAATGGATTGGCGGTGACGCGTTTGCCGGGATTATGGGGCTCCTCGACGCGGTGGTGGAAGATGGTGCTCTGACGTGCCAAGGTTCCGGGCTGAAGAATTGCCGGTGTAAGGTCGACATGCATCTTGTCGGCATATTGAACCTGCACACAGCGCGTGCAGCGCGTTGTTACCTTGTAGTAGCGTGAGCCCGGCTCGCCACGGATGGTGTGATAGAGCAGGTCTAGCACGAATGCGGGGCCGCGATCCATTTCCGGATCAAGCTCGAGCATTGCATCGATATCGAACTCGTCATTGGTCGCGCGCGATGCGACCGATGATCCCTGCGCGGCACCGCCTTGACCGTAAACGCGGCGGACGCGCCCTTTGAGCGGACTACCATCGCGTTCCACCCATTCGCCAAGGGTATGATACCGTTGTTCGGCCACCGCATATTGCGATGGCGGGAGCTGGACCCCGGCCAGTACATCGGCGAGCAAGACGTCAGCTTCGGTCGCAAGCGCGTTGGGACGAAGGAAAACTGGCTGATTCATACCCTTAACTCCCTGTGCTTTTATGGTTGCGGACCGCGGAAACTGGAACTAATGGCAACAACCAGGAGTTTACAACTCGGGAGATATGGTGTCGTTTTGTAAACCTTCAAGGGGGCGGAGTTTTTTATGATCGGAGCACGATTGAAGCTTGCTCGGGCCGCCGCTGATCTGTCTTTGCGCCAGTTGGCAACGGCAATTGATGGTCTGGTGACGGCGCAGGCGATCGGTAAATATGAGCGCGATGAGGCGATGCCTGGCTCGCGCGTCCTGCTTGCGCTCGCTGGGGCGCTGGGTGTTTCCGCCGATTATCTCCTGAGCCCTGCGGATGTTACGCTCGAAGGCGTCGATTTTCGCAAGAAGTCGACCGCAAGCAAGCGTGAGGAGGCTCAGGTCAGCGCAACGGTGCTCTCGCGTGTTGAGCATTATCTGTTCATTGAATCATGCCTTGGGCTCGACAGCGCCAGCTGGGACCGACCCAAACACGCGCCTTTTCCGGTTCGGACGATTGCAGAGGCAGATCAGGCCGCGATGGAAGTCCGGATCGCATGGCTTCTGGGGCGCGATCCTATTCCGCACATGGTCGAATTGCTCGAGGAACATGGCCTCAAGGTTATCTGCGAACCGCTGGCGGACACGATCGACGGCATGACCGCCTATGTTCGTCGCTCGGATGGCGTTCGTTTGCCCGTGATCGTCGTCAACGCGTCGCATACGGGTGAACGTCAGCGGTTCACGCTTGCGCATGAACTCGCACATATTGTCATGGCGCCAACCGGCCTGAGCGAAGCCGAAGTGGAGAAGGCCGCACACCGCTTTGCCGGCGCATTCCTGATGCCAGCGGAGATTCTCTGGGCGGAGATGGGACGGAGCCGCAGCAGCATTAGTTTGGGCGAATTGTTTACGCTTAAGGCATTGCTTGGCGTCTCGGTTCAGGCATTAACCTACCGGTGCAAAGACCTTGATCTGTTTGGATCCGCTTTGTTCAAACGACTATTCGACGAGTTCAAGCGGCAAGGGTGGCGCGACCCGCCCTATATCGAGCCGCAGGCCGTTGCGCATGAACGCGCGCAGCGTCTTGCCCGGCTTTGTTACCGTGCGGTCGAAGAAGAACTCGTGTCCGAAGCGCGTGCTGCAGAGGCACTGGGAATATCGGTACGCGAGCTAGATCGCCGCATGTCGGCGCCCTGGGAGAATTAAGGGCGGCTCATGAAGGTCCTGGTTTCCGACACATCAGTGTTGATCGACTTGGAGCGTGCTGCGGTTGTTGCGGCGGCGATGGCGCTGCCTTTTGAGTTTGTTGTGCCCGACGCATTGTACGAGCAGGAATTGCGAGGCTGGAACGGCGAAACTCTGCTGACATTGGGCCTTCGAATCGAGGCGCTTAGCGATAATGAGGTTTCGCATGCCTCCGTGGCGCGGCGTGTTTGCTCGAAATTATCGATTATCGATGCCTTCGCCCTTGCGCTGGCCGAGCTGCGGCAGTGGACATTGCTTGCTGGCGACGCAGCACTACGCGCGGAGGCGCAGAGCCGGGGCTTGGCTTGCCATGGCACCTTGTGGGTTTTCGACCAGTTGGAATCTGCACAGGTGTTGAACGCTGCGGCGTTGCATGATGCATTGTCAGCGCTGGGAGTCCATCCACGATGCCGCCTCCCTGCCGGCGAAATCCGATTGCGTCTGTCGCGATATAAGAAAGCTTGAGGCCCTGCCGAGTTACGCTCCGGAATCTTTGACTTTCAAGGGCAATTTTAGTGCGTGTTTGGATGAAAGCCGCCAGTCAGCAGTCGGCCCACATCCGGCCCCTCGATTAACAGTCGATTACTCGATTTTGCGCATGGCAGCTTTCGCAGATCCCAGGCCAAGAGCTGACAGTCGGCAAGCGGCCCCATTTCCTGCTGCGCCTTTTTAGGTAGCAGATTATCCTTTTCCGTAGTTGTAACGCATTCAGGACTCGAACCGAGTATCCAAATACATCCAGCCTTTTCCACGAATCCAGAGTGTGTTATAGATGGCTTCGGCGATCAAAAAGTCGATGATTTTGACTGTCAGATCAATTTCTTAGCTGACCTCAGGTCAAGCTCTTCTGGCACCAATACTTGCTCTGGATACGTCCAGTGGCGTCCAGTAAGCGGCTAGTCAGCACCTGGCCAAGCCGTCGCAGCACTCCCGCCGCCATCCTTGCTCGTGGTTCGCCGCGATGTGGCGCAGGGCGGATTGGGAGAGGTCCGGCCATCATCGCTGAGCCTGCTGTTCGTGGCACTGTCGCAGGAGAAGTGAGGCGATGTTGCGTGCAATCGAGAGGGAGGAAGCTCGTCTCGATAGACCCAGCATGACGCCCGGCCGAGGGTCGTGGTACAATGCGGACATCAATTTCACGTTGCCACGCAGCGCTGGCGAATATGCATCTTAAAATGCAACAATCAGATTTCGCTTTGCCCCCTCGGGCCAATGGTCATCAAAATGCATGGCTTTCGGGGTTTTCATCCACCGATTTGATTCGATCTATGACGCTACGCCGGACGAACGAAAGCGATGGGCAATCAGAGGGCAGCGTGTTGGCTGATGTACATTCTTGTGTCCTAGTCGATCTTGCGCTCTATAAAGGGCCTCAGCATTCTCAGTAACAGCGAGAATTTAACGTCCGTCATCATTAACAATCGGAAAATTTCGGGAGATGGTTTTAAGCGGCGAAGAAGGTTCGAAGGAAGACGCGAAATTTACGGCTCACTCACTACGATATCATCCGCCACAGTTTGCCGATTTGCTTTTGGTGCTGCCTACGAATCTATGGTATATTTCAGCCTGGCCACAAGTTCTTTTTTCTGGATCTTGCCGGTAGCGCTCATGGGCAGTTCGTCGACGATGTGCCACGCTTCGGGAAATTTCTGTTTGGAGAGTTTTAGGCCGTCCAGATAGGCGAGCAGACGCTCGGGCCCTTGCCAGGCCACGTCCGGGCGCAGCTTTAGAAAGGCGACGACGATTTCCCCCAACCGTTCGTGCGGTCCGCCGACCACCGCGGCGGCGGCGATATCGGGATGCCCGCCAAGCGCCTGCTCGATATCCTGCGCCGAGAATTTTTCGCCGCCGCGATTGATGATCTCCTTGAGCCGGCCGACGACCCGAACCCATCCCTCTGCATCGATAATGCCGAGATCCCCGGTGTAGAACCAGCCATCGGCATCGATCTGCTGCGCGGAAATGTCTGGGTCGGTGTAGCCCAGCATCAACTGCGGACTGCGGATGCGCAATTCGCCGATCTCGTCGGCTGGCAGTCGGCGGCGCTCATCGTCCACCGCTTCGATCTCGGTGCCCCAGATCGCGCGGCCGTGCCACTCCGCCCGCCTGTCGAGCGGGTCATCAAGGCGACACATTGCGGCGGCGCCAGTGGTTTCTGTCATGCCGTAGACGGGGACGGCGCGGATCCCGACCGCCTCGGCCCGGCGGACGATTTCCGGCGCGATCGGTGCTCCGCCGGTCTGCGACAGCATCTGCCATTCAAGCCGCCGGCCCATCGTCTCAAGCCGATCGACGATGTCGCTGGTAAAGATCGGCGGGCCCCCGATCATGGTGACGCGTTCCGCCAGCACATGCGCGACCGCCTCGTCCGGCTTCCAGTGCGACATCACCACCGAGCGCCCGCCGAGGAGCATCGGCGTCGTCATGCAGATCGACAGCGCCGCGATATGTCCAAGGGGCGACCCGGCAAGGCCGACATAGCTCGCGGTCAGTTGATTGGAGCGGATATAGGCGCGCGAGTTGGCGAGGATGGCCTCGCCGGTAAGCATCGCACCCTTGGGCGCGGAGGTGCTTCCGGAGGTGTACAGGATCATTGCGCACTCGCGCGAATCCGCCGGGTCCGGCAGGCCCGCGCCATCCACCTGCACTGCCGCATCGGGGGCGGCGGGAAGTCGATGCCAGCCAGCCGGCGCAGCTTCGCTGAACGACAGCAGCCGTGGAGAAAGTCCAGGCAGTTCGGCTAGGACACCGGCGATTTCGTTGCACAGGTTGCGGTTGCGGACCTGCGCGGTCGCGACGATCGCCACGGGCCGAGTGTCGGCGATAATCTGGCGCACCTCATGCTCGCGGTAGACCGGGATGACCGGGACGTTGATACAGCCGATGCGCCATACCGCGAACTGCAGTACGATCGACTCCGCACTGTTCGACATCTGGTTGAGGATATGGTCGCCGGGTCGTAAGCCGCTATCGACCAGCGCGTGGGCGACATGCACGACCCATCGCCACAACTCGAGGTAACTGTAGCGCTCGCCCTCATAGTTGAGCAGTTCGCGATCCGGCCATTGCTCCACTGCGGAATCGAACAATTGCCCGAAACGTTCGGCGGTCAGCAGCCCACGATCTTCATAATGACGCCGGCGCTCAGGCTGCATGATCGTCCTCCGACGGTTTGGCCATCCGGAACATCGGCACGCGCGACCCATCTTCCGCGCGGCCGAACGTAAGGCGCACGCGCTCTCCGATGCGCAGCGAGGCGGGGTCGTCATCGACGATGTTGGTCAATACCGTCGGACCCTCGTCGAGCGTCACGTATGCCAGCACGAACGGATCGGCGACAGTGCGAAGCGTGCTAAATGAGTAGAGCGTGCCGCCGCCGCCGGCGTCCCGCAGCTCGGTGTCGGGAGCGCCGCAGAGCGGGCAGATCGAGCGAGGATAGAAGAATGCGCGGTCGCATGCGGCGCAATGCCCGTAAGCGAGCGCCTCGCGGTCGGCGGCGCACCAGAATGCCGCGCTGTCTTCCGTCCGCATCGGGTTCGGGACCGGGTTGGCTTGCTCGGTCATCACGCTGCTCCCATGATTACGGTTCCTGAGACGTGGCGCGCTCCTAGCCATCCACCGGTGCCATGCGCCAGCGCGAGATCGCAATTGGGGACCTGCACCGCCGGGTGCGCCTCGCCCCGCAATTGCCGGACCGCCTCGATCAGCTTCGTCATGCCTCCGCGATTATAGGGATGGTTGTTGCACAGCCCGCCGCCGTCGGTGTTGAACGGCATGCGACCGACGCCCGATATAAGATTGCCGTCCGCCACGAAACGTCCGCCGCCACCTTTCTCGCAAAAGCCAAGATCCTCGAGCGCTACGAGTACCGAGATCGTAAAGCTGTCATAGATGCAGGCCATCTTGATATCGGCGGGCGTTACTCCGGCTTCGGCGAATGCGGCGGCGCCGCTGCGCAATGCGCCGGTGGTGGTGATATCCGCATAGCCCCCGCGCGAATAGCCGACCGCCTCGCCCGCACCCATCACACGGACCAGCGGGCGCGACAATGACCGCGCAACCTCCTCGCACGCGAGTACAAGCGCGCCTCCGCCATCGGTCACTACGCAGCAGTCGAGCCGGTGCAGCGGATCGCTCACCAGCGGTGACGACACTACGTCCTCGACCGTCACCACCTTCTTGAGGAAGGCATTGGGATTGTGTTGGGCGTGGTGCGAGGCCGCGACCTTGATCCACGCCAGTTGCTCGCTGGTTGTACCGTGCTCGTACATGTGGCGAGCGGCGACCATCGCGTACAGGTTGAGCACCTGAGCCCGATAGGGTCGCTCGAAATCTTCTTCCGGTCCGTCGAAGCGGTCGGTCACCGTCCGCATTCCGGCCGAGCGCGGACGGCCGGCGAGCGTGATCAACGCGACGCGGCACTGCCCGGTGGCGATCGCCCGCATCGCGTGGCCGACATGCAGCATGTAGGCGGAACCGCCCGTTTCCGTGGAGTCGACGATGCGTGGGGTGAGGCCCATATATTCGACCATGTTGATCGGGCCGAGGCCGGGCGCGCCGGCGGTGTAATAGGCGTCGACGTCGGCGAAGCTCAGGCCGGCATCCCGTAGGGCGCCGGCGGCGACCTCGGCATGCAACTGTGAGGTCGAGATGTCAGGGGCATGTCGAACCGGATGTTCGAACGCGCCGACGACGAATGTGCTCATGACTGCTTAATCCTCTGCCGCACGCGCCATTTGACGATCTGCGTCCCCGCGAACTTTATGGACCCACGACATACCTGTCAAACTGTCCCCATTCTGGGATATTTATCCATAAATATAGAAATGTCATATATATGGGCTTGAGAGAGCCGGTACAGGGGCAGGCAGGTAGCGTATTTCCCGCCCCTTCATCGATACCGTCGAACCTTCCGCACAAGCCATCCAATCTGTCCTTATATAGGGATTTGAATCCACAATTATGGATAGTGTTTGACAATCGTACTGCGGGCGCGTAATTCGCTGGCAACGGGCGACCGGATCAATCCGGCGCTGCCTAGAGTGGAGGGATGGAATGCGGGCATTGACCGGGTTGTTGGTCGGAGCGGCTTCGGGGGCTCTGATGTGGGCGGGGCCCGTTGCCGCGCAGACGCAGGCTGCGCCGGGGGGCGCGTCGGCCGCCACAGACCAAACGGCGACCAGTGTTACCGCTGAAGGCGGACAGCCAGCTGACCAGATCGGCGATATCGTTGTCACCGCCAACAAGACCTCCGAGTCGCTCAGCAAGGTTCCGATGTCGATCACCGCGATCACCGGGGCCGATCTCATCAACCGCGGCGTGGTCGGCGTCGCTGACCTGCAAAAGGTGGTGCCCGGGTTCCGCGCGTCGCAGTCGCTGACCGGTACGCCAGTCTATTTCCTGCGTGGGATCGGCTATTACGACGACAGCTTCGGCGGGCGTCCGACCGTGACCACCTATGTTGACGAAGTCCCGCTACCCTTCCCGGTCGAGACGCTTGGCGTGGCAACCGATCTGGAGCGGGTCGAAGTTCTAAAGGGGCCGCAGGGCATCCTGTTCGGTCAGAATTCCACCGGGGGTGCGATCAACTTCATCGCCGCAAAACCGACGTCGGACCTCCGCGCCGGCGGCGGAATCGATTTCGGCAGCTTCAATGCGTTCACGTTGCGCGGCTATGTCAGCGGACCCTTGTCGGACAATGTGCGAATGCGCCTGTCGTTGGAACACCAGGGCGGCGACGCTTGGCAGCAAAGCTACACCCGCTCGGCGCGGCTGGGCGAAAAGAACCTGACGGTCGGCCGCTTCCAGATCGACGCGGACGTGTCGGACCGGCTGACGCTGAAACTTGGCGTCAACGGCTTCGCCAACAGGTCGGACACGCAGGCCGGTCAGCTGCTCGCGTACATTCCCCAAAACCCCGCGAACGTGCCGAAGGTCAATCCCGGCATCGTCAATTTCCCGCTGTCACCGATGACGCCGCGGGCGGCGGACTGGGATGTCGGCGCGGACCTGCGGCACCATGATTGGTTCGTGCAAGGCTCGCTGCGCGCCGACTATACGTTGACCGACGCGCTGACCCTGACCTCCTTGTCGGCCTATAGCCATTTCAAGTCGGATTATTATCAGGACGTCGACGGCAGCTCCTACCAGGGATCGGCGCTCAAGCCGAACGGCACGATCGACAACGTTTTCCAGGAAGTCAGGATCGCCGGCAACGTGACCGACACGACGCGGCTGACGGTCGGCGGCAATTACTCGTTTGACGACGTCAAGCAAAAATCGTCCTATCTCGTTCAGGAAGGCACGACCAGCTATGCGCTGACCAGTTTCGGCACGGCGCCGTACCCAGTCGTTTTCATGAAATCTTTCAGCAAGTCCAACATCTATGCGGCGTTTGCCAATGTCGACCAAAAGATCGGCAGTGATCTGACCTTCCATGCCGGCGCGCGTTACACAAAGGCGATCACCGACTTCACCGGCGGTACCGGCTGCGGTGGCGATTTGAATGAAAACCGCCAGCAACTCGCGATCACCGCGTACATCAATTTCTTGCGCGGCCGCGCGACGCCTTCGCTCGGGCCGATTTCGACGATTCCGGCAGGCGGCTGTACGATTGCCGACCCCGTCACGCTCCTGCCGGCCGAAGCGATGTTCCGGCTGAGCGAGGACAATGTTTCGTGGCGCGTTGGCCTCGATTACCAGATCACGCCGAGCACTTTGCTCTACGCCAACGTCAATAAGGGCTATAAGGCGGGCTCGTTCCCGGCGATCTCGGCACTGCTGACCAGCGCATATCTGCCAGCCAAGCAGGAGGCAGTGCTCGCGTACGAGGCCGGCTTCAAGACGCGGATCGGCAGTTTCGCGAGGCTCGCCGGCGCGGCGTTCTATTACGATTACAACGACAAGCAGATCTTCGGTTCGGTCGCCGATCCGGTCGCGACTGTGCTCAAGAAGCTGGTCAACATTCCCAAATCGCGCATCGTCGGTGCGGAGATCGACGCGACGCTCTATCCGTTCGAGGGGCTGACCGTGAACGGTGGGCTGACCTACGTCGATTCGAAGATCAAAGCGCCGTTCGTCAATTATACGCGCTTCGCCGTGCTCCAAGACTTCGCTGGGGAGCCTTTCCCCTTCACGCCGAAATGGCAGGGCAGCGCCGATGTCGAATACAAATGGGCGGTCGGCGGCAACGCCTCCGCTTTCGTAGGCGGATCGGCCTCGGCACAGTCGGAGACATATGCCGGGCTCGGCCAGGTGCCGATCCAATACATAAAGGGCTATGCGCTGTTCGATCTGCGCGCCGGCGTGCGGCTCGACAACAGCGCGTCACTGACGATCTGGGCGAAGAATATCGGCAACCGCTACTACTGGCTCAACGCGGATCGCTATGGCGACGCGGTGGTTCGCTTCGCCGGACGGCCGAGGACGGTGGGGCTCACGCTCAACTACGACTTCCGTTGATCGGCCGCGAGCGAGACACCGCCTGATGGCAAGCCCGCAACCAGATTATCCGAGCAGCCCGAATTTTCGCGATTTCGGCGGGCTCGCTACGGCTGATGGGCGGCGTGTCCGCAAGGGAACGGCATACCGTTCGGAAGCGGTGCTTGCGCCTGACCGACCCGATGCCGCGCGCCTGCACGCGATCGGCATCGGGTTGGTGATCGACCTACGCCGCGCGGTCGAACGGGACTTTGCGCCGAACGACTGGTGGCGCGGGCACGGCGTCGAACTGCTAGAGCTCGACGTTTTCGCCGATCTCAGGGGCAACGCCAGCCCGTGGGACCGGGTGAAGGACGACCCAACTCCGCAATCGGCGCGTGCGCTGATGATGGGATCGTACGAGCTTTTCCCGATGGTTTCGGGTCCGGCGCTTGCGGTCATGTTCGAACGCCTTGCGACGACGGACAATCCGTTCCTGATTCACTGTACCGCGGGCAAGGACCGCACCGGCTTCATGGCGGCGATGCTGCTGCAAGCGCTCGGCGTGGAGCGCGCCGAGATAGATCGCGACTATATGCTGAGCGACGGGCGCTTCACGCCCGCCGTCGTCGAGGCGACGCAGAAGCTCGCCGACGTCAAGTGCGGCTTCCGGGTCAGCATGGAGACAATCGACGTGCTGGTGCGGGTCCACCCCAGCTATCTCGCGCGCAGCTTCGCGGTGATTGAGGAACGCTACGGCTCGGTCGACGCGTTCCTCGAGAAAGAGGGCGGGCTGAGCGACACGTTGCGCGACACGCTGCGCGCCCGGTTGCTGGCATGACGCCCGCGCATTTGAATTTCGGCAAGAGGTGAGCATGGCGACGGCGTTGGAAGAGCAGATCCGGGTGGAATTCGAGAAGGAACAGGCGCGCAGCGAGCCGGTCCGCACACTCGACGAACTGCCGCGCAGCTACGACGACATCAGCGACACCTGGTGGACCGCCGCGATGTGCCGCGACGTGCCGGGCGCGCAGGTCATCGCGCATCGGCTGGACGATGCCGATGACGGGTCGAACAATCGCCGCCGCGTTTTCCTAGAATATAATGCCCCCGGCGAAGCGGCCCGCCTGCCGCCCTCGGTGTTCTGCAAGGCGACGCACGGCCTCGCCAACCGACTGATGCTCGGCCACACGCACGGCGTCGTGTCCGAGGGCACCTTTTATAAGCTGGTCCGTCCGCAGCTTACTTTCGAGACCCCGGCTTGCTATTTCGCCAATTTTTCCGAGCAGACATATAATTCGATCGTCGTGCTTGAGGATATCGCGCCGCGTGGCCGGTTCTGTCGTTGGGACGACTACATCGATCTCGACCGGGTGAAGGCCAAAATCGACATCCTCGTCGATCTCCACAGCCGCTATTACGACGCGCCGGTGCTTTCCTCGACGCTCACCGCCTTCCCGACGTGGCATCAGCGCTTCAACAGCTTTCTCAAGTTCCATCTCGAGGAATCGTGCACGACCGGCTTCCTCGCGTCCGAGGATGTCGTTCCAACGCGGCTGTATGCCCGCAGCGCCGAGGTGTGGCCCGCGACCGTCGCGGCGGTCGAGGCGCACAAGGACTTGCCGCTTGCGCTGTGCCACGGCGATACGCACCTCAAGAACTGGTATTTCACCGATGATGGCGGATCGGGCTTGGCTGACTGGGGCAGCATCGTCCGCGGCCACTGGTCTCGCGATCTCGCCTATATGATGTCGACTTGTCTGACGGTCGAGGATCGCCGCTCCTGGCAGGATGATCTGATCCGCTATTATGTCGACGGAATGGCCGCGCGCGGCATCGACCTCGGCACGGCGGAGCAAGTGCAGGCGTGGTTCCGCCAGTCGCTGCTTGCGTCGCTCGCGTGGTGGACCTTGTGCGTCCAGCCGGCCGGCGGCGACTTCCCGTTCCTGCACGAACCCAATTCGGTGCGATGTTTCGTCGGCCGCATGGCTACAGCGATCGACGACAATGATGCGCTCGACGCATGCCTGGTGGTGGCGTGATGGACCTCGGGCAACAGATCCGTGAGGCCTATGCGCGCGAGCATGCCGCCGCCGCGCCCGCGACCGGGATCGACGACCTTCCGCTATCCTACGATGCGATGACCGATGCGTGGCTGACTGCGGTGCTGTGCCATGGGGTAACGGGCGCGCATGTCGTGTCGCACGCACTGGACGAGGCCGATGACGGGACCAACAACCGCCGGCGCGTCTTCGTCACCTATGATGAAGCGGGGCAGCGCGCGGGTCTGCCGCCTTCCGTATTCTGCAAGGCGACGCACGGCCTGTCGAACCGGCTGATGCTCGGTCATTCCAACGGCATCCAGTGCGAAGTGACGTTCTACAGCAAGATTCGCGACCGGCTCGCGATGGAGGCGCCGCAGGCCTATCTCGCCAATTACGACCCGGTCAGCTTCAACTCGATCGTCGTGCTGGAAGACATCGCTCCGCGCGCGCATTTCTGCGCCTATAACGACACCATCACGCGCGAGCGTGCCGAAGCGATGGTCGACCTGCTCGTGCGGCTGCACGCGCGATTCTACGACGCCCCCGAACTGTTCGACGACTTTGCCGCGTTGCCGACCTGGGCGCAGCGCTTCAACAACTTCCGCGTATTCCATCTCGAGGAATCCTGCACGGCCGGGTTCGAGGCATCGGAGGCGTTCGTGCCCGCACGACTCTATGCCCGGCGCGACGAGATCTGGCCGGCGACGATCCGCACGCTGGAGCTTCAGCGCGACCTGCCGCTGTGCCTGTGCCACGGCGACGTCCATCTCAAGAACTGGTATGTGACGAACGATGGCCGGCCCGGCCTCGGTGACTGGGGCAGCGTCATCAAAGGGCACTGGTCGCGCGACGTCGCCTATACGCTGTCGACCGCGCTGACGACGCCCGACCGGCGCGCGTGGGAGCAGGATCTGCTGCGCCGCTATCTCGCCGGCATGGCCGCGCAGGGCGTCGCAATGCCGTCATTCGACGAAGCGTTCCTGCTCTACCGGCAATCGCTGATGACGTCGCTTGCGTGGTGGACGCTCAATGTGAAGCCGAGCAGCCCCGACTTCCCGCTGATGCACGAGCGTGAGCATATCGAGACTTTCGTCTCGCGCATGGCGCACGCGATCGACGATCTCGATGCGCTCGACGCCTGTACCCGCGCGCCCGCCGACGCGACTGTCTGATGGAGAAGCAGTATGGTTGAGGCTGTAGCGTTGGTGACGGGCGCGGGCGGTGGGCTGGGCTCGGCCATTTCCGCCGCGCTGATGGACCTGGGCATCGCGGTGGTCGGCACCGGCCGCCGGATCGAGCCTTTACAGGAGTTGCAGACAAAACTCGCCGGGCGTGGCGATCTGGCGATCCTCAGCCAGGATATCACCGCGCAGGACGCGCCGGCGCAGGCGGTGGACTTCATCCTGTCTACATTCGGCCGGCTCGATTTCCTCATCAACAATGCGGGGCCGGGCTATCCCAAGACCGTGCTCGAAACGACCGACGAGATCGCCGACGTTTTCATCGACGGGCACCTCAAGGCGCCGTTCCGCTTCGCGCGCGAATGCTATCCGGTGATGTCGCCGGGCGGTGGCATCGTCAACATCACGTCGGTCGCGGGCATGCGCGGGCGTGTCGGCACCGGCATCTATTCGGCAGTCAAGGCCGGGCAGATCGGGTTGACCGTGCAGCTCGCGGCGGAATTCGCCGGCAAGCAGATCCGCTGCAATGCGGTCGCCCCGGGGGTCATCGCGACCGATATGAGCGCGGGACGGATGGACAATGTGCGCTTCCAGCGCCTGATGCTCGAAACCATTCCAAGCGATCCGCCGGTCGGCCGGCCAGAGGACATAGGCGCGGCGGTCGGCTATCTGTGTTCGCCGGGCGGCCGCTTCGTCAACGGGCAGGTAATCGTCGTCGACGGGGGGTGGACCGCGACGCATTATCTCAACGATACCGCGCTCGAGCGCTGAGCAGGACGTGACACCGGATCTCTCCGCAGCGCGCGTGCCTGAGGCGGGAACGCCGGCAGCGCGCGAGAAGCTCGACAGCAACGCGCGGCTTACGCTGTTGCTCGCCGTGCTCATCAACATGCTCGATGGGCTGGACATCATGATCGTCGCGTATGTGGCGCCGTCGGTGTCGCGCGATTTTCAGCTCGACCCGCGCCAGCTCGGCATGGTGCTCAGCGCCGGGCTCGTCGGGATGATGGCCGGTGGGCTGTTACTGACGCCGCTCGGCGACCGTTTCGGACGACGCATGCTTTCGCTGCTGTCGCTCGGGCTGATGACGCTCGGGACCTTGGTCACCGCACTCTCCGTCGATCCTGTGACGTTCGGGATCGGCCGCGCGATCGCCGGGTTGGGGATCGGCGCGATCCTGTCGACCGTCGCTACGCTGGTGTCGGAGGTGGTGCCGGTCGACCGCCGCCCCTGGGCGATGGGGCTGAGCCTGGGCGGATACACCTTCGGTGCGATGCTTACCGGGCTGGTCGGTAGCGTGATCATTCCGATCTACGGGTGGCAACGGATGTTGCAGGCGGCGGCTCTGCTCAACGTCGTCATGTTCGGCGTGACCTATTTCCTGCTCCCGGAATCGCGATCGTTCGCCGCGCGTATGCTGTCGATTGCAGAGGGCAGGTCCGCGCCCGTGACCGCCTTCTTCTCCGCCGTCCCGGCCCTGTTCCGGGACGGCCGCTGGCGCTCGACCCTGCTTATCTGGCTGGCGATCTTCTTCGGCATGCAGAGCGTCTACTTCGCGACCAACTGGATCCCGCAGCTCGTCAGCTACATATCGAAAAACCCGAGCCTGCCATTCGTCGCTGGCATGCTCTACAGCGCCGGGGGCCTGACGGGTCAGTTGCTCTACGGTGGGCTCGGCAAGCGTTTTTCCGTTCGCACCCTCCTGATCGTGTTGATGCCGATGGCGGGGGTGATGCTGGTCGTGTTCGGGCGTAGCGAGACGGTCGTCGGCATCATGGCCGCGATATTCTTCCTCGGCGTCATCCTGCAGGGCGGCTTCACCGGCTTCTACGTGATCGCGGCCGAGATTTACTCGACCGACATGCGTAGTGCCGGCCTCGGCTGGGCGATCGGGATCGGGCGGGGCGGCGGGATACTGGGGCCGCTGGTAGCGGGATTCCTCATCAGCGCAGGCATGTCGACTGCGGGCCTCGCTGCCGTGTTCGCGGTGCCCCTGGTGATCGCCGGGGTTCTGGGCTGGAGCATACGCACCGTGACTGACTGCCAGTAAAATCCATCTATTAGGATATATATCCGTATTTATGGATTGGATTTGACATACTTTGCGGCTGAACTTAGTCGCGGAACCTTGGAGGTTCGCGGGGACGACGCGGCGGTGCCGGCAAACGGAGGAAGGCGTAGATGGTCTACGAACTGCGGATATATCAGTGTATGCCGAACAAGCTTCCGGCCGTGCTGGCGCGATTTCAGTCGCTGACGCTGAAGGTGTGGGAGCGGCACGGAATCGAGCCTGTCGGGTTCTGGACGACGATGATCGGCGAATCCCATATGCGGCTGTTCTACATGCTGCGTTGGGAGTCGCTGGCGGAACGGGAGGCCAAATGGCCCGCCGCCGCCGCCGATCCCGAATATGTCGCCGGGCGCAATGCCAGTGAGGCGGATGGGCCGCTGGTGCAGAGTGTCTCCAACCAGATCCTGTCGCCCACCGTTTTCTCGAAACTGCGCTGACGGGATGAAAGGATTCTTGCCATGCGGATGATCGTCACCGGGGCGGCGAGCGGCATCGGCCTCGCGACGGCGACGCTGGCGGCGGAACGCTTTGGGGATTCGGCGAAGCTGCTGGTGGTGGATCTCTCCGAGGACGCACTCGGCGATGTCGCGGCCGACTTGCGCGCGCGGGGTGCCGAGGTAGAGGCGCTGGCGGCCGACCTGCGCGACGAGGGTGTCGCCGAGCGACTGATCGCGAAGTCCGTGTCTGCGTTCGGCGGCCTCGATGCGGTCATCAGCAATGCCGGTATCGTCGGCACGGGCGAGCTCGCGACACTCGGTGACGACGACTATGCTCGCATGTTCGACGTGAACGCCCGGCCGACCTGGCGGCTCGGCAAGGCCGCACGCGGCGAGCTGGCGCGCTCTCGCGGGGCGATCGTCGCGACCGCATCGATCTCCAGCCTGTACCCGACCCCGCCGCTCGGAAGTTACAGCGCCAGCAAGGCGGCACAGGTCATGCTGGTGCAGCAAATGGCGTTGGAATGGGGTCCGGACGGAATTCGCTGCAACTGCGTTTCGCCCGGGCCGACCTACACCGGCATCACCGCGAACGCCTTCAATGATGCGGATAACCCGGCGCACGTCGCCAATCGGGAACGGCGCGAGGCGGCCATTCCGCTGCGCAAACTCGGCCAGCCGCGCGAGGTCGCCGAGGCGATCCTGTTTCTCGCTGGGCCGGGCGCGTCGCACATCACCGGGGTCAACCTGGTCGTCGACGGCGGGCTTTCGATCGCGCTGATGCCGGCGGTCGGCGGCGGCAGCGGGCATCGCTGAGGAGGACGAGCTTACGTCATGGATTTGATGTTGAAGGACAAGGTTGCGATCGTCACCGGCGGCGGGCGCGGAATCGGCGCGACGACCGCACGGCGTTTCGCGGCGGAAGGCGCCAAGGTCGTGATCGCCGATATCGACGACGCCGTGGCACAAACTGTCGCGGACTCCATCCGCGCGGATGGCGGCGAGGCCGTCGCCGTCGCGGTGGATGTCACCGATGCCGACGGTGCGCAGGCGATGGCGGATGCCGCGGTCGCGGCGTTCGGCACGGTGCACGTGCTGGTCAACAATGCCGGGCTGACGCGCGACACACGTATCACCAAGATGTCGCTGGCCGACTGGGACATCGTCATCGACGTGATCCTGAAGGGCGCATTCCTCTGTTCGAAAGTGGTCGTCCCGCTGATGGAGGCGCAGCGTTGGGGGCGGGTCGTCAATATCTCGTCGCGCGCGCACCTCGGCAATCCGGGGCAGACCAACTATTCCTCGGCAAAGGCAGGGCTGATTGGCTTCACCCGCGCGCTTGCACTGGAGCAGGGACGCAGCGGCATCACCGTCAACGCGGTCGCACCGGGCATTATCGACACGGAGATGGTTCGCGCGCTCCCGCACTTCGACAAGATCGTCGCGAACGCCGAAAAGAGCTTGCCGCTCCAGCGGCTCGGCCTGGCGGACGACGTCGCCGACGCAATCCTCTTCCTCGCATCGGAGCGCGCGTCGTACGTGACCGGGGACGTTTTGCACGTGACCGGAGGCCGATATGGCTGAACCCCACGCACCGGGCGCCAGTGCCGGGCCGCTTTCGCATATCACGGTGCTCGATCTCTCGCGCAGCCTGGCGGGTCCGTGGGCGGCGCAGGTCTTCGCCGACTTTGGCGCGAGCGTCATCAAGGTCGAACGTCCCGGCGAGGGCGACGAATGCCGAATCTGGGGGCCGCCGTTCCTCGAGGGGACCGAGGACAGCCCATATTTCCTGATGTCCAATCGCGGCAAACGCTCGATCACGCTCGATCTCTCACGCCCAGAGGCGCAGTCGATCGTGCGTCGTCTGGCGGAGCGCACGGACGTTCTCATCGAGAATTACAAGGTTGGCGGGCTGGAGAAGTTCGGGCTGGGCTATGATGACCTAAAGCGGTTGAACGACCGGCTGGTCTATTGCTCGGTCACCGGCTTCGGCCAGACCGGTCCGCGCGCAGCGCAGCCGGCTTATGATTTTGCGATCCAGGCGATGTCAGGGCTGATGAGCGTCACCGGTGTGCCCGACGGCGCGCCAGGCGGGGGGCCTCAGAAGGTTGGGGTGCCGATCGTCGATATCGTAACCGGACTTTATGCAGCGATCGGCGCGCTGGTCGGCCTCGTCCAGCGCGAGCGCACCGGAAGTGGCGATCATGTGGACCTTGCGCTGCTCGATGCGGCGATCGCCGGAATATCCAGCCGCGTGATGAGCTATCTGCTGTCGGGCTCGGTGCCTCGGCGCACGGGCAATCTCCATCCCACGATCCAGCCGCAGGACGCCTATCGCTGCGCCGACGGCAACGTGGCGATCGCGGTCGGCAATGACATCCAGTTCGTGCGGCTGTGCGGCGTGATCGGCCAGGAAGAGCTGCCACGCGATGCCCGCTTCAAGACAAACGATGCGCGCGTCCGTAACGCGGCGGTGTTGGCGCCGTTGCTGGAGACCGTGTTTCTCGGCTGGAAGCGCGACGACCTCGTCCTGGCGCTGGAGCGGGCCGGCGTGCCGGTCAGCCCAATCAATTCGATCGCCGAAGCGGTGGCGGACCCGCAGATCGCGCACCGTCGCCTCGTTCGCGATGCGCCGCACCGCACAGTCGCGGGCGCGCCACAGGTCGGCAATCCGCTGCTGTTCAAGAGTTGGGGTACGCCCGACTTGCGCGCTCACCCGGGGATCGGCGAGCATACCGGCGAGATCCTGCAGGAGTTGGGCTTCGAACCCGGCGAGATCGCGCAATGGGAACGGGATGGCGTGTTATGAGCGCTGACTACACACAATCCGGCGCCATCCTGACGGAGGCGCGTGACGGGCTGATGATCGTCCGGCTGAACCGGCCCGATAAGATGAATCCCCTGACCGCCGAGACGAAGGCCGGGCTCGCGGCAGCGGTCGCGGATTTCGTGTCGGATTCGGCGCATCGCTGCCTGCTCATCATCGGCACCGGCAAGGCCTTTTGCGCTGGCGGCGACGTATCGACGATGATGGGAGAACAGCCGCCGCTTGCGGTGCGTGTCCGCGTTTCGGAATCGACCGAGGGCTGGGCGCGCGCGCTGCTCGATTGCGAGAAACCGGTCATAACAGCGATCAACGGCGCGGCGGTCGGCGCAGGGTTTGCGCTGGCGATGCTCGGCGACATCGTGCTTATATCCGAGGACGCCTATTTTATTCCCGGCTTCAGCGCGATGGGCGCGGCGGCAGATCTGGGCCTCGCGCTCACGCTGCCGCGTGCGGTCGGAATGCCGCGCGCGAAAAACATCCTGTTGCGCAACCTGCGGATATCGGGAAGCGAGGCGGCGGCAATGGGTTTGGTTTCCGAAGTGCTGCCGGCTGAGGATTTCGCCGCGCGGACGATTGAGATTGGGCGGCAGATAGCCGCCGCGCCTACGGTGAGCATTGGCCTGACCAAGATGCTGGTCGGCATGGCCTATCAGGACTCGCTTTCAACATTCTTCAAGGTGGAAGCGCTCGCTCAGGCCGCCGCCTTCTCGACCGGCGACCGCGAGGAAGGGGTCGCCGCCTTTCTCGAGAAGCGAAGGCCGGAATTCCGCGGAAAATGACGCGAGATCGTTGCATCTATATAGATAATTGTTCATAATAGTGGAAATTGTGGAGTAGGATGATGTCGCAATCGCTCGCTGGCCGCGTGGCGCTAGTCACGGGTGCCGGCTCGTTGCCCGGCCGCGGTATAGGGCGGGAAGTTGTGCAGCGCCTCACCACGCGCGGGGCGAAAGTGCTGGCGGTCGATATTGACCCGGTGACGGCGCAGGCAACCGCTGATGCCCACACTGCCGCCGGAGCCGAAGTCGTCGCCTGTCAGGCCGATGTGACCGATCGCGCGCACATCAAGCGTATGATCGCAACCGCAATCGACGCGTTCGGTCGGCTCGACATCCTCGTCAATCATGCCGGCTTCGGCAGTTTCATGGCGCTCGAAGAAACCGATGACGAGCATTGGGACCAAATGATCGCGCTCAACCTCACCAGCGTGTTCCTCGCCTCCCGCGAGGCGAT